>Ga0209992_10000331_pt1 | contig 64132 bp, 57 predicted proteins | sample 2SBtaG_2_FD_182564 | JGI IMG/M metagenome (GOLD analysis project Ga0209992, IMG submission 182564) | Deep subsurface microbial communities from Kolumbo volcano to uncover new lineages of life (NeLLi) - 2SBTROV12_ACTIVE470 metaG (SPAdes)... | ecosystem: Environmental > Aquatic > Marine >... | reverse complement strand
TACACCCATATTGGTTAGTGGCAGACAAGGAAACTGTTCCAGTACCGACACCAGTCCATTGAATATCTACAGAGCTACCATTATTTTGAGTGATCACGCCATTAGTGACAGACCAATCATAGGTAGTATTGGTAATGGTTTGAGTAGAATAAGTGGCAGTTAAAAATTGACAAATCACATCAATTCCAATAATAGTATCGGGAGGAGGAACTTCAGTAACAGTAATTTGAAATACTTCATTGGTTGTTTTGGGAGGACATCCTCTGTCTTCAGCAGAAACCTGAAATTGGTAGGGAAGTGCCTGAGCTTGCCCACAAGCGGTTGTCCAGCAGAATTGTGTAGAGACAGTATCAACTCCAATAACAGGAGAAGTAATGGTCGCAGGAGGGTTTACAAATAAAGGGTCGAAGATAACGCCATTAGCAGTCAAACTTAAACTGTCACCATTAGGATCATCAAAACCAAAGTCAAAACAGAGTGTTTCACCTTCTTCTATAGTATATAGAGTACTTACAGATCCAAGCTGAGGATCTAAGTTAGGAGGTGGATTTACTGGACATGTAATTACCAATAGCTGAAGATCTCTTCTAGTTACTCCAATAAGATTGCCATTTCTGTATTCTTTAATCTCAACAGCTACTACATAATTGCCAGTGTTTGGTGCCATATATTGAGTTAATCCAGTGGAGGCATTGATTGATGAATATCCTCCAGGACCAAATGGTTGAGCTAAAGAATAGGTAGGTGCATATACTACAGGATCTAATGGCCAAGTTAAAGGATTAGGAGGTGCAGGGTAAAATCCTTGAGTGCCAAAACCCCTGAATGGTTCAACAAATGAAAATACCATCATATCACCATCAGGGTCATAAGCAGAATTTAATAGAGAAGTGGTATCTCCAGCACATAGATAGGGTATTGGTACATCTGTAAATACAGGAGAGCTGTTTTGAACTAAAGGAGGTGGAATATATGCATGAAAACCAGTTCCTTGAGTAATAGGATTTGTTATATTATCTATAGCTCCATTTCTACAGCAGATGTCTCCATATAGGTGGTAGCCGTTAAAATTTAAGGGTACAGTAAAAGTTCCCTCATATTTCCCCTCTCTAATACAAGTAGAAGCGCCAACAGAACACCCATTAGGTAAGTCTGGAACAATAAGTTGTGTAGATATTAAATTAACAGTTAATAACTGAATTCTATTTTTGTCACCTCCTCCCATAGGTGAGTTTTGAATGTCATGTGCATAGACACCTATTTGTTCTGTTGAAAATGGATTAGGAGCATTTGAGGAAGGGCCGCAATCAACATAAATAGTAAAGAGGATTTTATATTCATAATTATTACCAACTTGCCCTAGATATTCATATCCTAAATTACCTCCAATTAAATGTGAAGCTAGTGTGAAATTCCAGCTAATTAAAAATATTAATGTAGATGATAATTTAAATATAGAATTCAACGAATTTTAAATTAATTGGTAAATATCTGTGTGAAATTAAGACGATAATAAGTTGAATTTAGTTGGTTTAAGCAGTTTAATAAACTCTGTTATTTATTCATAGTTGCTTCTATAAATAATATTTAAAACAACAATGAAATTAAATTAAATATAGCTTGATGGGATTGAAATATTGAAAAAGTTATAATTTTTATGAACATAGTCTTTTTCTCCTGCATCAATAGCGTCTTGTTCATCTTCAAAAATAGCATCGACAGGACATTCAGGCAAACAGGCCCCACAATCAATACAATCCTCAGGATTTATATATAATTGTTTTCCAGAAGGATCAAAGCCATCTTCATGTACTTCTGCAGCACATTGATCTACATGTATTGGTCCATGAATGCAATCTACAGGGCAAACATCAACACAAACTGTATCGCAAACACCAACACATTTACTGCCAATTATGTAACTCATTTGTTGAAATTTATTTAAGTCGAATTCCCTTTTTCTCGATCAATATAATTCTTTGTTTATATAAGCTCCCTAAAGCTTTTTTAAATGATTTTTTACTTATACCTAAATATGATTTTATTATATCAGGATCACTATGATCATTCAAAGAAATAAAGCCGTTGCTTTTTTCTAATAGTTGAAGAATTTTTTTTGCATTAGGCTCAATATTCTTATAGCTTATTTTTTGAAGTGTTACATCAATTTTCCCATCAGGTCTTATTTTTTTTATAAAACCCTTGATTTGCTGACCTAATTCAAGCTCTTCAAAAATTTCGTTATTAAATAAAAGCCCATGGTATTTTTTATTGATAATAACTTTAGTTCCTAAATCTGTTCGTGTCCATATAATAAGATCAACTTCATCTTTTAATTGTAATGTAATTTCTTCATCATTTAGGTGTTTATCTAATTTAGTAGTGCCAAATAATCTATTGGTTTGGTGGTCCAATAATAGATGAACTAAATATTTATTTCCTTCTTGTATTTTAGAAATTTGTTCTCTAAATGGAATGAATAGATCTTTTTCAAGTCCCCAATCCATAAATGCACCAATCTTACTAACGCTATTAGCTTTTAGAACAGCATAATCATTTAACTGAATAGCAGGGTCAATAGTAGTTGCTACTGGACGTTCTTCACCGTCTAAATAAATGAATACTTTAATTTCATCTCCAATTTTAAGATCTGTTGGAACATATTTATTAGGTAATAAAATGTCGTCTTCATTTTCATTTATTAAAAAGGCACCAGGAGTTTGGAACCTGTCAACTTTTAAAGTAGTGTATTTTCCTATTTCAAACATGTGTGTAAATGTAATGCTAAATTAATTGAATTATGGTAGTGGTGTAAAAAGCAAAACCTCTAATACAGCCATATACTAGAGGTCTCTAATTTTCGTTAAAAACTTTAGTTTATAAGAATAAACAAGGATAAAACTTAAATCCATTGCAAACTTAAAGCTTTTTATTTTAGGATTGGCTATAGAGAGTAGAATATTATTATATAGATATAATATATAGTTATTTGACTTTCCTCAGGAACATTTGTCTTATAATGTACTGCGTTATGTTACTTTGCTTTGGTTAAAGTTGCGTTCCTCCCGATCCCGAGTATTCGGGAGAGTGGGGGAAAAGCCACTTTAAAACAGGGTATGGTAATGCCAGTTTTCTTTTTTTTTAAAGGAGGGCATAGGGAGCCCGACTAAAGAGGGGAGAGAAAAAATTATTCTTTCTTTAACACCTGCTGAGTCACGATTTCAATTTACAATATACTACTGAGCCTAATCCCAAAATTAAATAAAGTCCAATTATAAAGAGCATCTTCTCAGGTTCTGTTGTTGCTTCATAGTAGATGATAGAAATTAATCCTATTAGCAACCCCAGAATAGCTACAATTGCATATTTAATATTTGTTTTAGTCTTTTCTCGAATTCGAAAATTTGAATATGCCATTAAAAATGACACAATAATAAAAGTGATACTTCCAAATTCAAGAATTGTTTCTAAACCACCTGAAAGAATGAGTATAAAAGCCAATACACTCATTGTTAAAATAGCATAATTGGGGATATAACCTTTGATTCTATTGCTAAGAATTTTTGGAAAATAACCATCACTAGCTATGACAGCCATCAATCGAGAAGCTCCAAATATTGTTCCACTAATTGCACTTGAAGTGGCTAGTAATGCTCCAAAGATTACTATTGTCAATCCAAAATCCCCCAGAATATCAGATGTACCTGAAGCAAGTGCAAACTCTTTGTCCTGAACAATTAGTTCTTTCGGAATAGTAACCAATGCTCCTATCGACAATACAATATACAGAACACAGGCAATCCCTATGGAACTATAGATAGCACGAGGTATATTTTTTTCGGGTTCATCCATTTCATTGTATGCGTGGATTACTAGTTGAAAACCTTCAAAAGCGACAAATGTTATGGAAGCAACAATTAAAATTGTGGAAATAGAAAACCCATTATTAAATAAAGGGGTTATATTGGAAATATCTCCTTTACCAGCCAGCAGACCCGAAACAACCAGAAGTATTATTATTTTCGAATAAACTAATACGTCCTCCATTTTACCCATTCCTTTAACACTAACAATATTTACTACTGCAAACAATCCAATTACTGTCCCTGCAATTACCTTATTAATCCATGCAGTATTTTCAAAAGGAAGGATACTCCCAAGATATGAGGAGAAAGTATAAGCATAAAGTGCAAGAGTGCTTATATAACCAAATACAATTAACCAACCGATAACCGAAGCAGCATACTTTGATTGCGGAAATGTCTTCTTGAAGAACGAGTAAGTGGCTCCTTCGTCCTTATAGTAGAGAGCCAATTTTACATAAGAGTAGGAAGCAAAGAGGGCTAAAATTCCACCTATGAGTATAGCAATTGGAGTAGCATTACCAACTTTCTCAACGGAAATTCCCAAAATCGAGAAAATACCACCACCTACCATACCACCCAAAGCAATAGCAATGAGTTCTGGAAGCCGTAAATCCTTTTTTCTCGGTCGGGTTAATTTATTCATTTTTTATAATCTAATTCCTCCATTATTTTCCGTTCCAAATCATCAATCGTAGTTTTCTTTATTCCATAAATATCCGCATTAAATCGAATGTGATTTCTTTTGTATTGAAGGTTTCGATAGAGGTTATCCTCAAAACTTGACCGTTTTGATCTTGTTTTTCCTGAAAATATTTTTCTTATTGTTTTAATCATGTTTTCTATTTTTAAGATTCAAATTTTTTACCACAGTTAATTGCAGAATATCTGTCCTTAAATTATTAAGCTCCATTATATCTTTTCTTTAAAGAAGATAATTCCCATCTTTTTTCTCATCTACCCATCGAGAAATAGAAACACTATCGTTAGAAAATAAACTGTTATGATGTGCCATAACCTTTTCATTCTCCACCACCATCAAAAAACTAAGGTTGTGGGAGGTTCTCATGCCTTGTTCTTCCCATGAGACCTTGTAATGACCAGAATCTATTCTCAGGTGACTACTCTTGTTTAAAACGACATCTTCACGTTCAATGCTAAGTCCATTTAATTCAAACAAGGTTTGATAATAGTCTCTTATCTCATCTGTGGTCTTTCTTATACGTGTTGAAAAAGAAGGAACTAGAATGGCACTATTGTCATACATTTCTACTATTCCATTTAAGTCTTTGGCATTAAATAATGCCAACCACTTGTTAAGTACAGGAACATCAGGTTCTTTAAGCATATCTGCTTGGTCAAGGTCAATTTTTTCTTTTGCACCAATAGAGGCTTTAAACTGACCTATGATTTCAGCATTTGTTTTGCCTAATCGCTTCATGAAAATGTATTGAATAATGGCATGACCAAATAGCACAATCAATAGTCCTTCAAATATTCCAAGTTTGAATACGAGCAGTCCACAAACTCCTGCTAGAATTAAGGCATACCTACCCTCTGCTCTCACATGAGCAATGTTCGCAATCATTTTCCATCCTGAGTACACCATAATAATACCCAATGCATATTCGGGTAAAGTGGTAATCACAATTGGGTTGAGAACCACAATTAGTAAGAATAAAGAAGTAAATAGGTTAGAGAGTTTGGTCATCGCTCCAGCAACCGTATTTGTGGTACTTTTTGCTAGTCCATCTAAATTGGTCATTCCACCAAAAAATGTACCTCCTGTGTTAGCGATCCAAATGGCTAATAAGCTGTTATTCGTATTACATTTTCTTCCCATCGGATCCATCTTTTCTATAGCAAAATTACTCATGACCTGCTCAATCACATCAATAGTTCCTAACATCATGGCAAACCCCACCATTTTTAGTAAGGTTATGGAAATTTCTCCTGTTGGCATTCCATCAAAATGTGGCAATGGTAATGCTAACTGAAATGGAACAGAGTCAATTGCTATTTTAGGTAGAGGTATAATAAAGCTCATTACTACACTGGTTGCCATAATTACGAAATAAGGTAAAGCAGGCATTTTCTTTTTGTAAAACCTATACAACAAAACGAAAAGACCGAATGAAAGAAGAGATAAAATCACCACTTTATCCCTGTCGAAATTTAGCCAATCTACGTGCAGCCAGTCGCTAAAATTGTGAAGTTCATTAGCTTGTAACTCAAACAAAAAGGGGACAAATTTCAGGGCTATTTTTAGACCAACTCCTGCCAATAACCCTTCTACCAAATAATGAGGTACTAACCTTAGAATGTACTTTTCTAATCTAAATTTCCAAACTACGATCTGAAAAATAGCTGTGAGCAGTATTACAAATGGCATATTTTCCATACCAAATGTAGCTACCCCAAGAGCTAAAGCAGGAGCTAAACCTGCTGCTACTCCAGGCATTCCAGTATAATTCCCAGGTTTAAATAAATAAGTAACGAAACTTACTACTCCTGCAAAAATTACCGTATATAGTCCTGTCATTACAGGATAATCTGACATTAAACAAATCCCTACGGTTAGGGGAACTGCCATCACACCAGCCACTGTTCCTGCTAGTGCATCACGTTTTAAATATTGAAATATATGTTGTCTTGTATTCATAACTTTTTTAATTGATTTAACTAAAGAATAGAGTGCGCCTATTCCCTCTGTTCTCATGGAAACAAAGAGTTTAGGAGTAATTTGGGCTAAACTAATTAGATGGGAATGCGAAGACAGCAATACAGCAGATAAAATGCGGCATGGTTTGAAATGTATTTTAAGTAGAGAGGAAGTTTAAAAACTAAATTATGTATGACGGAGAAACTCTTAGCGTTAGGGATAACCCCAGAAGAGTTATCGTCATCAGTAGAAAATTTGTATTCAAGAGACTTTCCATCCTTTTCTCTTATATCATCACTGTCCGTGGTTTCTTCACAACGATTCATTTCTCTCTCTGATTCTTTGAGAAAGAAAGAATGATCGTTTTGGGCAAGCAAAAAGAACACGCCAAGAATAAAAGTAAATATGGACATTTTGTTAATTATCATAACTTATCACACAAATAAACGTATTAATTATTACATTTGTTACTATCTTATATATATAAAATATGTAATTATTACTACATTTTAATAAAATAAAGAAGATGAAACACCTACTAGCAAAATTCGAATTCAATAGCAATGCCATTTTTGAAAACTTGAGTTCTGAAGAAAGCAATATTGTTCAGAAGGTTATGGAACCTGTCTCATTTAAAAAAGGTGCAATGCTTTTTTATGAGGAAGGTATTTCAACAGGTGTATTCCTTTTAGTAGAAGGAAAAGCTAAAATTTATAAAACAGGTGTTGACAGTAAACAACAAATCTTTTATATCTACAAAAAAGGCGATCTAATTGGATATCATGCGCTACTATGCAATGAGCGATATGAGGATTCCTGCGAAGCTATTATTGATTGTAAAACCATGTTTATAAGTGCAGATAACTTTCTGAATTTAATGGAACAGATTCCATCATTAAAACAATCTCTAATTCAAAATATGAGCCATGAATTTGGAGTATTGGTCAACACTATTACAGTTTTGGCTCAAAAGTCATTACGAGTCCGTTTTGCTCTTTATTTATTGATTCTTGATCAGCGGTTTAATTCCGATTCATCGGAAAACATGGGTATAACATTATCCCGAGAAGATTTATCGAATATTATCGGCACAGCTAGAGAAAGTTTAGGCAAACTACTGAAGGAGTTTAGAGAAGAAGGTCTTATTTCAGTAAAGAAACGTACAATATTCGTAGAGAAATATCAGCAGTTATACGAGCTAGTAATTTCTAGTTACTCATAATGATTTTAATGAATACGAGTATTTTAGAAAAAATTATTCTTTCTTTAAGAACAACAATCACTTCCACAACTACCGTTCTCTTGAATTGGAGGACAAGGAACTGTACCATAAGAACAATAGACACAACAATCATTATTAATAGGTTTGAGAACTTCTTTACAATTCTCACAATCATAAAAATATTGACAAGCATCAGTAGGCATGGTTTCCTCTTTTTGATGTCCGCATTTAGGACAAGTAATAGTTGATTTTAATATGACCGTATTTTCCATTATTCTTCCAATTGATAATTAGTGACTGTATATCCTGTTTCTGTTTTAATTGCTGCTTTCATCTCTCCAATTGAGACTTTTGAAGTATCTACTTGAACAACAGCATTTCCGTTCTCATACGAAGCATTTGCACTTACAACACCGTTTAAAGGAAGTAAAGCAGATTGAACGTGATTTTCACAACCTGTACAGGTCATTCCATCAATGCTTAAAGTATACTCAATAACGCTTTCATTATTTACTTCAACTGTAGCATTACTTTGACCATAAAACACGTGCGAATAATATGGAAATGAAAACATTAAAATAGAAAAGATGGTAATTGACCATAAGAAGGTTTTAGAACTCAAAAAGCTTTTCTTTTCAGGAATTTCACAGCCACAGTCATCTGCTGGTTTTGGTTTGTATGCTTGATAGAAAGCGAACCCCAAAGCTAAAACTGATACGCCTATTAGATATGGTCTTGCAGGTTCAATCCATGAAAAAGTAGAAGCAGCACCTGACACACCACCGAATATGGCTATTAAAGGAGCAATACAACATAGAGAAGAGGCAATTGCTGCTAATAACCCTGTACTTAAAATTGCTTTATTTCCGTTCTTCTTCATACTGTTTCAAAAATTTGATTTTGACTAATCTTTTCAAAGAAGCCAAGTAATAGCGTTTTGTATTGTATGTTAAGGGAATAATAAATTGTTTGAGCAACACGCTTATTGGCTATAATGCCACCATCTTTTAGTTTTCGTAAATGCTGAGAAACGGCAGGTGGAGACATAGAAAGAATATCGCTCAAATCACAGACGCATAATTGCTCTTGTTTCCAAAGCAGATAAAGAATTTTCATTCTCACTTCATTTCCCGCCAAATTAAGTGCGTTTGATAATAATTGAATTGAATCATGAGCTTTTTCAAGCTCTTCTTTGCAATTGTTAATTTGCTCAACATCTGCGTAAACACGTATACATGAATTAGCTTCCATAATACAAATTTACTTATACTTTATTATTTAAGCAAATACTTAAATAAGATATTTAATAGAACTTGTGTGTGTGTGTGTTGGCACGAAGAAAATGCGGGCCAGTGTTGGCGTGAATTGGCATTTAGGCTGTAGCAGCCGTAATGCGAAAGCCGTTAAGAATGGCAAGAGAGCGTTGAAGCATATTTTCTTCTTGAACTTTTCTTTGGTTCGTTTCTTTTGTTTCAAGACAAAAGGAAATGAACATCCACCAACCATTGAAATTTGACAACCGTAAACTATGGAATTACAAACTCGTCAAATTTCTCCTTAAAATCCTAATCGCTGAGAATCGCATAGAATTTTAAATCCTGTACATTTTATCGAATACGAGAATTTTAGAAAGAATAATTTTTTCGTGCGTTGGCAAAAAAAAGAAAAATGGCATTGTGTGATGGCCTAGGGCTGGGAAGCGTTGGATAAATTGTGCATGAGAAATGTTTTGCAATTTTTAAAGCAAAAGATTTTGAAAAGCAATTGCGGGGTTTGCCGAAGCGGCAATTTAGCATAACGACTAATTATAGGACCAAACGAGATTACCATTAGAAAGAAATCAGGTTGGCTTGTGTGAGCTATTTACTTTGCTGCCGAGAGCAAAGCAAGTGAGGTACGAACGCAGACATAATAAGAATTATAGGATCTAAACGACTAAACACCTTATATAAAAACTCAATATCGTTTTGTCCTATAATTAATATTATGTTAAATAGAAACATAGATAATATACCCTATTGATTTAATCAGATAAGTAAAAGTCACGCATTTGTAGGTTAATTAAATGTACATCTGTATAATAAAATCGTAGAACTTCAAGAAATCCAAAACCTAATTTAACCATTTGCATGGCACCTTCTTGTGAAAGTCCAACACCATGACCAAACCCTTTGCCCTTTAATAATACATAATCGTCTAAATCACTAATGCTGAAAAATGTACTTTTTAATTTCCAGTCGGATCTAATTTCAGTTAATAATATGTGGTATTTCCAATTGATAAAATACTTAGTTCTTTTAGGTTGATTAAAATTACAAGCAGCATTAACAGCAGCTTGCTCATTTAAAGGGAAATTATGTTTTCTGCTTAAATAGTTAAGCCATTTATCTTTAGGGATCTTTTTTTCCCATCTATAATTATAGGTACCTTTTGAATATGGATCTTTAATACTTCTTAAATATGGTAATGGTTTTAACCAGACATCTTCAACATTTACTGTTTGGCCACCACTATTTGAAAAATATGAGGCAGTTATATAATTCATTTGATCATCTACTAATACAAGATTTTTAGTTTCTTTTACTGCTTTTAGTATGTTTTCTTTTTTATACATCTTTCCTTTATAGACCTGGCAATTCACTAAATCTGTCAGGTTAAAACCTTCATGAAGAAATTTATTTTTGTTTTTTAATGCATAGGTACGGCTGATCACCGCATGTACTTTATAAAAGTCTTTACTTTCATTAGGTCCAACTTCAGATTCCAAAACTCCTATCAAATACCTTTCAAGATCTATTTGATTAACAAGTGTTAATTGTCCTTTTGAAGTAAAAACCTTTAGTTGGGTATAATAGCGTCTAGACTTTAATGACGGAGAAAGACAGGTAACTTTAAAGATATTATCGTCATATTTTGGATAAAAGTAGACAGTGTCAAAATGGCCTAAGTAAGTTTCTCCTATTTTTAACCTTACACTGTCATTATGGTATTGGATCTTTATTTTTTCTCCTTGTTCTATACTTTTAATGAAATCACCAGATACAATGGTATGCTTGCCAAAGTTAGTTTCAAAAAGCACGTGCTTTATACGGGCATTTCGTATTAACCCAATATCCATTTGTATGGAGAATATTGAGTTAGTAAATAATACTAATAAGATGATTATTTTGAATGATTTCATGATTCTGACCAAAAATATAAAGCAATTTATATTCCAGGATGCTCTGTCTGAATAGTTTTTAACATCTCATTTGCAGTAATTTTAGATGCTCCTACTCCACCACAAATATTTTTAAGCTCTAAATAATCTTTTATGATTTTATCTCTATTAGTGACTTTAAGAATTTTTTCAACTTCTAGGTTTAGTTTTTTTTCATTTAAATCATTTTGTATCAATTCTTTAACACACTCTTTATCAAGTATTAAATTAACTAATGAAATAAATTTCACTTTGATTAGTTTTTTAGCTATTTGATAAGAGATCCAGCTACTTTTATAACAAACTACCTGAGGAACATTGAATAAAGCAGTTTCTAATGTGGCAGTTCCAGAAGTTACAATTGCAGCAAATGATTGATTTAAAAGGTTATAAGTATCATTTTTTATCAATTTTACATTTGGGTGATCAATGATCATAGATTGGTAATATTCAATATTTATTGAAGGAGCACATGCTATAACTACTTGATATTTATCAAAATTACTTAGAGCATTTAACATGACAGGTAGATTTAAGCTTAATTCCTGTCTCCTACTACCTGGTAAAATGCTTATTATTGGTCTTTCGTCTAATTGGTAATTATTTTTAAATTCATTACTTGAGCTTGCTTTATTATTTTTAAATTCTTCTATGGCATCAATTAACGGGTGACCAACAAATGTGACCTCCATATTTTCGTTTTTATAGAATTCTTTTTCAAAAGGAAGAATAACGAACATCCTGTCTACATTTCTCTTAATTTTTAATACTCTAGATTTCTTCCATGCCCAAACCTGAGGGGAGATATAATACAATACGGGTATGTTTTTATCTTTTAAAAAATCAGCTATTCTTAAATTAAATCCTGGGTAATCAATTAAAATTACTGCATCTGGTTGATGTTCAGTAATATCCTTTTTACACCATTTAATATTGTTTAATATCGTACGAATCTTCATTAAAACTTCAAAAAACCCCATAAAAGCAAGATCCTTATAATGTTTTACGATATCACCTCCCTGCTCTTTCATTAAATCACCACCCCAACACCTGAAAGAAGCATCAATATCAATTTTTTTAATCTCCTTGATCAAGTTGGATCCATGCAGGTCTCCTGATGCCTCACCAGATATGATGTAGTATTTCATTAGAAATTAAAAGATAAAAATAAAAGACAAAGCAGCTAAAAGTAATGTTGATCCAACAATACCTTTTGAAAAAAGATCCATTTTCCAGTGAAAAAAGGGTAAATAAAATAGTAGCATGTTACATATTAAACATAAGGTTAGAATCTCTTTTCTAGTATTTGAATATATTTCAGATACAAATTCATTGGCTGTACTTGCATCTTTAATGAACATAAACCAAAAATTAGTAATAGATGAATCACCCCCTTTAATTAAATAAGCTAAAAAGAAGCCAATAATAGGGAAAATAAATCCAGCAATTATACCATAGCTTATTTTGTCATATTTTTTTGTCCACATGTATTTCATAATTCAAAATTCCATTTATTTATTGATTGAATGGCCTTATAGGCAGTCATGTCAAATTGTGTAGGTACTATAGTTACATAATTATTTTTGAGGAAATGAACATCTGTGTCATCAGTTTTTTCATAATCCTCAAAAGACCCTGTTAGCCAATAATATTTTTTTCCCAATGGATCAGTTCTTTCATCAAAAGTGTCATCCCAGAATGCTTTGCCTTGCCTACATACTTTAATTCCATTAATGTTCTTAATTGATACATTAGGTATATTGACATTTAAGCAGATTCCTTTTTCTATTCCTTCTTTTAGTGCTGAAGCTACAATTCTTTTCACAATTATTTTAGATGCAGAAAAGTCTGCATTAGTATCATAATCAGTTAATGAGAAGCCTATACTAGGAATACCTTCAATAGCTCCTTCTACAGCAGCAGACATGGTTCCAGAATACAAGACATTGGTGCTTACATTTGATCCATGATTGATGCCAGAAAGAATAAGGTCTGGTTTTCTGTTTCCTAGTTCATACATCCCAACTTTTACGCAATCTACAGGAGTACCAGAACAATGAAATGCTTTGATCGATGCAAAATAAGATGTTTCTTCATATCTCAATGGTTCATTTACAGTAATGGCATGTCCCATACCGGATTGTGGCTTGTCGGGTGCTACAATCATTAACTCTCCAAACTCCTTTACAGCATCAATTAAGGCCTGCATTCCTTTTGCAGTAAAGCCATCATCATTGGTAATAAGTATTAAAGGTTTTTTCATTTTTATGCAAAATTAACATTATTGCATCTTAATGCATATAACTTTTCCATTACATTTGTTAATATAATTCAAACTCTATAATATGTTACGATTTACCTCTCTTTCCTTATCATTAATGATTTATATAACTTCCTTTACTCAACACAGAGAACAGGATGTTAATTCAACAATTAAAGATGTAACTGTTTTCTTATCAGGTGCTGAAATACACCGTACAGGTAAAGTTACATTGAATTCTGGTGTTACCGAATTGAAGCTTAAGGAGCTCTCACCTTCTATTAACGGAAGCAGTGTTCAGGCAAAGCTGGGTAATAACAATGTGACCATTATTTCTGTAAATCATAAAATGGATTATTTAACAGAAGCTACCTATACACCCAGGATTACTGAAATAAAAGATAGCTTAGAAGACATGAGTCGTAAATTAAAGATTAGAGAGAGCAGAGAAAGGGTTTATAGAGAAGAAAAAAGTATGTTAATCTCAAATAAATCTATAAGAGGTGAGCAGAATGGTGTAGATGTTGAAGAGCTAGAGTACATGGCAGATTTCTACAGAAATAGACTAACAGATATTGAAAACAAATTACTAGATATAGAAAATAGTAAGAAAGACTTCAACTTAACAATAAGTAATTTAAGAAGACAATTAAATCTATTGAATGCGAAAAAAACTAGGAATACTAGTGAAGTAACAGTGAAAGTTTCTTGCAACTCCAGAATTATTACAGATCTTAATGTTAGCTATGTTGTAAATAATGCTGGTTGGGTTCCAAAATATGATGTTCGTTCTGAAAATACTACCGATCCAGTTGAGCTTACTTACAAAGGGGATGTGTATCAAAATACTGGTATTGAATGGGAGAGTGTTAATATTACCCTTTCAACAGGAAATCCTACCGTTAGTAATTCGCAACCTAATTTAACACCTTGGTACCTTTATTACTACAGTAATCAAAGAAAGAAAAATTATAGAGCGAAAGGTTTAGCTAAACAGCAGATTCAGCAAAATGCTTATAATACTGATTTAGAAGGAGATTATTTGGAAGAAGAGCCAGTGATGTTGTATGAAGCAGCTAATTTTGAAAGCAGGTCTTCTGCAGATTTTACTACAGTTACAGAAAGTACAGTTAATACCGAATTTAAGATCGACCTCCCCTACTCCATTACTTCTGACGGACAGGCTAACACTGTAGAAATTATTAAACACGACCTTCCTGTTGATTACAAATATTATGCTGTGCCTAAGCTAGACAATGATGCTTTCTTACTGGCAAGAATTTCTGGATGGGGTGAATACAATTTATTGCCAGGAGATGTAAATGTATATTTCGAAGGTACTTCTGTAGGTACTTCTTATTTAAATACAGAAACTACTGAAGATACTTTAGATATTTCTATGGGTAGGGATAATAGCATCATTATAAAAAGAGAAAAAATTAAAGACTTCTGTAAAACAACTTCTTTTGGGACTAATAAAAAGTCTTTAAGAGGTTATGAAATTTCTGTTAGGAATAATAAATCTAATGAAATACAATTACATTTAGTGGATCAGATTCCTCTTTCTAAAACTAAAGAAATTGAAGTGGTTTTAGATGAAAAAAATGGCGCTGAACACAATGAAGATTCAGGTAAGCTTAAATGGGAATTACAGATTCCAAATGGAGAAACTAAGAAAGTAATCTATAAGTATACAGTTAAGTATCCAAAAAATAAATCTATTGGAAATCTTTAATTACAGGTTTTTAAGCTCAGATACTATATCGGTCAATACTTTTTTAGCATCACCAAATAACATATTGGTCTTGTCTCTATAGAAAAGATCATTATCGATCCCGGCATAACCAACATTCATGCTTCGTTTATTCACGATTGTTGTTTTGGCATCCTCTACATTTAAGATAGGCATTCCGTAAATTGGAGAAGCTGGATCTTCTTTTGCAGCAGGGTTTACAACATCATTAGCTCCTAGTACCATTACTACATCACAAGTAGAAAATTCTGCATTAATATCATCCATTTCCACTAATTTGTCGTAATCAACATTACTTTCTGCCAAGAGTACATTCATATGTCCTGGCATACGTCCAGCTACTGGATGTATGGCATATTTTACTTCAACACCCCTATCATCTAAAATCTGCTCCATTTCATGAACCACATGCTGAGCCTGAGCAACAGCCAATCCATATCCAGGAACTATGATCACTTTTGAAGAATAATTCAACATAACTGCTAAATCTGATGAGTTAGTTTCTTTATAATTTTTCGCTTCACCATTGGAGGAAACTGATGAAACAGCTTTTCCCCCAGTTCCAAATGCACCAAATATCACATTAGTAAGTGATCGATTCATGGCTTTACACATAATAACTGTTAGTATTGTTCCAGCAGACCCTACAAGAATACCACCTGTAAGCATAGCCATATTCCCGTATAAAAAACCACCAAAAGCAGCAGCCATTCCAGTGAATGAATTCAATAATGAGATCACAACTGGCATATCAGCACCACCAATTGGAAATACAAACATAATTCCATATAAAGAAGCACCTAAAAATAAAACATAGGTCCACATCTTATAATTTGCTACTCCTGTTATATGGCCTCCTGCTAAACAAACTGTTAATCCTATTACTCCGAAAACTAAAAGGGTATTAAAAATATTATAATATGGAATTCTAAGGTCTTTTTTTAAATTACCATTGAGCTTTAAAAATGCAATAATACTACCTGTAAAAGAGGTACTTCCAATTACAATTCCACATAGAATAATAGTCATGAGAATAGGGTCAAATGAAGCTCCCATATGTTCTAATGCCTTAGGGAATTCTACTAATCCTATCAATGCAGCACAGGCACCTCCCATTCCATTGAATAAAGATACCATTTGGGGCATAGCTGTCATTTGTACTTTTACAGCAGCTAACCAGCCTATTACTGATCCAACAATAATACCTCCGAAGATCCATAGATGATTACCCAATTTAGCCCCTTCATCATTTCTGTAAAGGAATATAGTAGCGAATATAGCTAGTGTCATTCCGAAAGCAGCCAACAGATTTCCATTACGGGCAGTTTTTGGACCTGCCATCATTTTTAAACCTAATATATAGCAGACAGATGCTATTAAATAACTTATTTCTAATATATGTCCTCCCATTATTTCTCTTCTTTATTAGGTTTCTTTTTAAACATTTCGAGCATTCTGTCTGTAACAACAAATCCTCCAACTACATTTAGTGTTCCAAGTACAACAGCTATGAATCCGAGAATAAGTGCAGCCGTGTTGTCTGGACTTGCATTTCCCATAATAATAATAGCACCAATAATTACAACTCCGTGTATAGCATTAGCACCACTCATTAGTGGAGTGTGAAGCACAGCGGGTACACTTTCAATTACTTGGATACCTAAAATAATAGATAGAATGATGACATAGACCATTTCTATGTTTTCAGTTAAAAAACTTAGTATTTCTTTCATGAGTTTATGATTAAACTTTTACTGATTCTGGTTGATTTTCCTTTTTTAGTGAATCTTGTAGGATCTTACCTTCTCTTAAAATGAGTGAACCTGAAGTGATCTCATCTTCTAGATCCCATTTAAATTTAGCATCTTCTGTTAAATGCTGAATGAAGTTTTGAATATTCTTGGCTAATAATTCACTGGCATTTATAGGTAATGTTCCTGGTAGATTACCTTCACCTACTATTTTCACACCAGATTTCTCAATTACTTTATTTAATTCGCTACTAGCACAATTTCCACCTTGAGCTACTGCCATATCAACAATTACAGATCCTGGTTTCATTTTATTAAGCATCTCATCTGAAATTAATAATGGAGCTTTTTTTCCAGGAATTAAGGCAGTAGTGATTACAAGATCTGCAGCAGCTACTTTTTCAGTAACAGCTTCCTGTTGTTTTTTAAGAAATTCATCGGATACTCCTTTAACATATCCACCTTCCATCTTAATCGAATCATCGCCATCTACTTCAATGAATTTACCTCCTAAAGATTCCACTTGTTCCTTTGTTTCTGGTCGAATATCTGAAACCCATACATTAGCTCCTAATCTTTTAGATGTAGCTATTGCTTGCAATCCAGCAACTCCAGCACCGAAAATAACAACCGTAGAAGGTTTTATAGTTCCTGCAGAGGTCATAAGCATAGGGAAGATTTTACCCATTTCTGCACCACCAAGAATAACTGCTTTATAGCCAGCTAAATTAGCTTGAGAGCTTAGTACATCCATGCTCTGAGCCAATGAGGTTCTGGGTATGGCATCCAAAGAAAAAGCATTTATTTCTTGCTGAATACAATTCTTGAGTAATTCTGGATTAGTAGCGGCAAACATCAGTGAAATAAGGGTGCTGCCTTTTTTCATCTGATCAATATCTTCTTTATCAGGTGGGTTGATCTGAGTGATGATGTCACTTTGATAAACAGTTTTCCTGTCTGCTAATTCAGCTCCAGCATCAGTATAGTCACTGTCAGAAAAATTAGACAAAGCACCTGCACCTTTTTCAACGGATATTGAAAAGCCCTTGTTGGTTAATTGTTTTACGATTGTTGGGGTTATAGCCACACGTGTTTCACGGCCGGCTGATTCTTTTGGTATTCCTATTTTCAAAACTTAATTTTGGTTAATAGTAAATTTTTGTGAATGTTAAATTAAAAAAATAAGTTGGAGAATATATTTTTTCTCTTAAATAAATAGATGAATAATAAAATTTGGTCGATAAATCAATCGAAAATAATATTAAACACCTATTTGTTCCTTACAATTTGATAGTATTTCCTTTGCTTTTTCAAGTGAAGTGCTTTCTGCATAGCACCTAAGTACAGGCTCTGTGCCTGATGGTCTTATCATTAACCATTCGTTATCATTAAATATATATTTATAACCATCAGTAGTATCTGTATTGGCTACAATGTATTCGCCAAATTGGTTATAACTACCACTTTTACAATTGTCAACAATTTGTTTTTTAAGACTTTCATTGATATGCAGGTCATCTCTCCAATATTTAAAAGGTCCAACCAAGTTATAGATTTCTATGATTAAGTCTTCTAAAGATTTTCCTGTTTTGGCCATGTATTCAAAAATGACTAATCCCATCCAAATGCCATCTCTTTCTGGAATATGTCCCTTTATAGCAATTCCTCCAGATTCTTCTCCACCAATTAGTACGTCTTCTGAAATCATTTGTTGTGCAATGTGTTTAAAGCCTATTTGAACGGTATCATGTTCTAATCCCCATTGCTCAGCAAGCTTTACTACTCTTGGTGTTGTTGAAGCAGCAACTACCACTTTGCCATTCATTCCTTTATGCTTGTGTAAATATTGCATTAATAATAAAATGATATGATGAGAGTCTATGAATTCACCTTTTGAATTGTATAAGCCAATTCTATCTGCATCACCATCTGTAGCTAATCCTGCAGCAATATTTCCATTGTTTTTAATTAATTCAGAAAATTCAACAAGGTTTTTTGCAATTGGTTCAGGAGCCTGACCATTAAATGAAGGATTGTTTTCACAATGTAAGAAAGTCATCTTAGGGAATAATCTTTTCATTACAGTTTGTCCAGCACCATACATAGCATCATAAGCGAAATTTAAACCAGAGTTTCTTATCGCGTCAAGATCAAAAGATGATTCAACTGCATCAATGTACATTTGTTCAAAATCAACAATTTCAATTTTACCATCATTGATTGCCTCCTTAATAGAAATAGAATTTAAATCTATTGAATTTTCATTGGGGATAAGGTCTTCTACTTCCTGAACTTTATCGGAAGTTAATGGTCCTCCATAATGTCCTTTTAATTTATAACCATTATAAGATGGTGGATTATGGCTGGCTGTGATAACTACACCTAAAGAGGCATTTAAATTTTTAGTAGCTAATGAAATCATTGGAGTTGAAATAAATCCTTTGGACATGTACAACTTAATTCCCATTGAAACGAACACTTTTGCAGCAGTTTCAGTAAATAGTTCACCACCAAATCTACAGTCATGCCCTATGGTTATAGAAGGATTGTTAAAATTGTTTTTTGTCCAATCACCTGTTGCATATGATATACGCGCTACATTTTCTACAGTGTATTCCTGAGCGATAATAGCTCTCCATCCATCTGTGCCAAATTTTATTTTATCCATCTTTATTTAATGTTGATATATTGGCTGCGAAGATAAATTAATATTTTAAATTTCAATTCAATTTTTCATTTTTAGGGTGCTCAATAATTCGCTTGTTTTTTTTATGAAGATCGGCCAGCCTTTTTAATTTTAATTCAGTATTAAAATCATCCATTATGATTTCTTCATTTAGTTGAGCTAATATTTTTTTGATCCATTTCATCTTTATTATTGTTTATGACAATCGAATGTATTACAAGCTTGTTGATAGATGTAGTTTTCGATCTTATTAATGATTGGGATAACATAGTGTTGATTGATCAATCGAATTAACTTGTTTAAATAAATCAACAAGTAAATAGTAAGCTTTATTAGCTGAAATAGCCCCTTTTTAGCAAAAGAATATAGATTATGTTTTATTAAATTATATGATATCATCTACTTAATATTATACTTAACTATATAATTCGTATTTATAATTTAGGAACTAAAGTTATTGTAATTATATGCGTATTTATATCATATTAAGTCATATTTAGTAGCTTAATTTTTTACTCAATTTAGCTATATATTTTTGAGTAAAATTGTTTAACAAAATTAAGTATTACTTAAAAAATTGCTTAAATTAGTAAAATGTTACAGTATACATTTTTAAATCACCCTATCTTAAATATAATGGAAAACCTTTCCATTGATTATTCAGGTATTAAAAATGCATATGGTCTATTTTGTAATATTGATAAGCGATTAAAAATAGCCCAATACCAAGAAAATAATGTTTCATTTATTAAAACAGGTAAAAAGTCGAATATATACCAGAAATTCAGAAATGATGCTATCCATCTTTCATGGATCAATTCAGATTTGATACCCTTTATAGATTCAGATAATAAAGTCATTAATCAGCTTAAAATTGAAGATGAAAATGACAACTCATGGTTGTTGTTAAAGTACACCTCCCCTATTGATCATGCATCGGATTTAATCATCCTGGAAATTGAAGGCATTCATGCCTTTGGATTGAGCAAGAAAAAGGGTCCAGCTACATCCAATGAAAAAATGCTAATAGGTAATTTATTGAATTTAGCTATATCATCTAAGCTAAGATTAGATATGATTAATTATCAAACTATGCAAGTTATCAATGAAAGTTATGGTTTACAGGTTAAAAGTATAGAGAAATTGAAGGATGAAAATGAAACAATTAAGAACAATGCTTCTAAAAGTATTGCCTTATTTGTTGAAGCATTAAAGAATAGATGGGAAAATAAGATCAATAAAAAGTTGCAAATCGAAAAAGATATCATACATGAGATCATTGAATCAAATCAGAAAATGACTATCATAGAGAAAGTTTTTGAAAAGGCAGTCATTATTGCTAGAAATACCAATTTGTCTATAACTGATGAGATTATTATTAAAAAGGAGCATATTAGCTGGCCTTCTAGCTCATCGGATAAAATCAGTCACCATCAATTTAATAAGCACTCAAATATTCTGGAGTTTTTGGATAGGTATGAAAATGCCGCATCAATGGCATTAGATAAAGGGTGGAAAGTCAATGGCTCTACTGTAGGTGAATGTTGTGACCCTAAGGTCTCTCCTGCTTCTATAACTTTTAATTTAAAAAAGTATAAAAAACCAATCTGTAAGCTGATTAAGCAATATGACAATAGATGGCCCTTATTAATAGCTCATTTTAGGCCTTTACAAAATATTTTGCATGATGCAGGTAATGATCGTGAAGAGAATGTGCTTTCGGCTTAGATTAAATTTTCATACCCATAATACACACATCATCAATCTGTTCGAAATTGGCTTTCCAATTTTTAAACTCCTGAAGTATTAAGTTGTGTTGTGCATCCATATCTTGATCTTGAATTGAAATTAAAAACTTCTTAAACCTGGCAGATTTGTATTTTTTTCCGTTTGGTCCACCAAACTGATCGGCAAAACCATCTGAAAATATATAAATTGAATCTCCATTATTTAATTGTAATTTATGATTAGTGAAAGGTTGATGGGAGGCATGCATTCCAATAGGTTGTTTGTCAGCTATGACTTCTTCAATATCAGAACTCCCATTTCTAATGATCCATAATGGATTGTTGGCACCAGACCAATGAATAGTACCAGTTTTTTTATTATAAGCACATAGAGAGATGTCCATTCCATCTCTAATATCTTCTGTAGATTTTCCAAATCTCCCAATTACCAATTCTCTTGCTCGATCGAGAATAGCACTTGGTTGATTGATTTTATCTTCAATAAGGGCCTTAGTAAGTGCATTAGAGCATATTACTGAAACCATAGCACCAGGTACTCCATGGCCAGTACAATCAGCTACAGCAAAATATATAGTATTATCAATATTCTCTGACCAGTAAAAATCACCGGCAACAATACCTTTTGGTTGATACAGTAAAAATGATTTTGGCAACCATTGCTGAATTAATTGAACTGGTGGAAGTATAGCATCTTGTAGTCGTTTAGCATAATGAATAGAATCTAAAATATCATTGTTCTTTTCTTCAACAATTTCTTTTTGTTGTTCGATGATTATTTTTTGTTTCTTAGTAGTGCGTAAACGATTGATTACTATAATAGTAAATACAATTACTAAAACTAAAATAATAAGACCGGTAATTATTATTAAGTTTTTATTTTCTGCTTCTTTTTTTGCTATATCAGCATCTTTAAGTGCAATATCATCTTTTCTCTTTTGTTCAAGCTTTAATGAATCTGCTTGCTTTTCGTATACATATTTAAACTGATGACGAAAAAGCTCTTTTTGATCTTTTTCTTTATTAACTAAATCTCTATTAATGATATATAATTCATGCATTTTAAGTGCTTCATTATCATTGAAGATCAATTTATAGGATAAATAAAGTGATTTAGCAGCATCACTTATTAGCCATGGGACTTCAATTTTCAATGCAATTTCTAATGCTTCTTTACTTAATATTATTGATTTAGTGTAATTTCCTTTTAGCTGATATACATTTGCGATGTTTTTTTTACATATGGCTATACACTTTTGATTCACTCTTAATTCTTCTAATTCAAGACTTTTTTCAAAATGATCCATAGCAAGATCATATTTGTTTTGTTCTAAATAAATTTCTCCTAAATTCCCATAAGAAGTAGCCATGCCATCTAATTCTTTGAGTTCTTTTTGTATTACTAAACTCTGATTGTATAAATTAATAGCCTTACTATATTCTTTTTTTCCTTTATAACTACTTCCTAAACTTGATTTAGATTTAGCAATACCCTTTTTGTAATCTATTTGTTTGTATGAACTAAGTGCTTTATTAAATAATTCAATAGCCTTAGTATATTCATGTTGATCTGCATAGATGTTTCCTAAATTTCTATTGGTTAATGCTATTCCCTTTATATCATTGAATTTTTCACTGATCTTTAATGCTTCGTAATAAAATTGAATGGCTTTGTCATAAACACCTTTACTTCTGTATATTTTGGCAATTTCATTTAATAATTCTGTTTTATCTTTTTCATTTCCTATTTCATTTAATATTTCTAACCCTTTTTCAAAAAAATCAGCAGCTTTTGGGTAATCAGAATGCTCAAAATATACTTTACCAATTAATAGGTAACATCCAGAAATGGATCTTTTATCATCAATTTTATTAAAGATTAATAGTCCCTTTTCATAATAATTTTGTGCTAGTTCATAATTTCCAAGGTCAAAATAGATTGAACCTATTGAATTCATTGATATTGCTCTACCCCAATCATCCTCAATTTTTTCATATATGCCTAATGCTGTTTGAAAATTATGCTGAGCCTTTTCAATATTACCAGTTTGTGCATAAATTTGCCCTGCATTTTCAAGTGAAATGGCTATTCCTCGTTGATCATTAATTTCAATACAAATATTTAAGCTTCTTTCAATGAAGTCAAGGGCCTTTTTTGTTTGACCTAGATTGGAATAAATAATACCAAGATTTCCTAAAGAAGCAGCAATTCCCATTGTGTCATCTATATCTTCTTTAATTTTTAGGCTTTTATTATAACAATCAATGGCTTTGTTATAATGGCTCAATACTTCATATGTGCTTCCTAAATTATTGTATGCATATGCAGTACCTTGTTTGTTGTTAATAGCTTGATATTTTTTTAATGATTTTTCATAATAGTCAATAGCTAAATTGTAATTACTTTGAATATAATTTGAAGATCCTTGCGTTAATAAAGCTTTTGCCATTAATGCCTTGTTACTAACTGACTCAGCTAGTTTATATTGAAGCTGAGCTAGATAAAACGCACTATCAGGTTGAGAAAAAAGATATCCTTTCCAAGCTAAATGATCTATTGCATTTAGTCTAATACTATCATCAAGATTGTGATCATTCCAGATATTCCATAGGGAGTCTTTATTTACTTGAGATACTGAATTAAATACACAAAAAAGAGCAATAAGAAATGCTAGAAGCTTTTGCATTTTTTAAATATAGACAATAACTCCTTTATAATGAAGGTTTCAAATCCTAATTATATCAATATATTTGCAATCTGATTTAATTGCTGATAAATGAAAATTATCATTGCAGGTGCCGGAGATGTAGGTTTCCATTTAGCCAAGATGCTCTCTTCTGAAGCTCAGGATATCTACCTGATCGATCAGAATGAAGAGAGATTACAATTCATTTCTTCCCAAATTGATGTATTTACAATTATTGGAGATGCCAAATCACTTGATGTACTAGAAATGGCAGATGTAAATAATTGTGATCTATTGATCGCAGTAACTGCTAGTGAGGAAACCAATTTAATGATGTCTATTCTTGCTAAGAAATTTGGAACTAAACGTGCCATAGCAAGGATCAACAATGTAGACATTATAAAAAACAAGAAAGAAAATCATTATTACGAATTAGGAGTGGATACACTCATTTCTCCTACTCACCTTGCAACTGAAGAGATCCAAAGACTCATTCACAGGGCTGTTTTTACCGATGATCTAGAATTCGAAAATGGCAAATTAACAGTGTTTGGCATTTCAATTGGTTCCGACTCTCCTCTTGTTAATAAAACTGTAAAAGAAAGTGCAGACCTCAATCCGAACCTTACTTTTAAACCTATTGCTTTACATAGGAATGAAGAAACGATTATGATCGGTAGCGAAACCATGCTAAAACAAAATGATATTGTTTATTTTATTTCGTCTCCAGATTCTATCGATACGGTGATCAATGTATGTGGAAAAGAGTGTTTCGAAATTAAAGATATCATGATCTTAGGAGGTAGCAGGATTGGTGTTTTGGCTGCAGAGCTTCTTGAAAGCACCTATAATGTAACTTTAATTGAAAAAGACAAAGCCAAGTGTGAACGCATAGCTGGAATGTTAAAACGTACTCTAGTTATCAATATAGATGGCCATGATGTTAAGCAATTAGAAGAAGAGGGTTTAGCAGATATGGATGCTTTCATTGCAGTTACTGGAGATTCTGAAATGAATATCATGTCTTCTCTGGTAGCGAATAACCATGGAGTTAAAAAGACGATCGCCAGAGTTGAGAACATAGATTACATCCATTTATCACAGGCAATTGGCATTGATACGCTTATCAATAAAAAGATCATTGCAGCTAGTAATATATTTAAATATGTAAGAAAAGGAGAAGTGTCGTCAGTAGCTAGCTTGCATGGTGTGGATGCCGAGATCATTGAGTTTATTGTAAAGCCCAATTCCAAAATTACCAAATCCCCTATTCGTGATCTGAATTTCCCAAAGACGGCCAATATCTCAGGAGTTATTAGAGATGGGATTGGAATTATTCCATTTGGTAACTTTCAACTAAAAGAGGGTGATAAAGCCATTGTTTTTTCACTGACTGAATCCATTCATAAAATTGAGACCTATTTTCAGTAAATGAGCAAAAAAATTCTTAATTCAGGAGTTGTTTTAAATGTCATTGGTACATTATTAATGATCAATGGCTTTTTAATGCTCTTGTCTTTACCTTTTGCATTTTATTATGACCTTGATTCGGGTGCTGATGTTCATCTAGATTTTTTCATTAGTAGTGCTATTACTTTATTCTTTGGAGCATTGATTAAATATTTAACAAAGGATGAGAAAAATGCAGAGATCAAAAAGAGAGATGGTTATTTAATCGTTGTTGGAGGGTGGTTGTTCATGAGTTTGTTTGGTACTTTGCCTTTTTTATTATCTGGTGCTATACCTAATTTTACGAATGCATTTTTTGAGACCATGTCTGGTTTTACTACTACAGGTGCATCTATTCTAGATAACATTGAAACCTTACCTAAAAGTATTTTATTCTGGAGGAGTATGACCCAATGGATCGGAGGTATGGGAATCATCGTACTAACAATTGCTATTCTTCCATTATTAGGTATTGGGGGTATGGAGTTATTCGTTGCAGAAGCACCTGGTCCCACCAAAGACAAGATCCACCCCAGAATTAAAGAGACAGCCAAAAGGTTATGGATCATTTATTTTGGTTTGACCTTTGTAGAATCCTTAATTTTAATGGGTTGTGGAATGGATTTTTTTGATGCCATTAATCATAGCATGACCACTACCTCTACAGGAGGTTTTTCTACAAAACAAGATAGTATAGCTGCATTTAATAATATTTATGTAGAATCGGTGATCATTGCTTTTATGTTAATTGCAGGTACCAATTTTACATTATTGTATTTTGGATTGAAATTAAAACTAAAAAAGTTCTGGCATAACGATGAATTTAAATGGTATTTTACTGCGGCAGTTGGATTTACCATGATTGTATCGATGGTTCTATTCTTTCAAAATGAATTAAGCTCTTATTTACACGCACTTAGAGACGCTTCTTTTCAGGTAGTATCTATAATTACCACTACTGGCTTTAGTAGCTCAGATTACACCTTATGGGGACCATTTATAACATTTTTGTTTTTCCTTCTTTTGTTTTCTGGTGCATCTGCTGGTAGTACCAGTGGTGGTATTAAAATAGTTAGAATTGTTTTATTAATGAAAAATGGATTTTTAGAATTTAAAAGAAGATTACATCCAAATGCAGTGATTCCTGTACAGCTTAATAAAGAATCAGTAGCTCCAAATATAATATATAACTTATTGGCATTTATATTTTTATATTTATTTATATTCACCTTTGGTTCAATTATAATGACTGCATTAGGCGTAGATTTTTTAACATCTATAAGCTCAGTTGCATCTGCATTAAGTAATGTTGGACCAGGTATTGGTGAAGTAGGTCCCTCACATAGCTATTCTCAACTTCCAGAATTGGGTAAATGGGTATTGTCTATTATGATGCTAATGGGTAGATTAGAGCTTTTTACTGTTGCAGTATTATTTACACCTTATTTTTGGAGGAGAAATTAAATCTATTTTATGGAAACTAAATTACTTTTTGAATTAAAATATAAAACACCCATTGAATGGGCTCATCAGGCAGTTGATGGCATTGATGAATTTCTTCAGGATCATGCAGATGCAGAAAGAAAGGTGTCAAATATGTGCTTATCATTAATAGCTAAATACCCTAACAGGTATGAAATTATTGATGAGCTTATACAAATATCTATTGAAGAACTTTTGCATTTTAAGCAAGTTCATCAACTAATTTTAGATAGGGGAAATACATTAAATGGTGTTTTTAAAAAAGATCCGTATATAAAAGGATTAATGCCCATATTAAGGTCTGATAGCGATTTATTATTTATGGATAGGTTAATTATTGCATCTATTGCTGAGCTTCGTGGTTCAGAAAGATTTGCATTAATTGGTGAAGTTTCCGAAGATCCTAAAATCGCTAAATTTTATAAAAATTTACACATACAGGAGTTAGAGCACATAGATTCATTTATAAAAATGGCTAAAGTTTATTTTCCTGAAAAAGAGGTTGACAGCAGGGTTGAAGAGATTTTAATTAAAGAAGCTGAAGTTACTGAAAGTCTTCCTTGGAGATGTGCTATTCATTGATTCATTTCTATAAGAGAATTTAAACATATTTACGCTTTTCATTTATTTTCTTTATTTTAGGGTATATCTTCATTTAAGTTATGCATATAGATAAATATATAGATGTATCAAAATTAAATAAGCTTAAACCCATGAAAGGCAGGGTTATATTATCCGAACCTTTTATGTTGGATGCTAATTTCAAAAGAGCTGTTATTTTTTTATGTGAGCACAATGAAGAAGGTTCTTATGGATTTATATTGAACCATGTACTCTCAGCTAATCTAAGTGAATTAATAAATGGTTTAGATAGAAATGATTTTATTATCTCTTATGGAGGGCCTGTTCATCCAGACAATTTATACTATATGCATGATCAGGGGGAACGTATTGATGATTCTCAGGAATTATTTCCTGGATTATGGTTTGGCGGTAATTTTGAACAAATCTTATCCTTAATAAATGATAAGATTATTAATTCAGAAAACATACGATTTTTTCTAGGCTATTCTGGATGGACTGAAGATCAGCTAATCAATGAAATGGAAACTCACTCTTGGATTACTTCTGAATTTAACCCTAAAGATCTATTAGCTATAGATAAGCAATTATGGAAGAATACATTAAATAAAATGGGTAAACAATATGAATTAGTTTCTAATTTTCCTTCAGACCCTTCTCAAAATTAAGGATCTGTTCATTGATAAGATCTACAATTTTTTTTGCAGTTTCATTATAGTATCTTTTTTGCTGAAAACCCCTAACCCATTTTATACCATTAATTGTATTAGTTAAAAAGACCTCATCAGCATTCAATAGATTTTGAGGAGTTAATGAATTTTCATAAACAGTAATATTATTTGATAATGCCGTATTAATGACCATCATTCTCATTATTCCTCCTACACATCCATCTTCTAATGGAGGTGTGTAAAGAACACCATTACTAACAATAAATATATTACTAGATGTAGCTTCAATAATTTTGCCAGTACCATTTACTATCAATGAGTCGTCAAGCATGCTGTTTTTAGCAAACTCTGATGCTAATACATATAATAAACCATTAAGGGTTTTAAATTTAGAGATATAATTTACAGGTTTATATAGATCTTTAAATACATCAATAGAGATTCCATTATTATTTAATTCATAGTAATTTAAAGGATGTTCTTCAGCTTCAATTAGATAGCACAGATCATTAGTGTCTGGTAAATAGGTTCCACTTCCATTTCTGTAAACCGTGAGTCTTATTTTACCCCCCTTGTCGATTTTATTTTGGTTGATTAATTTAGTAATAAGGGATTTAATATTTTGTAAACTAAATGAACTATCACTTTGAATCTTTAAAGCCTCCAATCCTGCAATAATTCGTTGGTAATGATAATCAATTGATATGGCTGTCCCATTTATGACCTTAATCGACTCAAATAATCCATCTCCATAACGAAAAGCTCTATTTGTTTTTAAATATTGAGATGATGAGCTAAGGAGCTCTCCATTTAAGATAATTTTGTTTTCCAATTTATTTTTATTTAAGACAATCCTATGTATTGATTGATTGATTCAAAGAAATTGATATATATGCGATAATCGTATAAAGCGATAAATAAAAGTCCAAATATAGCACCTGAAATATGTGCATCATGAGCAATATTACTCCCTCCCTTTTTAATCATGTAATTTTCTGCGAATAAATAAAGTAACCCAAAAATAAATCCAGGAATGGATAAACCTGGTATTATAATCAAACCTAATGGTGCAAGCGGTTCTATTATTATAAATGCAAATACAATGGCAGAAACTGCACCTGAAGCACCTAAACTTAAATAGTTAGGGTTATCTCTATGTTTAATAATTGATGGTAAAGTCGCAAATACCATTCCTCCAAGATATAGAGAGAGAAAGAAAATAAACCCAATTGAGCTCGTAGCTAAAAAGTAAGCTTCAATATAAATACCGAACATGTATAAAACATACATATTGAATGCTAGATGTAGATAATCTGCATGTATAAATCCATGTGTAAAAACTAACCAAAATTTATTATGGTGTAAATAAGAATAAGGTGAAAATGTAAGTTTGTATTTAAGGTTATTATCATTAAATGCTAAAATTGAAATAATAACAGTAATTATAATAATAACCAATGTAATTGAAATGGTCATTAATTATCAGTAGTCGGAGTTAGAAGAATGTTTTTATCTACTTCATGTTTGTAAGAGGCTTTATCATATATTTCTATCTCCTCAAAGATATCTTCATGATCCATAGCGCTAATATACATGTTGTATTTTCCAGGAGGAAGGATAATCACATACCTCATGCTAATGTCATTTGGAGCATAATCACCATAGATTTCATCGGTTTCTTGATCAGTAATCTGGATATATACATCCTCTAATTCAGTAATGCTACTAGTAGTTGAAATAATTCCTTTAATAACGGTATATCTTGGTTCAACACTTTTAAACTGAACTCTATAGATATCAAGGTTTCCATAACTATCATTTCTGATAGCAGATATATAACCATATTTTCCAGACTCGGAAATCCTAAAATTCATATTGTCTTCTGGAGTATTTATAGGGTATCCTAAATTTTGAATTCCTAAAAATTTCTTTTTTGAATCATCCCATGTTGCAGAAAATATATCATAACCACCCATACTTGTATGCCCCTTTGACGAAAAGTAGAGTGTTTTACCGTCAGGTGAAATATTGGGAAAATCTTCATCATATTTTGTGTTGATCGTTGGGCCTAGGTTTTGAGGCATACTCCATTTCCCATTGGGTAGTTTTTGACATAAATAAATATCTATTCCACCATAACCATCTGGTTTATCGCTAGCAAAAAATAATTTGGATTCATCATTGGTAATACAAGCAGCAATTTCAGAGTTTTTAGTATTAACATTCTTATCTAATTTAACCAATGAACCAAATTCTAAGTTATTGATCTTACAATCATATAAATCTCCATAATCAGAAAAATCATTCACATAGATAATTGCTTTTTCACCATTACTTTTTAAACCAACAATCTCCTCAGAACCTTCAGGAGTATTGATTTTAGAAACTGGTTGGGCCTTTTGATATTTCCCCTCTTTTACTTCTGATATATATACATTGGATGCATAAGAACCGTCTGGTAATTCAATAGCTTCAGTATTTCTATTAGAATTGAATAAAATAAAAGATTCATTAACAGGAATAAATGGAAAATAGTCAGCAAATTTTGTATTAATATTTTTTCCTAAGTTTTCAAATGAAACACTTAAAGGAAATTTCATGATTTCTTTGGCGTTTTCACAATATTCAATTTGTAGTGGTGCATTATCTCTATTCATTAGGCTACCTTTTCCAGTTTCAAGGAATTTTTGATAAGCTTGAATTGCTTTGTTAAATTGATAACCAAAATGATATGCCCTTCCTAGTAAATACCAGGTGTCAGGAATTATTTTCGGATCCTTCACTAAAAATTCCAAATAAGGAATAGCTCTTGATTTATCATCATTAGTGTTGATATAGCACACAGCTAGATTATAATTATAGTCTATATTTTCGGGATCTTCAGTAATTAAAATTTCATATTCATTTAATGCGGCAGAATAATTACCATCAATAAAATAATTTTCTGCAAGTTTACTATCTTGTCCAAATAGTAGATTGACAACTAATACAAAAACTGTTGAAATTGCTATTTTCATAATTCACGATTTATTTGATTACAAAAGTATTAGATATTTTAGATTATACCTAAAGTTTACATTACCTAATGACATCACTAATTGGTAAGATGTTATATTTGTTTTTTTAATTTAAATAATTAATGAAAAGAGCATTTTTATCAGAATTTATTAAAGAAAGGAAAATGGTAGGCGCTATAGCTCCTAGCTCAAAATTTCTAATGCGAAAAATGCTCAAAAAGATTGATTTCTCTAAAGATCTAAATATTATTGAATTAGGCCCAGGAACAGGAATATTTACTGCTGAGATATTAAATAGAATGACAGATAAATCTAACCTGTTCTCTTTCGAGATTAATACTGTTTTTTATGACCAACTTAATTCTAAGTTTCAAGACAAAAGAATTAGGATTATTAATGATAGTGCAGAAAAAATGAGTCATTATTTATCAAAGGAAAAAATCCAGAAAGCGCATGTAGTGATTTCATCTTTACCCCTAGCAGTTATTCCTAATGAAGTAAAAGAAAATATATTAAACTCCGTTGTAGCTATCCTTGACCAAAATGGCACTTATGTACAGTTTCAATATTCTTTAAATGCAAAAAAATTACTTCAATCAAAATTTGAGAATATTGATATACAATTCACTCCATTAAATTTACCCCCTGCATTTGTATATAATTGTAGTAATTAATACTTAATCGCCCTTAGCATTTCTCTTTTTCCAACAGGACCCGCTAATCTTTGTATTTGATAGCCAGCACTCTGAAGATCTCTTCTCACCTGTCCTTTTGCACAATAAGTTACCAATCTCCCATTTTTTTTAGTTAAATCAAATAACTTATTAAATTGTTTTAGCTCCCACATTTCTTTTTGGGAGTTTGGACCAAAAGCATCATAGTATATGATGTCGAATTGTAAATTAGTGTTATAATCTTCTAGTTTTAATTTATTTTTCATCAAATAAAAATGTTGATGAATCTTTGTTCTGTTTTCCCAAGAAGATAAATGGAGATTTAAAAATTCTTCTTTTTCATCAATTGAATTAGGGTAATTAAGCTGCTCAATTAAATCATTTGGTAATGGATGTGGTTCTAATGTATGGTAATCTACTATGCAATTTATTTCAGCTTTTTTTATAAAAATAGAAGTTAAAAAGGCATTTAATCCAGTGCCAAATCCTATTTCTAATATAGAAATCTTGTCTGTTGTTGTTGTATTTATATGATCTAACAGGCCAGCATTGATGAAAACATGTTTAGATTCTTGTATTGCACCATGTATGGAATGATACTGCTCATCAATATCAGATCGATATATACTATGACTACCATCTTTAGATTTAATTAATTGGGTATGGTTGATTAGCTTATTCACTACTTTTTATCATTATTAATCTAAACCCTATTTCAGGATCAGGACCAGCTTGATATTCTTTACTATTTATTTGTACATAATTCATTTCACTATCCCATGAACCGCCTTTGGTGAAATCTGAATTCTTTATCATTTCTGAAACATTACCTGACATGTCATATAAACCATTTGTATTTGAAAAATATGATTTAATAGGAGCTATAATAGGATAGCCATCTAGGTCAGCACCTAGCATTGGGTCATTATTATCAGGGATTTTATAAGAAATATTGCCCTCACTGTCATATTTGGTAAAAAGTTCTGGATAAACTCTAAAATTACATAAATACTGTCCTTTACTATTTCTGATATAAGGTCCACCCCACGGGTAATTAGCTGTTTTTGATGGATGATTATTGGATGCATTAACCCACTCTTCTTCATTAGGAAGACCAAATTGAACATTTTGTTTATGAATTATATTATATTGAACTTCAATCCATTCAATAAAGCTGAGAACATCATCTCTGGAGATATTGACAACTGGATAATTTGAATAATCTGGATGCCAATGGTATTTTATAGTATATTGATTCGAATACCAAAATTTGTTTTCCCATAAACTTGAATCTGGTCTTTTATGACCTGTAGATTCAGTGAAAAGGTTATAAATTTTATTAGTTACTTCATGCTCCATCATAAATAATGAGTCATTAATAGGTTTAAATTTTTTAAAATATTTTTTACTCAGTGAGTTAAGTTTCTTTGTTTTTACAGGTTTCCATTCAACAACTTCAATGATATATCTAAACCCAATAAGAGGAGAAATTTCTTCTTTAATTTTTGAGTTAATGGTAACATCATAACCTAATGAAAACCAATTACCTCCAAAAGCAAAATTTTTATCTGAAACTAATTCGGAAACATTTCCACACATATTATATAGCCCATAGCCATTTGGTAAGTAACTTTTAACAGGTGCTGTTATATCAGCCATGTCATTTAAATTGCCGGCAACTCCCATAAAGTCTCCCTCAGACCTTTTAAAATTTAATCTGAATTTACCCTTGTTTTTACCCTCTTCAAATCTCAATGAATTTCCATCCCATGGAAGCTGGTTCCACTCAGACAAGCCACCTTGTGCAGCAGTCTTCCATTCTCTATAATTAGGGAGTCTTACTATTACTTTTTTCACAGGATGATCTAGATCATTTTTAAGGTTTTTATTGATTTTTGATGTTAGCCATGAACAATATTTTATGGCACTTTCTTTAGATATACCAACTACTGGATAATTATTGTAAGCAGGATGCCTGAAATAATACTTTTCATAAGGTTCGTTCATACCTATTTTCTTATTCCAGCAGGTTGTGTCAGGTAAATATTTTTTATAGCTGTTGTCTGAATTAATGAACTCCCTGTATTCAATATTACTCAATTCATGATCTAATAGCCACAAGAAATCTTCTTTTATAGGCTTGCAATCATTAAAGTATTCCTTTTCTTTTGAATACATATTATTTAGATACAAGGTCAATACTAATAGAAAGAAACTTTTCATAATTAAATAACGAAAAAAATAATAAATGTTACATTTTTATAAGGTTTCAATATCAAACGAATCACCATCATTTACTGCAATAACATTTTTAAATACTCCTTTAGCTTCATCTTCAAAAGCAGACACATCTTTATATCTAGCTGAATAATGACCTAATAAGAGTTTCTTTACATTGGCTTTTGTAGCTATAGTAGCTGCTTCGATTGCTGTTGAATGAAATGTTTCAAGGGCTCTTTTTTTCATTTGTTCCAAAAAAGTAGCCTCATGATATAAAAGGTCTACATTTTTAATAAAATCAATGATTGATTCATCATATTTAGTGTCACTACAAAAGGCATATGATCTCGGTATAGGTGGGTCTGTGGTGATTTCTGAGTTAGGAATCAGTTTGTTTTTGAATTGATAATCATCTCCATTTTTAATTGAATGGATATCTTTTACTGAAATTCCATACTTATTAATTGCTTCTTTATTGATGCCTCTTAGCCTCATTTTCTCTCTTATAAGAAATCCACAGCAATCTATCCTATGATTCAATGGAAATGAAAATACCTTCATTATTTTATCTTCAAATAATAAATTAAGGCCCTCCATGTTTGTAGCATTGAAGATAATTTTGAAACTAGGTTTTGAATGACTTACTTTAAAATGAGAGTCTAGTATTTTTTTTAAACCTAACGGAGCATAAATATTTATTGGTTTCTTTCTGCCCAATAAATGAAATGAGGATAATAAGCCAATTAACCCTAGGTAGTGATCTCCATGTAAATGGCTAATAAATATATGATCGATTTTCTGGAACTTTAATTTTAATTTTCTTAATTGTAATTGAGTTCCTTCACCACAGTCAATTAATAAAAATCTTTCCTGAACATTTATAAATTGAGAAGTAGGATTTTTGAATAAAGTAGGAAGAGCACTTCCTGATCCTAATATGGTAACATTAAATTTCAATGCAAAAAAAATCCCGCAAAAAGCGGGATTCTATAAAAGGTTATAAATATTATTTATTGATAATCATTCTTTTTGTTAATTTATTTTTTCCGTTGGAAATTGAGTATAAATATACACCATCAGGATAATTACTAATATCTAGATCAATGGTGTTAACTCCTTTTTTAGTAGTGATTATATCATTTACTAAAATATCCCCTAATAAATTGCTAATTGTGAAAGTTACATTGTTTCCATTTCCTGCAATAAATTGTATAGTCGTATTGCCATTAGTTGGATTTGGAAAATTTTGATTTAAAATAAAGGTCTCATTATTAACAGCTATTGTTTCAATTCCAGCAGGATTAATATCAATTACATAGCCTGTAAAAGTAAGTACTTGAGAAAATGGTTGAAAAAAGACAGTAACCCAACCATCAAGTGTAATAGTTATATCATAAGAACCAGATGTAGTTGGCGTTCCTTCAAGAGTAGCACAACCTTGTTCACCACCTAACCAGCTACATGCAGTATTATTACAAGTATAACTTAATCCAGCAGGTAGACCAGTAACTTGAGTAAGAACTGCAGAATCTACAGGTACCCCAGCAAATCCAGGATCTACATCACCTGCATCTAAAGGTAATTTGAAATCAAGTACTTGAGAATAAGCAACTCCTACTTGACCTGAAACAAAATTAGTTACAGTATCTGGCCATGCGCCATATATTGAATCTGCATAAAGAGGATCAGGTGTACATTGAGCATTTAAATTAAATGTGAATAAACCTGATGTGAATATTATAAGTAATAGTCTTTTCATATTTTTTTTTTTAATTATTCTATTTAGAGAAGTTCAATTTACGAATTATTTTTCGAAAAATAGTCAATTGCCTCAGATTGAGAAGTAGTTATATTAAGTACATTATGAAGCTGAGAAATAGTAATTAACTTATTAACTGATGGTTGAAGGCCACAAATAACAAATGCACCTTCAGCTGTTTTTGCAAATCTGTTACCTACTAACAAAGCACTTAAACCACTAGAATCACAGTATTTTACTGAGGATAGATCAAGTATATAGTTGGAAACTCCAGACTTGTCCAATAATAATAACTGAGATTTGAGTTCAGGTGCAACTGTAGTATCCAGTTTTTCTAGATTACAAGTTACAATCGTATAATTATCATTGCTATTAATTTCGTAGTTCATTTCGGGTACTTATTAAATGATAAAACTAAGATAATAATTTCAACTTTAATAAGGAGTATATTAAAATATTATCTTTTAACAGATAAGTCTTTAAAAAGGATTAGATTCTATTAATTTTTGAAGCTAATAAATAGATAACTGCCATTCTAATTGCGACACCATTTTCTACTTGATCAAGTATGATCGAGTTCTCTGAGTCAGCTACATCTGATGTGATCTCAACTCCTCTGTTAATTGGGCCAGGATGCATAATAACAATTTCTTTATTTAAATTATCAAGAATATTTTTATTAAGACCGTATAAGGATTTATATTCTCTTAATGAAGGGAAGTATTTGATGTCTTGTCTTTCTAATTGGATTCTTAGCATATTAGCAACATCACACCAGTTTAGGGCTTTTATTAGGTCATTCTCTATCAATACTCCTAGTTCATTGATGTATTTAGGTAATAAAGTAGTAGGCCCACAGATCATTACTTCAGCTCCTAATTTTTTAAGTGCAAAAATATTAGACAATGCTACTCTTGAATGCATGATATCTCCTACAATAACTACCTTCTTTCCTTTAACACTACCTAGTTTTTCACGTATTGAATAACAGTCGAGTAATGCTTGGGTTGGGTGTTCGTGAGTTCCATCACCAGCATTGATGATCTTTGCATCAATATGGTTAGATAAAAATTGATGTGCACCTGGTAAAGGATGTCTCATTACAATCATGTCTACTTTCATAGAAAGTATGTTGTTTACCGTGTCTATTAATGTCTCCCCTTTTTTAACACTTGATGAACCTGCAGAAAAATTAATAATATCTGCAGATAATCTTTTTTCAGCCAACTCAAAAGATAGCTTTGTACGTGTACTGTTTTCAAAGAAAATATTGGCAATTGTAATATCTCTAAGTGTAGGAACTTTTCTTATAGGTCTGTTAATGACTCTTTTAAAGCTATCAGCTGTTTCAAATATTATTTCTATATCACTTTTAGTTAGTGATTTTATTCCCAATAAATGATCTACACTTAAATCTTTCATTTCATTTCAGGTGTATGTAATATAACTTGGTCTTTACCATCTTTCTCATTCCAGTTAACTGTAACCCTCTCTGATTGTATTGTATCTATAGATTTACCAATATAATCAGGTCTTAAGGGTATTTGATGTGAAAACCTTCTCTCAATCAATGTTAATAATTCAACTTTTGAAGGGCGCCCATATGCCATGATAGCATCAAGGCCAGAACGTACTGTTCTTCCTGTAAAAAGGACATCGTCAACCAATACAACCATTTTATTCTCTATACTAAAATCAAGATTGGTTACACTAGGAATTAGAGGTGTATCTTTTCTTCTAAAATCATCTCTGTAAAATGTAATATCCAATGAGCCAGTTAAAATCTCTTTTTTACAGATTAAAGATAACTCTTTCTGTAGCCTATTAGCTACAAATATTCCATTTGGTTGCAGACCAATAATTGCAGAATTGGAAAAGTCGTTGTGGTTTTCAATAAGTTGATAACAAAGTCGCCTAATTGTATGTGAGAATTGTAGGCTATTTAGAACTTCTGAGGTTTTCATTCACTAAATACTGCACAAATATAAGCATAAGTTTTAGCATGCAGCAAAAATGTTTTTTTATTTCATTAATAACTCCATGTCTGATCTCTATAATTGTACCTGTTAATAGCAAATTTTATTCTTGGCTTAATTGAAGAGTGACTTGACCATGCATCTACATAGTATATTCCTAATCTAAGTCTAGATCTTTGAATTCTAAATGTTCTTTCAATTCCACAGAAAACTTCTTGATATGAATAGCTAGATTCTGGAATATTTAAGGTGCTACCTCCAATTACAGTATGTATTCCTAATTTTTTTATAATGGGAATGTAATTTATAATAGCTCCATCAAAATGATGAGCATAATTTAATTTTAAATATGAGTCAGTTACAGATAATGTAGTATCCTGAATTTGCATGGATTCCATTAAAGAAGCAAAGAACCATTGATCTCCTCTTGGGAAGATTTTGTAATCAGCATAGTAAGATTGAATATTCCTTAAAAACTTCCCAGCTTCTATCTTATAATTGGATGTTCCTAAAGTTCTGAGTTTAAAAGATTGGTCAATCCTTGCGGTTAAGAAATCAAAATCAACATCACTTTCTAATATATCAGGAATTCCTTTTTCATAAAATAAACTGAACCTTGGCCATTTGCTTCCTAAAACCACTTTTCTATATGGCTCACTCATGTATTTTTGAAAAGGAACAAAACTAATATCGATATTCACTACAAATTCTTGATATGGATTAAAATCTATTGGATGGTTACCATCAAACCAATCGTCTGCTTCTGGATTAAAAGAATACGATGTAATGGGGTTTCTTTCTATCCAGTTTACATAAGTATCTACGTATAAGCCATTTAATATCTCTCTACTATGTTCAAGAACCACATTAAATTCTCTGATCCAGTTCGATCTTTGAAATAAATTGGTTACAGCGTCATTTTCTACTATTAATTCATTTTGATCACCAATATAAAATCCAATATTTCCAAGATGCTTAGGATCATATCGGTGGTTCATCCAATACATGTATTTAAAATCAGGGTTCCTTATCCCAAAGTTTCCATTAGCATAAAACCAAAATGTTTTTTCATTTTCCCATTTTTTAAAATAGGAAAGATCTGGACCTATTCTTATGCCTCCTATTTCAAATGGATCGATAAGTCCAGCTATTGAAGTAAATGAAAAGTATTGTTTTTTCTTCCTATTAGAGATTCCTGGACCATCCCATATTATATCTACTAAGGTAATACGATTAAATATTGAATCTAAAGAGTCTAGATAAGACTCTGAAGTAATATGATTTTCAATGCTGTCTTTTATAAATTGGAAAATTCGCTCTTCTTTAGTTAAAGGTGTAATCCTGATATTATTCCAATAAGTTGAATCTCTTTCATAAGCTTCTTTTGTTGTTATACCTAATTCGTTATTAAAATACCGATCAGGAAAAACGGGATTAAATTTATACTTACTATAGGTTACACTAGTTTTCCCATTTAACTTTTGTTTACCAATTATTGAAGAGTAATAAAAATTTTGATTCTTGATCACTAATATTGAATCTTCTATGAATTTATATTCTTGTTCTAACCTAAAATAATTGTGCTTTACCAATCCATTTTTATTCAATTTTAAATCAGTTTTATATAGACAAAACAATTTATCGATAATCCAAATTTTTCCTTCCCATGTAGCATTCCCCTTTTTTCTAGGAGTTATTTTGATTTCATGAAGAAGGTGCTCTCCAAATTGAGTAGTCTTTAAAAGCTTAAACTTATAGCTAAGAATAGAAGTCGTATGAAGCGGAGAAATAATCGGAGACTCATTAATGTTCTTTGCTTTAATTAGGTTATCGTAATAATTAAATACATTTTCTACTGTATTTGTAAAACATAGTCCTTCTGTATTACCATATTCTTTATAACCAGTTCGTATCTCTTTTGAAAAATTAGGATGTTTGAAATGCCTAGTAAGCTGAACTTCTATCATATTCATACTCGCAGCTATTTCATTGATCTTGTTTTTTTGTTGATCTGTTTTATTTTCAGCAATTTCATTGTTTTCAAATTTCTCAAGATCTGTTTGTTCTTTTTTCTTTTTTCTTTCTTGTGCAGCTCTTATTTTTCTTTCCTTTTCAGAGATGTTTTCTATGGCTTTTATATAAACATCCTTTGATAAGGAGTTGTATTGATTATTCCATTTAGATTTATTCTTAATTGTATTGTCTATGATCTGATATGCAGGATCTTTACCTTTAGAATTTACTATGAATTCATCTAATTCATTCTCATTAAACTCAAGCCATATATCTTGATGTTTTTCTATGTTATTTTTTAGGATGATTTCTATCTCTTTCGTTTGATACCCGACAGAGCTTACCACTATTTGATAGACTCCAGGTTCTTTAAATTGTAAAAAGTAAAATCCTTTATCGTCACTGGATGTGCCATTAGAACTATATTTAACATAGACATTGGCAAACATAATTTGCTCATTATCAGGACCAAAAATATGTCCTTGTAAAGTTTGAGCATTGGAATAAAAAATGGAAAAAAGGATGAAATTAAAAATGAAGAAAATTTTCATAATAATATAATTATCCCTTTAACGAAATTATAATTTATGTATTGTGATTTGAAATGAAATTAATAGAATCATCTACTATTTCCATCATTATTTTAGGTAAGTATTTTTCCTCCCATGGATGTCTCGATCCAAAAGTATGATTGGTATCATATTTAATGATTTTTGAGGAGGGATTCCAATTATGTAAATCATTCGCTTCTATTATAGACACTGCTTCATCTTCAGTTCCATGAATGATTAATTGAGGGATCTTTAATGATCTAACCGCTTTCTGAATCGTTAATTGTGCTTCATTTTTAATAAAATCTTCATAGAAAGAGTAATAGTGGGGCATTTTTTGCTTGGTCCTGCCATTCAATATATAGCGAACGCCCTCTTTTTTCCATAGAATGAGATTGTTATTATTAGGAAATCTGCTTTTAAAATCGGCAACTCCAGCCCAAGTAATAACATTTTTAATACGTTTATCTTGGGCTGCTCTTAAAAGGACAATGCCTCCTCCTCTACTATGACCAATTAAGGAAATATTGTTAGGATCAATTTTATCTCGAAATTCAACCAATACATGATCGACCACCCTTCCAATATCAATAACTTCCTGACTGTAAGTATTTTTCCCAAAAGCATCGAGATCTGGAAAATCAATAGGTTCTTCTATGGTGCCACCATTTAAAGAGAAATTAAATTTACAAAACGCATATCCTTTATTTAGAAATTGTTCACTTACTAAATTCCAAGCACCCCAATCTTTAAATCCTTTATAGCCATGACAAAAGATCACCAATGGTTTTTTTGATGAAGTATTGCTAAATGAGAAATCACCTATAATAGGATATTCAGCATTTTTATCTGCTATAAAAGTAACTTGAGAAATGGTAATACTTTAATTTAGTCTTCGATAATTGAAATATCAATAATCTGATCTCCTTGTCGAAGGTCATCAATTATTTCCACCCCTTTTATTACTCTACCAAAACAAGTATGATTTTTATCTAAATGAGCAGTATTGTCTCTACTATGGCAGATGAAAAATTGTGATCCTCCAGTATTTCTTCCAGCATGAGCCATTGAAAGAACACCTTTGTCATGGTATTGATTTTCTCCATCTAATTCACAATCTATCTTATACCCTGGGCCACCCACGCCAGTTCCTTGAGGACATCCACCTTGAACAACAAAGTCAGGAATTACCCTGTGAAATGTTAATCCATTATAAAATCCTTCTTCACTTAATTTAATAAAATTGGCTACAGTTTTTGGTGCATCCTTATCATAGAACTCAACCGTCATTTCACCCTTTTCGCTATTAATTATTGCTTTTTTCATGATATTATATTTTAACGTACTAATTTTTTATATTTAATTCTCTGAGGTATAATGTCTGCACCTAATCTTTTCCTTCTATTTTCTTCATAATCGGTAAAACCACCTTCAAAATAATAAGCATTTGAATCGCCTTCAAAAGCAAGAATATGAGTACATATCCTGTCTAAGAACCAACGATCATGAGATATAACAACAACACATCCTGCAAAGCTTTGAATACCTTCTTCAAGAGCTCTAAGTGTATTTACATCTATATCATTGGTTGGCTCATCTAATAAGAGCACATTGGCTTCTGTTTTAAGAGTCATGGCTAGGTGAAGTCTATTTCTTTCTCCACCAGATAAAATTCCTACCTTTTTTTGTTGGTCGGAACCATTAAAATTAAACTTTGAAACATATGCCCTTGAGTTGATAACCTGTCCCCCTATTTCAATTACTTCATTACCTCCACTAATTACATCCCATACACTTTTATTGGGGTCTAATTCTTTATGTCTTTGATCTACATATCCGATTTTTACAGTCTCCCCTACTTTAAAGCTTCCATGATCAGCAGTTTCTTCATCCATTATCATTTTAAATAAGGTGGTTTTACCAGCCCCATTAGGACCAATAATACCTACAATTCCTGCTGGAGGAAGTTTGAAATTTAAATTTTCATATAATAACCGATCATCATAACCTTTTGACACGTCTATGGCTTCTATTACTTCATTTCCCAATCGAGGACCATTTGGGATAGGAATCTCAATTTTCGCTTCTTTTTCTTTAATAGTTTCACTCATCATGGATTCATAATTGTTTAACCTAGCTTTTCCTTTAGACTGTCTTCCTTTAGGTCCTTGTCTTACCCATTCTAATTCTCTATCAAGTGCTTTTTTTCGTTTACTTTCTTGTTTTTCTTCCTGAGCCAATCTTTTTGCTTTTTGTTCTAGCCAAGATGAGTAGTTTCCTTTATATGGAATCCCTGCTCCTCTGTCCAATTCTAAGATCCAACCTGCAACATTATCTAAAAAATACCTATCGTGTGTAACTGCTATTACAGTTCCTTTATAAGATTGAAGGTGCTGCTCTAACCAATGAACAGATTCCGCATCTAAATGGTTAGTAGGTTCATCTAATAATAATATATCTGGTTGTTGTAGTAATAATCTACATAAGGCAACTCTTCTTCTTTCACCTCCAGAAAGGTTTTTAATAGGGGTATTTCCCTCTGGAGTTCTTAATGCATCCATTGCAAGCTCAAGCTTTGAATCAAGATCCCAAGCATCTAATTGATCGATTTTTTCTTGAATTTTCCCTTGTTTATCAATTAATGCATTCATTTTATCAGCGTCATTCATGATCTCTTGATCCATGAACTGGTCGTTGATCTTGTCATATTCTTTTAGTACATCGACAATCTCTTGAGCTCCTTCTTGTACAATTTCCTTTACAGTTTTAGTTTCATCTAATTGTGGTTCTTGTGGAAGGTAACCTACAGAGTAACCTGGTGAAAAAACGACTTCACCTTGGTAATTCTGATCTAGCCCTGCAATAATTTTCATTACTGTAGATTTACCAGCACCATTTAATCCAAGTATTCCAATTTTAGCTCCGTAGTAAAAAGAAAGGTAAATATCTTTTATTATCTGTTTTCCTTGTGGTGTCTGTTTACTAACATTCACCATTGAGAAGATTATTTTTTTATCGTCTGACATATTTTACAAAAATATATTATTAATTATAAATTTTCTATTGCTCTATTATAAAGGTCATTAAATTGATCAGCTACTGATTTGTTACTAAAATTTTGAATGGCATATTCTCTAATAGTATTTGCATCATATTCAGTAGCATTATTGACCATATGCTCCATACTCTTTGTTAATGATTCGGTGTCACCAGTATTAATTAATTTACCTTTAGATGCATCCATGTGTTCAGCAATTCCACCAACATCACTTGTGATGATTGGTAATCCACAAGCCATGGATTCAATAAGCACCAAAGGAAGATTCTCAATATTACTGAAAAGAACAAAGCAATCGGACTGCTGCATGGCATTAGCAATCTCATCATGGGTCTTTTCTGTTTCTATTAATATGGCATTATCGGGAATATTTAATGAGCTGGCTTTTTCTTTGATCCAATCAGTTTCACCATCACCTATGATACGTAATAAGGTATTTGAAAGAGAAAGCTGGGCATAAGCATTTAAAATCCCTGAAATATTCTTTATCTCATCAGTTAAAGTAGAGACATGTAGGAAAGTGAATGGAAGCTCTTTTTTATTGACTGGCTTAAATACTTCTGTATTCACAACATTAGGGACTATCTCATAATTAGTATTGTAATTATTGGATTGAAGGGCTTTTTTTAATTGATTGGAAACTGGGCATACAAATGATGCATTTTCAATGACTTTTTTAATTAATCTTTTTCTGAAATAGCTTATTTTATACTTAGAAAGGTCCTGGAACCCGTGCCAGTTTTCAGATATGATATAAGGAATATTATATTTTTTCTTAAGATATAATGCTTGCCAGCCGGAAGGGTGAATGATATTCATATGAATACAATCAAAATTTACCTTTTTATCTTTCATTAAATGATCAATCCCTTTTTTAAAGGCATTTAGATGATCTAGGTATTTTTTCAATTTATTCTTTTTAAAATAAATGATCGTAGTATCTACTTCATTAATTACCTTATTATCAATTGAAAAAGAATTTTCATTTTCACTAGTACTTAAATACAGTACATAGACCTTATTGATTGTTGCAACTGCTTCTGCATGAAATTGAATAAAATTACCAAGTGTCGTGTGGTTTTTACTTGGATACCATGAGCTTAGAAACAATATGTTTTTAGGTGCATTACTCAAAACTATATTCAGGATGAGAGCACATTAGAATTTGAATTATTAGACTGTTCTAGGGTACCTAGCTTTTCTTCTAATAATTTAATCTGAAGCTCAGCATCTTCTTTTTTCTTTTTTTCAAGTTGCACTACCTTTTCAGGAGCATTGTTAACAAATTTATCATTGTTGAGTTTCTTCATTACAATATTCAGGAAGCCTTTTTTTTCTGTTAACTCTTTATTCAGCTTTTCTTTTTCAGCTTCCATATCAAATTCCATGTTAAAAGGAATAAAATATTCATTAGCAGATACAATAAATGAAAAGCTGTTATCTATTTTAGTATCGCTATAATTTAAAGATGTAAGGTGTCCCATTTTTATTATTAATGGATCAAAATTTTTGACTATTTTTTTGTTTTCTTTAATAATCAATTCCAGATCAACCTTTTGTCCAATATTTTTTTCTTTACGTAAAGTTCTTATCTCAGATATTACGTTTTCAAATAATGAAAATTGAGCTAGCAATTTTTCATCTATTTTGTCAGCTTTAGGCCAGCTAGAAAGCATAATACAATCATCCTTTTTTCTTTCTTTCATTAAATGCCAGATCTCTTCACTAATAAATGGAGTAAATGGATGAATTATTTTTAATAATTGTTCAAAATATAGTATGGTTTGATCTAAAGTTATTTGATCTATAGGTTGTTGATATCCTGGTTTAATCATCTCTAAATACCAAGAACAAAAATCATCCCATACAAGCTTGTAAGAACTCATTAAAGCTTCAGACATACGGAATTTATCATATGACTTGTTAAGTTGCTCTAAAGTTGAATTAAACTTTGCATTGAACCATTGAATAGCAATTTTTGAAGATTCCGGTTGCTCGATAGATTTTACTTCCCAAGAATTGATCAATCTAAATGCATTCCATATTTTATTAGTAAAATTTCTGCCTTGTTCGCATAAGTTACTATCAAATAATAAGTCATTACCTGCAGGTGAGCTCAATAACATACCTACCCTAACACCATCAGCTCCATATTTATTCATAAGCTCTATAGGGTCTGGACTATTACCCAAAGATTTCGACATTTTTCTTCCCAACTTATCTCTAACTATTCCTGTATAATAGACATTATTAAAAGGTTTAGCATCTTTATAATGATAGCCAGCAATTATCATTCTAGCTACCCAAAAGAACATGATTTCAGGTGCAGTAACAAGATCGTTGGTAGTATAATAATAATCAAGTTCATTATTAGAATCTTCATCATCAAATCCTCCAAATACAGCTATAGGCCAAATCCAAGAAGAGAACCAGGTATCCATAACATCTTCATCCTGAAATAATTCATCTTCTTTTACTTTTCTACCTAATTTATCAGCAGCTTTTTTAAGTGCATCTTCAATATTAGCTGCTACTACATAATCATTTTTATCCTTACCATAAAAGTAAGCAGGAATACGATGGCCCCACCATAGCTGTCTGGATATACACCAGTCTTTAATGTTCTCCATCCAATGCTTATAAGTATTTTTGAATTTAGACGGATAAAACTGAACATTATCATTCATTACATTTTCGAGTGCAGGTTGAGCAAGCTCTTTCATTGAGCAAAACCATTGTAATGATAATCTTGGCTCAATGACAGCATCTGTTCTTTCGGAAAATCCAATTTTATTAATATGATCCTCCACTTTGATTAAATAACCAGATCCTTCTAATTCTTTTTCAATAGACTTTCTAGCATCGAAACGATCCATGCCTACAAATAGTTGAGCAGTTTCGTTTAATTTAGCATCTTCATCTAGTATGTTTAGGATCTCAAGATCATATTTAATCCCTATGTTGTAGTCATTGGTGTCATGAGCGGGTGTTATTTTTAAACAACCAGTTCCAAAATCCATATCTACATAATCATCAAAAATGATCGGAACCTCTCTGTTTACTAAAGGAACTATTGCTTTTTTTCCTTTTAGGTGCTGGTATCTTTTATCTTCTGGATTAATACAAATAGCCGTATCTCCAAGGATTGTTTCAGGCCTAGTAGTTGCAATGGTTAACCATTCATCATTTGTACCAGTGACTTTATACCTAACATAGTATAATTTGGAATTCACTTCCTTGTAAAATACTTCTTCATCACTTAAAGCAGTTTTTGCCTGAGGATCCCAATTGATCATTCTTTCTCCTCTATAGATATATCCTTTATCAAATAGATCACAAAAAACTTTGATCACACTATTGTAATAATTTTTATCCATGGTGAACCTTGTTCTATCCCAATCACAAGAAGCACCTAGCTTTTTTAATTGTTCTAAAATAATTCCACCATGTTTTTCAGTCCAATCCCATGATTCTTGTAAGAATTCATCTCTAGAAAGGTCACTTTTCTTTAACCCATTTTCTCTGAGTTTTTGTACTACCTTAGCTTCAGTTGCAATAGAAGCATGGTCTGTTCCTGGAACCCAACAAGCATTTTTACCTAACATTCTTGCACGCCTTATTAGTACATCTTGTATGGTGTTATTAAGCATGTGACCCATATGTAATACTCCAGTGACATTAGGAGGCGGAATTACAATTGTATATGGTTCTCTTTCATCTGGTTTAGAATTAAAGTAACCATTGTCCATCCAGTGTTTATACCATTTGTTTTCAGTAATAGTTGGATCGTATATTTTGGGAATTTCCATTGAACAGCCTTAAAATTTTAAGTGACAAATTTAAGGTTACTATTCAAATGAAGAAAATATAAAAGCTTTTTTGTTTTATTTCATTAAAACCTGAATCTCATAAAACCTAGACTTAAAGAAAGTGTAGGTCCGTTTTGAGAGAAAAAGGTGATAGCGTCTCTAGAAGCAAATCCACCTTCCCAGCTTCCATCACCTGAAACAAATGTGATTCCAACAGGTATCTGAAAATCATAATTACCACCTGTTAAGAAACCAGCTGATAAACGTAGCCAAGGTAATGGATATAAATCACCTCCAAGACCAATGACAGCTTTTTCAAAATTACCAACACCATCGTTGGTTGGTACAATGATATCCATTCCTAGCTCTGCTATTTCTTTGATCTTAAAGCTTGCACCTAGTCTAAATGTGGATGGTAGACTTACTTTTTTCTCTTCTAGGCCCTCCCATTCAAATAATCCATCCTCACCTGCAACATCACCTAGTTGCTGAAAAATACTATAATTCTGAAGTCCAGCAGATTCTGTATCGTAGATGGTTGTGTCATTAATTGTATAAACATTTCCTGTCCAGGTCATAGAACCAATATTGGTATAAGCTAAACCAATTTTAACTTTGTCACCTATTAAAATACTTAGTCCTAGATCAACACCCATTCCGCTTCCTACAGGTTTTGGCATAAAAGCACCTTCTGGTTGAACTACAGTGCTTGGGTTCAATGAATCAGCTCCACCATAATCAATGGGGAATATTGGGCTAACAGATGAAAAAGCAGAAAGTACATTGTCTTCGCTTTTAATATCAACGTATCCAAACCCTTGCATGTATTTAAGTCCTATACCAGCATAAATATTTAGTTTGTCTTCTATTTCAAAGACTTGCCTTCCATAAGAAAGATTATACTCTCGAAGCCATGAAAAAGAAATATGAGTTCCATTAATTATTTCAGATAAAGGATTGGCTGAGTTAGTAAAGCCACTAACAACTTGTTGCATTGAATCCTGGCTCATCCCCTGATAATTTTCGATTTGAGTTGTGTCTAATGTCGTAGGATCTACGTAAAGTAAAGAGTCAAAGTAAGGGGCTAATTTTCCGAGAAATAAAATTTCTGATGTAGTCTCATTGAATCTTGAATACCAATTGATCTGATCATTGATCCTAAAAGCAATACCTCCAAATTTTTCATTGCTATAAGAAAGTCCAAATGAACCAAGATCTATGTCTAATGCCATTCCCGAATTAGCAAATTCCTGAGCAGCATTTAGCTTTTCTTCGTAAGTAAAGCTACTAAGAGAGTCTCCAGATATTGTAGAGCTAAAAGCATCTCTTAATTCTTGTTTACTAAGTACATCTGAATGAATACTATAAGAAAATTCACCTAAACCCATAGAGAAGTTTTTGTCTTCATATTTGCTGGCCCAACCTAAATTAGCTGGATTAATTCCTACAGCTTGATAATCTGTAACAAAGCTAGTGGCGCCACCTCTACCAGTTGCAGTAAATGAGCTGTACTCGTGTTGTCCAGAAGCTGAAATGGTGATTATAGCACTCAAAAAGACAAAAAACTTTTTCATATTTATAATTTTAATGTGTTCTTAAATATACTATAAAATTGATTTCAGGAACATGTTTTAATCCAGTTGTTTAAAATTGGCCTTCCATTTTCTGTTAGAATACTTTCTGGATGAAACTGTAAACCAAATAGTTGCCAGTTTTTATGTCTAAAACCCATATTCATACCATGTTCATTAACTGCAGTTGTAATAAGCTCAGAATTCGATTTTAATTTCACGACCCATGAATGGTAGTGGCCAATTGTAAAGGAGGTTGGCAACCCTTTAAATAAATAGGAATCGTCTTTTACCAATAGCTTTGAGGATTTACCATGCATTACAGGGTTAATATTTTCCAATTCATTGTTGAAATACTGAGCTATTGCTTGATGACCTAAGCATATTCCAAGTATGTTCTTTTCCCTATGAAAACGATGAATTAATTGCAATAGATCTCCAGCTTCTTTTGGAAGTCCAGGGCCAGGAGATAATAATATGTTTTTACTGCTTTTTACCAGCTCCCAGTTGATCTCATTATTCCTGCAGATAATAACTTTTGTTCCTAATCCTTCTAAATAATGAACAAGGTTATATGTAAATGAATCATAATTATCTATAATTAATACTTCTTTCAAATCAATTTCTTTAAGTATACTTAAATAAGTAATAAATTATTCATCTAATATAGAATGATTTTAATATTTTTAAAGAAGTGAAAAATACTTTAGTCATATTATTTATCTTTTTCTCTTCAACAATTTTCTCACAGCTAGACTTCAATGAAAAAAGAAGCTTTCAACCTGCAACTTCTTTAAGTATTTTTAATAACACTTTTAATTTTAGCGACTATTATTATGGTATTAGTGTAGGAATGGAAGATCTGGGATATGAATGGGGTGCTAGATTTAATTTTCAGTTTAGACCTTTTTATAAGAGAACTCAAATAGAAGTTAATAATAATTTGATTACTCAATACAGAGAGAAAAAGTTCTTTGTTTCTATTGATCTAGACAAACGATTTGCAAATTTTCATATAGATGAAATTAACATGCAGTTCTTTGTAGGTTCTCAATTTGGCTTTTTATTGGGTAAATACAGAGGGACTAGAGCAAATGCAGCAGCTATATTTAATATAGCTCCAGTAGGTGGTATTTGTTTAAATTTTAAAAATGAAGTTTTTATAAAAGCAGGGATCTGTTATTTAAAAGATAATCTACTAGAAGTACCTGATATAAAAGCCGTTTTAAATGTAATTTTTGCTTTACCCGACAATACTTATGAGGGTGGTGAGATTCCATATGAAAATGAAACTGACTATTATTAATGAATAAAATATACTTAATATTAATATCGATCTTATTGGTTTTTTCATTAACTGATTGTCTGAATAGCAATGGAAATTGTGATCCAACTATGTATTGTCAACCTGTTCCTTATGACTCTGGTTGGGTAGATGTAAGAATCACTCAGAATGGTAGTAATCCAACTTCAATCATCTTATATAATGGATATTTAGAAGATAGAGATACCATAGGTGTTTATTCCACTTTGGATGAAGAGATTAATTTTTATTTGCCCATAGGAAATAGATATGCATGTGAGGCCTATTATAGTGTGGGATTACAAACTATTATAGCTTTAGATGGAGGAAGGCTTAGACAAAGATCTGAAGTGAATTGTGATGAAACATGTTATAAAGAATCTAATTTAAATCTTGACCTAAGAAAGCTATAGAAATTATATATTTGCCGCCATGGCATCCAAGATTCTATTTTATCTTATTATTCTTCCTATCTCTATACTACCTTATCCTGTTATTTATTTATTGTCCGATACCCTATATTTTGTGCTTTATAAGCTGGTTGGTTACAGGACTGAGGTAGTACTTAAGAACATTAAAAATTCTTTTCCCGAAAAAGATGCTAAAGAGCAGAAAGCCATTATGGCTAAATTTTACAAGCATTTATGTGACTTAATCGTTGAAAGCATTAAGGGGTTTACAATTTCAGAAAAACAATTAAGAAAAAGGTTAATTGTAACAAACCCAGAAGTGGCAGATCAATATGCAAATAAAGGACAAGGAGTTATTTTTGTAGGAGGTCATATTAATAATTGGGAAATCTGCGCACAAGCTGTTCCTTTTTATTCCGAGCATGAATGTATTGGGATCTACAAACCCTTGAGCAATGCATTTTTTGATCATAAAATGAAAACTACAAGGGAAAAGTATGGCCTCAAGCTAGTTTCAATGAAACAAACAAAAAAATCATTTGACAAAGGTGGAAAGCCTAAAGCTATCATTTTTGGTTCAGATCAAAGTCCATCCAACCCAAAAAGGGCTTATTGGTTAAAATTCTTGAATCAGGATACAGGGGTTTTATATGGAGTTGAAAAATATGCCAAAGAATACAACTGGCCAGTTATTTATGTAACGATCTATAAAACCAAAAGAGGGCATTATGAAGTAGAGTATAAATTAATTACAGATACTCCATTAGATACTTCCTATGGTGAGATAACAACCTCTTTTACAAAAGCTATCGAAAACGATATTATTGCTCATCCTCAGTACTGGTTGTGGAGCCATCGTAGGTGGAAACATAAATTACCCAAATAATATTTAATTTTTTTATTTCAATTAATTATCTGATTTACAGATATATAAATATTTTATGTCGTTTATAAACGAAATTAAACGAATATTAAATAATTAATAACCGACTTTGATTTTTAGTTGCCCTTTTCTTTGCATTGTCGATTCCGGAAAAACGACCAAAAACAAATATTTATTAATTATTAAAAACTATTATTATGAGAAATTTAAGAAATCGAGTGCAGTTGATTGGGAACCTAGGGATGGATCCGGAAATCAAAAATTTAGAAAGCGGTAAAACAATGGCAAAGATATCATTGGCAACTTCGGAAATGTATGTGAATAATGCAGGCGAAAAAGTAAAAGATACTCAATGGCACAATGTAATTGCTTGGGGGAAGCAAGCAGAATTGGCAGAAAAATATCTGGTAAAAGGTCAGCAGGTATGCATAGAAGGAAAGCTGAATAACCGATCTTACGAAGATAAAAATGGTGAAACTAGATATCTTACAGAAGTATTGGTAAATGAAATTTTGTTCCTGAAAAATTAAATAGTTTATTACTATTAAAAATTAAAGCCTCATGTTCTCATGGGGCTTTTTTTATACCCTCACCCCCATCACGCACACATCGTCTATTTGTTCAATAGTGCCCAGCCAATTAGCAAACTCTTTCTCCATTGATTTTTGTTGATCTTCTGCACTTTGATTACTAATAGATAAAAGGAATTTCTTGAACTTACCTGCCATGTATTTCTTGCCTTTCTCTCCTCCAAACTGATCTACAAATCCATCAGAGTAGATATATAACATATCATTCTTTTTGATTTTTATGTTTTGAGCTGTGAACTTAATTCCTTTTCCAAGATAAAAACCAACAGGTCGTTTATCCCCTTTGTATTCAAAAACTTCACCTTCTCTTATTAAAACAAGAGAATTCTTGGCTCCTGTAAACATTAACTCATTTTTCTTTTCATTCAATCTACACAACACCATATCCATACCATCTTTTGATTGATTCTCTTGACCCTTCTGTTCTAACGACATCTTCACCTTGTCACTAACTTGATCCAAAATCAAGTCTGTATCCTGTATGTTATTTTCTATAATCATCTCATTTAATAATGAGTTGCCTATCATGCTCATAAATGCCCCTGGTACTCCATGTCCTGTGCAATCGGCTACTGTAAAGAAGATTTCTCCTTTTTCAGAACGATATACCCAGTAGAAATCTCCTGATACTACGTCCTTTGGTTGAAAGAATATAAAGCTTTCTGGTAATACATCTTTCATGTATACGCTAGAGGTCATAAGTGCATCTTGTATACGTTTAGCATAATTGATACTGTCAGTAATTTCTTTGTGCGATTCATTTAGCTTTTCGTGTTGTGTTTCTATAAGCTTCTTTTGCTTATTGGTTATGCGGAATCGGTTAAAAATAAACCCTCCAAAAATTAGTGCCAGTGCCAGTAACCCATAGAGAAAATACTTTTGCTGGTCTTGCTGATTGGCTAATAATTGTTGTTGGTCGGCTTCTAATTGGTGTTGTTTGTTCTCTGCTTTTAATGTTGCCAGCTGTGCGTTTTTTACTTTATTGGCTTCTGCAGCTACCACGCTGTCTGCTGCTGCCTGCTTTTCGTATTTATACTTAAATTCTTGATGTATTATAGCTTCCTTATTTTCTATGCTAAGTATGCTATCATTCATTTGTATATACAGCTCGTACATTTCAAGGGCTTGGCGGTGTTTTCCAAGTTTTTTATTGATTTGCCATAAATTATTTGAAGTATATCTGATTTGTCTAACATTACCTATTTCCTGAGCAATATTGAGTGATTTTTTGCATTTTTCAAGTGCTTTGTGATAGTGGCCCTGTTTATAATAAATAACTCCAATTCCAATTAAAGTGTTAGCAATGCCTTCGTTAAATTCAATTTCCTTAAATATTTTTAAACTTCTGGTAAAATTCTCTATGGCTTTGCCATAGTCTCCCTGATCTTTATAAAGATTTCCAATGCTATTCAAAGAGCTAGCAATGTCTCTTTTATTTCCAAGCTCCTCATCTATTTTTAAAGTTCTGGCATAATATTCTATGGCTTTGGGGAAGTCTCTCTGCTCAAGATACATAGTTCCAATGTTATTTAAAGAGTTAGCAATACCTTGTTTATCTCCAATTTCCTCATTTATTTTTAAACTTCTTGTGTAGTAGTCTAATGCTTTCGCCAAATCGCCCTGATTCCAATAAATAATTCCAATATTAATTAAAGAGCTAGCAATGCCTTTTTTATCACCAGTTTCTTCTTTTATTTTTAAGCTTTTAGTATGATAGTCTATGGCTTTCGCCAAGTTGCCCTGTATATTATAAATAGTTCCAACGTTCATTAAAGAAGCAGCAACGCCTTTGTTATTTCCTATTTCCTCAAATATTTTTAAGTTTTTAGTGTAATAGTCAATGGCTTTTGCGTAATCACCCTGAATTCTATAAATCTCTGCAATGTTATTTAAAGCGCTAGCAATGCCTTTGGTATCTCCAATTTCCTCATTTATTTTTAAACTTCTTGTATAATACTCCATAGCTTTGGCGTAGTCGCTTCTAAAATAAAATGATAATCCTTGTATGATTAAAGCCTGTGCAATCCATTTTTTATTGTTTACAGACTCAGCAAAGTCATACTGTAGCCCAGCAAAATGAAAAGCAGAGTCGGGCTGAGAAAATAGATAGCCTTTCCAGGCAATTGTTTTCATTGCTTTTAAACGATTGGTATCTGGCTGGTTCTCATCGTTCCACACATTCCATAGAGAATCGAGGTTCACTTGGGCTATGGTATTACACCCAATAAAAAGTGCTATGAAAAACGAAAAGAGTTTTTGCATGGGCTAAAGATAAGCTAAATCTGCATAAAGCTCAATAGCTCTTTTACAAAGCTTTCCCAGCTGAATTCTGCTTTTCTTTTGGCTACTCCATCGGATAAGGAACGGACCTTATCCTCACCAGCATACAATTGTAAAATAGCATTGGCAACAGCCGTAGAATTGACCTTGCAAACATACCCCTGCTTGCCGTCTTCTACAATCTCTGGTAAACCGCCTACATTGGTAACGATCATGGGCGTGTTAAAATGATAAGCCACCTGTGTAATGCCACTTTGAGTAGCGGTAATGTAGGGCTGTACCACTGCATCTGCTGCCCCAAAGTAATATTTAACCTTGTCTTTAGGGATGAACTCATCGTGCAGGATCACATTATCCAGCTTTAGCTCATCGATGAGACCCACATATTTCTCTTTAGAAGAATAGAATTCACCGGCCACAATAAGAGAAAGATCCAGCTCTTTTATTTTAGGATGGCTCATGGCCTCAATGGCCAGCTCCAGTCCTTTGTATTCTCTTATTAAACCAAAGAACAGGATGTAGTTTCTTTCTGGTAATTCCAAAGCTGTTAAAGCCTCTTTCTTGGTAATGACTTCACCAAATACATTGTAGATAGGATGAAAAAGACATAGCTTTTTTGGGTTGTTGGTAAACTGGGCAATGTCTTCGCATACAGCTTTACTCATGGTAATGAACCCATTACAGCGTTTTAGAAAGTAACCCGTTAATTGCCGGTCTCCTATTCTGCTTTCGTGTGGTATCACATTGTCTGTAAGTGCATAAACAGCAATACCGCTTTTTTTTAATTTTCCTGCAATGGTTCCCAAGCAAAGCCCCATGAAAGGAATCCAGAACCTGAACAATACTGCATCTGGTTTTTCTTTTTTAATGAATTTTGCCGTTTTGTACCACGAAATAGGATTGATGGAATTAATGAGCGAATGAATTTTATAAGGATGATCGGTTTTGGGATTTTTGCTGAATTGGCTTTTACCCGGAAATAAAAACGAAGGGTATTGCATAGAAAAAGAAACGATAACTACCTCGTGTCCCTGAGCCATCAGCTCACCAGCAAGTGCTTCATTAAAATCGGCAATGCCTCCTCTTAGCGGAGATGCCGGTCCAACAATAACTATTTTAGACATCGTTTAAACTGGTTTCTTCCTTGATCTGGTAAAAATTACTTTTGGGCGAATTCCTGGCGATCATTTCACCCAAGAAACCAGCCAGAAACAATTGCACACCAATTACCATGGCTACTATTGCTACATAGAATTCTGTTCTGTCGGCAATTAACTTAGCACCCTTGTCGAAAAACAATTTATCTACTCCAATCCAGGCAAGGAACAAAAATGCCATAATAAACATAATAGTTCCTAGTGTTCCAAACAGATGCATGGGTCTTTTGCCGAATTTACCCATGAAGGTAATGCTGAATAGGTCTAAAAATCCAAAGATGAACCTCTCCAGCCCAAATTTGGTCTTACCGTATTTTCTTTCTCTATGAACTACTACTTTTTCACCTATTTTATTGAATCCAGACCACTTTGCAATCAAAGGAATATATCGATGCATTTCGCCATATACTTCAATGCTCTTCACCACTTCATTTCGATAGGCTTTTAAACCACAGTTCATGTCATTTAATTTAATGCCTGAAACCATTCTGGTTACAGCATTGTAAAGCTTAGTTGGAATGGTTTTGGTAATAGGGTCTCTTCTTTGTTTCTTCCATCCAGAGACAATGTCATAACCCTTATCAAGGATCATATTGTATAATTCAGGAATTTCATTAGGATTATCCTGTAGATCTGCATCCATGGTAATAATTACCTTCCCAGTAACTTTCTGGAAACCAGTATTCAGCGCAGCAGATTTTCCATAATTTCTTCTAAAAGAAATCCCTTTCATCCTGGAATCATTTTTATGTAATTCCTTAATGATCTCCCATGATTTATCTGTACTGCCATCATCAACAAAATAAACCTCAAAGGAAAGCTGATTTTCATCACATACCCTTTTGATCCAATCTGCTAATTCTAATAAAGACTCTTCTTCATTGTACAAAGGCACTACTATCGAAACATCAATCTCACTCATTACAACAAATATATTGAGATTATTATATCCTACTTGAATATTTAAAATTAATTAACATGCCTATTTGAATTATTTTTCAATCTTTGACTGTACTTTGAATTAATTGAAAGAGTATTTTAGCGATTCATTTAAAAATATGATCTCTTTATTTAAAAAAGAAGTTAATAGTTTTCTATCCTCTGCCATTGGCTACGTTTCCATCATAGTCTTTTTACTGGCGACCGGCACTTTTATGTGGGTTTTTAATGGAACCAGCAATATATTCGACATGGGTGAATCATCTATGGCTAGTTTTTTTGTAAATGCTCCTAATGTATTTTTGTTTTTGATCCCCGCTATTACCATGCGTCTTTTTTCAGAAGAAAATAGAACTGGTACCATAGAGCTATTATTAACCAAGCCTATTTCTGACACTAAGATTATTCTATCAAAATTTTTGGCTGGGGTCTTTCTAGTGATACTTGCATTGATTCCAACATTATTTTATTATTACAGTATTCATCAGATGGGAAAACCCATTGGCAATATAGATCATGCTGCTACATGGGGAGGTTATATTGGACTTTTATTATTAGGTGGTGTATTTGTTGCCATTGGTCTATTTACTTCTTCTTTATTTAAAAATCAAGTGGTCTCTTTTATGGTTTCATTAATCATTTGCTATGTATTTTATTTAGGGTTCGATGCTATTTCATCTCAATTTGATGCTCCATTAGATCTGCTTTTTCAAAATATTGGTATTAAAAGTCATTATATAAGTATACAAAGAGGCGTGCTAGACAGTAGAGATCTTTTGTATTACTTCAGCATGATCCTGTTCTTTTTATTACTCACAAGGTTTTCATTACAATCGAGGAAATGGTAATTAAAAACAACATCATCAAACAAATTGGAATTCTTGCAGTAGCAATTATCTTGTTGATATTTATTAATTTATTGACTAATAAAAAGTTCATCAGGATTGACCTTACTGCTGATAAAATCCATTCTCTTTCTCCTGAAACCATTGATTTTCTTGAAAATAAATTAACAGATGTTATTTCTATTGATATCTATTTGGAAGGAGATTTTAATGCTGAAATAGAAAAGCTAAAAATTGGTTTAAAAGAAAAGCTGGATGAGCTTAAAGCATATGCTGGCAACAAGATCAAGGTTCGCTTTATAGATATTAACGAAGATCCTGAATTGGCTGAAGAAGAAATGAAAATAATTGTAGAAGAAGGAATTTATCCTGTTAATATTCTATCAATTAAGAAAAATAAGGGTGAATCAAATATGATTTGGCCTGGAATGATCATGAGGCAAGGAAGTGAGCAGGAATCTGTTATGTTAATGAGAGCTTATGACCCTAGATCAGTGCCTATACGAAATGTTTCATTAACTCAAGATTTAATCAATGAATTTATTGATCAAATTGAATATCATTTAATGGAAGGGTTTATTAAGTTGAATACTGATCAAAAGAAAAGAATTACCTTTTTAAGAGGACACAACGAGCTAGATAATTTCGATCATCCACTGATCAGCTATGATCTTAGTAAATTATATGTAGTTGATACTTCTCAAATAATCAGGATTAAAGATCAAAAGTTCAATGAAGCATTGGATTATGGCATCTCTAAATGGGATTCAATTAATGAATCTGGAGTGGACTCTACATTTATTGATGGTAAATACCTTCAATTAAATGACGAAAATGGAAACAGGTTAAATAAGATAAATGAGCCCGTTGTTAATTATTATGGAAATAATAAATTAGATCAACTAAAAAAAGACCCCTCTAACTTTTCAGAAAATTTAAAAATTCTAAATCAAACTGACCTGCTCATTGTAGCTAAACCTACTGAGCCATTTACTGAAAAGGAATTATTTATTATTGATCAGTTTATAATGAAAGGTGGTATTGTAGTTTGGTTAATTGATCTGTTAGATTTTGATGAAAGGGCTTTAAATTATTCTCCATATTATTTCCCTATTAATGAGCTTAATATTAATAATGATGAAAATCTAAAGAACATGTTCTTTACTTATGGGTTTAAATTGCATGATGATTTAATTACAGATATTAATTGTTCACCTATAAAGAGACTTGATCGTGGTGGATATATTAATAATTGGTTTCTTTTCCCTAATGCTTTAAACCCGAAAAACAGCTTACTTACTAAAAACGTAGCTCCTGTTAAATTAAGGTATACTTCCTGGGTAGAACCAATAGAAAACAATAAAAATGTAACTAAAAAGGTAATCCTGGAATCTTCTACTAAGTATAAGCTTTTATCAACTGCTCAATTACAAAGAATAAATTATGATAACCTATCTGGTTTTGATCCTTCAATTAATAATGATGATGTAAAAGAATTTAAACGAATTCCATATGGACTATTATTGGAAGGAGAATTCACTTCTCTTTTTTCAAAAGCTAAAGGAGATGAGCTTTCAGATTTTAAGAAAGAGTATGACTTTGAAACGAAAAGCTCAGCCAATAAAATGGTTGTTATAGCTGATGGAGATATTATTAAAAATGATTGGAAAGACCCACCAGGTAAACCCATTTTAGGAAGAAACCCTGATCCAAATAACCCTGAGATTCCAATTCCTCTTGAATATGAAAAAATCAAGTATGAAAATGCTGGTTTTAATAACTTAGAAGCAGACTATGGCAATGGTGTCTTTTTCTTAAACACTATAGATTTATTATTAGGAAATGAGGTGCTAATTCCGCTTAGGTCTAGAATGAAAATACCTAGATTATTAGATGAAGATTTTATTGAAGATAATAGAACATATATCAAGTACTTAAACATGATAATTCCCGTTGTAATTGTCATAATTTTAGGAATTTCCGTTTGGTTTTATAGAAATAGAAGGTATGGTAGAAATAAGCTTAATTAAATCAGGATATATAAATAAATTATTCATTTTATTTATTGGAGTCTTGTTTGTTCTGGGTAATACTCAATGTGATATTCTAAGTGAGGATACAGAAAAGGAACCAGAAAGTGATTTTGCTGTAAAGGATACCACTAATATTGTAAAATTCCGTATTTCAGATACTCAAAATAATTCTATTACAATTACAAGAGAGAACAAAGCTAGAAAATGGATGATAGAAGGGACTGAATATGGGGCTCAACCTAATAATGTAAAGCTGATCATGGATGCATTCTACAGAATTAGAGTGAAACAAGATATTCCAGAGAAAGGAATTGAAAATCAACTAAAAATGTTATCTGTTCAGCACAAAAAAGTAGAGATCTTTAAAAAAGGTGCTAAAAAACCTGTTAAAACATGGTATGTAGGTGGCACTACAAAAGACCACATGGGAACCTACATGCTATTACAAAATGGTAAGAAAAAAAGCAGTGTTCCTTTTATAGTACATAAACCAGGGTTTTATGGCACTTTAGATGTTCGATTTTTTACTGGATTGGTTAATTGGAGAGCATCAGATGTTTATAATTACCGTAATCCACTGCATATTCAATCTATAAAAGTTACATTTAATGAAGAGCCAACACAATCTTATAAGGTGAATAGAAATAAAGATCAGTCTGTTTCTTTATTTAATGCTTCAGGTCAAAAAGTAATGAACTTCGACAGTATTCAGGTAAAGCATTATTTTACTCATTACAATAAAGTCTATTTTAACAAAGTAGTTCAAGAAAAGAATGAATATGTAGATTCTGTTTTTTCAAATATCCCCACCTACTCCATTGAGCTTACAGATTTGAAGGGAAAGACTACTTTATCTGAATTATGGAAAATAAAATATGCTACTAGTATAACTACTAGCATTGGTAAGGAGCTAGAATACAATCCGGACTATGGTTTCTTAAGATTAAATAATGGTAAAGAGCTGCTGAGAATTCAATATCAAAATTGGGAAATGTTATTTAAACCACTCTCTTTTTTTACTCGTTAAATACTAGTTGATTAATTGTTGAAAAATACTTTCTAAACCCTTTACTATTACCATAATTTAATACTGATTTAAATTATATTTGTAGTTCAAAATAAATTTAAATTTTCATGGATTTTATTGTATCAAGTGCAGGATTATTAAAACAATTACAAGCAGTAGGTGGTGTATTGAACAGTTCTAACACATTACCCATATTAGATAATTTTTTATTTGAAATTAATGATAAGGTGTTAACTATATCTGCTTCTGATCTAGAATCAACTATGATCACAAGCATTGAAGTTGAGTCTAAGAACGATATAAGTATTGCTGTTCCAGCTAAATTTTTGATTGATATATTAAAAACTTTTCCAGATCACCCATTGAATTTTTCTATTGATGAAAAAACCATGGGAATTGAAATTTCATCTGATTATGGAAAATACAAATTAAGCGGTTTTAATGGAGATGAGTTTCCAACTATACCATCTATTGAAAATCCATCATCTGTAGATTTAGACTGTGAAATGTTACAGAGAGCTGTAGAAAAAACCATATTTGCTTCTGGAAATGATGAATTAAGACCAGTAATGAGTGGTATCTATTCCGAATTAAATAGTAGTGATGTAACTTTTGTGGCTACAGATGCACATAAATTGGTTAGATACAGAAGAACTGATGTAAAAGCTGATAGCTCAGCATCTTTTATTATTCCTAAAAAGCCAATGAACTTATTAAAAGGTCTCTTACCTAGTTCTGCTGGTCAAGTTAATGTGAATTACAATGAATCAAATGCTAGCTTTAAATTTGAGAATTTCACATTGATATGTCGACTAATTGATGGAAAATATCCTAATTATGAAGCGGTAATTCCAAGTGAGAATCCAAATAGATTAACTATTGATAGAGCAGCGTTTGCTCAATCGATTAAAAGAGTAAGCATTTTTGCCAACAAAACAACTCATCAGGTACGTTTAAAGATCAATGGCAGTGAACTGTCTATTAGTGCTGAGGATATTGATTTTTCTAATGAAGCCAATGAGCGATTAACATGTTCTTATGATGGTGATGACATGGAAATTGGTTTTAATTCAAGGTTCTTATTAGAAATGCTCAATAACATGGATACTGAAAATATTATACTTGAATTAAGTGCACCTAATAGAGCTGGAATTTTATTGCCAGACAAAAATGACAATGGTGAAGAATTATTAATGCTGGTAATGCCAGTAATGCTTAATAATTAAAAGCAATAAAAGAGGATTCTATCTTCCATAATAATCGTATTCCTCTTCGTAATAGCTTTCGTATTCATAGATCAATTCAATGTTTTGTACTTCAATGTCAGATAATTTATCTCTGATATCTAAGCCCATAGGAATATACCATTCCATTTTTTCAAAGTAATATCTCCATTTTTTATTCTTAAAAGAATATCCATGACGAGCATAGATCTCATTTCTATATTTTGCCAATTCATCTTCATTTAAATTTTCAACATCGCTATAGTCAAGTAATCTTAAAGAGGCATCAGGAAATTCTCCAACATGTGGGTCGTAAACAAATTTTCTTTTAGATAATGTATATTCTTTTGGAGAATTACCTTTTTCTTTAAATGGTTTCCAATTACCATTTAGCTCCATATCTTGTAAGTTAATAGTAAAATCAAACACACCATCATAAGGGTCGGTACCTGGTTCATTCATTTGAAAATGATAGGCTATATCATTATCTGTTTCATAATATCCATTGATCTTTCTGAAATTACCAGCACATACACTAAACCCTTCTACTCTATTTCCTTCAATTTTAGTAAGAGACACATTGATGTAGTTTTTTCCAAATGATCCTGTCCAAATACCTAAGGCATCAATAGGTCCATAGCTAAGATTATCTTTAATATGAGCATTCATGTCATCTATAAGTAATTGATCAGTAGATTTCTCACCACCATATGTTCTTGGGTCTATATTCTTTGTGAATTTAACATGATGATTACTTTTGGTTGGTATAGCACCTGTTTCAAGAGGAACAGATTTACCAGTACTGTCTTTACCACCTGGATTAGTGGGATCAAATTCATCTTTATCTTTATTGGTGCAGGCTACTATGGTTAATATAACCATGAATAATGTTATTTTTTTTGCCATCATTAGAATATTTTAGTTACTTATACTTATGTAAGTATATATTTACATAAAGTTACAAATTTTGTGCCTAAAATGAAAAAACAAACACTATTCAACGCTTTGTTATATCTTCTATTATTTGGCTTTTTATTATTAATGCTTCAGATCACTTTATACTACATAGATTTTGATATGAATGCAGCCTTTTTAAGGATCAAGCAATGGACCTTTAGAAAATATCCTGGGACATTGGGAGCAATATGGATCACCTCATTTTTCATACATGCATTAACAAGCATATTTGCTTTATTGGCTGGATTTACTCAGTTCAACAGATGGTTCATTCAAAATAAATGGCATCGATACATGGGTCTCTTTTACATTATAGTTGTACTTTTCTTAAGTGCCCCTACTGGATTGATTATGAGCTTTTTTGCTAATGGAGGTATTACATCAATGGCTGGATTCTTTATTTTATCCTGTTTATGGATCTATACTACTTATATGGCCTATAGAAAAGCCATTCAAAAAGATTATCCCACTCATGCTAAATGGATGTACAGAAGCTATGCATTGTGTTTATCTGCCATTACCCTAAGGATCTATAAATATGCCTATGTAAACTGGATAGACCCTGAAATGGAAATACTAGGACCTATGGACCTTTATAGAATTATAGCATGGATGGGCTGGGTGCCTAATTTAATCATTGCTGAATACCTGATCTTTAAGAAAAAACACCTTCAACTCTTAAATAGAAACCATTAAAATTCTAGAATAGTTTTTTCAATAATGGAAATACAATCATCTAGCTGATCTTCATTCATTACTAAGGGTGGAGCAAACCTTATAATATTACCATGTGTAGGTTTAGCTAGTAAACCGTTCTCTTTTAATTGCATACAAATATCCCATGCAGTTGAACTTTCTGGAGTATCATTTATTAGTATAGCATTTAAGAGACCTTTTCCCCTTACATTAGTGATTAAATCAGTTTTTTGTATAAGCTCATTTATTTTTGATCGAAATGTCTCACCTAGTTGTTGCGCGTTTTCTGCTAATTTCTCATTAACCACCACATCTAGAGCAGCCATAGCGACTTTAGCAGCAATAGGATTACCTCCAAAAGTAGATCCATGCTGTCCAGGTTTGATGACATCCATTACACTATTATCTGCTAATACAGCAGATACTGGAAATACTCCACCTGATAAGGCTTTACCAAGAATAAGAAGATCTGGTTTTATATTTTCATGATCACAAGCTAAAATTTCACCAGTTCTAGCGATACCTGTTTGAACTTCATCGGCAATGAATAAGACATTGTATTTACTACAAAGAGCCCTTACATTTGTTAAATATCCATTGTCTGGCACAACAACACCAGCTTCACCTTGAATAGGTTCAACTAAAAAGGCAGCACAATTTTCATCTTTTAATTGCTCTTCAAGTGCCTCAATATCATTATAAGGAATTGCAGTAAACCCAGGTGTATATGGACCAAAATTAGTTTTAGCAGTTTCATCATTAGAAAAGCTAATTATTGAAGTGGTCCTTCCATGGAAATTCTCATTACAAACAATGATTTTTGCCTGATTTTCACTAATTCCCTTTACCTCATAAGACCATTTTCTGGCAATTTTTAAAGCTGTCTCCACCCCTTCTGCACCAGTATTCATAGGTAGTACTTTATCAAAACCAAAAAATGAAGTAATGTATTTTTCATATTCCCCCAACACATTATTATAAAATGCTCTAGATGTTAGTGTCAATGTTTCTGCCTGATCTTTCATTGCGTTAATGATCTTTGGATGACAATGACCTTGATTAACGGCAGAATAAGCAGATAAAAAGTCGTAATATCTTTTGCCTTCACAATCCCATAAGTAAACACCTT
>Ga0209992_10000330_pt1 | contig 64152 bp, 55 predicted proteins | sample 2SBtaG_2_FD_182564 | JGI IMG/M metagenome (GOLD analysis project Ga0209992, IMG submission 182564) | Deep subsurface microbial communities from Kolumbo volcano to uncover new lineages of life (NeLLi) - 2SBTROV12_ACTIVE470 metaG (SPAdes)... | ecosystem: Environmental > Aquatic > Marine >... | reverse complement strand
CCCCCCGAGCTCATCGGCTCGCTCGCCGAGGCCTCCTTCACCCCCTGTGCGGACACCTATGCGGCGGGCATGATCCTGTGCCGCACCGTGCTGACCGCTCGGGACGGCGACGATCCGGCGCCTCCGGAGCTCCCGGTCAAGGGCCTGGACAAGGCCGCGCTGTTGGACCTCAAGGACCGGGTTCGGACCCGGATGAAAGAGGAAGACAGCAACCCCCGCTTCCACGTGCGGCTGGCCGAGCGCGTCGCTGCCCTGTTGAACCGGGCCCTGTCCTATGAGACCAGCCCGTCGCCCCCCTACCGCTTCAACCGCATCGAGGACCTCATCCCCCGGATGGAAGAGGTCCAGGCCCTGATCCGGCCTCAGATCACCGCGGTGGGCAAGGCCCTGCTCTCCCGCCCGCCGGCCGTCGACACCTTCGAGACCGGCGAGGAGATCACGTTCTCGGTCTCGGTGGCGGCCAGCCTGGGGGTCGAAGCCCACGAGGAGATCAGCTGCGGCATCGCGGTGTTCGACCAGGCCGGCGAGCGCCTGCGGGACCTGGAGACCGCCTACACCGTCGACCGACACCCCAGCGGTCGCTTCCGGTTCCTGTTCCGGCTGCCCGAGCTGGTGCCCGGCGGGTTCCTGTGTCGGGTCGCTTTTGCCATCCGCGACAGCGGCCACCCGCCGTCCACGACCGAGGTCGGCTTCACCGTCCAGGCCGCCCCCGGGTACGTGCCGCCCGAGACGCCGCCCGCGCCGGATCCGGGGGCCCTGCCCTTCCGCCGCGAAGACGACGCCGACACGGCCTTGGCGCGGGTAGACGACGCCGGAGACCCCTCCCCCATCGCCCCGAGCGGCCCGCCGGCCCCACCGCCGCCGCCGCCCACCGCACTGCCACCGGGTTTCGAGCCCGAGCCGCCGGCCCCGGCCCCCACCGTGCCGCTGACCCCAGCCGCACCGCCCGCCACCCCGCAGGTGGCACCTGCCCCGGCCGCCCAGGCCGCCCAGGTCGACCCGTCGGTGGACCAGGTGCTCAATCCAGGCACCTGGAGCGACCTCCCCCTCCCCGGCGCACGCGGTGCCCAGGATCTGACCGATCACCTGGCCGCCCCGAGCGACCTGCCCGAGCCACCCGCCCCTGGGCCGGTGGCACGCCTCATCGACATGGTCCGGAGCGACGCCTACATGGCCGTCATGCTCGGGGGCATCGTGCTCATCGCGATGTTCCTGGTGCTCCTGGCCCTCCTCGCGGAGTAGTTCCCCCCATGCGCATCGAGCTCACCCCGGTCGGCACCCAGCCCGACATCCTCGCCATCGGCATGCCCGAAGCCGACCCGTACAACGTGCCTGCCGTGGTGGTCCAGGCCTTTGGCCCGGCCATCGGACACATGCTCGAGGACGAGGACTTCACCGGCAAGGCCGGCACGACCGTCGAGATCGCGTCCTTCAACAAGCTCTGTCGGCGCTGGCTGCTGGTGGTCGGGACCGGCACCGGCTCCAACGACGACCTGCGCCACGCCGCCGGCGTGGCCGCCGACTTTGCCCGCAGCAAGGGGGCCCGCGCCCTGGACCTGACCCTAGGCGGCGCCCAGAGTGGGCCCGATGAGTGGGTCCGCGCGGTGGTCGAAGGGGCCATCGCGGGCAACTACCGCTTCGACAAGTACCGGCCCGAGGGCGAGCGCAAGCACCCGACCAAGTACTTCCGCGTCAACGACAACGGCGGCCAGGCAGACGCCGCCCAGCTGGGCAAGCTCCACGGCCTGGCCCAGCAGGTGGCCCGGGATCTGGTGAACGAGCCTGCCGACGCCATCTACCCGGAGACCCTGGCCGCTGCCGCGGTCGCGCTGGCGGCTGACAACCTGAAGGTCGAGGTCTGGGACGAGCACCAGATCCAGGAAGCCGGCATGGGGGGCATCTGGGGCGTCGGTCGAGGCAGCGCGCGGCCGCCTCGGTTCGTGCACGCCAAATTCACCCCCAGCAGCGGTGCCCCCAAGAAGAAGATCGCCATCATCGGCAAGGGCGTGACCTTCGACGCCGGCGGCCTGTCGATCAAGCCCAGCTCCGGCATGCAGACCATGCGCTGCGACATGGGCGGCGCGGCCGCGGTCGTGGGGGTGATGTCGGGCCTGGTGGCACTCGATCCCGACGTCGAGGTCCACGCCATCTTCGGCGCCGCCGAGAACATGCTGGGCGCCAACGCCTACAAGCTCGGCGACTGCCTGAAGATGTACAACGGCAAGCGGGTCGAGGTGCACAACACCGACGCCGAGGGCCGGCTGGTGCTGGCGGACTGCCTGTCCTACGCCAGCGAGCTCGGCGTGGACCACATCATCGACCTGGCCACCCTCACGGGGGCCGCGGTGGTCGCGCTGGGCGAGCACTACACGGCCATGTACACCGACTCCGACGAGCACGCCGCCGACTGGAGTGTCGCTGCGGACGCCGCCGGCGAGGGCCTGTGGCGGATGCCTCTGGAGCCCCTGTATCGGGAGAAGCTCAAGGCCAAGTGGGGCGCCATCAAGAACGTGGGCGGTCGCGAGGGCGGCAGCATCACGGCGGCGCTGTTCCTCAAGGAATTCGTCTCGCCAGACATTCCGTGGGCCCACTTCGACATCGCGGGTCCGGCGTTCCTGAGCAGCAAGGACCGCTACCTGGACGAGGGCGCGACCGGCGCGATGGTGCGGACGATCCTGCGGTATCTGGAAGCGGTCTAGGTCTCTCCCAGGGGATCCTCGAGGGCCACCATGGCGTACATTCTCTGGTTGCTCGCGATCGAGAACCTGTCCTTCGCCGGGCCGCCGCCCGGCCGGGGCGTCGTCTCCGAGGGCGTCCTGGTGGGCTGTCTCGTGGCCGGTCAGGGGTTGGACAGCGAGAAGTGTCCCGCCGAGCTCTCGACTGTCGGCGTGGCTCCTCTAGCCCCAGGCCCAATCCAGCTGCCGGTCTCTCAGGGTGTCCTGGGGGAGAAGCAGGAGCCGTGCAAGGCCAAGAAGATCGCCATCCAGACGCCTCGCCGGGCGGAGCCTGCACGAGCCATGGCGCCCCTGGCTGGCGCAGAATCGCAACACCTCCAGGCGGTTGGCGCCCACGTGGACCGCCCCGATCTCGGCTTCGCCCAGGCCGTCTTCGTCGATCTCGAGGGGGACGGCCAGGTAGAGGTGCTCTTCGTGGCTGTCTCCAGCGATGCAGGGCCCCAGACAGCCGGGCGCACGGTGGTCGGTCTGCGCAGGCTCAGCACCGACGGGTGGACGACCCTGCTGCTACACGACACGGCCAAGCGCGAACAGTTCGAGTGGGGCGCCCGCATCGACGGGCTGACGGACCTGGACGGCGATGGGACCTATGAGGTCGTTGTGAGCGTCCGGGGCAATCACTGGGCGACCACGGACATCCTCCGGGTAGAGAGCGCTGAGTTCGTGCGCATGGCGGGCTATTCCTGCGGGTGGTGAGCACCCCGAGTCACTCCACGCAGTCCACGTCTCTCCCCAGGATCTGATCCACCAGCGCCTCGTTGTGCCCGATCCACCGCTCGATCACGTCCGCGTCGACCTGGTGGGCGACCAGGACCTTCCTGAGCAGAGCCATCCGACGGCGAAAGTGCCCCCGGTTGATCGGCAGCTTCTTGTGCACGGCGTCCAGGGGCCGACCGGTGTAGTTGCGGGGCCCGCCCAGGTGCATCGCGGCCAGCTCGACCTCCTTGGCCAGGATCCGGCGCCGGTCCTTGCCTTCGAAGAGGAAGCCGATGATGAAGTCGCTGAAGATCAGCTCGACGAAGTCCTCGAAGATGGCGATGAGTCCCTCGGCACCGCCGATGCGCTCGTAGTCGGTCACGGCGTGCGCTCCAGCCCCACCAGGTAGAACTCGACCGACGTGCCCCGGACGGCCTCGGGCTTGAGGCGGCGGACACGCCTGAACTGGGACCGCAGGTCCTTGGCAAAGGCCGGCACGTCCTCGCCGTCGAAGACCTTGACGCAGAAGTGCCCGCCCGGCTTGAGGACCTCGAGCGCCCGCTCCAGGCCCACGCGGGCCAGGGCGACCTGGCGAACGTGATCGCCGAAGCGATCGCCGGTCGTGAGCGGCGCCATGTCCGACAACACGACGTCGGCGGGGCCTCCGAGAGCGTCGAGCAGCTCCTGGGCCGAGACCTCGAGCACCGAGCGCTCCACGAACACGCCCCCCAGGCCGATCGGCGTCTTGAGGTCGACGCCCACGAGCGCACCCCTGCGGCCGATCTTCTGCTGGGCGTAGCGCGACCAGGAGCCGGGGTAGCAGCCCAGGTCCACGACCCGGTCCCCCTGGCGGAGCAGGCGGGTGCGCTTGTTGATCTCCTCGAGCTTGAACACCGAGCGGGCCTCGAAGCCCTGGGCCCGGGCGGCTCGGGCGAACTTGTCCGGGCCCTTGTACTGCTTGGCGTTCTTGTGCTTTCGGGACACGGCTCAGGCCTGGACCGCAGCGTTGATGATGGACCAGGTCTGGTCGACTCCGGTGCCGTCCAGGGACGAGAAGGCGACACACTCGTGGGCCTTGAGGCCGTAAGCCTGGCGGAGCTGGCGGAGCTGGTGGGCGGCCTTGGAGCGCTTGAGCTTGTCGACCTTGGTGGCCAGGACCAGAAGCGGGATGCGGGCCTCTCGCAGACCCCAGATCAGGGTCGCGTCCATGTCCTGGGGCTTGCGCCGGGGATCCAACAGCACCACCGCGAGCTTGAGCGGTTCCCGGGAGACCAGGTAGCCTTCGACCAGGTCCTTCCAGCGGGCCTGGATCTCGGGGGGCACCTTGGCGAAGCCGTAGCCAGGCAGATCGGCCAGCACCAAGCGCTTCTCGACCTCGAACAGGTTCACGGCCTGGGTGCGACCGGGGGTGGACGACACCCTGGCGGCCTTGGGGGTGCCCAGCAAGCGGTTGATGGCCGAGGACTTGCCCACGTTGGAGCGGCCGGCAAAGGCGACCTCGGGCAGGCCGACCACGGGCACCGTCTGCGGGAAGCTGCCCAGGAAGACCAGACGGTCCCCGGCGATGGGCTTGCGCACGGTGGTGGGCTTCTTCACAGGTGCGTTCTAACGGCCGGAGCCCTCACCCATCATCGAAGCGGTAGAGGTGGTTGCCCCAAGGCACCGGCGTGCCCCGTTCCAGGAAGGCTCGAAGCAGGTCGTCCAGCGCGGCTCCAGAGGCCACCAGAGAGGCCGCCAGGGCCGCGCGGTCGGGTGTGGCTGCTCGCGCAGCCGATGCCTTGTGCCCCACCGCCAGGCCGGCACAGGCAATGCCCAGCTCATTCGCCAGCACCACCTCGGGTGCCAGGGTCATCGAGTTCACGTCCAGGCCCAGCCGCGCCAACAACCGGTTCTCGGCCCGGGTCTTGGTTCGCGGACCGTCCCGGTAGCCGAAGATCACCTCCCGCTCGGGGAGCGGCGCCCCCACGGACGCCGCGAGCGAGCGCAGCTGGGTGCCGAGTGCGGGGCTGAACAGGCCCTCCTCCAGCACCAGGTGCCCCTGGCCCGGGCTCGGTGCGGGGAACATCGTGCACGCCGTGCCATCGGGCAAGCGGTTGTCCAGCATGACCAGGTCCGAGACCAGCATCGGCTGGAACAGCGGCACGTCCGCGGCCAGGACCCCGACGCTGCTCGAGACGACCAGAGCGCCGCAGCCGACCTGTTGCAGGGCGTGCGCGTGGGCCCTGAACGGGATCTGGTGGGGCAGCCAGCGGTGAGGTCGCCCGTGCCGGTGCAGCACCCAGCCCTGACCGACCCGGTAGAGCTCGACCACCCCGTGGGGCGTGTTCACCGGCGTCGGCACCGCTCCGGCCTCGACGAGCCGCGAGGCGCCGCTTCCCACCACGACCGCCACGCTCGCCAAGGCAACCTCCGGCCGCGGCTATGCTACCGAGCGATGAAGAGCTTCGCCTGGTCCCGGGCCGTGCCCCACGAAGACATCCGCCGGATCCCGGCCGACGGGCCCGTCTATGTCATCTCGGATCTGCACATCGGCGACGGCACCCGCTCGGACATCTTCCTGGCCAAGGACAAGGACCTGCTGCGCTTCCTGGCCAAGGTGACGGCCGAAGGAGCCACTCTGGTCATCGCCGGCGACGCCATCGACTTCTCCCAGGCCTGGGCCTTCAACCGCGTGCTCAAGGCCCACGGCAAGCTCTTCTTCGCGCTGCGCCAGCTCGCCGAGGAAGGCCACCTGCTCTACGTCTACGGGAACCACGACCACGACATGCGCTTCTACAAGGACATGCTCAGCTTCCCCGTGGTCGCGGGGGTGGAGGTCGGGAATCAGGTGCGCATCATCCACGGCCACGAGCTGGACCCGGAGATCGGCCCCAACCTCGAGGAGTCCGAGCTCGCGACGATGATCCACCACCTCTTCGAGCGCATCCTGCGCTCCTGGCTGCGGGTGCCCCTGGAGCTGTTCTACACCCGGAGCAACCGGCTGCTCTTCTGGGTCGGACACAAAGCCCTGCTGCTCAAGCGCCTCCACGGGCACCTGATGAAGCCCATCGACGGTGGTGCCTCGCTGGCCCGGGCCGAGGCCAAGGCCGCGTACTGGATCCGGTCGAACATGGGGGATCCCGGGTGCCTGTTCCGTCCGGCGATGGCCTGCCTGGACACCCAGGAACAGCCGGTGCTCATCTGCGGGCACAGCCACTTGCCCGGGGTCGTGCGCAGGGCGGACGGGCGCATCTACGCCAACACCGGGAGCTGGACCTTTGCCTCGGCGTCCTACCTCAAGTGGACGCCCGAAGACGGCCCGGTGGTCCAGGACTGGCTCTCCGGGCGGGTCTGGAACACCGAGCTCTACGAGCCCCTCTTGCGCGGGGACTACGACCACAAGACCATCGATGATTGGTGGCGCGAGCACTACATGGGGCTGTTCCGGTTCCGGTGCGGCGAGGAACGGCGCGGTAAGGTGCCCCCCTGGAAGCCCACCCGGACTCGCACGACACCTCAGGCGGCCCCATGATGTTCCTCCGCTCTCCGTGGCTCGTGGCCGCCCTGGCGTGGCTGGCGACCCCGGCGACCGCGGGCAGCCTGATGGGCACCCTGTCACCCGAAGAACACCACCAGAAAATCTGCGAAGCCGCCGCCGAGCTGGAGTGGGAGAAGCCGGCCCCCGAGGCCGCCGTCCAGGTATGGCACGACTGCATCCAGGAGGCTGACCATCGGGGCTATGACGACCTGGGGCCGTACCTGCGAGGCCGCCTCATCCTGTCGCAGGCCCGCCGGGACTACGGCCGCCGCGAGGCGTCAGACCCGCTGCTGTATTCGCGCATCGTGCTCGCCACCGCGGCCCAGAACCCCGACGCGCTGTTCTCGGACGAGCTGATCAACAAGCACTGGCACCGACTGCTGGCGGACAAAGAGACCCGGCAGAACATGACCAGTGTGCGCACGGTGACCCTGCGCTGGCTGAACAAGAGCGAGCTGGACCCCGACGTCTACAGCATGTTGGAGCAGAACGTCCGGCGCTTCGTGGGCGACATGGGCTTCAAGGTCTCGCTTCCCCAGACGGCCCAGGCCGGCGACGCGGCCATCATCGTCATGCTCGAAGGCGGCATCGCCCGGGGCGAGCCCGTGATCGAGGGTCCCCTGACCTTTCACGTGGTCGAGGCGACCCTGGAGTCCATGCCGGTCAAGTTCAAGCAGCGCAACACCCGCGGGGCCCCGGTCAAGGCCAGCCACGCCGCCCAGGCCATCCGCCCAGAGGAAGCCCACGCCGAGGTGCTGGAGACCGTCAGCCGGAAATTCGCCCACCAGTTCCAGCACCGCGTGGTCACCGAGGTCTTCCGGAACTTCGAGATTCCTCCGCCGTGAGGCCTGGCCGCCCGGGCGCGCGTTAGACGCCGGACTCCCCACGGAGTCTGAATGCTCGTCGACGGCAAGCCCACGCGCACGGTCTGGATGGACGGCCCGATCGTCCGCATGATCAACCAGCCGCTGCTCCCCCACCGCTTCGAGATCATCGACCTGCCCGACTACCGGGCCACCGGGGAGTCCATCCGCACGATGATCGTGAGGGGGGCCGGCGCCATCGGCGGGACCGCGGGCTACGCCATGGCCCAGGCCGCGCTGGCTGCGCCCGAAGACGGCTTCCACGACTACATCGCCCAGGCGGCGGCCTTTGTCCAGGACACGCGCCCGACCGCCCAGAACCTCTTCTACGCCGTGCGGCGGGTGCTGCGGACCATCCAGGCCCAGGGCGACGACCTCCAGGCCGCCCGGGACGCAGCTGTCGCCGAGGCCCAGGCTATCGCCGACGACGACGCAGCCTGCTGCGAAGCCATCGGCAACCACGGTGCCCCACTGGTCCCCCAGGGCGCTCGGATCTCCACACACTGCAACGCCGGCTGGCTCGCCTTTGTCGACTGGGGCAGCGCCATCTCGCCCATCTACGTGGCCCACCGCCAGGGCAAGCATCCCTTCGTCTGGGTCGACGAGACCCGCCCCCGCAGCCAGGGAGCCCGGCTGACCGCCTGGGAGCTGGCCCAGGAGGGCGTGCCCCACGCGATCATCAGCGACAACGCCACCGGCCACATCATGCGCACGGGCCAGGTCGACATGGTCATCGTGGGCAGCGACCGGATCGCCGCCAACGGCGACGTGGCCAACAAGATCGGCACCTACTCGTCAGCGGTGGCTGCTGCAGCGAACGGGATCCCCTTCTACGTGGCTGCCCCCACCACCACGATCGATCCGGACTGCCCCAGCGGCGACGACATCCCCATCGAGGAGCGCAGCGAGGACGAGGTGCTCTACACCTGGGGCTGGTCGGACACGGGCGAGTTCATCAAGGTGCGCACGGCCCCCACCGAGTCCCGGGCCCGCAACTTCGCCTTCGACGTGACCCCCGCGGCGCTGGTCGCAGGCATCATCACCGAGCGCGGCGTGGTCGAGGCGTCGGTCGAGGGCATCGGTGCCGTGGCCCGTCGCGAAGGCTGACGTGGGCGCACCCGCCCGTCCCGCGGTGGCTGCCGCCGAGCGGGTGGTGGTCAAGGCCGGCACCCGGGTGCTCACCGATGGCGAGGGCCGACCGGCCCTGGCCCGGCTCTACGCCCTGGTCGAGGCCGTGGCACAGCGCGTCCGGGCCGGGCGCGAGGTCATCGTGGTCAGCAGCGGAGCGGTCGGGGTTGGGCGCGAGGCCCTGGGCCTGGCCGAGGTCCCGACTGCCCTGGTGGCGCGCCAAGCCTGCGCCGCGGTGGGACAACCGCGCCTCATGCAGCTCTACCAACAGGGCTTCAGCAGCCAAGGCCTGATCTGTGCCCAGGTGCTCTTGACCGAGGCGGACTTCGACGACCGCACCCGGTACCTGAACCTCCAGCGCACATTGACGGCCCTGCTGCGCCGAGGCGTGGTCCCGATCATCAACGAGAACGACGCCGTCAGCACCGAAGAGCTCGCGCTGACGGACAAGGTCTTCGGCGACAACGATCGGCTCTCGGCCCTGGTCGCGACCAAGCTCGACGCCGAGCTGCTGGTGCTGCTGACCGACGTAGACGCTGTCTACGAGCGGGACCCCGCCCTGGACCCGACGGCCCGGCCGCTACGGGAGCTGGACCCGGACGGCCAGGGACCCGACGCGGGCGCCAGCCGCAGCGGCGCCGGTCGGGGGGGCATGGCCAGCAAGGTCTCGGCTGCCACCATCGCTGCCCGCAATGGTTGTCACGCCGTCATCGCCTCGGGGCTCGCGCCCGGGGTCCTGGACCAGGTCCTCGACGGTGCCGAAGTGGGCACCCACGTGCCCGCCCGCAAGGGCCTGGCGGCTCGGAAGCGCTGGATCGCCTACGCCACGTCGACCCGGGGTCGGCTGGTCCTGGACGCCGGAGCCGTCACCGCCCTGCGAGACAGGGGCGCGTCGCTGTTGGCCGCCGGGGTCTCCCGCGTCGAGGGCCAATTCCAGGAGGGCGACGTGGTCGAGTTGTTGGACCCCGAAGGTGGGCTCGTCGGGCGCGGCCTGGTCTTCTGCGATGCCCCCACCGCCCGCCGCTGGTGCGCGGGCGTGCGTCCCCAGGGCGCCCGAGACCGCCACGCCCTGGTCCACCGCCGCGACCTGGTGCTCGCCACGCCCCCAGAGGCCCCATGAAGTCCGTCGCCCAGGCCGCCCGTCACGCCCAGCGCACCCTCGGGGCCGCAGCCGGCGCCGTCCGCTCGGACGCTCTGATCGCCCTGAGCCGGCTCCTGGCAGAGCGACAGGATGCGCTGCTCCAGGCCAACGCCCGGGACCTCGCCGACGCAGAGCGGGAAGGGATCTCCCCAGCGTTGATCAGCCGGCTGCAGCTGACCCCGGCCAAGCTGGCCACCCTGCGGCAGGGCTGCGAGGCCCTGGCCGCTCGCCCGGACCCACTCGGCGTGGTCGAGCGTCGCACCGAGCTCGACGAAGGTCTGATCCTGGAGCGGGTCGCGAGCGCGCTGGGCGTGCTGCTGGTCATCTTCGAGAGCCGGCCCGACGCGGTCATCCAGATCGGCAGCCTGGCTCTGCGCAGCGGCAACGCCGTGCTGCTCAAGGGCGGCAGCGAGGCCACCCACAGCAACCGGGCGCTGGTCGCCTGTCTGCGAGAAGCGCTGGCCACGGCCGGGCTGCCCGCCGATGCCGTCACGGGCGTCGAGGGCCGCGAAGCGGTGGCCGCGCTGTTGGACCAGGACGACTGCATCGACCTGGTCATCCCCCGGGGCTCAGGCGCGCTGGTGCGGCACATCCAGCAGAGCACCCGCATTCCCGTGCTCGGTCACGCCGAGGGCATCTGCCACCTGTACATAGACGCCGCCGCCGACCCGGCCATGGCGACCCGGCTCGCGGTCGACGGCAAGTGCGACTACCCCTCGGCCTGCAACGCCACCGAGACCCTGTTGGTCCACCGGGACTTCCTGCCCCACCTGGGCGTCCTGGGGGCCGCCCTCCATGGAGCCGGTGTGGCTCTGCGGGCGGATCCCCAGGCTCTCGCGGAGCTGCCCGGTGCTGTGCCGGCGGACCCGAGTGACTGGGAGACCGAGTACGGCGAGCTGGTGCTGGCGGTCCGTGTCGTGGCCGACCTGGACGCCGCCGTCGATCACGTGCACCGCTACGGCAGCGGACACACCGACGCCATCGTGACCGACGACGCCGGGGCCGCGGACGCGTGGCTGGCACGGGTCGACAGCGCGTCGGTCTTCCACAACGCGAGCACCCGCTTCGCCGACGGCTACCGCTATGGGCTGGGGGCCGAGGTCGGCATCAGCACAGGTCGCATCCACGCTCGCGGGCCGGTGGGCGTCGAGGGGCTCCTGACGACCCGCTGGCTCTTGCGCGGCCGCGGCCAGGCCGCTGCCGACTACGGCACCGACAAGCGCCGCTTCACCCACCGGACCCTGTCGACGGACTGATCAGTCGGAGAGGGACCACAGGGCGACCACATCCTCGTAGCGCACGGCGACCCGGTCTCCGGCCGGGTGGAAGGCCACGGCGACCGCACCAGGGTCCTCGCTCCAGCTGGGCACGTCGGCGTGGGCGGGGAACGGCAGGGCCACCAGGGGCTGGCCGTCACAGGCCCGATGGACCACCAGCTCCCCGTCCGCATCGAGGGTCGCGAGCAGCGAGCCATCGGGCGAGCCGGCCACCGGGGTGTAGGTGGCGGGGTTGGCATAGATGTTCTCGTTGACCACCGTGCCCGCGGCGGCCTGGTCCGGGGCGATGGGGGCCAGGGTGTGGGCGTCCCACTGCCGCAGCCACCCGTCTGAGCCCACGGTCACCAGGACGTCGTCGCCGGGCAACAGGGTCACCGTGTGCAGAAAGTCCGTGGTGGTCCACACCTCGGGCTCGACCTCGGCGTGGGCACCGACCAGGTCCACGCTGCCTTCGTCGACACCGACCCGCATCACCGATCCGCTCTCTGGCCAGGCGCTGAACAAGGTCTGGCCGTCGTGGCTGAGCATCACCTGGCCCAGGCCGGGCGGGCTGGAAGTGCAGCCCCCCGGGAGGGCCAGGTCCAAGACCCGGTCGCCGGTGCGGGTCGACCAGACGTCGACCCGGGTGAACCCATGCTCGCAGTCCACGCTGGCCACCCGGGATCCATCCCCGCTCACCACGCTGTGCGAGCCGGAGCCCAGGTCCCCCACGTCGGGCTCGCTGATGAGCTCGTCGCCTGTGGTCAGGTCCACGACGGCTGCGTCGTTCCAGCCGACGCCCCGGGTCTCGATGGTCCAGTCCTCGTCGCGGCTCCACGGAAACACATCGTCCTTGGCAAGGGTGTGGCTGCCGTCGGCCGTCTCGAAGGTGTACACATGGGGGGTGTACACGTCGGCGGCCGACACCAGCTGATCGCCATCGGGGGAGAACCCGTGCAGCCCCCCCCAGTCGCCGTAGCTGGACAGGGACACCGACCAGCTCAGCTCGGCCGTCAGCGTGTCCAAGGCGGTCTCCTCGCAAGCCAGGGGCTGGACCGGCTCCAAGGTCTCCGGGTCCGCGTTCGGGTAGAGCACGATGACGCCGGTGCAGCCGGCGAGGAGCGACAGGATCATGGGACCTCCAGGGATCACCCTGCCCAGCCGCCGCTGACTTGAGAAGACGGATTGTACGAAGGTCGTTGTTCTGAATGACCGAACAGCCTCTACTGGAGCGGCAGGGCCTTCAGGTCCTCGGCCAGCCGCTCGAGACTGGCCGCGTGGGGATGTCCCTGGCGCCAGACGAGACGAAAGGCGTCGGCCTGGAGCGCCACGTCGGGCAGCAGCCTGACCAGGGTGCCGGCGGCCAGATCATCGCGCACGTAGTACCGCGGCAGCACTGCGACCCCGGCGCCCTCCAGGACCCGGAGCCGCAACGACCCGATGCCACCCAGGTACTCCCGCCGGGCAAAGGGCCAGTGGGTCACGTGGGGCAGAGCATCGAACAGGTAGCGAAACAGCGGAAGGTCGGCGCTCACGTCCAGCAGAGTCTGCTCTTCGACGCCACCGGGTTCGGAGACGACGGGGCCCGCGCCCACGAAGACGTAGTCCTCGGGGTGCAGGGTCACGTAGTCCAGGCCGGCGCGCGTCAACCGGGCCGAGAACACCACCGCGTCGAGCTCCCCCCGCACCAGCCTTTCCTCGAGGGCGGGGGTGTCCCCCATGTACAGGTGCACGGTCCGGTGGGGCGCCCGCATTCTCAGGGGCGTCAGCGCCGGCGTCAGCCAGGACAGGCCCAGCTCGAAGCGGGTCCCGATGACCAGCTCGACGGGCAGCTCGCCGGTCTCCTCGCGGGCGACCGGGACGCACAGAGCGGCTTCTTCCAGGGCGCGGCGAGCCTGGGGCAACAGGCGGGCACCCGCGGCGGTGAGCGCCACGCGCCGGGTGGTCCGAGCGAAGAGTCGGACCTCCAGGTGGTCTTCGAGCCGCCGGATCCGCTCACTGAACGCCGCCGGGGACAGGCCCACGCGCCGGGCCGCCCCGCGGAAGGAAAGGGTGGTGGCCGCCGCTTCGAAGCAGCGCAGGGACTCCAGATCGGGCAGCATCTTGCTGAGTGTGCCTCGCGCGGCCGGAACCGGTTCCATCCGGTGGCATTCAGTGGGTGCGTCGAGCTGGAGATCCCGTGTCGCAGTCGTCCCGTCGTCAGTTCCTGGAGCAGTCCGTGGGTGCCGGTCTCGTGATCGCCACCGCCTGTGATGGCGGGGGTGCCGTGACCCTGAGCACGGACTCCAGCGCCACGACCGCGCCGACCGACAGTCGCCTGGACACGGCCCGGGACAGTGCGCCGGACAGTGCCCCACCCACCGACACCGCCGTGGACTGCCCCGACCCCTTCGAGGGCGGGGAGCTCCTGGGCACCGTGGCGTTCACCGGCGAGGTGCCCTACGACTTCGGCGTCGAGTCCGGCGAGGGCTGGGACGGCCGCCGGCTCTACGATCTGGGCCGAGTCGAGAGCGACCAGGGCATCACGCCCACCGACACCTTCTACATCCGGACCTTTCGTCCGGACGGCATCGACCTGTACCAGGACTGGGCCGTCCGGCTCGGCGGACTGATCATCGAAGCGGTCGAGGTGCCCGTCGACAGTCTGCTGAGCGAGGTCCAGGACATGGGCCCGATCCTGCTGGAGTGCTCGGGCAACACCATCTCGGGCAGCTTCGGGCTGATGAGCGCCGCCCACTTCATGGGCGTGCCGGTCGGGGTGGTCTTGGACCGGGTCACCCCTCTGGACAGCGCCACACGGATCAAGATCACGGGCCAGGACGACCACGACGCCGAGTCCACCCACAGCACCCCGGGCGCCAGTTGGGTCTTCACCCGCGAGCAGCTCGAGGACGCGGGGGCCTTCTTCGCCTTCGAGATCAACGGCGAGCCGTTGCCGGAGCACCTGGGGTTTCCCCTGCGCCTGGTGGTGCCCAACTGGTACGGCTGCACCTGCATCAAGTGGGTCGACCAGCTGGACTGGGTCGACGACACCGAGCCGGCCACCGATCAGATGAAGGAATTCGCCAGCCGGACCCACCAGGACGGGGCGCCGTCCCTGGCCAAGGACTACGCGCCTGCGGCCATGGAGCACTGCGCGGTGCCGGTGCGCATCGAGCAGTGGCGCGTCGACGGCGTGCTGACCTATCGGGTGGTCGGGGTGCTGTGGGGCGGTGCCGAGCCGACGGACAAGCTCGTGATCCGCTTCACGCCCGACGGGTCCTTTGTGCCAGTCGATGTGTGTCCGCCCCAGTCAGAACGGCGGACCTGGACCATCTGGAGCCACAAGTGGGACCCGGTGGCGGGGCCCTATCGGCTGGAGTGTGCGATCGATGACCCGGACGTGGAGACCTATCGGCTCGACGTGGGGTACTTCCTGAGGACGGCGGTGGTGGCGGAGGGGGCGGGGTAGGGCGAGGCGGGAGCTCGAAAGCGAGGTACGAGGCGCAAAATCGCAGGACGAGGCACGAGGGACGAATTTGCGCCACAACCCGGTCTGGCGCCGCGCCAGTCGCCCCAATGGCACGAATTCGCGCCACATCCCGGTCTGGCGCCGCGCCAGTCGCCGCAATGGCACGAATTCGCGCCACATCCCGGTCTGGCGCCGCGCCAGTCGCCGCAATGGCACGAATTCGCGCCACAACCCGGTCTGCAGCCAGCGCCGCCGAGCTGAGCAGCATCCTGGACCTCCTGGACCTCCTCGGCGGCCCTGACAGGCAGAGCGAACCCCGACGCATCAGCCAGATGGTCCACAAGCTCCGCTGACCCTCCAGCCGGGGCGGCGGCGGCCGCCCCGGATGCCGTGAGCTCGAGCTCATCCTGCAGGCTCATCCTCGTGCTCGTGCCTCCTTTTCGGGCCTCACGCCTCGTGCCTCGTCTTCGTGCCGCGTGCTCGTATCTCGACCCCATCAGGTGGTCAGTGCCCCAGCCTAAATGGCCCATGCAGACCCATCAAAGCCCTCATCGCTAATGCTTAACAGAAGGTTCCAGACCCCAGTTCCGACCCCCCGACCCGCCGACCCCAGTTCCGCAGACTCCGCAGACTCCGCAGACCGCACGACCCACGACCCACGACCCACGACCCACGACCCACGACCCACGACCTCGAGCCACGAGCTCGAGCCACCAGTCACGACCCCGTCACCACCACCGGCTGCCCCACCAGATCCAGGATCCGCACCGCCACCACCGGCCCCGCCCTCTCCAGCTCGTAGACGCCCTGGACCAGCTCGCTGCGGCGCCCTGGAGCGTCCGTCAGCCGCGACGCGAAGACCCCGCCGTCGTGATCGGGATCGATCTGCACGCAGTCCACCAGCCGACGCCAGTCCTCGGCGTCGTCCAGGCCCAGATTCGCGCGAAGCGCCGGGCTGTCGAAGGTCTGGATCGAGACCCGGGCCCCGCCGCCAGACCGCTCCACGGCGATGGCGGCTCGGCCGTCGCCCACCACAGCGGCGTCTCCCACCCCCATCACGGTCCACGCCGCACCCGGAGCCGCCACGGCCAGCCGTTGCTCGGTCACGGCGATCGCGGCTGGGTTCGCATCGATGCCGCACCAGCGGCGACCGAGCCGCTGGGCCGAGACCGCGGTGGTGCCCGAGCCCACGAAGGCATCGAGCACCCGGTCCCCAGGATTCGAACCCATCTGCACCACCCGGTCCAGCAGGGCCAGGGGCTTCTGGGTCGGGTAGCCGCAGTGCTCCTTGCTGCGCCGCTTGCTCACGGACGACTGCCCGATGCGCCACACGTCGTCGGCCTTCTTGTCGGTGTAGGTGTCGTACAGGATGCGGCCGTCGGCGTCCCGGGCTGCGACGACCTTCTTGAGCGCCTTGTCCCAGACCCTGCGGTCTCGCTTGACGGGCTTGGGCAGCGGGACGCGCACCGGGTTGGCCACGCAGCGGTCGCCTCGGCGGTACCAGGTCAGCGTGTTGTGGTTGTTGGCGAACCCGCGCACGTTGCCCTGGAAGTTGTCCGGGTAGTGCCACACGATCTCGTTGACGAAGTGGTCTGCGCCGAAGACCTCGTCGAGCAGCGCCCGGGCCAGGTAGTGGATGTGCGCGTCCAAGTGCAGCACCAAGCTCCCGTCCGGCGCCAACAAATCCCGCAGCAACACCAGGCGCTCGTACAGGAACTGCAGGAAGCGGTCCCGGCTCAAGGTGTCGGTGTACTGGACCTTGGTGAGCTTCCGGGTCCCCGAGGCCCCCGCACCACGGGGCTCGATCCGCTGTGCGTAGTCCGCCCCCGACGCAAAGGGCGGATCGATGTAGATCAGCCGCACGGTGCCACCCCAGCCCTGATCCAGCAGCCAGGACAGCGCCGCCAGGTTGTCGCCCTGGAGGAGGAGGTCGCCACTCGCCGAGGGAGCGCCGTGCACCGAGAGGGTGTGCACCGAAGGCACCGCCACGGGGCCGGGCTCGGTGCGCCCGGTCCAGGTCAGGCCTACCACTGGAGCTCGGCGGGCAGGTGCCGGTCGACGAGCTCGCGGTAGTAGGGCGCGAGCGCTGCCACGTCGGGGGGGTCTTCGGCCTTGGAGTACAGGTCGTAGGGCTGAAAGGCACGGACCCAGTGGAAGTCCGCCCGGTCCTGTTCGTTCATCAGGTGCTGGTAGGCGCCCTGGCTGTGGGCCGCGTAGAAGCTGTGGTAGCGCACGATGGCCAGGGCCTCGCGCGGCAGGTGATCCCGCAGGACCCTGTACAGATACTCGTCGTGGCCCCAGGACATGAGCACCTGGTCCAGCCCACAGCCGGGCTCGTACAGACCGTTCGCGGTGCCGTAGACCGGGTCGCCCCAGTCCGGGTTGTCCGTGAAGTACTCGGCGAACACCACCCGCTCGTCGAAGCGACAGCCCACCGGGAACGTGTCCCCCACCACCGCCCACTGAGGCTCTCCCCACAGGCACAGGACCTTGCCCAGGTCGTGCAATAGGCCGGTGAGCTGGAACCACTCCGGCTGCCCAGCCGCCCGGATCGCCTGGGCGGTCTGGAGCAGGTGGGCCAGCTGGGACAGCTCGGTGTCGGGATCGGAGTCGTCGACCAGGGTGTCCAGGAAGCCCAAGGCCTCCCAGACCCCCATGCGCCGGCGGTCCAGCGAGAGGAATTCCCTGCGCTTGGCCCGCACGAAGTCCACGCACTGGTGACGGTGGTTCAGCTGGTAGAACGCTCGCACGCTGGCCCGGCGCTCAGCGCCGTAGTCTCGGAAGCGAGTGTCCATGGGAGAGCCTGTGAAGACGATCGTCGGCTCTGCCTATGCCCGCATCGGGCTCTTGGGCAACCCGTCCGACGGCTACGGCGGACGAGTGCTGGCGATGACGTACCAACACAGGGCCTGGGTGGGCGCCGCCGGCACGGCCACGGTCGAGCCCCTGCCCCTCCGGGACGCGGCCATCGAGGCCTGGCAAGGGTGCACGGGGCGTCCGTACCAAGGCCCGCCGCTGGCCTGGGGCACGCTCATCCCACGCCAGGCCGGGCTGAGCGGGTCCAGCGCCCTGATCATCGCCACCCTGCGGGCCCTGGGGGCTGCCGCCGAGGTGCCGCTGGAGGGCCTGGACCTGGCGCGGCTGGCCTGGCGGGTCGAGACGGAGCACCTGGGCATCGCCGCTGGGCCCCAAGACCGGGTCGTGCAGGCCCTGGAGGGAGTGCTGGACATGGACTTCGGCCCGGATCCCTGGCGGATCGAGCGCCTCGCCCCCGGGGTTCTGCCGCCGCTCCTCCTGGGCTGGCCGCGCTCACCTGGCGAGCCCTCGGGCACCGCGCACGCGGTCCTCGGGGGCCGCCACGATCGGGACGAGCCTGGGATCAGAGCTGCGCTGGGCGCGCTGACGGCGCTGGTCGGTCAGGCGCGCGAGCGAGCCCGGGCGAGGGACCCGGACTGGCGGGACCTCTTCGACCGGAACCTGGCGCTGCGCCAGGCGCTGATGCCGATCGCTCCCCCCGACCTCGAAGCCGCCCAGGTCGCTCGCAGCTTGGGCGCCGGGGCCAAGCTCGCCGGCTCCGGCGGTGCGCTGGTCGCCACGGCCCCCGACGCGGACACGCTGTCGCGCCTCGCCGAGCGGTGGCACCAGCTCGGGCGCCAGACCCTGGTGCCCCAAGTCAGTACAGCCGCTGCACCTTGACCGGACGCACCCGGCCCGGCAGCACGTCGGCATAGAGCGCGTCGGGCACCTGGGCCCAGGGCTCGGCGTCGTCGACCACCCGGTGGACCTTGGCGTGGCTGGCCCGCAGGCCGCCCAGCCACCACCGGGCATCCGTCACGTAGACGATGTCGCCTTCGCCGGCCTCGATGGACGCCGCCAGGCCACTGGAGATCACGACCCCGGGCAGCCGGCCGGAGCCCAGCGCCATGACCTCGCCGCCCCGCTTGAGGCCCGCCGGCACCATGGCGCTGGCGGACTCGGTGCCGTCGGAGCCCTTGTAGTACCGCAGGGCATCCGCCTGGGTGCCCCAGACCAGCCCCCGCTGGCGCTCCTGGGAGGGCGGCTTGGTGAACAACGCCACCCCGATGCCACAGATCGCACTCACGCTGAGCCCGTACAGCGCCCGCATGTACTTGTACTGCTGGGCGCCGTCGAACAGGCCGTCGCCGATCTCCTTGGGGGGCACGCCGTGGGCAAAGGGCGCGACCAGCTCGGGGAACAGGATGCTGGCGAAGATGGCGCCGGCCCCACCGACCAGCGTGGCGATGGCCGCGCGCTCGGTGAAGCGGCGCCAGAAGACCGACAGGAGCAGCGCCACCACGAGGGGGGGCGTGACCGCCGCCGTGAAGGCCCCGTGGGCGGCGTAGATCGAGTCGAACTGGTTGAAGATCGGGACCAGGGAGATGCCGAGCAAGGTCACGCCGATGCTGGTGAGCCGGGCGACCTTGAGCAGCTCGCCGTCCGTGGCCTTGGGGCGCTTGGGCACGTAGACGTCGTTCACCACGATGGCCGCCACCGCCGTGATGAGCGTGTCGACGGTGCTCATCAGGGCCGCGGTCAGCGCCGCCATGATCAGACCGAAGACGCCGGGCCGGGCCAGCAGCTCGCTGGTGATGAAGAAGACCTCGCCCCCGTCCATGCCGGGCGGCAGGATGCCGGCGTGCTCCAGGGCCTTGCCGACCCAGCCGCCACTGGCGACCACGATGGCGGCGATGGGCATCAGGATGACCAGCACCGAGATGACCGCCTTGCGGCCCTCTTCCACGCTGCGCGCCGCCATGAAGCGCATCAACATGCCCTGGTTCAGGAAGTAGAACGTGGCGCTGTTCGCCATCGCGTCCTGCCAGAAGATGCCCACCGAGTGGTAGGCCGGGTCCACGTTGAAGTTGGTGAAGGACTTGCGGTGGCCTCGGGGCATGTGCTCCCACAGGGGCTCCATGCCACCGAGCATCTCCGCGCCCAGGTAGATGATCAGAGCGCCGGTCGCCAGCAGCATCACGCCCTGGAAGAGGTCGGTCATGATGACGCTGGTCTGGCCGCCAAAAGTGACGTAGACCGCCGAGATGCAGGCCACACAAACCGCGCCCCAGAAGACGTCCCAGCCCAGCAGGATGTGCAGGGCCTTGCCCATGGTGAACAGGTTCACGCCGACGTACCCGATGAGGTACACGAGCAAGAGCCCCGTCACCACGTTGCGGGTGGAGCGGCCGAAGCGGCGCTCGAAGTACTCCGGGATCGAGGTCAGCCGGCTGAAGTAGAGGATCGGCAGCCAGCCAAAGATGAACAGCGGCAGCCAGAACCAGTCGTTGAGGTAGGTCTGGCTGCTGGCGAGCCCGTAGTTGTAGGCGATCTTGCTGTACTTGACGAAGCTGTAGGACCCGATGGTCGTCGCCACCAGCGAGAACGCGATGAGCCACCACGAGAAGCGCTGGCCGGCGAAGAAGAAGTCCTTGGTGCTCTTCTGCTTGCGGCCGAACCAGGTTCCGATGGCCAGGATCGCGACGAAGTACGCGATCATCACCCCGTAGTCGAGCCCGGTGCCCAGCACGCCCTCTTCGAGGCCGTCGCCGGTGTAGGCGACTGGCGCGGCGGTCTCCATGGGGGCGTACTGGAGCCAGCCCTGGAGCGCCGCGAAGAACGCCAGCCCGCCGAACATAGCCAGGAGGTTCCGGAGAGGACGCCCGGACAGGCCGACGTAGCCCTGGCGACCGGCGTAGACGAGGCCCACGGCGAACACCACGCCGCCCAGGCCGTATTGGTAGAGATACGGGTCCATCGGGCACCCCTATCCGAGCGAGGCGGCTACAGCGCCGGTCGCGTGGGGAAGGCCGCCAGGGTGGCCCGAACGTCCCGCGCGAGCCACTTGCGCGATGGGTCCCGACAGCGCTCCAGCGCCTGATCCAGGGCCTCTCGGGCCGGCACGGGCTGGCCGGCGTTGAGCAGCGCCCGGCCCTCGAGCCACAGGGCGATGACCCCGGTGTCCAGATCCCCGAGGCCCTCGGCCCGTGCGGCGGCTTGGCGGAGCAGGTCGAGCCCAGAGTCGTGCTCGCCCCGCTCGGCCCGCAGGAAGCCCAGGTAGACCTCGTTGTACGCCACGGCCTTGTCCATGCCCACCGCCCGGGCTGTGTCCCGGGACCGCTCGAAGGCAGACCACGCACGTCCCGGCCGACCGAGCCGCAGGAGCACGTCGCCGATGTTGTGCAGGTTGACGATCACCCCGGCCTGGTACCCGGTGTCCTCGCGGCCGCTCAGGGCCTCCTGGAAGCAGGCCAGAGCCTGCTCGAGTCGACCGGCCTGCAGGTGCACCAGGCCCAGGTTGTTGATGACCCTGCCCAGCAGGATGCGGTCCTCGCTGGCGTCGACGAGCACCCGGGCCCGCTCCAGGTACTGCTGGGCCCGCAGGTCCTCCCCCGCCCGGATCAGCAGGTTCGACACCGCCACCAAGGCTTCGGCGGCCAGAGCGGGGTCCTCGAGCTCAGTCGAGAGGCCCAGGGCCTCGTCGCAGCAGACCTGGGCCCGATCCATGTCGCCCTCTTGCATGGCCAGGGCCGCCCGGCTGGTGAGGGCGTCGACCTGGCGGGCCAGATCCCGCATCAGTCGGGCCTGGTGCAGCCCCTGGTCCAGGTGCGCCCGGGCCAGGATCTGCTTGCCACGCTCCAGGTAGAGCTGGCCCAGGATCAGGTGGCAGCCGGCCTCGACGTCGCCCAAGAGCCCCTCGTTGGCCAGCTCCAGGGCCACCTGGAGGTGCCGCTCTGCGAGTCTCTGACGCCCCAACAACATGGCGATCTCGCCGGCGCGGTGGTGGAGCACCGCCTCGCCCTGGAGCCGCAGCTCTGCGTCGTCGTCCCGCGGCCCGCGGGAGTCTGCGCTCCCACTCCCCTGGACTGAGCCTGTGTCGGGCGCCGCTGCTTCGAGCCAGCGGATGGCGCGGCGGTAGCTCGACAACGCCCGGTCCAAGAAGGCGCCGCGCCGGTGCAGGTCTCCGGCCCGCTGGCCGTACCTGGCGGCATCGACCAGCCGGCCGCCGGCGGCGCAGTGGCTCGCCAGCGACTCCAGGTGAGGCTCCAGCTGGTCGCTGTAGAGCCGCTCCATGCCAGCGGCGACCATGCCGTGGTGGTCCCTCAGCTGGACCCCCAGGATGGAGCCCCTCACGACCTCCCAGACCATGTAGCTGGCAAAGGCGTGGCGCCGGTCACCGTCGGCGCGGACCAGGCCCTGGTCCACCAGGTCCTCGACCAGCACGCCCGGATCGTCGAGCCCCATCGCCTGGCCCAGGAGCTGCTCGCCGAAGCCCATGCCGATGGTGGCGGCCAGCTGGAGCGCGCCCTTGGACGCCGGGTCCAGAGCGTCGATGCGGGCGGAGATCAGGCCCTCGAGGGTCGGGGGCAGGAGCCCCTCCACCGAGCCAGAGACCAGATCGACCTCGCCCCCGTCGACGGTGATGCGATCGGACTGCAGGAGCGCCTTGATCAGCTCCTCGACGTAGAGCGGGTTGCCGCCGGAGCTGCGGGACACCAGTCCGGCGAGGGCATCGGAGACCCGGGCGGCGCCGGTGAGATCCCCGACCAGTCGGAGCTGCGCGCCGGGGGCCATGGGCCCCAGCCGGAGCGTCGGCACGTCCCGCTCGACGTCCAGCCCGGGGTCGCCTCCCCAGGTCAGCAGCCACAGGATCGGCACGTCGACGGTGAGCCGAAGCAGGTGCCGCAGGAGCGCCCGCTCCGTCGGATCCATGTAGTGCACGTCTTCGAGGCACAGCAGCACCGGGGCCTCGCGGGCCAGCCCCCGCAGCAGCCGCAAGCCCACGTCGAAGAAGGCGTCCCGGGGCGGGGCGTCCGACGGGTGCAGATCCACCGCGAACAGGTGGGCCAGGGTGGCGGCGTCCCGGGGTCCAAGGTGCAGCTCTCCCAACCGGGACAGGGATCCCCGGACCTGGTCTCGCTGGGCATCGGCGTCGATCCCCAGGATGTCGGCCACCAGCTCCCGGAAGGGCGTGAGCGGGCGATCGCTGCCATAGGGCTGGGTGCGGCCTCGGAACATGGGCAGGCCGGCCTGGTCCGCCAGGAGCTCCAGCTCGCGCACCAGCATGCTCTTGCCGCTGCCGGTCTCGCCGCGTACGCCCAGAGCGCCCGCGCGCCCGGCGGCGAGCTCGACCAGGACCTCGCCCAGCCGCTCGAGCTCGTCTCCCCTGGGGATCCATCGACCCGAAGGGGACGGACGGTTGCGACGCCGGCGGTCCGCCAGCGCAAAGCAGGGCGTCTCCTCGCGGTGGCCCTGCTGACGCAGGCGAGGGCCGGCGGTGAAGCGCCACTCGCCGGACGCCCGGGCCGCGAGATCGCCCGAGACCAGGATCTGCCCAGGCTCGGCCGCCAGGGCCAGCCGCCGAGCGAGCTTGAGTGCGTCCCCCCGGGGCAGACAAGTCCAGGCGCCTTCCTGGCCGGACAGCACCACCTCGCCGCAGTGCAGGCCCAGGGCTGCGTCGGTGGGCAGGCCGTGACGCCGCAGGCGCGCCACGGCCCTGAGCAGGTAGCGGGCCGCGTGACAGGACCGATCCACGTCTTCCTCGTGGGTCCGGGGCACGCCGAACACCAAGGTGAAGGCGTCGTCGTCGAAGCGCTCGAGCCACCCGCCGAAGCGCCTGGCGGCCCGGCCGACCATGCGCCTGAGCCGGTCGTAGCGCCGGACCAGGGCGTCGGGGTCCAGCACCGCAGACACCTGGGTCAGCCCGATGATCTCGCCGCTCAGCACCGCCACCGGCTTGCGCTCTGCCAGCGGACCGCGCGGGGGCCCGGTCTCGCCGGTGCCCGTCGACGTGGTCGTGCTGGGGCCTTCCGGGGGTGTGCCCGTGCGCAGGCTCACGCCGGTGCCCGGGTCCGGCACGTCGTCGCTGTCTTCGCGGGCCAGGCCACGGACCAGGTCGCCCATCTGGAGGGCTGCCCGGTCGGGGCCCAGCTCGTCCTGCCAGACGTCGCGCACGAACGCCCCCAGGGCCGCGTCGTCGCCCACCAGGCCCTGGGCGTAGAGCAACGCCCTCAGGTCTTCCTCGAGGGCGCTGGCGCTGGCGTACCGGTCGTCGGGCCGACGGGCCAGGGCCCGCTGGAGGATCTCCCACAGGCGATCGGGGATCTCCGGGTGGGCCACCCGGGGGTCCGGCACCACGGCTTCGCGCACCAGTCGGAGCTTCTCGTCGGGATCGCCGTGGGCGAAGAGCCGGTGGTTGACCAGGAGCTCGTAGAGAACGATGCCGCAACTGAAGATGTCGGTGCGGTGGTCGAAGGGCTCACCGCTGGCCTGCTCGGGGCTCATGTAGGCGAACTTGCCGCCTCCCGGACGCCCAGCGGCGCCGTCTGGATCGGCGTCGGCCTCGCCCGCGAGCCGGGCGATGCCGAAGTCCAGCAGCTTGACCTGGCCCTCGAACGAGACCACGACGTTGTGCGGGGAGACGTCGCGGTGGATGATGCCCAGCGGGCGGCCGTCGGGACCGGTGCGCTGGTGGGCATAGGCGAGCCCCCGGGCCAGACAGGCGCTCACGTGGACAGCCAGGCCCAGCGGCAGGCCCGCGCCTTGGGCCCGCAGCCGCTTGACCGTCCGGGTGAGGTCGCGGCCGTGGATGAACTCCATAGCCATGTAGAGGTCGTCGCCCACCCGACCCAGGTCGTGCACCTGGACCACGTTGGGATGGCTCAGCTGTGACGAGATCCGGGCTTCCTTGGCGAACATGTCCACGAAGCGGGCGGAGCGGGCCAGGCCTGGCAGGATGCGCTTGATGACCAGCCGCTTCTGGAAGCCCTCCACCCCAAAGGTGCGCGCCAGGAAGACCTCGGCCATGCCCCCCGACGCGATGCGCTCCAGGAGCTCGTACTCGCCGAACTGGATGGGGAGGTCCATGCCTCAAGGGCTAATCGCTGCGCGGGTCCTGCGGGTTGCGCGCGGCGAACCGGGTCATCAGCTCGCGGCTCTCCTCGTCCACCAAGGCCGGCGGGACCACGCGCAGCTGCACGATCAGGTCCCCGGCACGGCCGTCCGCGCCGGTGGGCCCCTTGCCCCGCAGCCGCAAGCGGGAGCCGCCCGCCGTGCAAGGCGGCACGTTGACCCGGACCAGGCCCTGGGGGGTCTGCACCCCGATGCGGCCCCCCAGCACGCACTCGGCCACGGAGATGGGGACCACCAGGGGCTCGCCGGGCGCAGGACCCGCTGTCGCGCCGGGACCCTCGTCTTCCTGGGGCGGTGCGGCGTCGACCTGGACGTCGCAGACCAGGTCTCCGTAGGTGCCTCCGGCCACGCCGGCGTCCCCCATGCGGGGCACACGCAGTGTGTCGCCGTGGGCGGTGCCAGGGGCGATGCGCAGGTGGTGGACCTCGTCCACCCGCTTCAGGGCGGCGCGGTCGTCGGTGCGAACGAGCCGGCTGTAGTCCAGTCGGATGGTGCCCCCGCCGTCAGCCAGGGCCCGACCCAGCTCCACCGAGAGCACCACATCGGCCCCGGGCTTGGGGGTCTGGGGGCGCTCGGGCCTGGGCGCCGCGCGTGGGGCAGCGCCGGTCCTGGGAGGCGACTGGGCTGGACCACCCGACGCGCCGCCGAAGCCGAAGTCCAGGATGCCGCCGTGGTCTCCGAAGATGTCCTCGAGATCCATGTCCGAGCGGGACTGGGTGTGAGCGTCGTTGGTCTGGCGCGCCGTGAAATTCGCCGACTGGAACCCGAAGCGCCCGGGGGGTGGACGCGCAGGGCCGCGACGCCGACGGTCGTAGCGCTGGCGACTCGCTGGATCGACCAGCACCTCGTAGGCCTTGCGGATGCGCTTGAAGCGCTCCAGGACAGCGGGATCCTCGCCCGCGACGTCCGGATGGGCTTCGCGGGCCAGGGCACGGAAGGCCTTCTTCACCTGGTCGGTGGTCGCCGTCTCGGCCACACCGAGCACCTTGTAGTGATCCTGGATCCGGCCCTCCTGGGAAGATCGTCGGATTGTACGGGGTCGCAGTCCGGCCCGTCAGGATACGCAGGCTGACCCCGTCAGAAACCCGATCGCTTTGCTTGAGGCCGAGCGGCTCTGGTCCGACTTCATTGACGTGGTGATCCGGTGGAAGCTATCGTGCGGTAGCGCGGGCTTGCCGGCCGATCGAGGAGGGTATGGGCAAGTACAGCAACCCAGGCGGGCTCAGCTGCTCCTTCTGCCACAAGCCGCAGCGCGAAGTGGACAAGATCATCGCTGGGCCGAACGTCTACATCTGTTCGGACTGCATCAAGCTCTGTCTGGACATCATCCGGGAGAACGGCCAGCACAAGCCGATCGCCTGGGGCCACCAGAAGATCCCGCCCCCGGCCCGGATCAAGTCCTTCCTGGATCAGTACGTGGTCGGCCAGGAACAGGCCAAGCGCCAGATCTCCGTCGCCGTCTACAACCACTACAAGCGGCTAGAGGCGAACAAGCGGTCCAGCGGCACTGGCGACGTCGAGATCCAGAAGAGCAACGTGCTCCTCATCGGCCCCACCGGGACCGGTAAGACGCTCATCGCACAGACCCTGGCCCGGTTCCTGGACGTGCCCTTCGTCATCGCAGACGCCACCAGCCTGACCGAGGCCGGCTACGTCGGAGAAGACGTCGAGAACATCATCCTGAACCTCTACCACGCGTCCAACAACAACCTGGAGCGCACCCAGCGTGGCATCGTCTACATCGACGAGGTCGACAAGCTGGCCCGGAAGAACTCGACCAGCAGCGTGGGCCGCGACGTCTCGGGCGAGGGCGTGCAGCAGGCGCTGCTCAAGATCCTCGAGGGCACGACCGCCAACATCCAGGTCCGAGGCAACAAGCGCCTTCCGAACCAGGAATACATCCAGGTCGACACGACCAACATCCTGTTCATCTGCGGCGGCTCTTTCGAAGGCCTGTCCCGGCTGATCGCCGAGCGCGTGGGCTCGCGCAGCGTGGGCTTTTTGGCCGAGCACCACACCCAACCCAAGGACCCGCGCGAGTACCTCAAGCAGGTCAAGACCGAAGACCTGACCGGCTTCGGGCTCATCCCCGAGTTCATCGGCCGCATCCCTGTGACCGCCGTGCTCAACCCGCTGGCGGTACCGGACCTGGTCCACATCCTCAAGGAGCCCAAGAACTCCTTGACCAAGCAGTACCAGAAGCTCTTCCGCTACGAAAAGGTCAAGCTGACCTTCGAGGAAGACGCGCTCGTCGCCATCGCCCACAAGGCCGTGGCGCGCCGGGCCGGGGCCCGTGGTCTGCGCACGGTGATGGAACAGATGATGCTCGAGCTGATGTACGAGATCCCGTCCCGGGACGACATCAAGGAAGTCTTGATCACCGAGGACATGGTGAACAACGGCATCCACGGCGACATTGCGCTCTCGGAGCTGCTGACCGCGCCCGCTTAGCGGTCGACGCGCTCCCGATGGGCCCCGGAATCCTCATCGCGTCACCGCAGATGAAGGACCCGAACTTCGAGGAGACCGTGGTGCTGCTGTGTCAGCACGATGGCGACGGCGCACTGGGCGTGATCGTCAACCGGCCGACCCCGTTCACCATCGACGACGTGATCGAACAGCTCGACGTCGAGGCCCTCAAGACCCAGGAACACCAGGTTCTGTGGGGGGGACCGGTCGAGCGCGGCGCCGGCTTCGTGATCTTCCGGGGCCAGGTGCCCGAGGACAGCGGCTGGAACCTGCCCGGCGGCGTGGCGGTCTCGCCCAGCCGGGAGCAGCTGGAGAAGCTCATCCGCTCAGACTCCCGCTACCACCTGTGCCTGGGCTACGCCGGCTGGGGCCCGGGCCAGCTGGAGGACGAGATCACGACCGGCAGCTGGCTCTACACCGACGTCGACCTGGGCCTGGTCCTCACCGGGGACGTGGAGGAGCGCTACGAGAGCGCCCTGAACGCGCTGGGCCTGCAGCGCAGCATGGTGTGGATGAAGCCGGTGGACGAGTAGGCGGGCAGATCCCGTGTAGTTTTGATAGGATCCGTCGAGATCCTCATCCTCTCCCTAGCCAGAGTCCTTGACACCGATGTCCGTCGCTCGCTCCACCGTCAGCCTGCTCGCCCTCGGCGTCGTGGCCTTCACCGGCTTCAAGCTCGCCCACACCTCCTCTTCCCGCCCGGTGCCGGCATCGGTGCCAGTCCTGGTCGAGGTCGCCACCCCGCCCGAGGCCGCCCTGGTCCAGGCCGCGGCGCCGGTCGTCGAGCGGGTGGTGAACCATCGGATCGCCGGTGGCGAGACCTTTGGCGGCATCCTGGCTCGCTACGGGGTCACCGGGGTCACCGGCATCGTCGCCGCGGCCGCGCCCCACAAGGACCTCACCTCGATCCGCGCTGGCCAGGAGCTCACGTTCCACTTCGACGGCGACCAGCCCACAAGGATCACCTACGCCCTGGACGAGGACCGCACGCTCGTCATCCACCTGGACACCGGCACACCCCAGGCCCAGGTCGACGAGGTGGCCTACGACGTGGGGCTCGAGACCCGGGTGCTCACGCTGGACAGCTCCCTGTGGGCCTCGGCGACGGCCGCTGGCCTTCGGCCGGCGGACATCGTCGAGCTCGCCCGGATCTTCGAGTACGAGGTGGACTTCAACACCGAGCTGCGGGCCGGCGCCAAGCTGGTCCTGGTCGGCGACGGCCTGTTCTCCGATGGCGCCTTCGTAAAGCTGGGGGACCTGCGGGCCGTGCAGCTCGAGAACGACGGACGGACCTACACCGCCCTGCACCACGCCCACGCCGACGGCGAAGACGGCTGGTACCACCCGGATGGCACCGCCACCAAGCGCGCCTTCTTGCGCAGCCCGCTGGCGTTCTCCCGGGTCACTTCGGGCTTCAACCCCAAGCGCTACCACCCGATCCTCAAGAAGCGCCGACCCCACAACGGCACCGACTTCGGCGCCAGCCAAGGCACCCCGGTCCGCGCCGTCGCCGATGGCCGGGTCGTCCTGTCTGGCCGCAACGGCGGCTACGGCAACCAGGTCAAGCTGGACCACGCTGGGCCCTACACGACCAGCTACAGCCACCTGCACCGTCTCAAGGTCAAGAACGGCCAGCGGGTCAAGCAGGGCGACGTGATCGGCACGGTTGGCGCGACTGGCCTGGCGACTGGCCCGCACCTCCACTTCGAGATGCGCGTGAACGGCAAGCCCGTGAACGCCATGAAGGTGGACCTGCCCACGGCGCTTCCGCTTCCTGCAGCGGAGCGGGGCTACTTCATCGCGACCCGCACGGCCTGGCTGCCCGTGCTCGAAGCAGCCGCCTCCCCCGCAGTGGCGGCGCTGGAGTAGCCGCGGGCCTATGCTGACGGTGTGCTGACCGTCCTCATCGCTGCTTGGACGACCGGGTGCGCCGGCCCCGAAGAGCTGGAGCAGGCCTGGGTCCGGGTGCCCGATGCCACGAGCGCAGAGCGCCTACGAGCCCTGCCGGTGGGCTTTGCCGAAGGCCGCGTAGGGGACCGGGTCCGGGTGATCGGGACCCCGGCCCAGCTCGCCCAGGTGCAAGCCTCGGGACTCGAGCTCACCCCCCTCGGTCCCCCTGCCCCGCTGCCTGCCAGCTACCCCAGTGTCCAGTCCATCGAGGACCGGATCGATGGCTGGACAGGGTCCTGGCCGGACCGCGCGCACCTCGCGCAGCTGGGCACGTCGGTCGAGGGCCGGCCGCTGTGGGGTGTGCGCCTGGGTGCGACGGAGGCACCGGTCCTCCGCCGCATCGTGTCGGGCGTGCACGGAGACGAGGGCTCAGCCGTGGCCCTCGGACTGGCCCTGGGCGACGCGCTGCTTGAAGAAGCGCCGGGCTTCGAGGGCTTGCTCGACGACGCTGCCCTGTGGCTGGTGCCGCTGGCGAACCCGGACGGCTACGACGCCGGGGCTCGCTTCAACCGCAACAACGTGGACCTGAACCGCAACTTCTCCTACGGTTGGAGCGCGTCGGAGTACGCACCCGGCACCGCGCCATTCTCCGAGCCCGAGTCCCAGGCCCTCCGGACCCTCTCCCTGGGCCTGGGGGCACCTGTGGGCCTGGCGCTTCACAGCGGCGCCACCAACCTGGGCTACGTGTGGAACCACACCACCCAGGACACGGTCGAGGAGGACCGGCTGGTGGCTCTGGGCCAGGTCTATGTCGACGCCTGTGCCCAGGAAGGCTTCTACCTGACCAACGGGGCCGAGTGGTACACCACCCGGGGCGACCTGAACGACTGGTCCTACGGCGAGCAGGGCACGCTGGACTACACGGTCGAAGTCTCGGCGGCGAAGTCCCCAGAGGGTGGCTCCCTGGACGACGCACTGGCGCACCACCTGGCGGCCCTCGCCACCTGGCTGGACGAGCCCGTCCGCCTCCAAGGGCAGCTGCGCAGTGCCGAGAGCGGCGAAGGCCTGGAGGGCTGGCTGACGATCGAGGACAGCACCGACGCCTTTGTCACCGACCCCCAGGGACACTTCGCCCGGGTGCTGGAGAGCGGCAGCTGGACGGTCACGGCCCAGGCCCCGGGCCACGCGACCCTGTCGGTCACCACCTCGCTGGACGCACCCCTCGACCTGACCCTGGAGCCCGCCGAGCTCGTGGCGCTGCGACCTGAGCCGGTGCGCTTGTCCCAGGTCGTGGGATCGACGGTGCTGATGCTGGACGGCATCGCCCCGCCGGACCGACTGACCCTGAGCAGGCCAGGCGTCGACAGCCTGAACCTGGCCTTCGACGGCATCGGCTACCCGGTGAATCCCGCCGTGCTGGTCCCGGGACCCTACACCCTCAGCGGCGACGACTGGGTCGCGCCCCGAGCCGTCTTCGCCGGTGCGCACGACGGACTCGTCGTGGTCTCCGACGTGGCACTCGAGGAAGACTGCGTCGTGCTGACTGGGGAGGGCTTCGCCCCGGGCACCCAGGCCTGGGCCCTGTGGGGCACGGATCGGCCGCTGATCCCGATCGACACCCTGAGCCTGAGCGACGAGGCCCTGGTGCTGGATCGCGGCGGCCTGCCCACGTCCGGAACCGTGGACCTGCTGCTGGTGTCCCAGGGCAGAGAGGTGGCTGTGGTCGACGTGCTGGGAGATCCCGAACTGGATACCGCGCCTATTCCCGACAGCGGCGGACCCATCGACACCGGTGGACTCGGCCAACGTCTGGCGGGACGCTGCGCCGCCTTGCCCGTCGGCCCCCCCGGCGCAGCGGTCCTGGCCTGGCTGCTCCTGCTCCTCCGCCGCTCCCGCAGGCCCTGGTGAGTCCCGTGAACCGACCCCTGATCTTGCTGTCGTGTCCCTTGCTCCTCGCGGGCTGTGATCGGGACGACTGGGTGCCCGAGTCGAGCTTCTCCGAGTCGGTCAAGGAGGCCTACTCGGAGTGCAGCGAGGCCGAGATCCGCTTCTTGGCGGCCAAGCATGGGATCCAGACGGCCTTCGAGAATTGCGGCAGCAACAATTTCGTGCACTTCAGCTGGTCGCCCGATGGGCTCAGACTCTACTTCCAGCTGCCCCTCGCGGGCCACGTGATGAATGCCGAGGACAAGACCATCGGGTCGTTGCCTACAGAGCAGCCCGTGAGCAATGCCGTCTGGCTGGCATCCGATCTGCTGGTGCTGCCGCTGGGCCCGGCCAGCGACGGCGGCTCCGCCCGTGCGGTGCTCTACAACCTGTACCAGGCCAGCACCGAGACCCTGGACCTGGGCCTCCAGCGCCCTGCGATGCTCCAGGCCGTGGGCAAGCGGGACCAGGTCCTGCTGGCGGCCCTGGCCGATGACGGCAGCGCCACCTTTCACCGGGTGGACTTCACCACGCGCCAGGTCCAACCGACCTTCACTTGGTGGTCCGGTCGGGTGGACAGCTTCACCTACACCCCGGAGCACGACGCCGTGTTGATCGGCCAGGACGACACCGTCACCTGGTACAAGGGCGAGACCGGCGAGGTCGTGAGGACCCTTGACAATGCCACCCGAGCCAGCCTGCACCCCGACGGCCGCTACCTCGCCCTGGAGACCCTGGGTGAGCCGATCAGCCCCTTCGATCAGCGGGCGTGGGGGGAGCTGAGCCCCGAAGCCCGGGAACGCGAGCTGCGGCGGCAACAGGAGTGGCTCGAGCGGCAGCCAGACTGGGTCCCCAAGGAGGTCGAGCCGCCCGAGATCCACGTGGTCGACCTCTCGGGCGACCAGCGCTTCCGCTTCACCGGGTTCTACGGGGACCGCTTCCAGTGGTACACCGCGAGCCCTGACCCGATGCGACACGCGTCCTTCGTGATGTGGGGCATTGAAGGCAAGGAACTGAACAAGAACGTCGCTCTGACCGATCTCTCGGAGCGACTGCGCTACGCGGCGGCCGGCAACCTGCCACTTGGCCTGGAGCGCTACGGCGACCCCTCCCCCGCCGAAACCGTATCGCCAGAGACCCCCGAGGAGACCGCCGAGTAATTCTCGATACGGTCCGGGTCCGCCCGATCCCGCCAACCCCCTGAAAAGTCGCGACTTTCATCCTGGTATGCCCCTTGCTTCAGAGGAGGGCACCCAGGAGGAAGTCATGGCCCAGACCGCACGGATCAACACCGAGGAGCGCGAGCGACTCATCCTCGAGCACTACCCCATGGTGCGTCGCGTCGCCTACCGCATGGTGTCTCGCTATCCGAGCTGTGTCGAAGCGGACGACCTCATCACCATCGGCACCCTGGGGTTGATCGACGCCGTCGACCGCTTCGAGGAGAGCCGCAGCATCAGCTTCTCCGCCTACGCCCGCATTCGCGTGCAGGGCGCCATCCTGGACGAGCTCCGCAAGAACGATTGGGTCCCCCGCTCGGTGCGCAACCGCTCCAGCCGCATCCGCGATGGCAAGCAACACCTGCAGCGCGAGCTCGGTCGCGACCCGACCATGCGCGAACTGGCGGTCTACCTGGAGGTCGACGAGAAGCGCCTCATCGAGATGATCCAGTCCAGCACCGTGCGCACGCTGGTGAGCATGGAGGAAGGCTCCGACGACGACGACGCCGTGCACCAGGGCCTGGTCTCCGAGGAGCCCACCCCAATGGAGGTCTCGGCCCGCCAGCGGGTCCGCGACCTGGTGAAGCTGGCCCTCCACGAGCTGCCCGAGCGGGAGCGCCACATCGTGGACCTGTACTACTTCCAGGAGCTCACGTTCAAGGAGATCGGCCAGGTCCTGTGCGTGACCGAGAGCCGGGTGTCCCAGCTCCACTCCAGGCTGAAGCGCCGCCTGCTGTCCAGGCTGGACGGCCAGCTGGTCGAGTCGGACCTCGCCTGAAAGGTTGGGGGGATTGGGGGGCACAGAGCACAGGGTCGCCGAGGGGTGGCTGAGACCACGTCCACCGGGAATCTGCGATCGGGATCGGGAAACCGAAACCGGGGTCAGGAACCTTTTGTTAAGCATTAGCTGGCCGGACGTAGACCACCACGTGCGGCAAGTCTGTGTCCGGGGCATGACTCCTGTTTGACCTGCACAGCCTAGTCGAAGCAGCGGCCCAGGACCTTGAGGGCATCCCCGGTGAAGCGCAGGCCCCCGGATGCCTCGGCGCCGCAGTGCTCCTGGCCGTTCAGGGTCAGGCAAGGATCCAGATCGGCCCCGTCTGGCGGAGGCGTGCCGGCGATGCCGATGCGGCACTGGGCCGGGCCCTTGGTGCGGTCCAGGCCCACGACGAAGGACTGGATGCGGATGTCGAAGCGGCCCGAGATGGCGTCGCGGTAGGCCGCCAGAGCCACCGTGATCGGGGTGAGACCAGCGACAGCGAGCACACCGTCGCTGACCGTGGGCTCTGCCCGGAAGCCCCCCGGCGGGACCTCGAGTCGGATCCCGCCCAGCATCTGCTCCTGGTCCCAGGAGATGTGCAGCTGGGCTGGCGGAACCACGTGGGGCGCCAGGCGGCGGGACAGCTCAGTCAACGGCCCCTGCTCGGTGAAGAAGCCCTTGTACAGCGGGCCGATGCCATGCCAGATCAGCTCCAGCTGGATGGGGTCCGTGCCCTCGGGCACCACCGCGAGCTCGGCGGCGGTCGGGCGCGGCTCGGTGGTCGCGGGCGCCTGGGGCTCGGGTGCGGGCGGCGGCTCTGTTCCACAGGCCGCCAGCAGCACCAGGAGCGCCGAGGTCAGATCAGGCCTCGCCGCTTGCGCACGTCACGCAAGGCGCGGCTGAAGGCCATCTCGTACTCGACGGTGCCCTCGTTGACGTTCTTGATCAGGCCCCGGGCCTCGTCGCGGAGCTCGCGCTCGTCGACGTCGTGGGACTTGATGGCCGTGAGGATCTTCTTCCACAGGGCGTGGTCGTCGGCGTAGACCTCTTCCACGAAGCGACTGATCATGCAGTTCTCCACGAACTGGCGGGCCAGGAACCTCTCGACATCGTCGCCGGTGGGGTGGTTCCATTCCTCGGCCATCCGGGACCGGATCTTGGGGTATTGATCGGCTCCGATGCCCGCACGGGCCATCATGTCGCGGGCGTTGTTGCGCAGCTCCATGTCGCGGCGCAGGTACTCCTCCATGATGGAGATCAGGTCCTGCTCGGCCTCGGACTTGTTCTCGGGCTCCACCTCGATGTCGCCATCGTTGATCAAGCCGGCGAGCACGTTGGTCGCGATCTCGGGAATGCGGTTCCGGTAGAGCTTCATGTCGCCAATTCCTCTCAGAGTGGAAGGGCGAAGCCGACTCCCACTCGGGCCACGTTCAGGCCATAGTCCGCCCGGACGACCTGATACTCGGGGAGGGTCCGCCGAGTCGGAGCCGCGGGCACGTACGACACCGTGTAGCCCGCCTCAAAGACCAAGTCCATGTCCAGGACGGGCAGCCGAAGCCGGGCCCCGAGCGCCCCGCCGGCCGCCGAGACCCACTGGGCGGTGTAGGGATCGAGGTTCGTGGGCGAGTCCAGATCGTTGGCGTCGGGGTCCATCAACGGACCGGTGGGCCCTCCGAGGGAGTGGTGGGTCCAGACCCGTCCGCCCCCCACGCCGACCCGCACCGTCGGGCGAACCGGCAAGGTGTCGGGCACCGGGAGGACCAGCTCGGGACCCACCAGGACACGGGCGCTCCACGCCACCGCGAGGTGGTCTACGTCGTAGTAGCGCACCCCCTGGTCCACCCACTCGAGCCGATCCCAGCCTGCGCCACCCTGGAGCTCGAGGGTCGCGGTCAGTCGGGCCCGGCTGTCCTCGGGGCCCAGGCCGAGTCCGAGCCCCAGGTAGGGCCCCACCCCGAAGGCGGCGGACTCCACGTCATCCATCCCATCAGCCAGGTCCCGCGACGCGGCCACAACACCGACGAGCTGGGCTGCTTGCGCCCCCCCACAGGCCAGCGCCAACACCACCATGCTTCAGCCCTTGCTGGCGACCGACCCCATGCGCTCCAGGTCGATGCCTTCGGGCTCGATGCCCGCCGGGAGATCTCCGACCAGATCGGTGCGGGGCACGAAGCCCTCTTCGACCTTGTCGAGGAGGAATTGGCGGTAGACCTTGTCCTTGTCGCCCTGGAAGTCGTACACGTGCTTGTCCAGGACCCGGTCCCCGTACCGGCGCCCAAAGACCATGCCGGACTGCCCGTCCAGGTAGTGCACATAGCCGTCGAACAGGTAGCGCAGGTCGGCCATGCCGAGCCCCAGCGTCGCCGGCGCTGCGGGGGCCTCGGAGTCCTCGAGTCCGCTGCTCTCGTCGGCGAACAGATCTCCCCCCGCTTCCATCGTGGCGTTGTCGGTGCCTTCGGCGCCGGCCCAGATGTCGCCTTCCTTGCCTTGACTCTCCGTGATGGCGAAGCCCCCGCCGTTGTCGGCCTTGGCTTCGGGCTCGTCGAACACAGGCGACTCGAACCGGAAGGTCTCCTCGGCCCCAGCCTGGTCCGGGGCGCCCTCGTCGTTGAAGCGGAAGCCTGCGCCGCCGCCCTCCATGGCCTCGAAGTCGGCCTCTGAGTCTTCGGCGTCGACGGAGTCACCGTCGACTGGAGCGTCGAAGGCATCGAACAGGTCGGGCTCGGCTTGGGGCTCGTCTTCCTCCTCGACGACGCTGGACTCCTCGTCCTCGATCTCGTAGGCATCTGGGCCGTCGCCGTCGCCATCGGCCTGGTCCAGGTCTTGGAGCTCCTGGGCTGTCGGAGGCGGCAGCATGAACGTGCCTTCCACCTCGTCCGGGGTGTTCTCGGCGAGCTCCTGCTCGGTCGGGGGAGGGAGCATGAACAGATCGGGTTCGTCGGACGCCGCCGGTGCCTCTCCCTGGGCGGGTGGAGGCAGGTAGAACGCGTCGTCGTCGTCGTCGCCCTCGTCGGGCACGTCTTCTTCGAAGTCCACCTCTGGTGGCGCACCGAGGGGTTCGTCGTCGGCGAAGGCGTCGAAGTCATCGTCCGCGGCCGGTGGGGGGTCCGGCTCGGCCGGTGGCACCGAGGCGGCGAACGGGTCGAAGTCGTCGGCCGCGGGGCTGGGGGCAGCGGCGGCGGCGGGGGGGCTCAGGCCGTCGTCTGCGCCGAAGGGATCCGCTGCACCGCTCGTGTCGGCTGCCGCAGCGGCCAAGCCCTCGAGACCCTCTTCGGCATCGGGCGCGTCCAGGGCCTGCCCGCCCGAAGGCAGGGCCTTGGCCACGGCAGACCCTGCTGCCCACAGCCGAGCGCCGTCCCAGCCCGCAATGAAGCGGCCCGAGGTGATGTTGAGCACGACCCCGCCACCGGACGCCACGCTGACGCCGTCTCCGAAGGGCCCGAGGTCGAGGCGAAGGGGAGGCCGGAAGGCCGACCGCACCGCGTCGGCCCACTGCTGGGCGGCGGCCTTGGAGGTGAACAGCCCCAAGCCGTCCGAGCCCAGGTCTGTGGCCATGCCACCGTGCTCGGGAGCCTGGTCGCACAGCTGGCGCCAGAGTCCTGCGGCAGCCGCGACGAGCAGGGGCTCGCCCTGGTCCTCTGCGAGCTTGCGCACCGTCTCCCACAGGCCGTCGAGGCCGACCCCGACCAGGGTCAGATCCGCTTGTCCGCCATCGCCTCGGGGGGTCAGCACGGGCCAGGGGAGCTCTCCGTCGACGTTGCCCAGGCGCCCTGTCCAGGTCCCGCCTTCGCGCTCGATGGGAAGACAACGGGAGGCCAGGGCGGACAGGACGTCCCAGGTTCCGAGGGCCGAGGTGACCTGGGCGTAGAGGGCGCTGGTGGCCGCGGCACCCTCGCGCTTGAGCAAGCGCTTCTGGGCGCCCTTGGAGACGCCCGCGGACTTCAGCGCCTTGGCGTCGACCAGGTCTGGCAAGGCCTGCAGCGCCAGTCCCGCGAGCCTTGGGTCCAGCGCGAGCGCTGGCACCGACGAGCGGCTCCCCGCCAGGGCCCGAAGAGCAGCACCCGGGGCGTCGCCGCCCCCGGCCAGGGCGACCTTGAGCACGGCGCAGACCGCCTGGTGGGTGGCCGTCAGGATGCCTTCTTCGACCTGGATGTCCAGCACGCCCGCGATCAGGTCCAGATCGCTGTCCGGCGAGAGGGCGCCTGCGGGCGCCACCAGAGCCAGCCTGTTCGTCACCAGGGCCTGGTAGAGGCGGGTGGGCCGCACGCTGGGGTCCAGGCTGGCCGCCAGCGCCCAGGCCCCGCCCAACCGAACCGACAGGGCCCATGCCAAGCCGTGAAGGTATTCGACCCGGACCTTGAGCCGGTCCGGCATGTCGTCGATGGCCCGCCGGGCGCGGGCTGCGGCGGCGGGGCTGTACCGCGTGAGCTCGTCGAAGTCGCCCCACGCGATCTGGGAGGCCTGTCGCACCGTCTCCAGCATCACGAGGGACGCCGATCGAGGGCCGCTACGCCACGCCTCGACCAGGAGCCTGGCCAGGACCGACGTGGCGGCGTCGTTGGCGAGCACTTCGAGGGAGAGCTGGGAAGGATCCGAGGGGGCTTGCCCACCGAGGACTTCGGTCATGGCCTCGGCGACCATCATGCCCAGCGGCTGGCGCAGCGCCTTGGCGAAGCCCACCGGACTTCCCCGCCAAGGAGACGCGCCGGAGAGGGGGATCTCCATCGTGTTGGGCGCGTCCAGACCAAGCGATGGCACGAGTGCCATCGCCTCTTCGGCTGAACCCACGAGCCGGCAGTCCCCGAGCAGGGTCTCCAGCCACTTGACCACGTCCATCGGAAGGCTCCACGGGACGGACGAATCTACCAGATCCGGCTCAGTCCTCTGCGGGCGTCCCTTGCAGGCTGGCCCACAAGGCGGACGCGACGTCGGGATCGGAGACATGGATGAACAGGAGGTCGACCGGGCGCGTCGCCACCGTGAGGTGCGGATGGGGCACCAGGCGCCCGGCTCGCCAGACCAGGATCGACTCGATCTGGAGGGGGTCCTCGTGGTGGGGCGGGAAGGAGAGCTCGGCGAGCGCCGACGCCAGACAGGCCTGGCGCCCGGGGTCGGCCGGCGTCAGGATCGGCTCGGTCGCGACGCCGTCGCGGCCCAGGGTCAACCCCAGGGTGAAGTCGGCGTCCGTCAGGTCTGCGAAGCAGGTCTCCAGGGCGCCCAGCTGTGCGTGCAGGTGCTGCCGGAGGGTGGCCGGATCCAGGTAGAGCAGCGGCGGCGCCGGGTCGAGCTCGACGGGGGCAGCCAGGGCGGGGGTCAGGAGCCAGAGCATCATGGGGAGCTCGCCCCAACGAGCACGGCCTCTGCGTCGAAGACCTGCTCCTGGACCAAGGTGCCCCCTGGGCCTTGCAGCGCCACGGTCCGACTCAGCCAGAGCGCCGAGCGGGCCAGGCCGTCCTGGCGAGAGCCCACCAGATCCCCTTCCACAGCGCCGGCACAGGAGACTCGGATTCCCAGGTCGCTCCCCTTGCACTTGAGCTGGCCCTCGTAGTGCACCGCCTGGATCCCCCGCGCGACCTCGGGACCCAGGGTCCAGCGCGCGACCAGGTCGACTCGGTGCCCCCGGCCCTCTACGACGGTGACCGGGTAGCTCGTCGTCGACACCGCTTCTTCCTGCCGGCCCAGCTCGGGCACCTTGGGTGAGAAGAGGGGGATCAGCACGTCCAGCACGTCGCCGTGGCGACCGGCGCCGGCGAGGTGTTCCAGGCCGCGGACCTCGAGGACCTCGCCGCTCTCGAAGGCCCGCAGCTCGATCGCGCGGCCAGCCAGACCGTGAGGCTCTCCGGTCGCGCCGTCGACCAGGGTGTCGAAGCGCAGCACCGTGCCCAGGGAGCCGTCCCGGTAGCGGGGGCCCTGGGAGAGCGTCACCCGACCCTGGAGCGCCAGCGTCTCGGGACCCAGATCCACCTGCAGGCCGTCTTCGCCCCGGGTGGAGAACTGGGCCTCCAGGGTCAGGTCGTAGCCCAGGTCCAACGGGGCCAGCGGTTGCTGCAGACGCTGCTGGGGCAGCGTCGCGCAGGCCCAGACCCACAGCCAAGTCGTCATCATGGCGTCGGCCTAACCCGGGCCCTGGCAGGATCGGGGGGTGACACGGTCCCCCCTCCTCGGCGTCGTGCTGTCGGCGGGCGCTAGCACGCGCATGGGCTCACCCAAGGCACTGCTGAAGCTGCCGGACGGACGACACCTGGTCCAGGCCCACGTGGCGGCGCTGGCGGGGGTCTGCGACCAGGTCGTCGTGGTCGGCGGCGCCCACACGCAAGCGCTGGCGGCCGCCCTGGGGCCCTCGACCCGGCTCCTGGACAATGTCCACTGGCGGCACAACCACGCGGTGGACTCGCTGGCCCTCGCGCTGCGGGAGACCCGGGTGAGCCAGGCCCTGGTGACCCCGGTAGACGTGCCCCCAGCGGGGGCCATGGACCTGGCGGCCCTGGTCGCCGCCCCGTCGCCCGCCGTGCTCGCTTGGCGGGACCAGCCCGGCCACCCGGTCAGACTGGGGCCCGCCCTCTGTGAGCGGGTGCGACAGGGCCCGGTGCCCGGCGGCCTGCGCACCCTCCTCGAAGACGCCACCCGCGTGCCCGCGTCGGGGCCCGAGGTGCTGTTGAACCTGAACACTCCGGCGAGCTGGGCGGCCTGGGCCGCCGGGGACTGATCGGCCGATGAGCGCCTCGCTCACCCCCATTCGGGGCAGTCCGCCGCCTCTGGCTGGCCGGGCTGCACGGTGCAGACGATGGTCAGCCCGGTGGTGCCGGGCGCCACGACCCAGATGTCGATGGGGTTGGTGGTCTCTTCGGTGCTCGGGTCGAAGTCCAGGGCGCCGGAGGTCCCGTCCACGTCGACGGCCACGCCCTCTTCGAAGTTCGCCACCACGCTGGACCAGCTCGTGGGCCGGATGGAGAGGGTCTCGGCGTGGGTCTCCAGCCACGCGGGACTCGCCACTTGCCGCAGACCGCGAGCCACCCCCAGGCCGGTGATGGCCCCCTCCTGGAACCAGGACCACGCGGTGCCGTAGATGGCGAGCCACGAGGCATCGAAGGCGTAGCCGGTGAAGCCGGAGCTGGTGGCGTCGTCGCCGTACTCCGCCGAGAAGGCCGCGACGAAGGCGTCGTAGATCAGGTTGTCGGGCGACGCCGGCGCTGTGCCCCGGACGTCGTTGAATTTGGTCTTGCCCTGGGTGGCGTCCTTGAAGATTTGAAGATCGAAGCCGCCGTCCGGCAGGAAGAGACCCTTCTCGTCGAAACCGGAGATCGATCCGGCTGCGTTCAGGAAGGCGACGGTGTCGTCCTTTTCCGAGGAGATGAACAGGACCTCTTCCACGTTGGTCGCACCGGCGTCGACCACCTGGTCGTCGCGCGTGGAGTCGTTGTCGAAGGGGTACAGGGTCGCCTGGCCACCGCGGTCGGTGAACTCCTGGGCAAAGACCTCGGCCAGGCCTTCGCCGTAGGCGCCGGTCTGATGGACCACAGCGACGTCGCGCAGGCCGCGGTTCCACATGTCCAGGGCGATGACCACCCCCTGCAGGGAGTCCGGCGGAGCGGTGCGCCAGAGCAGGCCCGGGTCCTCGTCGGTCGGGTTGAGTCCGTCCAGATCGGTCAGGGCCGGGCTCGTGGCCGACGGGGAGATGAGCATGGCCCCCAGGGGCTCGACCGTCAGGTAGGCGTCCTGGGTCCGACCCGACGTCGCGGGCCCCACCAGCGCCGCGGTGCCGACCTGGTCGGCCAGGTACAGGGCCATCTCCTTGTTCGCGGTCTCCTGGTCCAGCTTGTCCAGCGCGAGATCTTCGACGTTGGTGCAGTGCACGAAGCCATAGCCCCGGCCTTGCAGGCCCCCATTGTCGTTGACCTGGCGCACGGCGAGCTCGATGGCCTGGACCTCGAGCGGGAAGGCATCGTCGTCGTAGACGCTCCCCAGGACCACCAGGTCGGCGTAGCCCTCTGGGTCCTCGAGCAGGTCCGGGGGTGTGGTGCGCGTGCACCGGACTTCGGGCTCCAGGGGGCCACAGAGCCCCTCGTCGCCGCACACCTGGCCCCAGCCGAAGGCATCGCGGCACACCTGGTTCGACTTGCACGGTGCCGGGTCGACCCGAGTGAGGGAGCACCCCCCAAAGGCCGTCCAGGACAGGGCGCACACCAGGGCCAGGATCGGCGAGCCCGCGAAGGGAGAGCTTTCCCGACGGCTGCTAGAATCCACCGGTCACCACCACCAGTCCGCCGCCGGGTGCAGGGGCCAGACCGGCCTGGACGGCCCGGCCCGCGCCCCGGGCCCGCACCAGCGTGGCGACCCCGGCCGCGACCAGCAACACGCCGGTGCCCGCGGACATGTCCGCGACCAGGCTGAAGCGGCGGTCCTGGGCCAACCCCTCGCTGGTCGACGTGGGGCACAACAGGTCGTCCCCCTGGGAGACACACAGGGCTGTCACGTCGTCGCGCACGCCCAGGGTCAAGACACCAAAGGTGGCCCCCACTCCGATGCCTGCCACCCCGCCCGCCAGCAGCGCCACCGGCAGCCCCAGGCTCGGCTGGGCCGGGACGGGGGCCGCAGGCGGCGGCGCCACCGGGGCTGGGGCGGGCGCCACGCTCTGCTGCTCGGCCAGTCGCCGCTCCAGGTTCGCGATGCGGCGGTCCAGGGACTCACGCTCCTGGGCCGGAGCAAAGGCCCGATACCGGTTCAGCGTGTCGAGGGCATCTCGCCAGAGTCCCAGCCGTTCCTGGGCGTTGGCGATGTTCGTGAGGATCAGGTGGCGCTCGCTCAGCCGATAGGCTTCCTGCCAGGCCAGGATGGCGTCCTCGTAGCGCCCCTCGCTGTACAGGATGGCGCCGTTCTCCCACAGCTCCCGAGCCCGGGCGTCCTGGGTGGCGCGCGCAGGGGAGTCGTCGGCCGCGAGCGCTGGGCCGCCCGAGAGCACGCAAAGGGTCAGCAGGCTCAGCACCTCAGTCTCCCCAGGGGTCCCTCAGATCCCCGCCCGCCTGTTCCCAGGAGCTCGGGGTCGCGTCGTCTGCCGTCTCGGCATCGGACCCGGTGGCGTCACCTTCCCACGGATCGGCGAGGTCAGACGGCGGGGGCTTGGCTCTGGGCTCGGCGTCGACGGTGGACTCGGGGTCGGGAGCCGGCCCGGCGGGCTCGGCGGCGGCGGGATCTGGATCGCTGGACCCGGCAGCGGGTGAGGGCTGGGGCTGTGGCGGCGGGGCCTGGCGCCGCGGGGCCGTGCTGGACGCGGGGGCGCGCCGGGTGCTCCGCCGTGCGGGCTCGGGTTCGGGGGCGGAGGACGGTGCGGGGGATGGCACCGCCTGCTCGGGCTCCGGCTCCTCGACGGAGACCTCGGTGGCCAGGGCTGGCGGCGGCGCGGGCAGGGCCCGGGGAAGCTCGGACTCCATGGCCACCACGGGTCCCCTGGGCGGGGCCCACGCCTGCCAGATGCCGAACACCAGCGCCAGGCTCACGACAAAGGTCGCCGCTGCCACGGCGAGCAGGCGACTCGGCGTAGGGCCGGGCCGAGCCGCCCTGCCGAGGGTCGGTCCGGGCGGGTGCTGCACCAGGGTGGCGGGGCCCGTCACCCCCATCGAAGGCAGATCGCTCGGCCCCGACGCAAAGGGCATCAGCTGGGTGATGAATGCGTCCATGTCCGGCTGGCGATCGTGGATGTCCTTCTCGAGGGCCTGGAGCACCACGGCCTCGAGCCCTGGCGGGAAGCGCCGCTCTGGCACCAGGTCCGAGAACGCCGGGACCTCGCGGGACAGGTGGGCCGTCATGGTGGCCGTGCGGCTGGCGCCGTGGAAGGGGTACCGACCCGTCAGGGAGCAGTAGAGCAGGATCCCGACCGAGTAGAGATCGGCCCGATGATCGATGGCTCCGCCGCGCACCTGCTCGGGGGCCATGAAGTGCGGCGAGCCGAGCACCAGCCCATGACTGGTGAGCTTCTGCTCATTGCCGGTGATCTTCACCAGGCCGAAGTCGACGACCTTCACGTGCTCTTCGCCGTGCTCGTCCTGGCCGATCAGGACGTTGGACAGCTTGACGTCCCGGTGGATGACACCCTTGGAGTGGGCGTAGCGCAACGCACGACAGACCTGGATCACCAGGTCGACCGCACGCTGGGTCGGCAGCGGCCCTTCCTTGAGCAGGCGGGCAAAGCGGGGGCCCTCCACGTACTCCATGGCGATGAAGCAGTCGCCGTCTTCGGTCTCGCCGTAGTCGTGCACGGTGACGATGTGGGGGTGACTCAGGCTGGCCAGGGTCTTGGCCTCGAGCCGGAAGCGATCCTGGAAGGCGCCGCGGTCCTCGACGTCTTCCTCGGCCGGGTGGACCAGCTTCAGGGCGACCTGGCGCCCCAAGCCGAGCTGCCGCGCCAGGAAGACCGTCGCCATCCCCCCGCGCGCCACCAGGCGCTCGATCTCGTACCGGCCGGCCACCACGGAGCCCTCGCCGAGGGCTCTGAAGAGGCCGGGTGCTGGCTCGATCTGGCCGCTGTCCTGCGTCGGCATCCCCATCGAAGATACCACGGTGTCCGGGGGGTCTCGGCCAAGGGGCCCGCCGGGGCTCAGCCGCCGAGGGACGCCAGGCCGGCCTTGGCCAGGGGCACGATCAGGTCGGGCAGGACCCCGAACAACAGGACCGCCGCGCAGGCCAGCCCGAGCACACCGTTGACCGTGGGGGAGCGCTCGATGGGTACGGGCTCGCCGTCTGGGGTCATGTACATCAGCACGATGGGCCGCAGGTAGTAGTAGACCCCGAGCGCGCCGCCCAGGGCGCCGATGACCGCGAGGCCCGTGTAGCCCGCGGACACGGCCGCGGAGAAGACGTAGAATTTGGCCACGAAGCCCATCGTGGGTGGAATGCCGGCCAGCGAGAGCAGGCACAGGGACAGCCCGGCGGCGATCCAGGGCCGCTCCCTGGACAGGCCGGTGAGTCCCCGCACGTCGGTGACGTCCTGGCCCTGGAACGAGAAGAGGGTCAGGACCGCGAACGCCCCCATGCTCATGAAGACATAGGCCAAGAGGTAGAACAGCAGGCCCGAGGCCTGGGAGGCGTCGCCCACCGCGACCAGGGCCATCAACAGGAAGCCCGCGTGGCCGATGCTGGAGTAGGCCAGGATGCGCTTCAGATCGTCCTGGACCAGGGCAGCCAGGTTGCCCACCAAGATGGTGAGCGCCGCCACGACCCAGAGCACACCCACCCACTCGTCCTTGACGTCCAGGAAGCCGACGACCAGCACGCGCCCGAAGGCCGCAAAGGACGCGACCTTGACCCCGGTGGCCATGAGCCCCGTGATCGAGGTCGGCGCACCCTGGTAGACGTCGGGCGTCCACATGTGGAAGGGCACGGCGGCGATCTTGAAGCAGAACCCCACGATGACCAGGGCCAGGCCGGCGTACAGCAGGTGCGGGTCGACGCCCTGGGCGATCGCCGCCCGGATGCCGTCCAGGTTCACCGTGCCGGTGGCCCCGTAGATGAAGGCGATGCCGTACAGCAGGATGGCCGACGAGAAAGCGCCCAGGATGAAGTACTTGAAGCCGCTCTCGATGGACCGCGGGTCCGAGCGCTTGATGCTGCACAGGATGTAGAAGCTGATCGACATGATCTCGAGGGCGATGAAGAGCATGACCAGATCGCTGGCCATGTTCATCAGGAGCATGCCGACGGCTGCGAAGAGCGTCAGGGCGTAGTACTCGCCGATCGGCACGCCGATCCGCGCCAGGTAGTCGGGTGACACGACCACCGCGAGCAGGCTGGCGATGAGCACCGCGACGTTGAAGAACACCCCGTACTGGTCAAAGGAGACCATGCCGCCGAAGCCCGAGCCCACAGCGTCGGCGGTCACCAGGACCGTGAGCGCCAGGGCGCCGGCGATGGCCGCCATGGTGGTGATCAGGTGGACGCGCTTGTCCTGGGGCCTGTGCACGGCTTCGACGATCAGCACGATCATCGCCGAGAGGAACAGCACCACCACGGGAGAGAGCGCCAACAAGTCCGCACCCAGGTGGGCCGGGACCGAGACAGCAGCCAGGCTGAGCATCGGGGTCATCAGTGGTGCCCTCCTTGCAAGACGGGGGCGACGGTGTCAGCGGGCAGGGGCATCGCCGACCAGGTGGCCGGCAGGTCGGCGTGGCTCACCATCACCTCGACCAGGCGGTCGACCGACGGCTCCATGACCGTCAGGAAGGGCCCGGGGAAGACGCCCATGACCACGCACAGCACCAGGATCGGGGCCAGATAGCCCCACTCCTTGGGGGTGAGGTCCTGGCCCGCGAGGGCCTTGTTGTCTGGGTTGGTCAGCGGACCGAACAGCACGCGCTGGACCATCCAGAGCAGGTAGACCGCGCCGAAGATCACGCCGGTGGCGGCAATGGCGGTCATCCAGGGGGAGTGCTCGAAGGCGCCGAGCAGGATGAGGAACTCCCCGACGAAGCCGTTCAGACCGGGCAGCCCCACCGAAGACAGCACGATGATCATGAACACGAAGCTCATGGCCGGCAGGACCTTGGCGATGCCGCCGAAGTCGCTGATGGCGCGGGTGTGGCGGCGCTCGTACAGGATGCCGACCATCAGGAACAGGCCGCCGGTGGACACGCCGTGGGCGAGCATCTGGTAGACGGCGCCGCTCACCCCCTGGCTGTTCATGGCGAACAGCCCCAGCATCACGAAGCCCAGGTGGCTGACGCTGGAGTACGCGACGAGCTTCTTGATGTCGTCCTGGACCATCGCGACCAGGGCGCCGTAGACGATGCCGATGACCGCCAGGGCCCCGATGCACGGAGCAAAGGCCACCGCGGCGTCTGGGAACAGGGGAATGGCGAACCGCACGAAGCCGTAGGTGCCCATCTTGAGCAGCACACCCGCCAGCACCACCGAGCCGCCTGTGGGCGCCTGGACGTGGGCGTCCGGGAGCCAGGTGTGCACCGGGAACATCGGGACCTTGATGGCAAAGGCCAGCGCAAAGGCTCCGAAGAGCCAGTACTGGGCGCTGGGCAGCAGGTCGAGCCCGTAGAGGTCTGTGATCAGGGCGCTGTAGGTCCCGGAGTGCTGATCGGCGAAGGCGCCGTAGAGCCACAAGAAGGCGACCAGCATCAGCAGGGAGCCAGCCATCGTGTAGATGAAGAACTTGATCGTGGCGTAGATGCGCCGCTCGCCCCCCCAGATCCCGATCAAGAAGTACATCGGGATGAGCATCAGCTCCCAGAACACGTAGAACAGGAACGTGTCCAGGGCCGCGAAGGTGCCGATCATGGCCATCTCGAGGACCAGCATCCAGCCCAGGTAGTGACCCAAGCGCTTCGAGATGTAGGGCGTGGCGGCCAGCACGACGATGGGCATGGTCAGGGTCGTCAGCAGGATCAGCAAGAGGCTGATGCCGTCGATGCCCACCGCATACGAGATGCCCAGATCCGGCAGCCAGGCCACCGCCTCGTTGAATTGGAACGCCGGTCCGTAGGGGTCGTAGTCCGCCCAGAGCAGCGTGCTGAGCAGGAACGTCGCCACCGAAGTCGCCAGGGCGACGCCCTTTGCGGCGCTGTCCGGCGCCAGGAAGCAGCCGATGCCGCCGAGCAGCGGCAAGAAGATCAGGATCGAGAGCAGGTTGTCCATGTCTCAGCCCACCGAGAGCCAGTAGAGGATGACCACGGAGCCGCCGGCGATGGCCAGGGCATAGGTCTGGATCTGGCCCGACTGGACCAGGCGGCCGTAGTGTCGACCCAGGCCCTGGGCCGTTCGCCCGACCAGGTTCACCGTGCCGTCGATGAGGACCACGTCCACCACGGCCCACAGGCCCTGACGGGACACGAAGTGAATGGGCCGCAGGATGAAGGTCTCGTAGAGCTCGTCGACGAACCACTTGCCGTGGGACAGCTCCCAGGTCCGGCTGGGTTCGACCGCCAAGGGATCCGGTGCGTCGCCCGGGTCCTTGATGTAGATCCTGTAGGCCGCGTAGACCGAGGCACCGATGGCCACCAGGGTCACGGCCGCCACGGGGAATTCCTTGCCCGTGTCCAGGTCGAAGGCCAGGGCGTCCATGCTGTGGTGGAAGACCGGGTGCAGGAAGTGGTGCAGCCACTCCGTGGGCAGCCCCAGGCCGTGCATGTAGTGGGGCAGGTTGAACAGCCCGCCGAACAGGGAGAGCACGGCCAGCACCACCAGGGGCACCGTGATGAGCCAGGGGGACTCGTGCGGCTCGGCGTGGTGCTCGTCGTCGCCATGGCCGCCCCGGTACTCGCCGAAGAAGGTCATGAAGTACAGGCGGGACATGTAGAACGCCGTGAGCACCGCCCCGGCGAAGCCCAGGCCATAGGCGATGCGCTGGATGCGGAAGCCCTCTCCCAGCAGCGCGACGTGTTCCGGTGGCGTGGAGTACGCCAGCCACAGGATCTCGTCCTTGGAGAAGAAGCCCGACAACCCTGGCACACCGATGATGGCCAGGTACGCGATGGTCATCGTCCAGAACGTCACGGGCATGTACTTGCGCAGCCCGCCCATGTTCCGCATGTCCTGCTCGTGGTGCAGGGCGTGGATGATGGAGCCCGCCCCCAGGAAGAGCAGCGCCTTGAAGAAGGCGTGGGTCATGACGTGGAAGAAGCCGGCGACGTAGTGGCCCAGACCCACGGCCATGACCATGTAGCCGAGCTGGGAGACGGTCGAGTAGGCCAGGACCTTCTTGATGTCCCACTGGGTGACCGCGATGGTCGCGGCAAAGAACGCGGTGAAGCCACCCACCAGGGCCACGATGCCCATCGCGATGGGCGAGAGCACGAACAGGAAATGCAGGCGACAGATCAGGTAGACGCCGGCGGTGACCATGGTGGCCGCGTGGATCAGGGCCGAGACCGGCGTGGGGCCGGCCATGGCGTCGGGCAGCCACACGTACAGCGGCATCTGGGCGGACTTGCCAGTCACACCGCCGAAGAACAGCAGGCAGACGCTGGTGATGGCGACGCCGCCCGCGGGCACCAGCATCGGGTAGGCGTGGACCACAACCTCGAGCTGTTGGAAGTTGAGGGTGGCGTGGTCGCCCAGCATCCAGAACAGCCAGAAGGCGCCCAGGATGAAGCAGAAGTCCCCAACCCTGTTCGTGACGAAGGCTTTCTTGCCCGCGCTGGCGAACTCGGCGTTCTCGTACCAGAAGCCGATCAGCAGGTACGAGCACAGCCCGACCCCCTCCCAGCCCACGAACATGAGCAACAGGTTGTCGCCCATCACGAGCAGCAGCATCGCGAAGACGAACAGGTTCAGGTAGCTGAAGAAGCGCCAGACCGACTGGCGGTCCGACTCGTCGGACATGTACCCGATGCTGTACATGTGGATCAGCGAGCCGACGCCCGTGATGATGCACATGAAGCCGGCGGAGAGCGGGTCTGCGGCGAAGCCGATGTCCGCCGTGAAGTCGCCGACCTCGATCCAGGTGTAGAGCGTGGTCGACGTGACGGTGCCGGCCGCGCTGGCCACCAGGTCCAGGAGCACCCGGATGGACAGGAAGGCGGCCAGGAACATGGCGCCGGTGCCGATCCAGCCAGAGACCTCGCGGGAGACCCTGCGGCCGATCAGCGCGATGACGATCGAACCGACCAGGGGCAGGGCGACGATGACGGGGAGCAGTGATTCCATGCCGTCAGCCCTTCAGGGTGTCCAGCTCGTCCATCTGGACGGCGAGCCGGTTGCGGTAGAGCAGGATGACGAGGGCCAGCCCAACGGCGGCCTCGGCGGCGGCGACCGCCATCACCAGGATGGCGATGACGTGGCCGTCGACCAGCCCGGAGTGGCGGGAGAAGCCCACGAAGGCCAGGTTCACGGCGTTGAGCATCAGCTCCACGCTCATGAAGACGATCAACAGGTTGCGCCGGGTGAGCACACCTGTGACCCCCAGCATGAACAGCACACCGGAGACGGCGAGCACCGGGTAGAGACCGATCGATTCCATCAGAGCGTCCTCTTGGCCAGGACCACCGCACCCACGACGCCGACGGTCAGCAGCGCGGAGACGGCCTCGAAGGGGAGCAGCCAGCGTCCGTCGAACAGGGCCCTGCCGACGGCCTCGACCGTGCCGTAGTCGGCGGGCATCAGCTCGGCCGCCGGGAAGCCCATGTGCTGGGCCGAGGTGGCGGCGATGAGCAGGCCCCCCACCAGGGTGCCGGCGGCGACGATGGACCACAGGGCCCGGGCCGACAGATCCCCCCAGCTGCTGGCCGTCTCCTCGCGGAGGTTCAGCAGCATGATGACGAACACGAACAGCACCATGATGGCGCCGGCGTAGACGAGCACCTGGAGCATGGCCACGAAGTGGGCCCCCAGGAGCGCGTAGATCGCCGAGAGGGCGAAGAAGCTCACCACGAGTGCGACGGCACTCTGGATCGGGTTGCGCAGCGTGATGACCGCTGTGCCAGCCCCGATCGCGATGAGCGAGAACAGGGTGAAGAATGTGGCTTCCGTCATGGGGCCTTCCGCGGGCAGTCGGGGCCGGTAACGCCCCGCGATGCCCACCACAAGACCATAGATTACCCATTGTTTCTTGAGTCAATGATTGAAATTTTCATGGTTTATCTGACTCTTCATCCTAATATCAGGTGGTAGACTTGTGGAGTGACACCCGAGCTCGCCGACTTCCTCGCGCGCACGAATCCATGGCTCCAGGACCCCGCTCGCCTGGCCCGCCTGGCCCGCCACAACCTGCCTCCGAAGTGGATCCCGCGGTTGGCGACCGAAGACCTCGACCAGGTCCTGGAAGACCCCCGCAAGGCGCACCTGCTCGTCGGCCCCCGCCAGGCCGGCAAGAGCTCCCTCACCTGGGCCATGCTGACCCGCCGCAGCGAACCGTTGCTCTATGTGCCTTGCGACAATGCGCTGATCGAGGAGTGGTCACGCAACCCTCACCTGGCCGCACTGGACATCGCGGCCCTGGTCCCGGTCGGAGGTCGCGTGTTCCTGGAAGAGGCCCAGGCCCTGACCGAGGCGGGGCGCTTCATCAAGGGGCTGATCGACGCCCGCATCGCCCGGCCCCTCGTCGCGACCGGCAGCGCATCCTTCCACCTGTTGTCGCGCACGCGCGAGTCCCTGGCCGGCCGGGCCACCCGACACCACCTGTGGCCCCTGTCTCTCGCCGAGGTCGCAGCGCCCATCCAGGCGGAGCCCCCTGCGCTCTTTCATCAACGCCGGCGCCGCGCCATCGAGGGCATGATGCTCTTCGGCGGCTACCCAGAGGCTTGGACAGCGCCAGAGCCACAACCGGTCCTGAGCGAGCTGGTGGATGCCTTCGTGCTTCGCGACGCCTCCGACCGCTTCCGGGTCGGCCATCCCGGTGCCTTTCGGCGGCTGCTCGGGCTGGCAGCGGGCCAGATCGGCCAGGTGGTCAACCACAGCGAGTGGGGCCGCGTCCTGGGCATCTCCAGCACCACAGTCTCGGACTACTTGACCATCCTGGAGGAGACACACATCCTGCGCCGGCCCCGGCCTTACGTGGGCGGCAAGCGGGCCGAGCTCACCCGCGCACCCAAGGTCTTCTTCGTCGACAACGGGCTGCGCAACCAGCTGCGCGGCGGCTTCACGGAGCTCGAACGCCGGGCAGACGTCGGCCCCCTGCACGAGAACCTGGTCTTCTCGGAGCTGGTGAAGCGCTTCACGCGACCTGGAAGCATCCGATGTTGGCGCACCTCAAACGGCGCCGAGGTGGACTTCGTCCTGGAGCCCGAGCCCGAGCGCCTGATCGGCATCGAGGTCAAGGCCTCCACCGAGGCCCGCCCGCGACTGCCCCGCGGCTGCCGCAGCTTCATCAGCGCTTACGCCCCCGAACAGTTCTGGATGGTCACGCGGGGTCCGGCGTGGGAGGACACCTTGGGTCAGACCCGGCTCAGGGGCGTGCCGCTGGAGCTCCTGCCCGAGGCCCTGGACGCCCTGTGATCAGCCCGGTCGGGCGGCCGCCAGGATGTTCGTGAGCACCGCACCCACCAGCAGCGCCGCAGCGACGACCAACAAGCCGACGCCGGCGTAGCAGCCGATGTTCCAGCCCGTGTTGCTCACGCAGCCCATGCAGAAGCCGTAGCCGATGCCGACCAGGCCGCCTGCGGTGGCCAGGGCCGCGCCGCCGTAGAGCCAGGGGTAGACCTCCATGCGCCCGCCGGCAGGGTCGTGCTCCTCGGGTCCCGCCGCGCGCCAGATGCGGGCGCCGCCCGGGCTCCCGCCCACGTCGAGGTGCACGCGGTCGAGCAAGCGGCTCATCGCGGTGTCCGGATCGTTCCGGCGCCAGCGCCGGTGCGTCCGGGCAAAGGCGTCGTCGAGCTTGCCCAGCCGATCGGAGCTCAGGCCGCCCCGGCGCAGGAAGCCCTGGTCCAGGACAGCAAAGGTCTGGTCCGGGCCGGCCGCACGGGCGAGGGCCCGACGCCGCTTGGCCGACATGCCGTCGAGCCAGGTCGCGACCGTGAGCAGGGACTCGGCCACCTCCCCCGCCTGGCGGAGCACCAGATCCAGGAAGCGCGGGTGGTCCTTCAGCGCCGCCGAGTGGCTACGAAACGCCATGGCCAACGCCATGGCCGACAGCCAGCGCCCCAGAGCACCGGGCGCGAAGCCCTCGGCCTCAAGGGTCGCAGCCAGCTCAGGAGAAGGCCGCGTGGCCTTGATCCTGGCCAGGTCGCGCTCGAGCTCCGCCACGTAGTTCGCCTGGACCGGGTCGGGCAGCGGGTCCCGGGCCCGAGGTCCAGCGGCGCAGCCGACGCCAGCGAGAGCGGCGCCCAGTCCAGTGATCAGCTCGCGGCGGTCCATGGCTTCCCCCATCGGCCAGGGAAGTCTGTCATGGAGACGAATTCACCCGCCGCGAGGAGCGATCTGGGCGATGTCCAGTCGGAAGCCCGGCGGCGCGTGGTCCGGGTGGTCCCGGTACCAGGCCTCGGCGTCGGGCTTGTCGCCGTCCATCAGGTCCCGCATGTATTCCTTGGTGTGGATCATGTCCTGGCGGGTGTAGGCGTTGATCTCGTAGATGCGCGTGTCCATCCGGATGGCGTCCTTGGGGCACGCCTCGACGCAGAAGCCGCAGTAGATGCAGCGGAGCATGTCGATCTCGAACCGCACCGGCACCTTCTCGATGGGGTCGTCCGGGTCCTCGGCCGCCACGATGGTGATGCAGTCGGCCGGACAGGCGGTGGGGCAGCACATGCAGGCGACGCACTTGACCTTGCCGTCCGGCCGGGTCGTGAGCCGGTGGGCGCCGCGGTAGCGGTCTGCGATGGGCTGTCGGACCTCGGGGTACTCGAACGTCGGCAGCCCCTCGGGGGCGCGGATGTTCTTGACCAGGTGGGACAGGGTGATCTTCATCCCCTTGAGGATCTCCACCAGGTAGAAGGAGGTCCCGGTCTTCAGCTTGCGAGGAGTGGGCGACGACATGGCAGGCCCTACGCGGTGATCTGGTAGAAGATGACTTCGAAGAGGCCCATCGCGAACACCAGCACCATCGACGCGGGCAACAGGACCTTCCAGCCGATGTCCATGAGCTGGTCGTAGCGGAAGCGCGGCACGGTCCAGCGGACCCAGACCATGATCCAGCAGCCGATCATGATCTTGGCGACCAGGATGTTCAGGCCGATGATGGCCACGCCGAACTCGACGAGCAGCGCGGGCAGGGCCACCGCACCCACGGCCACGGCCCCACCGAGGCCCGCGAGTCCCAGGTGAGCCAGCGCCAGCAGCGCCCACACGACGCGCCAGAACTTGGGCTCCCGGAGGCGGGCGTCGCCGGGCTTCAGGGCCTGGTAGAAGCGGCCGGTCCGGCGACCCCAGGCGACTTGGCTGGCGATGGCGAACACCACCATGCCGCCGACGCCGACGAGCAGGAGCACCAGCCCCAGGTTGCCCCGGAACCAGTCGCCGTCGATGGTGGGAAGCCCCATCCACCCCGGCGGTGACGGGAAGTTGTAGCCACCGAAGAACAGCGTGGCCGTGACCGCGGATGCGGTGATCATGTTGCCGAACTCGGCGACGTAGAAGCTCACGAAGCGCAGGCTGGAGTACTCGGTGTGGTAGCCGGCGACGAGCTCGGCCTCGGCCTCGGGCAGATCGAAGGGCATGCGGTTCGTCTCGGCGAACACCGCGATCCAGAAGACCAGAAACGCCAGGAACCCGATGCCCGCACCCTTGAACACGCCCCAGTTGAAGACGCTGCCGGCCTGGGCGCGGGCGATCTCGCCCAGGTCCAGGGTGCCGAAGGCGATGATCATCACCACCAGGCTCAGGCCCATGGCCAGCTCATAGCTGACCATCTGGGCGCTGCTGCGCAGGCCACCGAGCAGGCTGTACTTGTTGTTGCTGGCCCAGCCAGCGAGCATCACGCCGTACACGCCCAGGCTGGTGAGCGCCAGGATGTAGAGTACGCCGCCGTTGATGACCGCGCCTTGGAGCGGCACCGCCAGCTCGTCGCTGACCTGGAGGGTGTCACCCCAGGGCACCACGATCATGGTCGAGAAGGCGATGGTCACAGCGATGACCGGGGCAGCCCGCCAGAAGGGCTTGTAGACGTGCTCTGGGATCACGTCTTCCTTGGTCAGCAGCTTGATGACGTCGACCACCGCGTGGACCAGACCGGCCGCGCGGATGCCGAAGATGTCGGCCCGGTTCGGGCCGTTGCGATCCTGCATGTAGGCGCTGCCCTTGCGCTCCAGCCACAACAGCAGCGGGGAGATCTGCAGGACCACGCCGACCACCACCAAGGCCTTGATGACCACGAGGGTCAGCGGGTGGGTCAGGAAGGCGCCGAGAGACGCGAGAATCATGGGGGACCCCTATGCCGGCGCCGGCGCGGCCGGCTCGGAGGTGGGCTCGGGTGCGGCGGGTACCACCAGGGGCTGCCCCTGGCTGCCCAGGCTCTTCCAGCTCAGGCCAGCCAGGTCGGGAACTTCGGCCGCCAGCTTGGCGAAGACCCGGTCGCCGCTGTTGGGCACGACCGAGGCTCCGGCCGCGACGGCCAGGGCGTCGGCGGCGGCGTGCCCCGGGCGACCCTCGCCCCGAACCCAGACGGCCTCGCGGAAGCGCTGGACCCGGGAGCGCCGGTTGATCCAGGTGCCATCGGTCTCGACGTGGGCACAGACCGGAAGCAGCACGTGGGCGGCCGCCGTGGTCACGCTGCGATGGGTGGCGAGCACCACCAGGCCCTCGGGCGCGTCGACGCCCAGCCGGCCCAGCACGTCGTCCTGCAGCACGAGCAGGCTCGTGACATCACCGCCGACCAATGCGGCACGCAGAGCCGAGCCGCCCTCGAGCTGGCCCGAGAGCTCGCCGATCAGCATGGCGCCCCGGCGGTTCGGGTTCTTGTCCTCGTCGATCAGCAGCTTGTCCGAGCCGCTGAGCGAGACCGGATCGTTGCCCTCGACCAGGAAGAAGCGGGCACCGGGCAGGTGCTTGCGGGCCAGGGCCAGCAGCGCGTAGTTCGCCTCGTTGGTGCCCTGGGCGCCAAAGACGACCCCGACCTTGCCCTCGCCGAGCTCCCGGATGGCCGCGGCCGCGGCCACGTCCCAGTCGGCGGCCTTGCCCTCGACCCGAGGGAGCAGGATGCGGTGGGGCGGCTCGAGCTTCTGGGCGGTGTCCCGGCCCGGATCGCACATCCACGAGTCGTTCACGTGGTCGTTCCGGCGGGGCAGGAAGCGGTGGACCTCGCCCTGCTGGTGGCAGACCTGGATGTTGCAGCCCGTGGCACAGCCACCGCACAGGGACTCGGTCTCGCGCAGGTACCAGACCCGCTTGGTGAAGCGGAAGTCCTTGTTGGTCAGGGCGCCGACCGGGCAGATGTCCGCCAGGTTGCCCTGGTAGTCGTGGCTCAGGCGCTCGCCGGGGAAGATGCCGATCTCGGTCGAGTCGGTGCGCTGGAACAGCCGCAGCTCGCCGGTGCCAGTGACCTCGTCTCCGAACCGGACGCAGCGGGTACAGGCGACGCAGCGCTCGGCATCGAGCAGGATCTTGTCCCCGATGTCGACCCGCTTGGCCTTCTTGTGCTTGGGGTCGGCCAGGCGACTGTCCATGTCGCCGTGGTCCATGTAGTAGTCCTGGAGCCGGCACTCGCCGGACTGGTCGCAGATCGGACAGTCCAGCGGGTGGTTCTTGAGCAGGAACTCCATCACGTGGGCGCGGATGGTCTTGATGTTCTCGGTGTCGGTCCGGATGGCCAGCCCGTCGCGGGCGACCATGTTGCAGGCGATGTCGGGCCCGCGGCCCCCGGCCTCGACGTCGACCGTGCACATGCGGCAGTTGCCCGCGATGGTCAGGTGAGGGTGGTAGCAGTAGTGGGGGATCTCCTCGCCGGCCAGGCGAGCCGCCTCGATCATGTTGGTGCCTTCGGGCACCTCGATCTCGACGCCGTTGATCTTGACGAGAGGCATCAGCAGCCTGCGGTGCTTGCCGGACCGAGCTGGACGCGCGCAGCCGGGCCGAGGGTGGTGTGTCGGAGGAGGGAGCGTGCGCCAGCACGTGACTGACGACGGCCGCCGCCCTCGGTCCGGGGGCGCCGTTCAGCGACGGGAGGCAAGTGCCGTAGGGTGCTCACTTAATGGCTCCGAGAGAGGCGCGCTGCGCGTGGACCTTGGCCTTGAACTCGTCGCCGAACTTGGCGAGGAAGCTCTGGACCGGCATCGCGGCGCTGGCGCCGAAGAAGCAGATGGTCTTGGAGTGGATGTTGTCGGCGACGTCGAGCAGCGTGTCCAGGTCGGACTCGCTCGCCGTGCCGGCGTCGACGCGCTGGAGGATCTGGTACATCCAGCCGGTGCCCTCGCGACAGGGCGTGCACTGACCGCAGGACTCGTGGGCGTAGAAGCGCAGCAGGTTGGTGAGCATCCGGACCATGTCCGTGTCCTCGTCCATCAGCATGAAGCCGCCGCTGCCCAGGTAGCTGCCTGCGACCTCGTGGATCGACTCGTAGTCCATGGTCGCTTGGGCGACCTCGTCGGCGGTCATCACGGGGACCGACGAGCCGCCGGGGATGACCGCCTTGATGGCCTTGCCGCCCTTGACGCCGCCGCAGTAGTCGTCGATGAAGCTGGTCATCGTGATGCCCATGGGGATCTCGTAGACCCCGGGCTTGTTGATGTGGCCGCTGGCGCTGAAGAGCTTGGTGCCCGGGGACTTCTCGGTGCCGATGGCCCGGTAGGCTGCGCCGCCGTGGTTGATGACCCAGGGCACCACCGCCAGGGTCTCGACGTTGTTCACGATGGTCGGGCTCTGCCACGCGCCCTCGACCGCGGGGAAGGGCGGCTTGAGCTTGGGCTGGCCCCGCTCGCCCTCGATGGAGCTGATGAGGCCGGTCTCCTCGCCGCAGATGTAGGCCCCGGCGCCCAGGTGGCTGTAGAGCTCGCAGTCGAAGCCGCTGCCCAGGATGTCCTGGCCGATCAGGCCCGCCGCCCGAGCTTCGGCGATGGCCTGGTCGACCCGGTCGATCACGAAGCCGAATTCGCCGCGGAGGTAGGCGTAGCCGGCGCTCGAGCCGATGGCGTAGCAGCAGATCAGCATGCCCTCGAGCATCATGTGGGGGTCCTCCCACATGCAGAAGCGGTCCTTGTAGGTGCCCGGCTCGGACTCGTCGGCGTTGCAGATCAGGTAGACCGGCTTGCCACCGCGCTTCTCGACCGGGGGCACAAAGGTCCACTTGCGGCCGGTGGGGAAGCCCGCACCGCCGCGGCCGCGCAGACCGGAGTCCAGCACGACCTGGGTGACCTCGGCCGGGGTCATCTGGAGCGCCTTGGCGAGCGCGGTGTAGCCACCGAGCTCCCGATAGGTCGCCAGGGTGTGGGACGTGGGGTGGTCCCAGTTCGCGGTCAGGATGCGGGGTACGTCCACCGTTCCGCCTCGGGCTGGAGCTTGACGGGACCGCCACCGGCGAGTTCGTCGAGGATGTGGTCCAAGCGCTCGTCGGTGAGCAGCTCGTAGAAGTGCTCGTTGATCTGCGCCATCGGGCCCGAGCCACAGGAGGCCAGGCACTCGACGCGCATCAGGGTGAATTTGCCGTCCGCAGTGGTCTCGCCAGGTCCGATGCCCAGCTTGTCCCGCACCTTGGCGATGACGCGCTCCGAGCCCGCGAGCTCGCAGGACAGCGTGTGGCAGACCTGGATCAGGAACTGCCCGGTCGGCGCCTTCTTGAACATCGTGTAGAAGGTGGCGACCGAGAGCACGTGGCTCGGCGGCAGGTGAAGGGTCTTGCCCACCAGCCGCATGACGTCGTAGGACAGCCAGCCCCACTTGTGCTGGGCCTTCCACAAGACCGGCATGATGGCCGAGCGCTCGGTGGGGTACCGGGACACGATCTGTCGGATCTCCGCCGCCTCGGCGTCGGTCCAGCTGATCTCCCCGTGCCCCTGGGGCAGGTTGGTGTGGTGCAAGAAGGCGCTCATCGGTCCAGTTCACCAGCGATGACGTTGACGCTGCCCAGGATGGCGGCGACGTCTGCGACGAGGCTGCCGTTGATGAGCTGCGGGAATGCGGTGTAGTTCGCGAAGCAGGGCGGGCGGATGCGCACACGCCACGCCTGGGGGCTGCCGTCGCTGACGATGTAGAAGCCCAGCTCGCCGTTGCCGCCCTCGGTCGCGGAGTAGACCTCGGCCCGGGGGGGCTGGATGCCGTGCATCACCAGCTTGAAGTGGTTGATGAGGGCCTCCATCTGGTTGTAGACGGCGCCCTTGGGCGGCATCGAGATGGCGTGGTCCTCGACCAGGAAGGGGCCGTCGGGCAGCTGATCCATGGCCTGGAGCACCAGGCGCCGGCTCTGCTCCATCTCGTCGAAGCGGACCATGATCCGGTCGTGGGTGTCGCAGCCCTGCCGGATCGGCACGTCCCAGTCGTACTTTTCATAGCCCCAATACGGCCGCGCCCGGCGCACGTCGTAGCTGATGCCACAGGCGCGGATGCAGGGGCCGGTCCAGCCGTGGTTCAGCGCCAGCTGCGGGTCCATGACCCCTACGCCGATGGTGCGGTCCTGGAAGATGGCGTTGGTCTGGACCAGGCCCTTCACGTCGGCGAGGACCTCGTCCATCTCGCCCAGGATCTTGCGGCACTTGTCCAGCCAGCCGTCGGGCGCGTCCATGGAGACCCCGCCGATGCGCGGGTAGTTCACCATCATGCGGGCGCCGGTGAGCTCTTCGAAGAGCGTGTAGATCTTCTCCCGGTAGCCATAGAGGTACCAGAAGTTGGTCAGAGCCCCCAGGTCCACCAGGTTGGTGCCGATGCACACGCAGTGGTCGATGATGCGGGAGAGCTCGCTGGTGATGACCCGCAGGGCATTGCCGCGGGGGGGGGCTTCGATGCCCAGGAGCTCCTCGACCGCGTAGCACCAGGCGTTGGAGTTGTGGCACGGCCCCATGTAGTTGAGGCGCTCGGCGTAGGGCACCACGTACTGGTAGAAGACGTTCTCACACTGCTTCTCGTAGCCGCGGTGGAGGTAGCCGATCTCCAGGCCGGTGTTGGTGATCGTCTCGCCGTCGAGCTCGACCTGGATGCGCAGGGTGCCGTGGGTGATCGGGTGGCTGGGCCCGATGTTCACGATCATGCGCTCGGTGATGAGCGTCTGGTCCGCAGGCGTGGACATCAGGCGTGGTCCGGGTCGGCGGTGAGCAGGTTCTCGACCGGGCGAGAGAGCTGCTGGCGCTTGTTGATCGGGTAGTCCTTGCGCAGGGCGTGGCCCTTGAAGTCCTCGTGACAGAGGATCCGGCGCAGGTTGGGGTGGTCCGAGAAGCGCACCCCGTACATGTCGTAGACCTCGCGCTCCATCCAGTTGGCCACCCGGAACAGGTCCCAGACGGTGGGGACCTCGACGGTGTCGTCTGGGACGGCGACCTTGACCCGGAACCGGTGGTTCTGGGCCATGGAGTAGAGCTGGTAGACGACCTCGAAGCGGTGGTCCCGATCGTCGTAGCCCTTGTAGTCCACGCCGCCGAGGTCCATCAGCATGTTGAAGTCCAGGCCCTCCTGGTCGCGGAGCCAGCACAGGACCTCGCGGATGTCCCCAGGCGCGATGGTCACCGCGTGCTGGCCGACGTGGGTGTACGTCGCCAGGATCCGGTCGCCGAAGTGGTCGTTGACCCGGGCTGCAATGGTGGCTTCGTCCACAACTTCTCCGTGGGCCCAATCTGGGAGTGACTGTTGCGCCAGCTGAGCGCGGGTGGCTACTTGGCGGTGTCCGCCCACTCCACGTTCTTCTCGGCCTGGATCTTCTCCTGCAGCCGATGGATGGCCCCGATGACGTTCTCGGGGCGCGGCGGACAGCCGGCGACGTAGATGTCGACCGGGATGAGCTCGTCGATGCCCTGGACCACCGAGTAGTTGTCGTAGAAGCCGCCGCTGCTGGCGCAGGCCCCCATGGACACCACCCACTTGGGCTCGGGCATCTGGTCGTAGATCTGCTTGAGGACCGGGGCCATCTTCTGGGTGATGGTGCCCATGACCATCAGCAGGTCGGCCTGGCGAGGGGAGAAGCGCACGACTTCGGCGCCGAAGCGGGAGACGTCGAACTTGGGGCCGACCACGCCCATGTACTCGATGGCGCAGCAGGCGGTGCCGAAGGGCATCGGCCACAGGGAGTACTTGCGGCCCCAGTTGATGACGGCGTCGACGCTGGTGGTGACCCAGGGGTTGTTCACCTTGTCCAGGAGAGTGCTCTCGAGACCCATAGATTCGCTCCTAGTCCCAGTCCAGGGCGCCACGCTTGAGAACGTAGTACCAACCCAGGAACAGGATCCCCAGGAAGAAGGCCATCTCTCCCAGGATGTACCAGCCCGCGCCGCTGACCAGGAACTCGTGGAACACCACGGCCCAGGGGTAGACGAAGACGGCTTCGAGGTCGAAGAGGATGAAGAGCACCGCCACCAGGTAGAACTTCACCGAGAAGCGCTGGTGGGCGCGGCCCACGGGGGGCATGCCGCACTCGTAGACCGCGTTCTTCTGGGGTGTGGCGCGATTCGGTCCGAAGAACTGGGACCCCAACATGAACGCGAGCCCCAGCGCGAGCCCGATGAGCAGCGCGATGAGGATCGGGACGTAGGCCTCGCCCATGAATTCGGCTCCGGTCGACAGGTGGGCTCTAGCCTGTTGTGGTGGCTGGCGCACCGCCCCGAGCGACGTCACCCGGATAGGGCCCCTGCATGCGCTGGCTCGGACTCGACGAAGCAGGACGGGGTGCCGTCCTCGGACCCCTGGTCGTGGGCGGCTTCGTGGTGGACGCCGATCGGATCGACGCCCTGAAGACCGCGGGGGCCACCGACAGCAAGCAGCTGTCTGCGAAGCGGCGAGAGGCCTTGATCGAGCCCCTGGGCGCCTTGGGCACGGCCCAGGTGATCCACATCTCGGCGGCGGACATCGACGCCGAGAACATCAACACCTTGGAAGAGCGGGCCTTTGTGGCGCTGATCCGGGCTCACAGGCCCGACGGCGTGATCATCGACGCGCCTTGCCACCCTCGGGCCATCCCGAATTTCACGGCACGGCTGCTCGCGCAGCTGGACCACGTGCCCGAGCTCGTGATCGAGCCCAAGGCCGACCTGAACTACCCGCCCTGTGGCGCTGCGAGCATCTTCGCCAAGGTGTCTCGGGACGCGGCGATCCACGCCCTCGGCGCGGTCGGGAGCGGGTACCCGTCCGACCCGGTCACGCGGGGGTGGCTGAAGGACAAGATGAGCGAGGACGGCCCGCTCCCGGGGTGTGTGCGGACGCGCTGGGGCACGCTGGACGTGCTGCGGCAGGGGTCGCTGTTCTACTAGGGAGTCGCCCAGCTCGGCGCGGGGAGCGTCGAGGCTCCTGGCCATCTCGTCCAGGATGTGGATCCTCCCACCCCTGGCCTGGGACGGCGCCTCGGACTTGACCTCGGTGCTGAATCTCAGGGCCTGGCCGCGAGTCGCGCCCATCCGGCGGTGGCTGGGCCGGGACGCGGCCTGGGTGGTCCACGGCCTCACCCCCCGCGAACGGGGCCGCGCTCGCCCATGACATCGGTCGGCAATCGGCACTTCCCCGTTCTCCAGCGACACTGCAGAGGGGGACCTCACCCGGCGGCCTGAGATGAGCCCCGACGAGCCCGGCAAGCCAGCGTCCCCCACGAACAGGCCCGACAGCGTGGGTCGGATCAACGACCTCGTCCGGCGCGGGGGCGTCGAGACCGCCCTTCGCCTGGGCCGGTTCCTCCTGGCGCGGTACTTCGGGGGGGACCCGGAGAGGTTCGAGGCCGAGCATCGCCGGGCCCCCGCCTATCGGCGGCTCGTGCGCCACCCCGCGCTGCAGGTCTGCGAGGTCACGCTCACCCTGGCGGTCCGGGTGACGGCCCAGGTCGACGCGCTGCCCCCAGGAATCGGCCAGGCGCTGACAGTCACCGGGCACCGGGCGCTCCTGGCCGTGCAAGACAGCGTGCGCCGCCACGAGCTGGCGACCACCGCAGCGACCGAGGGCTGGTCACCGCGCCGCCTGCGCAACGCGGCCGGGCGCATGGCGCGACAGGAGCTCCCCAAGCCGGGTGCGGGCCGCCCTCGGCTGGCCCCGTGGATGAAGCGGCTGAACCTCGTCCACCGCACCGTCTCGGCGCTGGTGGCCGAGCCGTTGGAAGCGCCGGGACCCTCTGATGGCGACGCCGAGCGCGCCCGCCGCACGCTCCGCCTGCTGGAAGAGGACCTGGTCCGCCTCCAGGAGCTGCGGGTTCGGCTGGGGGCCCTCGTGGAGCAATTGAATTGAATTCAATCGAGACCTGAGCCTACAAGGCCCCGCCGAGCACGATCCAGAACTGGTCCGGGTGACCCCCCACGAACAGGTCGTCGAAGCCATCCTCGTTGATGTCCCAGACTGAGCGCAGAGGGGCGCCGGCTCCCCGTGCGCCATAGGGCGTGTCGCCCTCTGGCGTGTACCGCGCTGCGTCGTAGCCATCACGCTCCACGTCGTGGGTCCCGCCGATCGGTGCATAGAAGATGTAGACAGCGCCATCGGTCGGCATGTCGTCCGTCAAGTCGTCTGCCCCGACCGCCACGTCGGCCAGACCATCCGCCGTCAGATCCACCAACGCCACCCCAGCCCCCAGACTCGACCGCGTTGTCTGTCGCTGGATGGTCGCTTGCGCACCCGTCACGTGCAGCTCGCCCTCGATCGGGCCCAGGAACAGGTAGGCCGCTCCCCTGTCGGTGGCGAACAACGGGGCCCCCACGAGCAGGTCCGCGCAGCCGTCACCGTCCTCATCGCCGGTGAGCGAGGTCGCCTGTCCGAGCGCGGTGTAGGTGTCGTCGCTTCGAATGACCCCATCGGCCCCGTCCAGGTACTGCTCGCCCTCGACCGGCCCATGGAACACGTAGACCGGGCCCGACTTCCCCTCCTCGGCGGCCCCGACCACCAGGTCGTCGATGCCGTCCCCATTCAGGTCCGCGCCGGAGTCGACACTCTGCAAGGAGAATCCGTCCTCCCAGCCAAAGATCCTGACCTCGTTGTCGTCCAGGTCCACCGGTCCCCTGACCGGCTCGTAGACGACCTGGACCGGGCCGACCACCGGATAGAGGCCGCCATGAACCACCACCAGGTCCGCCAGACCGTCCCCGTCGAGGTCTCCCATGGTCGACAGGTAGCCAGTCTGGGTCCAGGTCGCCGTCAGCGTGCTGTCCGCCTCCCCCAGCGACCGGGACTCGGAGTCGGCCAGCGGTCCGTACACCAGGTACGCCTTGCCGTCATCATCGCTCGCGCTGATCAGGAAGTCGGTGTGGCCGTCGCCGTCGACATCACCCGCCGCCACATTGTCCCCTGCTTGTTCCCAGTCCGACCCGAGCAGGCGAGGCGGCTTGCTGCCGATGAGGTCGTGGGACCCCTCGGACTGCGGGCCATACAAGACGCTGGTACAGCCTTGCTCGTGTATCGACAGTGCGCTGCACGACGAGTGGCCCAGAACGAGCGTGGCCGGGCTGGCGCCATCCGGGGGCACCGAAGCCACGTCGATGACCTTGATGTCTTCCAACCAGAAGGAGATCCCTGCCGTGTCGAGGCTCGCGGTTCCGGTGGGCGCCAGGGGCCCGTCGTAGGGCACGCCGTCCTGAGACCAGGGCCAGGGCGGTGAGTCACAGGCGATGAGGACAAGCAACCCGGCCAGGGATGGGATCGCGGACAGTCGCGAGACCGTCCTCGACACCGCGCGAAGCCGTTGCTCCTCACTCATCTGAGCACGCCGGCCAGCCAGCCAAGATGGAGCCAGTCCTCCCGGTCGACCAGGGCTCCGCTCGTGGCATCCAGCCAGCCGAGATCCAGCAGGTCCTCAGGATCGACCAGCGGACCCCTCGACCCGTCCTGCCAGTCGTAGAGCAGCAGGTCCTCTCGGTCGAAGAGCGGCCCCCGCGCAAAGTCCAGCCAGGAATCGAGCAGCAGGTCGCCCGGGTCGATCAGGGTGCCCCTCTGGAACCGCTCGTGATCAGGTTCGAGCAGCGACGGCGACACGTCCGGGACCCCCGAGACGTAGAGGTCCGTGTCAGACGCCGCGAGGTAGCAGGTCCAGGTGAGGGGGGTCTGGGAGTACAAGAAGACAGGGTCCTGGGCCACGCCGACATCCACCTTGGTGGGGAGCTCTCGGTACTCGCTGGCCGCGTAGGCAACCTCCCGAAATGGAAGGTCATCCGACTGGGTGTGGGGCGGGGAATCAGCTTCCAGGTTGGGCATCAGCGGGACCACCTCGGCCACGGTACCCCGCGCCGCAGGGGTCGCCAACACCGTGCTGACGCCGACACCGCCGTTGTCGTCGTTGAGCACCAGGTAGGCGAATTTCGGGTCGTCTGGCCCGCGGCTCATCAAGGTGTACTCGAACACCACGACTCCCGGGCAGGTCGCCCTGTCGACGGTGGCTGCTGGGATGTCCGCCCTGCTGGTGCTCCGGGGGAGCAGCATGCGGCCGCTACGGACTCTGTGCCGCAACAGCTCCGACATGCGCCGATAGGCAAACCAGGACTGTCGCTGCACGTTCAGACCAGCGTCCCAGGCGTTGGTGGCGCCAGGGTCGTCTCGCCAGTAGATCGTGCCCGCATCGGGCTCCTTGCGCAGCCCGGTCCCCTCGAAGTCATCGGTCTTTCCCGAGATCAAGCTCCACCAGCCGGCCTGGGAGGCCGCCGAGGCCAACTGGCCTCCCAGGCGCCGGAAGACCTCGTGGGCCTGCCAGAGCTCGCCGTCTCCTCTCCAGGCCCC
>Ga0209992_10000327_pt1 | contig 64415 bp, 60 predicted proteins | sample 2SBtaG_2_FD_182564 | JGI IMG/M metagenome (GOLD analysis project Ga0209992, IMG submission 182564) | Deep subsurface microbial communities from Kolumbo volcano to uncover new lineages of life (NeLLi) - 2SBTROV12_ACTIVE470 metaG (SPAdes)... | ecosystem: Environmental > Aquatic > Marine >... | reverse complement strand
GACAGGTAGTAGTGATTTTCTGCGCTGTGCTCGCTGCAGGTTGTCTCGTCTGACTCGATCCCCATTTCCTCGCTGACCAGAACGTTTTGGGTGCGCCAGCAGTCGCCGGCTCCACTGTTGGTTATCGACCACGGCTCGAACACCTCGATGTCGACTGCGTCCGTGAACGGGTAGCCGTCCGGCGCGACCACAGGAGGTCCCGTCGTTTCGACTTCGACCGTCTCTTGGTCCACTGAAGGTGTTGGGGCGGTGTCGTCTGATTTGGCGGTTGTGCTCCCATTCTGGCCGCAGGCCGCCAACAAAACCGTTGCGGCTATCAGCAGCGCTGCGGTGTGGGGTTTGGTTCTTTGGAGTGCGGTCAAGAGTTTCTCCCGTGAGCATCGGCGTGGCGCGCCTCCTGTCGACGAATCATCCGTTGACTTGAGCAGCGTTCATAGCGTGCGAGTAGCGGCCCGGATCATTTCGTCTCGGTTGGCGATGTCCGCCACGATCCGGCCAACCGCGCCTTCGCTACCCGCCACCGTGAGTTCGACGTGGCGGATACCGGGGGTCTCTTCGTCCAGCTGGATGCCTCGCACCGTCACCCCGCTTTCGGCCAAGTCGGCGAACAGAGGTCCGAGAGTGCCGTGGCCGACGTGGTAGCTCAATTCGATGCCGTGGGAGCGACTCCAAGGCAACAGTGACATCAACGGTCCTAGCGCGAGCATCAAGACGAGAGCGATAGCGACAACCGCCAAACACACCACGTAGAGCCCAAATGCCGCGGCCACGCCGAGAGCAGCCGACAGCCACAGCGTTGAGGCGGTGGTCACCCCCGTGATGTTGAAGCCGCTCCTCATGATGGCACCTGCGCCGATGAAACCGATGCCGCTCGCCACTTGTGCCGCTACCCGGCTTTGATCGGGGACCCCATCGATTCCGAAAGCGCCGGCGATGGTGAACAGCGCCGCTCCGACCGCTACCAACGCGTGGGTCCGGACGCCGGCCACTTTGGATCGGGCTTCTCGCTCGGCGCCTAGGGCAAGCCCACAGGCCAACGCCACACCCAAGCGGGCCACCATTTCGATTTCGCTAATCACGATTGCCTCCTCAGCGAACCTTCGCGCCGGACGGTTTCTACGATTGCCTCGATCAAGGGAAAACTCGATTCGGCGCTTACATCTTCGAAATACACCGCGCCGGGCCATGGCGGCACAAGTAGGTCGTAGCCGCCTTGGGCAATGGTGGTGGCGACAGTGCGGATTGCGTCGATGTGTCCTCGAGTTGTGGCGATGATGTCGTCACGCGAAGCCTGGAGATCAGCAACGGTATGCCTATCGATCTCAGTGGCGCCGATGCCCATGAAGAGGGGCACTCTTTGGTTGATGGCTTGGTCGACATAGAACGCCGCCGGTACACGGTCATCGGCCAAACGGATCACGTAATCCTGGCAGATGAGGTTCTTGGCTCTGAACAACTCGGCGAGGCTCAGCCCGGTAGCACTAGGCTTGGAGGTGTTGCGACGCCTCGATGAGCCAGCCTTCTTGCGGGCCTGCGTGACCCAATCGCCGCGATAGTTGGCGTCATATATGCGAGGCGGCCAACGGTTTTCGGAGATGAGCCGTGCCGTTGCAGCGATGGCCACGTCCTTGCAGTTCTGCGGGCCGATGAAGAACGGCGACCCGGAGGCGTCGGAGAACTCGACCCAACCATCAGGATGGCTCTCGAAGAAGTGATCGATCCACGGCTTCAGTACGGCGTCGGCGAGGTGATCCAAGAACCGTGTGACAAACGCAGGGTCGTTGGTGAGGGCGTTTATCAGGTGTTCTTGGCCGTAGATGTCGGCCGCGAGGCTGTAGGGCGCGGCCAGGTGCAGGACGGGTTTGAACCCGGTCAGCTCGCGGTAGCAGGCCAGCGTTTCGTCGATCAGGCGGGGAATCTCGCCGGTCAAGTCGAGCACCGGCCAATCCTCTGGGTTCTTGGAGGTGACCAGCATTTTCTCGGGATCGGTGCCCGGTGAGTATCGGTCGGAGTAGATCATCGGCTGTCCGAGCGCCTCTGCGGTAAGTCCGTAGACCGGCCAGCTGAGATACATCTTGGGCATTCCTAGCAACTTGAGGGAGGTCATAACCGCTCTCACATAGCGCTGCGGATCGCCCTTATACAGATCGGCCGCGGTCAGGCCATAGAGATCGAAGAGAACTCCCAGGGTGAGCAGGTCGATCGAACCCGAGACATGAACAGAGTCGGCGGGAGCCGGGACTTTGAACGACTCGTCGAACACGCCGCTGAGACCAGCATTGAACAATTGTCTTAGCTGGTCTCGGTCGGTCTGGTTGCCGGCTTGCCAACCGTCCAACAAGCGCAGCCCGGTCGGGAAGGTGATTTCGGGGGCCGGTTTGCTCAAGCGCTGGACCACCTCTCTGGGTTAGCGAACCTTCAACCGGGCGATGTATTTGGCCAAATCGGGCGGCTGGACCGTTGCCGCCTTGATGAGCTCGTCAAAGTCCCTAATAAGGACACGAATGTGCTCGGTCGCGGTCAACACTAGGTAACTTTGGCCCAGGTACAACGCGGCCCGAAGCGGGCCGAAGATAGTGATGGGCGACGCGTATCGTTTCGATCCGTCGAACAAGAACCATCGAAAACGGGGATACAGCTCGTCGGATAGCTCGGCAATTTGGTCAAGCTGTTCTTTCCGCTCGGCCAACGACAAACGGGCCCATTTGCCCTCGCCGAACGCGATCGCGCTGAGGGCCTGGGAGGGCGCACAGACCTCGATCTCCGCCGACGGATTTCGGGCGAGGGCCAGTCGGGAGGCGATTCGGGATTCGGCTTCGAGCGAGGCGACATCGTTGCCTCTGGATTCGAGCCGGATCACCGTTTCGGTCTTGACCAGATCGGGGATCCCCGACGGCACGTGCCTCACTTTGTGGCCGTCGGTCTCGGCGAACCACGAGAGCAACCGCTCGTCTTGGTGAGTGGGCCCAGTTTGGGCGAACTCCGTGTCGATCATCTTGGCGTGGGCCGGACCCTCGTTCGACAGCCCTACTAGCCAGTCAATCGATACCTGTTGGTCGACGGCCAGCGCCAGCACCGTTTCGAGTCGTGGAAGTCGCCGACTCGACGGACTTAGTAGCTGAGTGAGCGTCGAGCGATCTATGCCGGTTCGCTGAGCGACCGACCCCCGCGTGGTGTCGGCTTGCTCGAGCACTTGGGCGAGCCGCTGGCGAAACACCGCCTGGGTTTCATTGCGCTGTGGCACTTCTGTAGTGTACGCGCTCCATTTGGGGTGTCAATGCCTCATATGTGGCGCTTTGGTGATAAATCACCTATATACACTTCGCGAGCTGAGGCACACTATGTGGCTCACCATGACCGCAAAGAGTGATATTCGACTCCCGCCGAACCCTGCTTGCGTCGAGTGGCGCACAATTTTGGTGATCGTATGTTGCATCGGTCTCTTGGGCGCGGTCGTGTTGGTTGGGTCCGAACTGCCGCTACCGGCCACCCTGGTAGCGCTGGCCGTTCTTGGCGCCTGGTACGGCTCAATCCAACACGAAGCGGCGCACGGGCACCCGACGCCTTGGCCGGCGCTCAACATGATTCTCACCGAGGCGCCGCTGGGATTGGTCTACCCGTTCTGGCTGTATCGCGATCTGCACTTGACCCACCACAACGACGAAATCCTGACCGATCCGGTTCTCGATCCCGAGAGCATGTACATGAGCCGGGCCCAGTGGGACACGTCGGGGCGTCTCTATCGCGGCGTGAGGAACCTGAACCAGACCCTGATGGGTCGAATGTTGATCGGTCCGTTCCTTTGCTTCACATCGGTGTTGCGTCATCTGGTCGGCTGCTTGCGGACCGGCCACAACCGGGCTGGCGTGGTGCGCTGGGCCATGGCCGTGACGCTCATTTTGGTCGGAGTCGACGCGGCGGGTATGCCTCATTGGCAGTTCGCCCTTGGCTTTGGCTACGGCGGTCTGTCCATAACGCTTATCCGGTCGTTCGCCGAACATCGAGACGTGCCGGACGCCAACCGCAGCGCCGTGGTACACAGCCGCTGGTTCTGGGGTCTGCTGTTTCTGAACAACAACCTGCACGTCACCCATCACCGCCATCCCCACCTCTCGTGGTACGAGCTTCGCGAGGCCCACGACAACAGCGACGGTGATCTTGTGGCCGCCGCCGGTGCGGGCCTCCATCGCAGTTACCCCGCGCTTTTCGCAAGATTCATGTTCAGGCCCGTCGATGCTGTGGTGCATCAGGCTTAGCCGTCAGACTCGCTGCTTTAGCGGCGACTAACAGTGACCGGCAGATTGGTGTAGCCGTGCACAAACGACGAGAAGGTGCGTTCCGGTTCGGCCTGGACTTCGATGCGTTCGAAACGCTGGAGGACTTCTTCCCACAGCACCCGCAGCTGAAGTTCGGCTAGCCGGCTGCCCATGCAGAAATGGATGCCGTAACCAAAGGCCAGTTGGCGGTCGGCGTTGTGACGTTCGAGGTCGATCGCCGTTGCGTTTTCGAACACGGACTCGTCGTGGTTCGCCGAGAGATACCACATCAAAACCTGATCGCCCTCGAGCATCTGTTTGCCCTGGAACTCGACGTCTCGTGTTGCGGTGCGACGCATGTAGGGCAGAGGGGTTTGCCAACGGATGATCTCGGGAACCATGTTGGCGATAAGTGACGGATCGGCGATCAACTTGTCGTATTGGTCAGGGAAGCTGTTGAGCCCGTACACGCTCGCCGACATGGTGTTTCGGGTGGTGTCGTTGCCGCCGACGATCAACAATAAGAGGTTGCCCAAGTGGTCAAGGGTGGGCATGTCCTTGGTGGCGTCGCCGTGCGCCAGCATCGACACGAGATCGAATCCTGGGTCCTTGCGTCGCAGTTCCCACAGTCGCTCGAAGTAGGCCACGCATTCCATCAGCTCGTCGATTTTTTGCTGCTGAGTCTCTACGACTCCGCCCGGTTCGGGCACGGCGAACACGATGTCGGACCAACGAGTGAGCTTGCGACGGTCCTCCAACGGGAAGTCGAACAGCGTTGCGAGCATCAGTGTCGTGAGTTCGATCGACACGGTGTCGACCCAGTCGAACGTCTCGCCTTCGGGCAGCGAGTCGAGCACTTTGATGGTGCGCTCGCGGATCAACGGCTCGACGTTGCGCAGGTTGCTCGGTGCAGAAACGCCGCGCACGGTTTTGCGCTGCTCGGTGTGGGTGGGCGGGTCCATCGAGATGAACGACGTCATGGTTCGGCTGTTGGCGTCGGCGATGACGCTTCGTTTCGGGCCGAGGGCGATGCCTTCGGCCGACGAGAACGTCTGCCAGTCGCCGTCCACCGCTCGAACGTCGTCGTAGGAGGTGATCGACCAGTAACGGCCCGCGGTTTCGAGCTCGTTGAAGTGCACGGGATCTTCGGCCCTCAGCCGGGCGAAGTGGTCGTACCAGCGGTTTTCCTTGAACAGGTGAGGGTTGAGGGGGTTGATCTCGTCGATCGTGAGGTCGGCCGCGGCTGGGGTGTCGGCCCCCGTTTCGGCCATTTCCATCTCTGGACTCCGGATCGTCGGGTCAAAGATCGGCGGCTCTTCAGTCGTGTCGGTCATGATTGGCTCCTCGCTGCGCGAACAGTTTGCCCCGTGCGGGCTCAGCAAACCAAACGACCGCCGAGGCTGTGGAAGTACGTGCGCCCCGGCCATACTGGGCCGGTGGACGTTCGGCCGAAACTCTCAGGTGCGCCGCTGGGCTACACGTTCTGGAAAACCGGCGGAATCGGAGACGACTACACGGCCTTCGCTAAGGCTCTATGGAGCGATGATCGCGCCGTCGACGCCGCGCTGAAAGAGCTCGTGTTCTTGCGGTGCTCGATCGTTAACGCCTGTCCCACTTGACGCGACTCTCATGTTGTCTCGGCGAGACGACGAGGTATTACCGACCAGCAGATCGACGGTCTCGAACATCGTGACCGGTGGCCGGAACTGTTCGATGAACGGGTGCGATCTGCCCTCGAGTTGGCCGATGTGCTTTGTGGACCCAACAGCGATCAGATTCCGCAGGCCGTCGTGGCCGCGGTGCGAGAACATTTCGAAGAGGCCGAAGTGGCCGAGCTCATCCTCGTGTGCGCTCAGGCCAACTTCAATAACCGGGTCGGCAACGCAGCCAAGAAATTGCTCGGTCCTTAGTACAGCTACGAGCGATAGGTAGACGACTCGGAGTCGAGCATTCTCAGCAGTCCGGGCCATTCGATCGACCCGTCGGCAACCCATCCCTCGGCGAAGAACGCGTCGTGGTGGCGTTGGGCTTCGTCGGGTTCCGGGATCAGCACCTTCTCTCCGCTGGCCAGCACCTTGAGCTGAATCTCGCACGCGACGTTGAGTTGGAAAGCCCAAAAGAAGGCCTCGGCCACCGTCGCCCCGACCGACGCGAAGGCGTGATGTCGATAAATGAGAGCTTTGTGGTCGGCCAAGGATTTGGGGATCGCGGCCACGTAGTTGTCGTCGAAATAGAAGTCGCCGTGAATGTAGCCGATGTCGTTGTAGAACGGGAAGGCCGCCTCACACAGCGGCAGCAGCCCGCATTCGAGAGCGGCCACCGACATTACGGCGTGGCCGTGAGCGTGAATGATGGCGTTTACGTCGGGTCGGGCCGCGAAGATGGCCGCAGCAGGGCGACATACCGCTTGGTTCACAGAAACACTGTCGACCGGTGTCGCATCGAGTCGGACCCGTACGAGATCCGACGCACAGATCTCGTGAAAGAACATGCCATGGGGATGGGTCAGGAACGTGTCGGGGTCGGTTGGGTCGCGCGCCACGACCGAACCGTTGGTGAGGTCAGACATTGCGTAACGATCAAGCAGCCGGAAGCAGGCGGCCACGTCTTGTCTGAGTTCTTGATCGGCCATCACGCGTCCTTCACCGCGGGCCAACCGTCCTGACCTTCGGGCCACCAGTACTCGTCGATCACCTCGCGGATCTTTATCAGCGTCTGATCTCGGCGCCTTTCGAGTTCTTGCCAATGCCGGTCGCCTTGTTGGCGTTCGCAACCCTCGACCACAAGGTCGTTGAGTCGGTCGGTGAACGGGGGCGCCGCGAGTTTGGTCCAAGGCAATTCGAGAGTCGGCGCAAAATGTTTCATGTTGGCCCGCATGCCGCCCTCACCGGCCGCGACGTGCCAACCCATGGCGATGCCCATGAACGCCCATCGTGGTCCCGGTCCGCCAGTGATTGCCGCATCGATCTCGTCCATCGTGGCCACTCCGTCGTTGACCAGATGAAGGGCCTCGTGCCACAACGCTTCTTGGAGGCGGTCAGCGATGTAAGCCTCGATCTCGTGGCGGACGTGCAGCGGTCGCATCCCGATCGACGAGTAATAGCTGGCCGCGGCGCTGATCGCCGTAGCGCTCGTGGCGTCGCCACCTACCAACTCGACGATGGGCAAAATGTAGAGGGGGGAGAACGGGTGGCCGACCAGAACCCGGTCTGGGCCAACCGCGTCGGCCTGGATGCTGGTTGGGAGCAGCCCCGACGAACTCGATGCAATAACAGCATCGGGCGAAACGAACCGGGAGATCTCGCCGATCACTTGGCGCTTGACGTCCTCGCGCTCGGGGACGTTTTCTTGCACGAAGTCGGCGTCGGCGACGGCCTCGGCGATCGAGGCGCAGAACTCGAACCGATCAGGGTCGGCACCTTCGGCGAGGCCGATCTGCGCCATGGTCGGCCAGGCCCGCTCTATCGTCTCGCGTGCTTTGGCCTCGGCGTTCGGCGCCGGGTCGGCCATCGACACGTCGAGGCCGTTCGCCAAACAGCGGATCGCCCAACCAGATCCGATCACGCCCCCGCCGACCAAACCCACTCGGCTGATGTCGTCTTTACCTCGCGGCACCGGGGCGCCTCCAGTCAGCTAGATGATCGCTCACGTTAGGCCAGAGTTGGGTCTGCCCGTAGACGATCATCGCCCTTGCTTGGCAAAGGGCCAACGGTGGCAGTCGGACGCACCCAGACCCGATTGTCGTGGTAAACCGCGCCCTGACCAATGTCGGAGTCTCGCTCATCGGTGGTCGAATTGACGCCGGAACGCCGACCGTGAAGCCATGCCCCCTTGGTGGTGATCACCAGGCCTGGCTGTACATCGTCACTGATATTCAGCCATGCCTCGAACGATCCTCGGTCGTTGCCGACGATCACCGAGCCATCGGCGTCGGCCCCGATGCGGGCCGCGTCTGTGCTGTGCATCGAAAGCACCGGGTCCTCGTTTTGGCGATGTCCAAACACCGAGTTGAGTCGGCGATGGTCGGCGGGCGCGAGCAGCGAGAATCCGCCAGAGTTGGCTTCCGCCGGTGCAACATAGTGCGGCAACATGCCCAGCCCGGCTGCTTCGGCCCGCGGGGAGCTGAACTCGAATTTGCCTGACGGGGTCGGAAACGAATCAGCAAAGGGAAGATACGGCGTCGGGTAGTCGAGCCGAGCCCAACCAGTTGTGCGCAACTCATCGATGTCGATGTGGTCGGTGGCCGGGCCACCGCTGAGACCAGCACGGATGAGCGCCTCGTCGGAGTCGAACAGCGCCGGCTCGCTGAGGCCCATGTGGGTGGCAATGTTGCGAAAGATTTCCGTATGAGAACGGGCCTCACCACGCGGTGCCGAGGCCGGGTTGTTCCAGTGAATGAACAAGTGAGCGAACGAATCGTTCAGGTCGAGATGCTCGGTTTGCATCGTGCCCGGCAACACGATGTCGGCGTAGCGAGCCGTGTCGGTCATGAAATGCTCAACCACGACGCAGAACAAGTCGTCGCGAGACAAGCCTTTCTTGATCCGCTCGGCGTCGGGATTTGAGATGACGGGGTTGGCCGCCCACATCATCAGTGCTTTCACCGGCGGATCGTCCTCGACCAGTAGACCGTCCCCCAGACGAGTCATGGCCAACGAACGGGTTGGCCCGGGTCGCAGGTCGGGGCGAGCCAGCGCCGCTGAGTTGACCCGATAAGCCGATCCGGTCGAGTAGCAGTGGCCGCCGCCGAGTCGGCCGTAGTCGCCGGTGAGGGCCGGGATGCACGACAAGACCCGAACGGCCTGACCTCCACCGGCGTGTCGCTGCAGTCCCATCGATGATTTGATACCGCAGACCTCGCGGTTGGCGATCAGGTCGACCAACTGGCTGATTTCTGCCTCGCTCACACCGGTCTCGGCGCTGGTGGCTGCGGGCGTCCACTGCGGAAGTACCTCGTCGCGGAATTGCTCCCAACCAACCGTGCGCTCGGCCAGGAATTCGTGATCAAGGGCATCGCGTTCCACTAGGGCGCTCATCACACCCAAAGCCAGGGCCCCGTCGGTGCCGGGCTTGGGGGCAATGTGGATGTCGGCGCGCGCCGCGGATCGGGTGCGGATGGGGTCGATCACCACGACCGTCGCCCCTCGCGACCGGGCCTGCTCGACGAACGGCCACTGGTGATGAGACGAGACCAGCGGGTTGGCGCCCCAGAGGATGATCACGTCGGCATGACGGAGATCGGCCGGATCGAAGCCCGGCACGCTGCCCGTGGTGTACTCCAGTGCCACGTTGCCCGAGACGGAACAGATCGTTGCTAGGTGACGAGACGTCCCGAGCGCGTTGAACAAGCGGGCTCCGGCGTGTTTGACCCCCTGAACCAACCCGACCGAGCCGGTGCCGCCGTACGGCCAGATCGCCTCGGCCCCGTATTCGTCAATGACTCGGTGGAACCGCGCCGCGATTTCGTCCAACGCCTCTTGCCACGTGATGCGTTCGAACTGGGCGGCCCCTTTGGACCCGGTACGGCGCAGCGGATACAGCAAGCGATCGGGGTGGTTGACATGGTCGAGATAGCTGTTGACCTTGGGGCAAAGCGAGCCGAGGGTGAACGGGTGTTCCGTGCTGCCTCGCAGTTTGACGGGTACGCCGTTGTCGCGGGTTACCACCCAGGAGCATCCGTCGGGGCAGTCGAGCGCACACGCACCAACTACGTGGTCGGTTGTCATGAACGAAAGTATGGCAGCGATCGTGCGGCCCGGCTAAGGGTCGGCGATACTGGCGCGCTTGTCGCCCAATCACTTTGTTGCCATCGATCACGACGGCTTCGCCGCGGTGCAGGGCGCCGCGGCCGAACGGGCTCGCCAAGGCCGCCGCCTCGGCCCGCTGGACGGAATAGCGGTCGGGGTCAAAGACAACATGGACGTAAGGGGCATGACGACTGGGCATGGTTCGGCAGTCTTCGCTGGTGGGTCGGTGGCGACGGCCGACGCAACGGCGGTGGCTCGGCTACGCGCCACCGGCGCGGCGATCTTGGGCAAGACGCACATGACCGAGTTGGCTTGCGGAACCGATGGGATCAATCCGTTTCTCGGCGACGCCCGAAATCCCCGGAATCCAGATCACCATCCCGGCGGGTCCTCGTCGGGGTCAGCTATTGCGGTTGCCACGGGCGACGTGGCGCTCGCTCTCGGCTCCGATACCGGTGGCTCGATCAGGGTTCCGGCCGCGGCGTGTGGTGTGGTTGGACTCAAGCCGACCTACGGACGGGTTTCCAACGTCGGCATGGGCGTGTGTGCGGCCCCCCTCGACCACATCGGGCCTATTGCTTCGAGCGTCGCTGTCGCGGCGCACGGCTTGCGGGCGATGCAAAACCCCGGCTGGTCAACAACGGCCGTGCCAGCGGTCGATATCGCGGGGTTAACGACCGCGGTGTTGATTGGGGACTTCGTCGATCAGTGCTCGCCGGACACGATGGCCGCGTTCGAGCAAGCGGTGGCGGTGATCGAAAGTCTCGGGTGCACCGTCCGCGAACTCGACCTTGGCATCGATCTCGAGGAAACCGACGACCACGCCAACGTGCTCGGTCGTGACCTTCTGGATGCCTTCGGCCCCCAACTGGCTACGGCACCCCCTGGCTCGCTCAGCCCCGAATTGGCGTACTGGTTGGCCCTGTTCGAGCAGGTAAGCGACAACGACTACCGCGCCGCGCTGAGCGAGCGAGATCGGGTAACCGCGGTCGTTTCTGATCACCAGCGCGACATCGATGTGTTGCTGTGCCCAACGATCAGGGCCGGCGCGAGCACGCTCGCCGCCGTTGCCCACGAAGACCGATCGGTTCGCACCGGCAACCTCACGCTGTTCAACATGACCGGGCAGCCATCTCTCACCGTGCCGTTTGGGCAAGCAACGACCGGCCTTCCCCTGGGGTTGCTTCTCACCGGCCGCGGCGGCGAGGACGAAACGGTCCTGGCCCTGGGCGCGGCGTTTGAGGCGGCGACCAACTAAGCGCCATGGGGTTCGGTGCGCTGATGTTCGGCGCCGTCTCAATCAGAGGTGATCGAGGGCATCGAGAAACTTCTCTTTCTCGCCAGCGCGCATCGTGATGTTTTGAGCGGGATAGGGAAACCGGTGCGATGTGACCTCGGTACGGAACTCGTTGAGGGCGGCGACCCGTTCGTCATGAATCTGGCGGTGTAACCGGCCGACATCACCCCACGCATGAGCATGGCGAGGCGGATCGTCTTCTTCACTCGCTTCGCCGCAGATGTCGGCGACGAACAACATGATTGCGTCTCCACCGCGACCCGACCCGAGCGAGAACGTCACCACCGACGTCTTGTTGTTGACAGCTTCCAGCACTTCTTCGGCTATGCATTCGGCTTCGACGGCGAACACCCCGACGTCTTCCATACGTCTGAGGGTGCGAAAGATCTCGATTGCTTCGTCGGCGGTTCGGCCAAAGGCTCGCAGACCGCCGCTGTAATGACTGAAGGTGGGAATGAGGCCGATGTGACTCTGGACCGGAATGCCCTCGTTGGCCAGCTTCTCCATTACGTCATAGGAGCGGATCGTGTAATACATGTCGGCGCCTTTGCCCATCATCTCCACGGCATGGGAAAGGATCTCGTCGGAGGTCCCGTACTGTTTCCACGTGCTGCCGACCCCCATGAAATGATGCGGTGCTACCTCGCGCACTTCGTCGAGGCGTTCATCCCACACGACGAGCAGGTCGATCCCGGCCTCGACACAGGCTCTTGTCTCGGCCACATCAGCCGGATTCGACATCGTGAGTGTCGTGCTCGACCCCTTGAGCGCTTGGAGGTCAGCGACCGTGTAATTGCGTTGTGCTCGGGCCCGGCCGTAGTGGTAAATGTCTTTGAGCTTGTTGGTCATGACAGAACTACTAGCAGGCATCACGCTTCGGTTCTCTGCTACATGGTTTGATCGGTGAGCCAGACCGTCCACAGGAACACCGATGTTGCCGCTTGAAGGAATCACCGTCGTCGCTTTGGAGCAAGCAGTGGCTGGTCCGCTGGCTACGTCTCGGATGGTCGATGCCGGCGCTCGGGTTATCAAGATCGAGCGTGAAGGTGGCGACTTTGCCCGCCGCTACGACACATCTGTAGGCGGCGATAGCTCGTACTTCGCGTGGGTGAACCACGGCAAAGAGTCGGTGGTCCTGGATATCAAAGCTAGAGACGATGCCGCATTGCTTGATCGGATGATCGCTGGTTGCGACGTATTCTTGCAGAATCTCTCGCCCGGATCTCTCGACCGGGCGGGATTCGGCTCCGAGACTTTGCGCACCCGGCATCCTCAGCTGATCACCTGCGATATCACCGGATACGGAGACACTCCACAGATGGCCGACAAGAAGGCCTACGACTTGTTGGTGCAGGCCGAAAGCGGGCTGGTGGCGGTGTCCGGCGGCCCCGGAGAGCTCGGTCGCATCGGCGTATCGCTCTGCGACATTGGCACCGGCATCACGGCCTATACCGCGATTCTGGAAGCCCTTGTGAGCCGAGTCGGCCGCGGCTTCGGCGCAGGGGTCAGCGTCTCGTTGTTTGATGTGGCCGCCGAGTGGATGACGGTCCCGTTTGCCCAACACCTGTACGGCGATGGCGGTCCCGAACGGGTCGGACTTCGCCATCCCACTATTGCGCCCTACGGCGCATTCGAAACTTCCGACGGGAGCCTGACCTTGATCGCCGTGCAGAACGAACGCGAATGGCAACGCTTGAGCGCTGGTGTGCTTGAGCGGCCGTCGTTGGGAGAAGACGTTCGGTTCGCCAGCAACCACGATCGGGTCAAGAATCGAGCCGCGCTCGAGCAAGAATTGTCGACAGTGATCGCGACACTCACGGGAGAGCAGTTTCGCCAGCGTTTGACCGCCGGCTCCATTGCCTTTGCAACGGTAAGTTCTTTGCACGACTTGGCCGAACATGTCGCGTTGCGGCGTCGCAAGATCACCTCCAGCCACGGCACCGAGGTCGACCTGCCCGCTCACCCAGCGCGTGGCCTGTTGGACAATTCTGAGAACCGCGGGGTGGTGCCGCGCCCCGGCCAGCACAGTGCGGCGATCCGAAAAGAGTTCTCTTTATGACCAACGAGTCCTACACCAACGATCTCGACACGTTGTCTCAATGGGTGGGTCGCTCAGAGCAGCACGCCGAAGTGATTTCGACATCGTGGTGTCGAAAGATGGAACAAACCCTGGGGCGCGAGGCCGTTCTTGTCGACGGCGATGTGTTGCCACCCTTGTGGCACTTCATCACCCATCTGGGATCGGTTCCACTAGCCGAATTGGATCGTGACGGGCATCCTCGAAGAGGCGCCTTTCTCCCACCCGTTGCCCTGCCACGACGAATGTGGGCCAGCGGACGCATCGAGTTCGACGGCGATCTGCGGCTTGGCGAAGAGGTCACCAAGACGTCGACTATCGACAACGTCGAGATGAAGACCGGGCGAACGGGTCGACTCTGTTTCGTCACGGTCAGGCACGAACTGGCGGCGGGTGGCGTGGTCCGAATTAGAGAAGTTCAAGACTTGGTTTATCGCGACGACCCGGTCGCGGGAGCGGCCCAGCGAGATCCTCGTCCGGCTCCAAACGATGCCGAAATTGAGCTAACAGTCACGCCTACCGAGGTCATGATGTTTCGTTACTCGGCGCTGACTTTCAATGCTCATCGCATCCACTACGACCGCGGCTACGCCCGCGACGTCGAGGGATACCGCGGATTGGTGGTGCATGGTCCGCTAACCGCCACCATGCTGGCCGAGATGGCCGAAGTCGAGACCGGCCAGAAACTCGTCTCGTTCTCTTTTCGGGGCTTGTCGCCGCTGTTCGACAACGAAGCGCTCATCATGGGTGCCAAACGGAACAACGTTGGCATGGACCTGTGGGCATCGGGGCCCCAAGGCCAGTTGGCGATGCAGGCCGAGGCGATCTTTGTAACCGGCGCCTAACCGGGTTCGACCATCGCGAATAGTGCCAGGGCGATGGCAATGCCACCGGCCGCGGCGGCGACCGTCATCAAAACCGCAAACCCGTAGTGCAGGTAGACGGCGCTGGCGATGAGGGTGACAATGGCGCGAACAACCGTAGAAAAGCTGATCGACAGTCCGACCATCTCCGCCCTCGCTCCGGGGTCGAGCTCTGACATCAGCGGAATCGCCGAGACGATTCCGTACTCGAAGCCAAGAAAGGCCACGACGAGAAGCGTCAAACCGACCCAGAGCGGCGGCGCGCTGTAAGCAGCTAATGCGACCATAGCGGTGGTCATCAGGCTCGTTCCGCCGATCATCGATCGCCGTTTCCCGAGACGGTCGGTCAGGCGTGACGACCCGGTAGTTGCCACCACTTCGACTGCGCCGACCGCGACGATGGCCAGACCGATCTCGGCGGTATCGAGCCCGTAGGTATCCTCAAGCCACAGACCGTGGCCTAGGAAGAGGAACTGAGCGGCGGCGTTCATGAACCCGTTCGTGGCAATTGCTGCCAGCGCGGGCCGACTGAGGTGCGGCTTTCGGCGTTCGGTGACAGGGTCGTGCCGGACCCCCTGGTCGTCTCTGCGGATACGCAGGCTGAACATGACCGCCATTACCCCGAGTCCCGCCGGGGCCACCCACCACGCCAAACCTCCGATGATCAGCCCCGCCAGCGGAAGGCCCACGAGCGCGGCCCCGCCCCAGGTCAACTCGATCAGCCCGGTGGCCCGGCCCCTTCGGTCGTAGGCGACGACGCTGCCGATCCATGCGTTGAGCGCGACTTGGTGCGCGGTGCGGCCAAAACCGAAAATGATCATGCCGATGATCAGGCCCGGCGCTCCGAGGGCCGCCAAGAGCAACCCGGCACCGGCTACGAAGCCGCCGTAGCTCATAACAGTGAGTGGCCCCAGCCGGTCACTGGCCTTGCCGGTCAACGGGGCGGTGAGCGATGTGAGCTCGCGAGCACTCAGCGCCGTGCTCATCGCCTCGATCGAGAGGCCGGTGCCGCGGGCGAAGGCCGGCAAGAACGTGTAGGTCATCCGCATCGCGACGTTGATAGCGAACCTCACGCCGACGATCGCCGGGAGTGCTTGACGGACTTGGGGCCGAAACGCCGAGCTTGATTGGGTCACGTTGGGTCGACGTTAGGGCTACGGAGCCAACGCATCAGGTGTCACTTGTCAGTTCTCGAACCTGGGGATTCGTTCGGCGTTTCGCCAAGATAGTAGGCAGGCGTCGCGGATTCACTAAAGTCTGGCGATGGACGAGCGAGAGTCGCTGGCGGCGCGAGCCGCCGAGATCGAAGTTCGGCTGGCCGAAATCGAAAGAGCGTCAAAGGCTGCCGCGGGCGGGATCGGGTTCGGCAAGCGGATCGGCGAGGGCACCAATATCGCGGTCGAACGTATCTCCGAAGTATCGATCCATTCCGGCCTGCAAGCCGAACTGGCCAACATTCGTCGAGCCCAACAAAAACTTGATGACGGCGACGGCGGCGTCTGCGACAGCTGCGGCGCGGCGATCTCTGCGGAGCGACGCGAGGTATTGCCATGGGCAGTGCGCTGTGTGAACTGTGCGGTGTGAACTGTGCGGTGTGACCAGCTCGCCAGGATCGCTGACGTTTCTGAGAGCCGTGGATTTTGAAGATCCCGACCGCGACTACCGTCACGCGCGCCCCGACCTAGACGCTCCGCCGCGCTCGATCAACTCGGACTCGGTCTTGGTAGCGCCGATGCAGGCTGGGGACATGCTGGTCTGGTCGTCCTATACGTTGCACAGCGCCCCCGGCAATCACTTGTCCAAACGGCGAGCGGCATTTTCGGTCAACTCGCTGGGCGATGACGTGACCTACAACGGCCAGCCGGCGCTCGACACCTGCACGTCGGCTTCGCTTGTTGTGGGCGAACCAATGGTGTGCGACAAGTTCCCCCAGGCCCGACCGGTACCGAACGCTCCTAGCCAAGGAGCCAATCAGTGAACGCCCGCGACAACTCCGAGTTGTGCCCGGGCCGGGGATCAAGAATCCAGTAGGACTCGGGAGTCTGAGCGACATGGTCGAATGGCTGGGCCAGGCGGCCGGCTCCTATGGCGTCTTCAGCGAATGTATCGAGGGTCATGGCCAGCCCCGCTCCATGCTCGGCCGCGGCCTGCGCGGTGGCGTAGGTGTTCGAGGCATGGATGCGCTGGGTGTTCGGCAACTCCTCGCCCTGCTCGCCGAGCCAGCTACGCCAGGTCCCTTGGACCGCAAGACAATCGAAGAGTCGATCGGTGCTCCAATCGGCCTCGCCGGCATGGGCCGGCGCGCATACCGGGAAATACCGATTGCGGCGCAGAAGCGCCGCGCCGGCCGCGTGTTCGCCGAACCGGATCTCGATGTCGGCCGCCGGCGAGGTTCTTTCCGGTTCGTGATTCACGGTGACAAGGTCAACGGTGACGTTGGGGTGCAGGTCAAGAAACCCTTGCAGCTTCGGGGTCAGCCAAAAGATGGCAAAAGACAGGTTGGCCTGCACCGTGAGATGAGTTTCGTCGTGGCGGCCAAATACCGACTGGGTCCCGGTTGCCAAGGCGTCGAGGGCTCGCTGAACAACGGGTAGGTAGGCCCGACCGGCCTCAGTCAGATCCACTCCGCGCGGCTGGCGCAGAAATAGTGGCCGCCCTATGTGAGCCTCGAGCGCCTTCATTTGCTGACTCACCGCCGACTGTGTGAGGTGCAGCTCACGGCCGGCTTGAGTGAACGAACGGAGTCGGGCTGATGCTTCGAAGACCCTCAAAAGGTTGAGCGGTGGAAGGCTGCTGTCGACAGACATAACCTCAAACATTAGCAAATCTTGGGCATTGGGGCCGATTAGGTTGCTTGTCCAGCGCCACCGCAGCGACGAATATCTGCTCATGGTTGAGGTGCGCACCCGCATGGAACGGTCTAAAGGTTACGACCCCGACCCGATGGACGTTCCGCCGCTGTTTCAGTCACCCCCTCGGCCCGTCGCCATGGTTCGATGGTTCCTCACGAAGTTCATGTGGCCGCAGACCCTGACGTGGATCGGTATCGCCGCGCTGATGTATCACTTCTTCACGCCTTCGCTCGCCCGGTTCGCCTCGTTGACGATCGACGACGTTGCGCTGATCTGGGCCCGAAACATCGCCTTGATGGTCGTCATCATCGGTGGGCAGCATTGGTGGCTACACATCCGCAAATCTCAAGGCACCGAGTTCAAGTACGAAACTCGCTGGCTGGCCCAGAATCGGCGCTCGTTCACCTTCAACAACCAGACTCGCGACAACGTCTTTTACACCCTTGTGAGCGGAGGCGCGGTCGCCGCGCTCTACGAAGCCATCATGTTGCGGCTGTACGCCACCGAATCGATCCCGCAACTGACCTCGCTATGGGCCGTCTCGGCAATGACCGTCGCGGTGCTGTGGATCGAGGGCGTGCACTTCTACGCCAACCATCGACTCCTACACGTCGACCCGCTCTACAAGTGGGCTCACGCCTTGCACCATCGCAACGCCAACACCGGCCCCTGGTCGGGAATCTCGATGCACCCGATCGAGCACCTCCTCTACTTTTCGCTGCCGTTCGTGTTCTTGGTGATCCCTGGCTCGCCGTTCATTGCCACGTTCTGTCTCGTGTACCTGCTTTTGTCGCCGTCGCCGTCTCACTCCGGGTTCGATCGATTCAGGATTACCGACAATCTGAATTTTCACGGAGGCGACTTCTTCCACAACTTGCATCATCGGTACTTCGAGGTGAATTACGGCATGTTGTTGTTGCCGCTCGACAAGTGGTTTGGGACATTTCACGACGGCAGCCTCGAAGCTCATCACGCAATGAAGCAGCGTCGGCGCCCACGCGCTGATGGCGAAACAGAAGAGGTCATCGGTGGCTGAACAACTGCCGGCCATCGCCGAACGCTACGAACGAGACGGCGTTGTTGTCGCCGACATTCTCGACGATGTCGAAACCGTCGCTCATCGCCGAGCTCTCGACATTGGAGAAGCTGCTCTCGGCCCGCTTCACTACATGAACAAGGTCCACACGGTGATGAGGTCCCCCTACGACCTCGCGACGCACCCCCGGGTCCTCGACATAGTCGAGGCTCTCATCGGTCACGACATCTTGCTCTACAACGTCGACTACATAATCAAAGAACCAGGGTCAGACGCCTTTGTTTCGTGGCATCAGGATCTGACCTACTGGGGGTTGGCCGATGACGACGCGCAGGTTTCGATGTGGCTGGCGCTCGAACCAGCGACGGCCGAATCAGGCTGCATGTCGATGGTTCCAGGAAGCCATCGTGGCGGGCGTGTCGTTCACGTCGAACAACCATCGGATGCCAATGTGTTGCTACTCGGCCAACAGATAGTCGGGGTCGATCCAGCGACGGCTCGTCACTATCCCCTCGCCGCTGGTCAGGCATCGTTTCATCACGGATGGACAGTGCACGAGTCAGGACCGAACCGGGCTCGGCATCGGCGGGTGGGGCTCAACGTGCAATACCTTGCCCCTCACAACCGCCAAGAACGCGACGACGCCGCGACGATGTTGGTCCGCGGCGTCGACAACTTCGGTCACTTCCGAACCGAACAACCACCCGATGTCGACTTCGAGCCCGACGCCGTTGCCCGCTTCCGCGAACTCGACCAGGCGATGAAGCAAAGCTTCAAAACCAAACGCTGAACGCGGCCGGGCCGGCTGGGCGGCGTCGGCGTTGTCTACCTACTTCGCTTCGGACCAACGCTGCACGATGCTGACGTCGGCCACAAACTTCACACTGGGCGTGGGCGACCAATAGTGAGCGGCTTCGCTGACGCCACGATCAACCATGTCGGCGACGGCCGCGGCGTTTCGTGCCGGGCAGTGGACGAGCAACTCGTCGTGCAAACACAGCACCACGCGGGCACCAAGGGACCGGCCGTGTCGGCGAACGGTGATCGCCCACACCTTGAAGAACTCGGCGGCCGCCCCTTGGATCAGCGCGTTGCGGGCGAACCTTCCCCGTGCCGCGGCGACCGATATGGCCCGGTCCAAGTCGCCGTGCACCGACGGATCAGTCCACATTCGTACCCGCCGGCCGCCGCTGGTGAATACGTCGTGACCAAGTTTCCCTTGCTCGGCGGCATCTTCGAGCATCTTCATCGCCGTCGGGTAGCTCTTGCGTAACCCGGCGAGGGCGTGAGCCGACTCGCCGGTGGTGGCCCCATACATCGCACCAAGCACGGCCACCTTGGCGATCTCGCGCTCCACTCCCAGCCGCTTCGCAACCGGCAGGTATAGGTCTGGTTGTTCGGCGGCGCCGACCAGTGCCCTATCGGCCGATACGGCCGCGAGGACCCTGGGCTCGATCTGCCCGAGATCTGCTCGAACAAAAAGGTGGTCTGGTTCGGCTTCAACCACCGTGCGCATCTCGGCGGGAAGGTTGTGCAAACCCGCCGACGCGGTCATCCGGCCCGCCGCTCCGTCAGAGCTCGACCAGTCGCCTCGCAGGCGGCCGTCGCTGACGTTTTCGTCGAGCCAGCCGTATCCGTACGTCGTGGCGATTCGTTCGGCTTTACGCCAAGTCAGCAAAGCATCGATCAGCGGTTCGCCGTCACGCAATGCCTCGAGTCTCCAACGGCGCGTATCGGGCAGGTCGAACCCTTGGCTACGTAGCATGGCTTTTACTTCGCGGGGATTTCGCAGGTTCAGTTCGCGGCGCGGACTCAGCTGATCAAACACATGCCCATCGCGTTCGGCCCGGATTGTGTCCTCATGGGAAACCGACCGGGGTCGCACCCCCGCCGACCGGCCGATCAGTCGCAGCGCTTCGTCCGTGTTGATGGGGAGGCCGTCGCGAGCCATCTCCGCGCACAAGAGTTCGGCCGCTGACTCCGATCGGGCGGTTGATCTCGCCCGCTGAGGATCCGGCAGATCGCCGAGTAGGTCGTCTTGTAGTGACGCGGCCCGCAACGCCAGCGAACTCCAGGTTGCCAGCGTTTGCGGCGAGGAGCGCCAGCGGGCATCGATCCATTCCGGACGCAGGTGGCCGTCGGGCTGGAGCGGTAGATCAGGGTCGCCGTCGTGGTCAGGCATGGCCAACAAGTCGAGCTGTCCCATCTGGGGGATCGTGTCGAGCGGCAAGTCATGAAGGGCCGCCCACACTTCTGACAGCGGGCTCTTCCAACCACCGAACAGCAGCCGATGCACGACCGAAACATCCCAACACCGGTCGATCGGGATTTCTGTTTCGGCAATGCGACTAGAGGTGTGCCGGTCCCACCAGACCCAGCGCGGCGACGACGCGGCATGAATTTCTGCGAGGGTCGCAAGTGGGTCGGCGGTGGCAAGCGCCCACTGTTGGTCGCGGTGGGCCAAGCCGACCCCGATGCCGGGATGAACAGCAACGGCGACGAGATCGTCACGATCAAATGTCGGTGTCAGACCCACCGGGCGACCGTATCAAGCCCACCCCACCTCGATCTCTGAGCGATGAGGTTGTCGATGCGGTCCGCATCGCTCAGAGATGCAGGGTGGGGTTAGTCGTTGTCGGTAAGGCCGGCGCCGGCGCCGCGCAGGCGGGACTCGTCGGTGGCCGGGACGTAGGTGCGCTGGGCCAGCACTTGCAGAGCGGCCCAAGTTGACTCGTCGATATCGACGCCGTGGGGCGTACCGCTGCTTGAGTGGGCGATGGCTGGCGAGGTTGTCACGACGATTCGCGACGCGTGGGCCAGCTGTTCTGGGGCAGATCCGGAGAATCCCGTCCCATCGACGCGAACAGTGGTGCCGTCGTCGTTGCTCAGCGCGAAGCACGATCCCGTGGCGCGTCCAGTAATGCCGGCCAACCCCACGAGCAGCAGCGCTGAGCGCGGCGAGTCGACTATGGCTTCTCGGATATCGCCGGCGGCGATCATCTCGTATGGGCTTGGACTGCACGCAACGGCCGGTGTGTAGCCGTCCTCGACCGCATCGAGGACCGCCCCGAGGCCGTCACGACCCAGCGCGCAAAGCCAGACGGCGGCGGCCGCAACGCTTTGCGCGAGTCCGGCCGGGTACCCGGCACCGACGGCCGCTTTGCGAGCTAGACCTCCGACTTCGTTCAGTGAACAGATCACGATTCCTCCAGAACCGGCAGCCACCAATCGTCGGGATTAGCTAGCGCGTCGGCATTGGCAACATCGGATGCGACTGGTGCACCTTGATAGAGGGTGATTCGGGTCCACCGGTCGCTCTTGGGGTCGAACTTGCTGGCTCCGAAGAACGAGAGTTTGGACCTGAGCATGTCGATCGGCAAACACCCTTCGCCGATCAGATTGTCGCGGATCTCGGCATAGGGGAACCGGCTCAAGTTCTGGGCCCGCAACGCCGCGAAACGATGCCCCGGCAGTCGATCAAGGAACACAGCCAACGATTCGGTCGAATCGGAGTTTTCGAGATCGGCAACCAGGGCCTTTACGCGGCGGGCAATATCGAGAGGCTGCTCTAGCTCGGCGCCGGCTTCTTCGTAACGAAGTCCCAGCCTTGGCTCTAGTTTTTCCTCCGAGACGTACCAGAACTGGATTGTTTCGGGAACCGAATCGAAATCGAGTTCGAGAGCCCAGTCGAAACCATCGCGGACGATATCGGCCAGTTCGCCAACGGTCATCGACGGGTCGAGCGTGGGGCTGATCGGACTCGACATTTGAGTCGCAAGCTCGTCGACCAACTCGCCGTGTGGCTCGAGCAACAGAGCAACGATCAGTTCCTGAGTTTCGATCGACCACCGGCTCGACTCGACAACCAGACGGTCCCACGGCGAATCCCCATCGAGCCAGGGTGAGTCAACCAGCGCGTGCACCTCAACCAGCTCTCGGCGTAGAACCGCGATTCGTTCGCTTTGACGTTGGTCGGCGACGTTCCATTGGTCGACGTGACGTCGAGCTCGACCCAACAGCGCTCGGACGGCTTCGGTGGATGCGCGGCTGGGGGTTTCGATGGCCCGGACGCGTGCCAGCGCCGTTTCGCGTGCGGTCATCCAGTTATTGATCAAGATCGGATGGCTCACCAAATACGGGGCCATGCCGAGACCAGTCGAATTGCCGATGCCGAGGTGACGGCGCAGGCGAGGTTCGAGTGCAACGAAGGTGTCGGGCGATCGCCGCCGGGCTACGTGTTCGACCAGGTCGTGAGTGAACTCCCGAGTAAGCCAGACGCTGAGCATCTCGGCTCGAAACGGATCGGCCATACCGGGACGATCAGCGAAATTGGAACGGTCGGCGATGCCAAACTTGCCGTTGCCGTAAACCGCAGTGGTTCTCATCAGGTACCCGACAGACGCGATCATTTCTTCGTCGGGTTGGTGCCCGGCCGATAGGGAGTCGACCACGTGATCGAATAGCCGAACCGACCGGTTCGCTCGGCTGAGGCTGAGTTCGCTGGGCCGGTACCGCGCTGCTTCTTGGGTTGGTGCAGCGAGTTGGAGACGGTCGAGGTCGGCGGTGGTGGGCGTGCCGTCGAAGAGCACGTAGGTGCTGTCCCACGCTTCGGCGATCACTCGGTCGGTGCGTTGTGACGGATCGAGCGGCGTGCTGAACGCCACCAAACTGTACTGATAACCCGAGAGCCAAACGCTGTAGACGGCCCGACCGAAGCCGTCGTCGGAGATTTCCCAAACTGGTCGGCTGACAACGGCTTGCTCGTCGGCGAGCCGCCGTATGAGGGTGCGCATGAAGCTCAGCCGGGTCGGGAAAAAGCTGCCCATCCGTTCGAGCCGCATGACCTGATCGGGCGCCCGCAGAGTGAGCGAGTTCATCGAGGGCCAAACGATTCGTCGTAAAACCGCAACCAGTTAGCGCCCATCACCGCGTCGACATCGTTGTCTCCGAACCCGACGCCGACAAGCCCGGCGCGGATATTTCCGAAATCGCGAGAGTCCTTGAACCACCCCGGTTGCGCGGGAAAGCCCGGTGCCGCGGCCGAACCTTCTCCGTAGTCGATGGCCTTGGTCCATCGCCCGTTACGCATCCATGTGACCACCGTGTCGGGCTGGGCTTGGCACAAATCCGAACCCAGTCCGAGGTGCCGCACTCCGTAGCGCTCGGCCGACTCGTAGATCATCTGGCAGAACCCCGCGATCGTGCAGGCCGAGCTGTCCTTGAGATGATGGGGATACATCGAGAAGCCGAGCATCCCGCCCGCTTGGGTAAGGGCCCGCAGCACATCGTCGGACTTGTTTCGCAGGGCCGGATGCCACCAGGCCGGGTTGGCGTGGGTGATGGCTATCGGACGATCGGATAGCTCGATGGCCTCGAGGGTTGACCGCTCCCCGGAGTGACTCATGTCGACGACGAGCCCGACCCGGTTCATCTCCTTTATGACTTCGCGGCCCATCCGGGTCACGCCTGGATCGACGTCTTCGTAGCAACCCGCCGCCAGCAGCGACTGATTGTTGTAGGTGAGTTGCATGAATCGGATGCCGAGCGTGTGGCAGATCTCCACCAACCCGATGTCGTCTTCGATGGGCGACGGATTCTGGAAGCCAAAGAATATTGCCGTGCGACCCTCGTCGACCGCTCGTCTGACGTCGTGGCCGGTCCGGCCCATGAAGATCAGTTCGGGAAAGCGCTCGAACCAGGCGTTGAACGCCTCGAGATTGAGCACCATCTCGCGAAATGACTCGTGGTACGCAATCGTCACATGCACCGCGTGCACGCCGCCTTGGTTGAGTTGGTGGAAGATCTCCTCTGACCAGTTGGAGTACTGCAGGTTGTCGATCAGCGGAGCGGATGTCATAGGGCTACCGGGCTTTCGATTGGGTAGGCGGCAGGGCCTCGAACGTTGTCGATCTGATGGTAGGTCCCAGAGCAAGGCCGAGGGCGATCGAAGTCATCGGAAGCCATCGGTGCACCGTAGGCGACTGCCGGCCTAGCGGGGTGCGTGGGCGACCGCGGTCCGGTCGATCTCAGCAATTGTTGACAATCCCGAGAGCGCCATTGTTTGTTCGACCCCATCCTGGAAGAAGTTCAACATGTGGGCGACTCCACGCTCGCCTCCTGCCGCTAGAGCAAAAAGATGGGGTCGACCGATCATGCAGGCAGTGGCGCCCAAGGCAACGGCCTTGACGATGTCGCTGCCGCGTCGCACTCCGCCGTCGCAGTAGATCTCGATCCGGCCGCCAACCGCGTCGGCTACGGGCGCTACCAGGTCGATGATCGCCGGCGACGAGTCGAGTTGGCGACCGCCGTGGTTGGATAGTGCGATCGCGTCGATTCCTTCGCTCACGGCAATCTCGGCGTCGGCGACCGATTGGATGCCCTTGAGAATGACTGGGCCGTCCCAGTGCGAACGGATCCACGCAACGTCGTCCCACGACAACCCGGGATCGAACTGACTGTTGATGTAGTCAGCGAGATTGACTGCCGACGAACCGTCGTCGGTCCCGGCGTTAAGCCGGGCTTTACTCACCGCAACGTTTGAGAACACGATTGGTTCTGATCGCAGGAAGTTCCAGACCCAGCGGGGGTGGCGCGCACCGTCGACGAAGGTGTCGAGGCCCAGTTTGGGCGGCAGGGTCATGCCTCGGCGAACGTCTCTCTCGCGGCGGCCGAGCACGGCCGTATCGACCGTGATGTACAGCGCCTCGAAGCCAGCGTCTTTGCAGCGATCGAGCATGTCTTTGGTGAGCTCGCGGTCGCGCCAGACGTAAACCTGAAACCACTTGCGTCCGTCGCAAACCGCGGCCACTTCTTCGATCGATCGGGTTCCCATTGTTGATAGCGAGAACGGCACGCCGTGAGCAGCGGCGGCCCGAGCAGTTGCCAGCTCGCCAGCAGGGTGGGCGATGCGAGGGAACCCGGTCGGGGCAATAATTAGGGGCAGGGGAGCGTGAGCGCCGAGAATCTGGGTCGATGCGTCGATCGCTGACATATCGCGAAGCACCCGAGGAACCAAGGTGCGAGCGGCGAAACGAGCGGCGTTTCGATGCATCGCCTGTTCGTCTTCGGCCGCGCCATCGATGTAGTCGAAGACGCCCGCTGGTAGCCGTTTCTTCGCGAGGTTGCGAAGATCGTCGATGTTGGCCGTTGACGAAAGGCGGCGAAGGTCGGCGTTGCGCTCGCGGGTTTTGAATCGAACGACGGAGCGGAGGGATTTGAGCATGATTCAAGCAATCTCGCGAAGTACGGCGGCGAGCCGGTCGATGTCTTCGCTGTTGTTGTACGCGTGCAGCGACACCCGCAACCGGTTGCCGCGTGAGCTGACGTAGACGTCGTGATCTTGCGCTAGTTGCTGTCGTAGCCGCAACGCATCGTGAACCGGGTGCCCCAGCGAAACTATGTGGGAGCTGGCGCCTGGCTGTCCGGCGGAGCGAAATGGCGACCATCCGATCTTCGCTGTTGCGTCGACCAGTTCGTAGGAGAGCACCGCGGCATGGTTGGCGATCTCGGGTATGCCGGCGGCTAGAAGAGAGCGGATAGATGCCGATAGGCCAACTGCGGAGCTGTAGGAGATCGTTGAGAGTTCGAAGCGGCGAGCTCCGGAATCGAGTTTGAGGTGACGGGCATCGAAGTCGAAGGGATTGGGTGATCCCATCCAACCAACAACGGCCGGCACCGTATCGAGCAGCCGTTCGTTGACCGCGAACAGGGCCGCACCGCCGTGACCCGATAGCCACTTGTAACCGCTGGTAACCACCGCATCGGCGGTCCAGTCGGCAATGCTTACCGGCGCCGCTCCGGCTGCCTGGGTGGCGTCGACGACGAGCGATGCACCGAACGAGTGGGCCCGGTCGGCGATCGCTCGAACGTCGACTGCGGTGCCGGTTGCGTATTGCACGGCGCTGACACAGACGACGGTGGTAGCAGAATCGATCGTGGCGAGAATGTTGTCGGTGAGCGAGGTGTCGGCCGCGTCGTCGACCCACCGGATCGACATCCCCAATCGGGATGCAGCGCTCAACCACGGATAAGTGACAGCAGGGAAGTCGGTGGCTACGAGCACTACCGTGCCGTCGGGTGTCGCCAGCAGGGAGCAGGCATGGTTGAGGGCCTCGCTGGCCCCGCCGGTGACGGCAATTCGGTCCTCGGTTGTGTCGAGCAGTTCGGCGCCATCGGCTCGAAGTTGATCCAGCACTTGGGCCTCTGCCTCGTCTGACAGCCGCACGTTTCCGTGTTGGGCAATGTTGTTGAGGAACTCCGTCATCGACGTGGTTGACGCCGCCGGTATGAGTCCGAGCGATGCCTGGTTCAAGTATGTGGTGTCGTCGAGGGCCGAGTAGTTATGGCGCGAGATCAGCGCGTCCATTACGGGTCCAGTCGTGGTCGTTGGATGATTCGAGAGCCTAGTGTCGGACCATGGCATCAATCGAAGACGTACGTGACCTGGTGGCCGGCGATCATGGACTCGCGACTATCAGCGTGGTTCGCGACGACGGCACTATTCACTCCTCGGTGATCAACGCCGGCGTGATCAGCCATCCGACAACTGGCGAATTGGTGGTCGCCGCGGTAGTGCGCGGGTCGAGTTGGAAGCTGCGACGGCTTCGCCAAACACAACGGTGCACTCTGGTATTTCGGGTCGGGTGGCAGTGGATTTCGGTGGACGGGCCCGTCGACATCAGCGGCCCCGAGGATCATTTAGCGGGCGTCGCCTCCCATCAGGTTCCGAAGTTGCTGCGCGACGTATTTGTTGCCGCCGGTGGCAGCCACGACGATTGGGCGGAGTACGACCGGGTGATGGCCGAAGATCGACGCACGGCGGTGCTTATCACTGCCGAGCGGATCCAGTCGCCGAGGCCTTGAGGTCATCTGGCTACACTCGCAGCGATGCTCGGACCAGCTAGAAGTCGTTGATGAGTAGGTCTGGGTCGCGCAACCGACCGGCGATGGCCGATGTCACCGCGGGCGTGGCGGTTTCGCTGGTTCTCGTCCCTCAAGCGATGGCGTACGCAGAACTCGCTGGCTTACCAGCCGGGGTTGGGCTTTTTGCCGCCGCGTTACCACCGATTTTGGCCGCACCGTTTGCTTCTTCGCCGTACCTGCAGACCGGCCCGACCGCGATGACGGCACTGCTTACTTTCGGGGTGTTGACCGCGGTTGCCGAACCACAAACGGCCGAATATGTGGCCCTGGCTGCGCTCCTTGCGATGGTTGTGGGTCTCGGACGACTTGCCGTCGGTGTGCTGCGGCTGGGTCAGATCTCGTACCTGATGTCGCAGCCGGTGCTGACCGGATTCACTACTGGCGCGGCAGTGCTGATTATCAGCTCGCAACTACCAACCGCGCTCGGTGTAAGCACGGAACGCAACGGCGTCCTGGACCGCGCTGGTTGGGCTCTGGCGCACCCCGGCGAGTGGCAGTCCTCGGCTATGGCGTTCGCGTTGGGGACCGCGGTGGTGATGATTGGTGGGCGACGAATTCACCGCCTGTTTCCTGGGGTTTTGCTGGCGGTGGCCGTCGGCATCGCGATTAGCGAGGCGTTCGACTACGGCGGCTCGGTCATCGGGACGGTTGATGCCGGGTTCCCGGCCTTGTCGCTGGACCTGCAGTGGGATTCGGTCGGATCGTTGGTCGTAGGCGGACTTGTCATCGCGATTGTGGGCTTCGCCGAACCGGCCGCGCTGGCCCGAACATTTGCCACGATCGAACGAGAGCCTTGGGATCCCAATCGCGAATTTGTCGGCCAAGGTATGGCCAACCTGGCCTCCGCGGTTTCTGGCGGTTTGCCCGTGGGCGGGTCGTTCTCTCGGTCGTCGCTTAATCATCTCGGCGGGGCGCGAACTCGTTGGAGTGGGGCCATCACCGGCATCGCCGTGTTGTCGTTTCTGCCTTTCGCCTACGTGGTTGAACAGCTACCCCGGGCGGTGCTGGCGGCGATCGTAATTGTCGCTGGCGTCAACCTGATCGAGGCGGGGGCCGTTCGCCGGATCGCGTTGCGGTCGCGGCCGCAGGGTTCGGTTGCCGCAATTACGTTTGTGGCAACCCTCGCGACCGCGCCGCATGTTGAGCGAGCGGTGCTAATCGGCATCGCCGTTTCGATCGGTGTGCACTTGTGGCGCGAAAGCAAGGTGGTCTGCTCCCTCGACTCCGATGGCGCCCATCTGATCGCTCGCGTCGAAGGCGTACTGTGGTTCGGTTCGTCGAGTCGCCTCGAGAACCTTCTGGGCGACGCAGTCGCCACCCATCCGGAGGTCGAGGCAATGGTGGTCGACCTGGCCGGCGTTGGGCGTCTCGACTATTCGGCGGCGCTGATCTTTGAACAGTTTCTCGACAATGCCGAAGCCGCCGGGGTCAAGGTTGAGTTTCGAAACGTCGCGGCTCCCGCTCGACGCATGCTCAAGCGTCAGTTGGATGGTCGAGTCGCCATCAGCGACGGTCCCTCCTGAGCGGTGGGTGCGACTAGACCGCGTTCAGAACTTCGGTTGCCCGATCGACGTCGTCAACTCCGTTGTAGAAGTGAGGGGCCAGTCGCAGCATGCCGCGGCGACGGGCCACGTCTATACCCGCATCGGCTAGTGCGGTAGCGACTTCGTCGAGGCTGCGATGCAGAGGTCGCAGGAAAACAATGCTGCTCAAGCGTTGAGGATCGCCGCGGTGTTGCGGTTCGAACTTCTTGACATCGATCTGCTCGATTAGTCGCGCTGCTAGTGACAGATTGTGGGCGTAGATGTCGGCGATTCCGGTTCGTTCGACGAGGGCCGCCGATTCGGCCCAAGCGGCGTAGTTGAAAAAGTTTGCCGTTCCGAAGATGTCGTGTTGTCGCGCCGATTCTGGTGCTACCACGGAGTCGAGATCGAGTTGTTCCTTGGCGAGATCGTCGGCGGTCAATGCGCTCAGCCAATAAAGCTTGGCCGGTGCCAAGCGAGTCAACGCGTTCGGCCCCAACCAGCAAAAGCCGGTGCCGTAAGGGCCGCAGAGGTACTTGAACCCGACACTCACGAGCGCATCGATCGGGTGATTGCTGGGAGTCATGGGGATTGCACCAACGGCCTGAGACCCGTTGACCACGAACAGCGCGCCGACCTCTCGGCAGAGCTGCCCAATGGCGTCGACGTCGATCATGTGGCCGCTGAACGAATGGACCCAAGTCAGACATACGGCGCGTGTGCGAGCGGTGATTTCGGGAACGATCTCGGCTGCCGTGAGCACTTTGTGTTGGGGGGTGAGCTGCTTAACCGTCACCCCGGATTGTTGTAGGCGCAGCCATGGCAAGACATCGGACGGGAAATCGTTGCCAGCCACGATTACTTCATCGCCGGGTCCCAGGCCCAGGCCGTTGGCGACGAGATGGAGCCCGTAGGAGGAGCTATTGGCCAGAGCGATCTCGTCCGGTGACGCCGACAAGACGCGGGCGAGGGTTGAACGCAGGTTTTCGGGAATCTCGGTGAAGGGCTGCGGCGTCATTAGGTTGTGAGGTTGCTGCTTCCATCGAACCATCCGGGCAACGGCGTCGGCGGCGCGGCGGGGGAGCGGACCCTGATGCGAGGCGTTGAGCCAGACCCGATCTGATGGCAAATCGAACTCGGCGGTTAGCGGCAATCGGTGATGTTTCACAGGCGACTCTCGGGTTGGGTGATGGCTTTCACCAGCGGCCAAGCATCGCTCGAATTGTTGGCCATGACGGTGTACCGATTGCCCGATGAGCGGTAGATGCCAGATTGGAACGACACGCCGGCATCCATACCTTCGAGCCAGACGCGGTCGCCACCGTTACCGATCCAGAAGCCGCGGCCGTACGACCGGCGCTCGTCGCAAACGCTCTCGGCCGTCATCATCATCTCCATGGTTGCCGTCGACACTATGTCGCCGGCTGGGAGGCTGGTCCACAAAGCGCTCATGTCGTCGAGGCTGACGTAAACGCCGCCGTCTCCGGCGGCCACAACCGGTAGGTGAAACAGGTTCGACCGGCCGTTTCGGAGGTAACCAATCGCAGAGTCGGGCGGTAGATCGTCGCGGCGAAGTAGCCCACCGTCGCTCATGTCGGCTTTGTCGAGAACCCGGGTCTTGACCGCATCGCCAAACGACCCTGTCACCAGTTCGACGATGATCGAAAGCAGGGAGCTCGGCACGGCCGCGGGGGCGGTTGCACTTTGACATCTCGGATCGCCGGCATGTTCGGCACCGGCGGCTAGCGCAAGACTGCCGACGGTCAAAATGACTGTGCTGACCAAGCCTGTTCGGAGAGCAAGAATACGGTTCATGATGGGGGACTACTGTTGTTGGGGTGTCTTCAACCGTGGTGGAAACACTCCTAAACGCACCCGCTGGAATCCCTCAACAACTTCTCAAACCTCGTCGGTGCTTACCGAGCGTTCGGGTAGCAAGAGCTCGACGATGCTGCCACCGTGCTCGCTTGGGCCGATACGCATTTCTCCACCGGCAGCTGTCGCGGTACGGCGCGCGATGTCGAGCCCAAGCCCGGTCGAGCCTCCTGCGCTCTCACCACGGCGGGCCTGGCTCGGCTCGAACCCCGGACCCCCATCAGCGACCCAGACACAAGCACTACCGCCGGCGCTTGATGTCCCGACCTCAATAATCGCAGTGTCGTCGGTGTGACGAAAGACGTTTTCTATGAGCACATCCAAGGCCGCTTGGAGGTCGGATGCCTCGACGTTCACCTGCATTGTTCTCTCGACGATCGTCTCGCGCCACGGCCGTTGCTGGTCTTCCGCGAGCACCCTCCAGTACGCCGAGCGTTCTGTGGCCACCGCGGTGAGATCGCAAGTCTGTTGCTCGCCGTCGGTTGCGCGTCTGGAGTCATTGATGAGTTCTGTTACGACGCGGGTCAGTTCGTTCACATCGTCGGTCAGTTCAGTAGCGATTTCTGACTCGGTCACCTGCTCGGTCCGGAGGCGAAGACGCGTCAAAGGGGTCCGAAGCCGGTGTGACATTTCGGCGGCCAGTTCGCGTTCACGTTCGAGCATCAGGTCTATGCGAGAACCGAGATCGTTGAACGTTGTCGCGAGATTGTGGAGTTCGGGCGGCCCGGTCGGGTCGACGCGGACCGACAGGTCGCCGTCGCCGAGTCGAGTAGCGGCGCTGGCAAGGTTCTGCGTCGGTCGGACAACTGCTTGGGCCAGGCGGTCGGCGACGGTGACCGAGATTGCTACGAGAACGGCACCGACACCGAAAAGGGCGAGCCAAGCCCGATCGCGACCGTGATGTCGATCGGCATCAGGAATCAGAACGCGGACCGCCGACAGCTCCGTTGGCCCTGTCGCTATCGCTACTACGAGCTCCTCGCCACCGGGGGTTGGGCCGATCGCCGAAGATCCGTTGATGACCGCGTCGCGAAGCCTAGAGGTCACTCCTTCGGCGTTGCCGACCACCGCGCCGTTTGATCTCAGCACCGTCGTGAGGCCTCGCGAACCGCTGACTGTAGTCAGCAAGACTGACTCGATGAGTTCGTCGGACCCGCCCGACGCCAGCGCAGGCACAATTGCCGACGCGTCGGCTCGGGCGATGTCAGTAGCTCGATCCTCGGCGGTGCGCTGGACAAGAAACGCCAGCGGAACGACGAAGGCGAGCGCCACCATGCTCGAAACCGCCAGGAAAACGAGAATGAGCTGGCGTCTCATCCCGGATCGACGAGCTTCACACCAACGCCCCTAACCGTGTGTAGGTACCGGGGATTCGCCGCGGTCTCGCCAAGCTTGCGACGCAGCCAAGACAGGTGAACGTCGATTGTCTTGTCGGCGCCACCGTAGGGCTGACGCCACACCTCGGCGTAGAGCTCCTGGCGGGTCACGACCTCGCCGGCTCGCGTTGCAAGAAACGAAAGAATGTCGAACTCCTTGCGATTGAGTTCCAACTCGTGGCCGTCGAGCGAGACGGAATGAGCCCGAAGATCGATGACAAGCTGGCCGACTTCTAACCGGTTCTCGGTTCCGGCGACCGCCGTGCGGCGAACAATGGCCCGAATTCGTGCCTCGAGTTGAACGCCCGAATAGGGTTTGACGACGTACTCGTCGGCGCCGGCGTTTAGCAGACGGACGATTTCGCGCTCGTCGTCTCTCGCCGTAGCGACGATCACCGGAACGTTCGAGACCGCTCTGATCATGCGGAGAACCTCGGCGCCGTCGACGTCGGGTAAACCGAGATCGAGCACCACCACGTCGGGCGCCTTCTCGATTACCCCGCTGAGGCCGCCCATTCCTGTTGATTCGGACCACACAACATGACCAGCCTCGGCGAGTGCGCGCACGGCAAGGTCGCGAATATGAAACTCGTCCTCGATTACAAAGACAGATGACATGCCTCGCGACGGTAGAGCATTGGCCGGGGCGCAGGTACGGTTTAGGGACGAATTAGTGTGGTCTTGTCGCTTTTCGAACCTGCTGTGCGGGAGGGTGAGACCATGAAACGATTTGCGCTTGCGCTGCTTTGGGTCGTCGCGAGTGTCGGAGCGGTCAGTGTTGCCTGGGCTGGCGTAAATGTCGTTAGTACAGAGGTCATTAGCCCTCCGCTCGCAACCCTTGCCCCGTCCGCACTGGTGGCGTCGGCCTCTGATGTCGAAGGCGCGGCGGCGACACCCGAGCAGTCCGAGGGCGTAGAGGTGGACGACGGCTCTGAGTCCGAGGCGACGACAACAAGCACAACCGTCGATCCTCCGACAAGTTTGGCCGACACGGTCGCACCCGATGCCGCGCCACCTCTCGACACTGCCGGCGGCTCCGATCCGGGCACGACGCAGAGCCAACCGACGACCACCACCACCACCGTTGGTGTGACCCCCACCGAGGCGCCTGCGAGTCCCACCACCACGGTAGCCCCGGCCGAAACTGCGACTTTTGCGCTCGAGGGCGGGTCGGTGGCGGTGTCCTTTTCAGCTACCGAGGTGGTGATCCTGTGGGCCACGGCTCATCCCGGGTTCGACGTCACGATCGAACCAGAGACTCCTGGCTGGAAGATTGAATTCCGATCGAATACTCATCGATCGAGAGTCGACGTCTGGTGGAAAGACGGCGCGATGCACCGGGTCGAAGAACGGGCTGCGTAGGCGGTATCGCGAGTAGCGGCTCGGCGTTCTCGTTCGTCGTGAGGCGAGGCTCGCGACGATTTATCCCACGTCTAAGGAACCCAATACTCGCAGTTATGAGGCGGTATCGGACACTGAATTCACCAGCTCCTTCGAACCAGTGAGGTCGAGTCATGAATCTTGTCCGGAAGTTTCTGAACGGTATAACCGCCGCAACAGTGTCAATCGTGGTCGTCGTTACCGCGACCGCGGCGGTTGCTCTTGGGACTACAACCCCCAGTCAGTTGCCTTTCGTTGGCTCCTCGTCGGATTCGACGTCTACGACATCCACCTCTCCCGATGACCCATCGACCGATGCGACGTCAACGACGCTTTCAGATGACAGCACCACCAGTTCGACGCTTTCGAATAGCTCTTCGAGCACATCTTCTACGAGTTCGACGAGCACCTCGACAACGCTCGCGGAGATGCCGTCCGACACTGCAAGCCACGAAGTGATGGTGATCGACGCCGGCGTTGTCTCCTACGCGGTCGATGGCGCCGAGCTGCTGGTTGTGGACGTTTCCCCCAACGACGGCTGGACTCCCACTGTTGAGGTGGCAGTCGGTAGAGAAGTCGAGGTCACATTTCGTAACGGCAACGACCGCGTCGATCTGAACCTGGAGCTCGAGCACAACCAGGTTCGTATTCGCATCCGAGATCGACGTACCGGAGTACGGACCGAGGTGTTTGTGCCGGTCGGCAACCCGCAATCCACCACATCAATCGATCCTTCAAATTCGTCGGGCACGTCGACTTCGACGGTTCCTGACACCGACACGACCACGGCCCCTGCAACCCAGCACAGCATTCAAGCCTCCGGAGGCACCGTGGTCGTGTCGGTAAGTGGTGACACGGTGTTGCTCGTCAGCGCGGTGCCAACGACTGGTTACAGCGTGGATGTCCGCGATGCCGGCCCGTCCACAGTCGAGGTCCGATTCGAGTCCGGTGACGCCGAGTCTCGGGTGAAGGTCCGAGTCGACAAGGGCCAACTCCGCAAGTCCGTTGAGGACCGCTGATCCACCAGCGCGGTTCTCGACCCAGCACGGAGCGGTCAACTCGCCGACCGCTCCGTGCTGACCTTGATGTCGCTAGGAGCTAGCCGGTTGTGATCGGAGCTGCTCGTCGCCGGCGCGTGTACGGGCGCCGTTGAGCAGACGGCCGACAAACGAGTACCTGATCACATACCCGTACGACGCGAGCAGGAGCGGCGTGATGGTCAGGCAAATGAATACGAACCCGACCAGTGCCGGAAGTTCCAGCCGTGCCGCGACACCTTGGGCGACGAACACCAGCGGTAGATGCATCAGGTACATCCAATACGAGGCATCGGACAGCCAGCGAACTCGGAAGCTTCGTGAAGCCATGTACCTGCGAAACGCGCCGAGCAGGCCGAAGCTCATCAGCCAGGCGAAGCCAACCTGTAAGACGGTGCTGACGGTCCAGTAGTCGGTAACCAGTCCTCGACCGAGCGGAAACAACACCAGCGCCGCTACGCCGAGTTGAAGTGGCCAAAGCCTTCCGACCGCGTCGATTAGTGGAACGCCCGACGTCGTCTCTCGGTCATAGGCAAGCGCTCCGAAGGCAAAGAAGGCCGCGTAGAAGCCAAATACGGCGCCGTTGGGGATGAAGGCATCGGAGGTATCTGGTCCGAACGTTTCGTCGCTCATCGCTCGCGCCGCCACAACGGCGATAGCGGGCATCGCCAGGAGGGCGATCCTGGTCAGACCTGACCGGGTAGGCCGGTCTTTGCTGATTCGACGGGTCAGCCAGCCCACGATCGCAGTCACGGTCACGAAACCGGCGACCATCCAGAGTAGAAACCAAAGGAACCAAAGGTGAGCGAACCCGAAGGGAGCCGCCGGCTTATCGGCATTGGCGTCGGACGGATCGCCGATGTCGGCACTCGCGAACTCAGCGTCGGCTGAAGCGCCGAGGTCGTCGTCGTATACCGCGCCAGCATCTCCTTCGACGTCAACCCCGCTTATGACGTAGCCGCCTATGATTCCCGCCACCACGAGTGGCAGGACCACGAAAACACCGATCAGTAGCGGCAGCCCGACGCGTCGCAACCGGTGTCTGAGGAGGGCCCGCAGGCCGCGTCGGCGCCACAGCATGGTCGTGAAGAATCCGCTGAGAATGAAGAACAACGGCATCCGGAACCCGTGGATGAATTCGAATACGGTCCAAAGCAGGTTGCTGCCGGGGTCGCCTTCTTCCCAATACGGCACGAACGGGATCGCCGCGTGCAGCACGATTCCGAGCAACATCGCGAACCCTCGCAGGGCGTCGAGATCGTAACGGCGTGCCGCGCTGGAAGCCGGAGGAGGGGGTTGGGTAATTGGTGTTTCTGGGCCGCGCATCGCTGTATTCTGGACCATCGTTTCGCGCCGTGCCGTGACGGGGGTTGCTTCGTGTTCAGGGACGAGCCGGGCCAGTATTTGGTGTTCGCATTTCGTCGCCTCAATATCGATCCCGAGGACACGGCCGACGCAAGTAGAGGCGCCCAGTTAGTCCCTTAGCTCGGGAACCAACGTTGAGCGAACTTGTCGGCCGGCGCTGGTTTGCCGAAGTAGTAGCCTTGACAGTGGTCACAACCCATCGCGGCCAGTCGGTCTCGCTGTTCGGGCCTCTCGACGCCTTCGGCGACGGTCTCAAGCCGAAGTGCATCGGCTAGGTCAAGAATCGTTTTCACGATGGCTTCGTCGCCTTTAGCCGAACCGATGCGTTTGACGAATGCTCGGTCGATCTTGAGGATGTCGACGGGCAATTGTTGCAGGTAAGCAAGCGAGGAATATCCGGTCCCGAAGTCGTCAATGGCGAACCTGACGCCCATGTGGCGAATCCGGTTGATCCGTGTGGCGAGTTCGGCATAATCAGCAAGAAAAACGCCTTCGGTAATTTCTATCGTGAGGTCTTCCATCGCCAAACCGGAACGATGCATCACGTACTCGAGGTCATCAAACGCGTCGCGCCGGTTGAGGTGAACCCCGGACATGTTGACGGCGAGATTGAGGCTGAGGCCGAGCTCGCGGTTCCAGGTCGCTACTTGATGCGCGGCCCCGGCGAGCACCAGACGATCGATGGCGATGATCAATCCGGTCTCCTCGGCGACCACCAGAAACTCTGCTGGCGGCAAGAGGTCGTCGCCATCGCGTAAACGAACGAGCGCTTCGACACCCACGAGTCGTTCGGTCACCGTGTCAACGATGGGCTGGAAGTGATACTCAAACTGCTCAGTGCGTATCGCGTCTTTGAGCTTTTGCTCGATGTCACGGCGGCGTTCGGCTTCCTCACGGAGATTGTTGTTGATCTCGACGATCGACTCGTGACGGTGCTTGGCGTGATACATCGCTTGGTCGGCTTCGTTTAGAAGAAGATCGGCGTCGCGGTGTTCGGGGCCCGCGAGGGCGATACCAATGCTTGCGCCGACCACAATTTCCACTTCCTCAACTCGGATTGGCGTGGACGCCGATTCCACGATCCGTCGAGCGATGCGCCACGCCGCGGTTGAGTTGGTGTCTGGCAACAACACCCCGAATTCGTCGCCTCCGATTCGGCCGACGAGGTCGCCGCTTCTGCATTCGGCGCTGATTCGGCCCGCTATCTCGCAAAGCACCTGGTCGCCGACGCGATGCCCGAGGTTGTCGTTGACCTCCTTGAACTGGTCGAGGTCGACAAACAAAAACGCGAGGTCGTGGTCGCGATGGCGCTGCTGCAATGCCCGCTCGGTAGCTTCTGTGATCGCTGAGCGGTTAGCCAGACCAGTGAGCAGATCGTGGCGGGCATCGTGAACAAGCGCATCGTTGATTCGATCGCGCTCGGCGGCAACTTCGAGAAGCCCCGGGACCATCTCCGCTAACGCCGGCGGTAACGGTGCCGCCCCCTCGACCGCGGGTACCGCACCGTGCTCACCCAGTTCCCATTCTCCGCCTGTCTCGGCATCGATGATGTGGGCGATTTGTTCGCGTACTTCCCCGAGCCGTCGGCCGTGAGCAACCAATTCGAGCACTTCGGCCTGCCCTTGGGTGATGCGGTGGGTTTGCTGGCGCCTGTCGCTCACAACCGAGAGGGTCCGCCTGGCCTGATTGAATTGTTGCCGCATGTCGCGGTTGGCTACCCGGTCGACGGCGAAGAGCAGCCCTACGGCAACGAAAGGCAGGAGCACTATCAGCAGTTCGAGTTGCTCGGTGATGGCGTCCTCGGCCGCGGTCGCACGGACTTCCGCGTAGGCCTTGTCGACCAGTTGGCGTGAGTTGCTGGTGAGCGGGTCGAGAAGTGGCGCGACGGCGACGTAGTCGAGCTGGCCCGACTGCGAAGCGTCGGCCAGCAGTGTTGCTATCTGGTCGTAGGTCTCGGTAAGCGAGTCGAAGAGGACGTGACTGCGTGGATCCGAAAGGTTGACCACGCCGTCAGCGGCGATGTCGACCTGGCGGCGGGCAAGAGCGTAGGTAGTAGTTATGTTCTCGAGAGTGAACTGATCGGCATGGTCTGGTCGCAGGACGTGGGCAAGTTGGGCACTGTCGACACGGATATCGGACATGCCGCCGGTAACTTCGCGGGTTACTTTGCTGTGTTCGTGGATCTGCTCGGCGAGGGTTCGCAACCTAAGTCCGGCCAGGGCGGTGGCGCCTAGTGATGCGACAAATAGTGTCATCAGAACGAGCAGCAATGGGCTTCGCCGCCCGATCTTGATCTCCGTTGAGTCAACGACCGTCTGGTGCCCCGGCTCCGGGTCAATCGAGAAGATTGAAACTCCCTAGCGACCAGACCCAGGCATCTTCGAGCTGGTGGGCGGCGCTCCAGTTGGGAAAGACGATACGAGCTGGTCCGCCCGCCTCGATGGGAATCGTGACGCCGTTTTCGCGAGTCGCAATCATTGCGTCGCCCTCGATGAGATCGGCCGCCGACATGTCGTAGGCGTAGTCGTTGATGGCCCACATATGAACGTCGCCGTCTGTGGGCCAGCCAAGCGACGCAAAGACGGCCGCCACAGTGGGACCTTGAAACGTGCTGGTTGCGGCGACGAACGGCTCGAACAGTTCGACCTGTACGACCTCGATGGCTTCAAGATCAGACAAAGACAACACCACCGAATCGTCGCCGTCGGTGAAGATAAGTCCGGTGTCGACCTCGGCGACGATCGGCGCAAGTTGGTTTGGGGAGGAAAAGGCGCGGTCGTCCGACTCCCCGCACGCGGCGGCCATCGCAACCACTAGCGGCGCAAACCGTCGTCTTATCAACGTGGCGGTCATTACGACGGCGCGGCTTTCATGGGCGGGAATGTTAGCAGGTCGGGACGTGCTGGCGGGTTCGCCCCCAACCGCTGATAGCGGCGTGGCGGATACGCTTGGCTGTTTAGAGGACCGAGAAAACCGGGGTTAACCAATGAGTGGTGCAACACTATTTCGCAGCCGTGTGAGACCGATGTTGCCGGGTCGAGTTGACTACGCGGGACTAGCAGGCTCGTGGCGCCAAGACGTGATCGCCGGCGTAACGGTTGGCGTAGTAGCGCTGCCGCTGGCCCTCGCCTTCGGCATCACGTCGGGACTAGGCGCCGACGCCGGTCTGGTGACGGCTATTGTTGCCGGACTCGTCGCCGCGGTGTTTGGTGGCTCGAACGTTCAGGTAGCTGGTCCGACGGGCGCCATGACTGTGGTGCTCGTCCCGATCGTCGCTCGCCACGGTGTCGAAGCCGTGTTCATGGTGGGTTTGCTGGCCGGACTCGTGATTCTGGCCGCCGGATTTGCGGGCTTCGGCAGATATCTGGCGTTTATTCCCTGGCCGGTAATCGAGGGTTTCACCCTGGGTATCGGCGTGATCATTTTCTTGCAGCAGGTGCCAGCGGGCCTCGGCGTGGCGAAGCCCGAAGGCGAGAATACGGCGTTGATCGCCATCCGCGCCGTGAGCGACGGCCTCGGTGGAAACGGCACCCTGTGGGCTGTCGGCCTTGTCGGGGTCGTGGTAGCGGTCATGGTAATCGCGCCCCGGATTAATCAGGCGTTGCCCGCCTCGTTGATCGGCGTTGTCGTCGCGACGTTGATTGCTCGCGCCGGTGACGCGGGCGTGGCCGTAATCGGCGAACTGCCCTCTTCGCTGCCCTCCCCCTCGATTCCCCACATGGATCCCGCGTTGATGTCGGATCTGTTCGGAGCGGTTTTGGCAGTAGCCGCCTTGGGCGCGCTCGAGAGTCTGCTTTCGGCCAAGGTGGCCGACGGCATGGCCGGAGTGGGCCGTCACGATCCCAGCCGAGAACTCGTTGGGCAGGGGCTCGCGAACATCGTTTCGCCCCTGTTCGGAGGCATGCCCGCTACTGGCGCTATTGCCCGCACCGCCGTCAACGTCAAAGCGGGGGCGCGGACCCGGGTAGCGGCTCTGGTGCACGCCTTCGTGCTGTTGGGGGTAGTCCTGGCCGGTTCGGGCCTGGTCGCCGAAATCCCGCTCGCCGCGCTTGCGGGCGTGCTCATGGTTACCGCGGTTCGGATGGTAGAAGTCAAGAACCTGCGGGCCATTGTGCGAGCTACCCGTTCCGACGCGGTCACGCTTATTCTGACTGCAATTGTCACCGTTGGCTTCGACTTGATCTTGGCGGTCGAGGTCGGCATGGCGGCGGCGGCCCTGCTTGCCCTTCGACAGCTTGCCCGAACCTCGGCTCCGGTCGCCGACCCTCTTCCGCTGCTGGACGGCGAAACGGCCGATGCCCTCAGAGCCGATGGCATCGTCTCGTACCGATTGGATGGAGCCTTGTTCTTCGGTGCGGTGCAACGATTCCTGTCCGAACTGACTTCGGTCAAAGACGTGCAGGTGGTCATTTTGCGGTTCCCCGACCTGCAAATGCTCGACGCGACCGGCGCCCAAGCCTTGGGCGAGATCATCGACGAACTCGAAGCTCAGCACGTCACCGTGTTGCTCAAGGGCCCACGCCCCGAACACCTCAAGATCTTGCACGAGGTCGGAGCTATCAATCGCCTTGCCCACGAGAACCACCTGTTCACCGACCTCGACGCGGCGATGGAACACGCCCGCAGCCATGTGGATCGGCACGATCCGGCTACGACGGCTGGCTAGAAACGGGCTCGTGAGATATTGTACGGACATATTGGTGAGGGGTCCGTATGTCGAACGATCACTGGAACGGGATCTACCGCACACGACCTGATCACGAACTGGGTTGGTACGAATCGACGGCGTCGACGCTTGACGACGTGCTTGATCTTCTCAACGGCCCGCATGCGTCGGTGATCGATGTCGGGGCCGGCACCAGTCGCCTAGTGGACGGGTTGCTGGGGGCGGGCTACCGCGATTTGACGGTGCTTGATATCTCCGCCGCGGCGCTTGATGCCACTAGCGCTCGCTTGGCGGCGGCAACCAGTAGCGAGGCTACCGCGGCGCTCAGCGTCAGCCTGCTCGAAGCTGACGTCACCGGTTTTTACCCTGACCGCCGTTGGGACTTGTGGCACGACCGGGCGGTGTTTCACTTTCTTGTCGACGATGCCCAACGAGCGGGATACGTCGCCGGTATCGATCGGGCGTTGGATTCGAACGGCCATGCGATCATTGCCACCTTCGCGGAGTCCGGCCCCGAGTCTTGCGCGGGATTAGCCGTACGTCGCTACAGCGAGGCCACCCTTGCTGCCGAGTTCGATGGCGTGCTCGAGTGCATTGGCTCTCGGACGACTACGGCTGGTGCCATCAACGGCGACCGCCGCCCATACACGGTCTGCCGGTTCAGCAAGACTTAGGTGGGCCCGAGCGGCGCTAATGCTTCGATGTGCTGGGGCGACAGCCCGCAGCAACCGCCCAAGACCTGGACACCCTGCTGCTTCCATCCCTCGGCGAAAGTGTGAAGATCGCTGGGCGCAATAATGTCCTCGAACTGCCAATCGGGCATCGCGAAGTAGCCCGAGTCGGGGTAAGCCATCGTCGGCCCCGCGAACTGCTCTTGCACGGCCGTTATCGACTCGGCGATCGTGTCGGAGGGGGAGTGCATGATGCCGGCGACCTCGACCGGGAAGTCGCGGACGATCGACACAAGGTCGGCGACGGCGATGTCGGCCTCGGTGGTGAAACTGAGGATCTGTCCGTCGGGGCCTCGTCGCACCGACATTCCGGCCCACACAGGCAAACCGGTTGCGACGGCGGCGGCGAGAGCCAATGGCATGCGCTCGGGGTGAAACATCATTTCGAGAATGATGACGTCACAGCCGGCGTCCTTGTGAAGGGCCGCGAGTTCGCCAAACCCGTCGGTCAGCTGTGCCGTCGAAGGATTGCGGGACCGATCAGACTGAGTGCCGCCGGGTTGCATCGGAACCATGTGAGATAGCGAACCAGCGACGGCGATGGCGTCGACTCCGCTGGCCTCGCGCGCCTCCAACGCGATGTTTACCGCGGTCCGGTTGAGCACGTCGAATTGCTCGCCGAAGCCCGCCGGCTCGAGCATCAGCCTCGACGATGCATAGGTGTTGGCCGTGATGACGCGGGCGCCAGCGGCGATGTAATCGAGGTGAATCTGCTTTAGAAGGTCTTGGTTGTCGATCGTTGCCGCACCGCACCAGGCTTCGGGGCTCATGGTCGCGCCGCGCCGTTCGAGTTCGGTTCCGGTGCCGCCGTCGAGGATTACCAACTCGCCGGCTCGCAACGAAAGATCGATGCCGTGATAGCTCATTGGCTGGATTGTACGACGCGGCTGGAGACGCCCTACGCGGCTTTTTCGAGGATGTGGACGCCGCAGGCCGAACCAAGGCCAATGACGTGCGCTAGCCCAACCCGTGCGCCTTCGATTTGGCGATCCCCGGCTTCGCCCCGCAGATGAGACACCACTTCGTGGATGTTGGCAATGCCGGTCGCGGCGATCGGATGGCCCTTCGATTGCAGACCGCCCGAAACGTTGACTGGCATCGACCCGTCACGCCAAGGAGCCCCCGATTCGAAGAAGTCGACCGCTCCGCCCTCTTCGCACAGGCCAAGATTGTCGTAGTGCACAAGTTCGGCGGTCGCGAAACAGTCGTGAAGCTCGACCAAGTCGAGATCTTCAGGACCGATACCGGCCTGCTCGTAGGCCTGCCGAGCCGCCAACTTGGTGAGGGTGTTGACGTCGGGGAGGACCTGGCACCCGTCTTGCCACGGATCTGATGTGAGCACCGACGCAGCGATCTTCACCGCCCGCTTCTGCGTTTCGAGCGAGAGAGTGCGCAGCTTGGCGTCGCTCACCACGATCATCGCCGCGGCCCCGTCGCAGTTGCCCGAGCACATCGGGCGGGTGTTGGGATAAGCCACCATCACATCGCTCATGATCTCGTCGAGCGTGAACCGTTTTTGATAGGCCGCGAGAGGGTTGAGGGTGGAGTGGGCGTGATTCTTTTCCGAAATTCGGGCAAACAGCTCGAAACTGGTTCCCCCGTACTTGTGGCCGTATTCCATTCCGACTTGTCCGAACACGCCGGGCATGATGCCGGTTCCGATTCGACCCTCTTGGGGCCCTATGGCGCCTACTCGCCCCGATGGCTCCCACGTCTCGGAGGGCGGGCCGGCTTTGCGTTGGCCTAGTAGTCCCGCTCCCGCGAGCTTCTCGACTCCGACCGCCATGCCCACGTCGGTTTCGCCGGCCTTGATGGCCATTACCGCCACACGAAGAGCGGTAGCTCCGGTTGCGCAGGCGTTGGCCACGTTGAACACCGGGATACCGGTCTGGCCGATCTGCTTTTGCAGCTGCTGGCCCATGCCCGCGGATGAGTTCATGAGGTTTCCCATGCCCAGGACCCCCACATCGGCCATCGTCATGTCGGCATCGCCCAGGGCGGCCATAGCCGCGGCCGACGCCAAGTCGAGGGCGTCCTTGTCGAGGTGTTTGCCGAATTTGGTCATGTTGGACCCAATGATCCAAATGTCGTCGGTGGCCATCGTTGGTCCTTTCGGAAGATTCGTGCGGTCAAGCCGGAGCGAAACCGAAAGCAATGGCTTCGGTTCCGTCGGCGTCAGTTCCCATGGAGTAGGTGGCGAGCTTCACCGCCATGCCCATCTCGACTTGATCGGGCGAGGGGTCGACGTTGATAATCGTTGCCCGCACGGGTGTCCCGTCGCAGTCAACTATGGCCGAAACGAACGGCTGCTTTGCGGTGTGGGGGATCGAGTAGCTGGTTATGACGCCGGTGGTCGAGACCCGAGCCTTGGTGAAGTCGGTCCCGAAACAACTCGCACACGCGTTGCGACGATCGAAGAATCGGGCTCCGCAGTTCGTGCACTCGTTGACCTGCAGATGAGGAGTGTCGCCAAGGATGAGGTAATCGACGAAGGGAATCTGGGCGGGGGAGGTCACAACGACACGCTAACCGGTTCTAGCTCCAGCGTTCATATCGCAAGATCTCCGAGACCGAGGCGCGGCGGAGCTTGGTGAGCTGTTTGACCGGGTAGCCGAGCGGGATCACGGCTGCCACCGCGGTGGTTGAGTCGAAGCCCACCGCTTCTTGGGCTTCGGCTTCTCGGCCCGCGCACATCGTTGTCAGAACGCCGCCGAGGCCGCGTGCCCTCGCCGCGAGCAAGATATTCCAGGCAAAGGGATAGATCGACGCGCCGGATACGACCCCGACTCGGTCGAGTCGCGAATCAAACGATGCAACCACCGACAGATCGGCACCTATCACCAACAAAACTGGCGCGGCTTCGAGATAGCCAACGAAGCCAACCGGGTCATCGCTGCTCATCAGTTTGTCGACGTCGATCACCGTGGGATTGATGGTGTTCCAAGGCGCCTCGCCAACGCTGGATTGCTCGCGGTACACCCGCATCACCGGCTCGGCGGCTAGGCGCAGCCGGCGCTTCGTGTCGGTCGAACGCACTGCCACGACCTGGTTCGGTTGGCGGTTGCCGCCACTGGGAGCGAACCGGGCATCCTCGAGAATGGCCTCGATGGTGTCGTCGCTGACCGCGGCATCGGTCCATTCTCGACAGGCGAACGTGGTGCGCATTGCTTCGCAAAGATCCATCATCAACTCGATTCGTGATCGTCTATGGGCTCGTGATGGCCGTCTGCGAACGAGAGGCTCAGATCGCTCGGGCGGGCCGCCGCGGTAACTACCACGTCGGGTCCTTCTCTCGACGCTCTCACGTCGTGACCTCCCACGATCGATGGGATGCCCGGTGGCGCGCCGACGATCCGAAATGACGTTGGGCTTGACGCGATTGCGGCGAGTGTGTCCATACGAAGGTGCAAGGTGTTGCCGCGCCACTCGGCTCTCGAGAACGCGACGTTCGGGAAGTCGACATCGACAACCTGCGGTCCGCCCGCCAATGGCGCGGCTGAAAGAGCCGTCCAGCGGCCGGGTCCGCTAGCTTCCGCGGCGGCCAGAAAGGCATTGAATTGGCCGCGGGGGTGCGGTTCGTTCAACCCCATGCCCCATGTGAACTCGCCGCGGCTGGCGTCCCAAGATGGTTCGTAGGAGGCTTCGATAGCGGCCGCGAGTCGCGTCTCTGTCTCGCTGTCTTGCCACTCCCGGGCCAAGATAAGCGCCGCGCCCGACCCCCGATTTGCTTTCATCGGTGTGGCGATGTTTCGGTCGTAACCGGCCGAGTTGATAGCCGCCCTCCACAGTCGTTCTGCATCATCACGACGTTGAGGCGCGGCGTAAAAGGAGGTTACACCGGCGGTCAGAACCGGAAGCTTGTGATGCACATCGAGCACCGGGTCGTAGTACAGCGAGGTCGTGGTTGGCTCGGTTGGTCCCGCCAGCTCCAAGTAGTGCTCACGGGCATATGCCCACCATGGCCCGAACGCCCGATCGTGGTAGTCAGTGCCAAATCGGTTGTCGTGAAGCCTCAGACCGAGGCCCGCTCCAGCCAGTCAAAACGGCCAGATCTTGGTGTTCTCTCAATGGCAGCCGATCGGGGCCGCGAGCCATTGCTGCGTCAGGTGCTCGGCGATTTGCGAATGAGTCCAGCTGAAGCGATGTTCGCCATCACGTATCATCTCGAAGGGCTGATTCCATCGGTCGTCAGCGGCCACCATTGCCCTGATGCCGAGCAGAACCAAGAAGAAGCCCTTGTAAAACAACATGCCTTCGGCGGCGATGGGATCCATCTGCACGCCGTATGGGGCGATACCGTTAGCGGTCCAACCAGGCGCGTCGTATTCGCCCCACAACTCCCCAGGAATCAACAGCCTGTAGAAATCGGGATAGTTGGCTTGGTCGGGGTCGTGGCCAAACTGGGTGAGCCAGTCAGATGCCGACCACCAAGCCGTGTGGCGTTCGATGAGCTGATCAAGGATGGCCACATACGGCTCGGTCCATGCGGGCGTCCGGTGCGCCATCAGTCCCATCGCGTACGACGAGTCCACCAAGTCGAAACGGTGCCAACTGGCCATTGGCGCATCGGAACGATCGTCCCAATGAGGATGTGGCTGCCCGTCTCGGTTCCAATTGTCGGGCGTATGGGCCTTGCGGTGCAGGTAGCGAAGCCAGCCAAGCGATCGGTCCGAGAGTGTCACGTTGCCCATGGTACTTCGCTACGGTTCGACGATGAAGCTCAATCAGGGCACCCCCATGGTCGCGATCCCCGGGCCATCGATTCTTCCCGACCGCGTCAGGGCGGCGTTGGCTCGGCCGATGCCAAACATTTACGAGGGGTATCTAGTCGATCTCAGCTTCGATGTGTTGCGGCGACTGCCGGCCATTGCCAGGACCGACGGAAAAGCCTTCATTCTCGCCTCCAACGGCCACGGGGCCTGGCAGATGGCAATCGCCAACACCGTGCACCCCGGCGACAAGGTCTTGGCTCTTGAGTCTGGTCGCTTCGCGGTGTTGTGGGGCGAATACGCCAGTCTCGCGGGAGCCGAGTTGGACGTGTTGCCGGGCGACTTCTCGAACCCGGTCGACATGGTGGCGTTGCGAGCTCGACTCGTGGACGACCAATCCCACTCGATATCGGCATTGCTTGTCTCGCACACCGACACCAGCAGTTCGGTTCGCAACGACATCCCCGCGATCCGAGCAACGCTTGACGAGCTTGGGCATCCGGCCCTGCTCATGGTTGATTGCATCGCATCGTTGGGCACCGATCGTTTCGAGATGGACGCGTGGGGCGTCGATTTGGTGGTTGGCGCGTCTCAGAAAGGTCTGATGTGCCCACCGGGCCTGGGCCTCGTCTGGGCCGGACCACGTGCGCTCGAGGCCATGGACCTCGACGCGGTTCGTGCTGGTTATCTCGACTGGGAGAGTCGTACCGATCCCGACAAGTTCTACGAGATTTTTGCCGGGACTCCGCCGGTAGCTCATATTCATGCGTTGTCCGAAGCGCTCGACCTCATCGACGAGGAAGGCGGTCTCGAGCAGGTGTGGGCTCGCCATCAGGCTCTTGCTGATGGGGTTAGAGCTGCGGTCGACGCCTGGTCGACACCCGGCGGGATGAGGCTCAATATTTCGAGCGTCGATCACCGCTCCAACGCCGTCACCACCGTCCTAACCGGTGCGATCGACGCAGCCGAGCTTCGCCGTCGTTGCGAATCGCTCGGTGGGCTTACTCTCGGGATTGGGATCTCTGACGCCCCCGACAACTCGTTTCGGATTGGTCACATGGGTTGGCTGAACGCGCCGATGATCCTTGGGACCCTCGCAACGATCGAAGCAGGTTTGGTGTCGATGGCGGCTCCAATCGGCGGTTCCGGCGTAGCCGCGGCCGCCGCCACCATCGGCGACGCCTTCAACCACTAACCCCCACCCCACAGACCTCCCCCGCATCTCTGAGCGACACGGACCGTCAGACGGTCCTGAGCGCTCAGAGAAGCGGGGGAGAGGGGCGGTGGTGGCCGCTCACCACCGCAAATGGGAGGGCTACCAGCAAGAAGGCCCCCAAAATGTTGCCAATCGCGGCAGGTAGAATCCCCCAGGTGAGCGCGTCGGCCCAGCCGGGGCCGTTGCCGCTTGGTTGGATGAGCGAGAAGTACGCCATGTTTGCCGGGCTGTGAAGAAACCCACCGGCGACGAAGGCCATCACGGTGACGAGCACCGGGATGTACTTGCCAATAATCGTGCGTCCCATCGTGGATAAGAACGCGGCCATTCCGACAAGCCAGTTGCCGAACATGCCCGAAACGATCGCTCGAGTGAAGCCATCGACCCCGCCGATCGTTTGATATCGCAACTTGGTGTCGACTACCTCGGCCAAGACCTCCTCGTAACCGGCTCCGTAGGTCTGTGTGTAGTGGATTGCCGATCCGACTACAAACGATCCAACCATGTTGCCCACGGCGGCTAACACCCATAGCCGCAGAATCGATGACCGGATGGCCGGTCCATCGCCGCTCATGAGCGTGGCCGGTAGCTCGACGTTGGCCTCCGTGAACAGCAGCGCTCCGCTCAAGACCACCAGGAAGAAACCGGTCGAGAATCCGAACCCCTCCAATAGGCGCTTAACGCCCTCGTTGTCGGTGCCGGCGGCGAGGAGGGTGCTGAAGAGAGCGCCGATCGTTATAAACCCTCCAGCCATAGTGCTCAGGATCAACACTTGACCGATCGAAAGTGATGCCGCCCGTTTGGCGCCGGCTTCGGCCATTTCAACGAGTACGACATCGGGCGCTAGGTATTGAGCGCGTGGAGCGTCGGGCATGGCCGGTTCTGGGTCTTTGGGGGTCATCATTGCAATCTTGTGTTGGCGGGTCTGGGTTAGTGCTGATGAGGGATGAGCGGCATGGCATGGGGACGGCCGTTGTGCAGCCACTGTTGTGTCCCCGAATATCCTCGTTCGACCAATTCGGTTGTTTGACTGAAATCGGTTGGCGGCACCGTTATCGGACATGGTGGCGGGATCAGGTGCACCGGAACGGGATACTCGCGGCTTCGGGTCTCTAAAACGAGTCGCTGTTGCACTAGTAGTGCTACGGAATGCAGCGCCATTGCGACCGCACCTGACGGCACCGATGCCAGCGCGCACGAGTAGCCGGTAGAGAGAACCCACACCTCGGTGGCTCCTGCCTCGATTGCCTGCGTGATGGGTGTGTTGTTGACGACTCCGCCGTCCATGAGAGGGCGGCCGTCGATCTGGACCGGCGGGAAAATGCCGGGGAGGGCTGCACTGGCCATGATGGCCGGGATGGCGGGGCCTGTCGAGAGCGATCTTTGCTCACCGGACTGGGCGTCCGTGGCGATGACCGTGAACGGCACCCTCGCGTCTTCGAGGTTTACGAACCCGACGTGGCGACTCAGGAGTTTGTGCAAGCCGCGATTACTAACGAAATGGTCACGCCGCCCCAGGATCCCTCTCAACCCGCCGATCGGGGTAAACGGAAACAAGTCGCGGCGATGCAGTTGGCCCCAAACTTCGGCCAAATCGCGGGCTGGCTTTTCGCCGGCTATCCAAGCCCCGTTGATTGCGCCTACCGAAGTACCAACAACCATGTCGGGTCTGATCTCGGCGTCTTCGAGCGCCATTGCCATGCCCACCTGGATAGAGCCGAGGCTTGCGCCCCCAGACAGCACGAATGCGGTGGTCATCGGTCAGCGTCTGCCCACGTAATCATGAAACGACAACCCGCCTGGTCCGCGCATGCTTCCCCGCATCCTTCTCACGCATCTCTGAGCCTTCGGACGCCTCTGGCGGTCCGGAGGGCTCAGAGAAGCGGGTTAGATGTCGATGTGGCTTCCGATATCGACCGTTCGTTCGCGGGGGATGCGGAAATGTTGGGCCGGGTCGGCGGCGTTGCGGTGAAGGAAGGCGAACAGGTGCTCTCGCCACTCCATCATCCCGGGGCGGTCGGTGACGTCGATACGTTCTCGGCCAAGGAAGAAGGTGGTGATGTCGGGCTCGAACGAGACCTTTGCGTCGACTAGTTGGGCCAAGTCGTGCGACACGTTCGGTGTATCGGCGAACCCGTAGCGCAGTTCGAGTTGGTGAAAGCCCAATTTGTGATGCACGAACTTGGCGCGAGCAGCCGGGGCGACGGTGGGCTCGTTGGTGGACGTGATTGACAAAATCACGACTTGCTCGTGCAGCGTCTCGTTGAAACGGAGATTGGCCAACAGCACCGGCGGCACCCTGTCGGGGCTGCGATGCAGGTACACGCCGGTACCGAGGTGTCGTTGTGGGGGGTTCTTGCCCAAACTGGCGACGAAGTCCGCAATCGACAGGGTTTGTCGTTCGAGTCTGGCCGACAGGAGCCGACGGCCTGTACGCCATGTTGTAAATACGGTGAATCCCAGCAACCCGACAAGCAGCGGGAACCAACCACCAGCCGGGATCTTGAAGATGTTGGCGCCTGCAAATGCTGCATCGACTACCAGGAGCGGCCAAGTGATCGCAACCACGGCGGGGGCCGACCAACCCCATCGGTGATAAGCGACGTGGCCGACCAACAAGGTTGTGACGACCATGGTGAGAGTCACGGCTACGCCGTAGGCCGCGGCAAGGCGGCTCGAAGTTCCGAACGCGAACACGAGGATGAGACATGCGGCCAGAAGGAACCAGTTGACGGCCGGCACATAGACGTGGCCCCGGTCCTCGTCAGATGTTTGCACCGTGTGGAGACGAGGCAGATAGTCGAGGTGGATTGCCTGCACAGTGAGCGAAAACGCTCCGGTGATGAGGGCCTGTGAGGCAATCACGGTTGCCATGGTGGCCAGCACGGTCAGCGGCCATTCGGCCCACCCGGGCGCTAGCAGGAAGAACGGGTTCTCGATGGCGGTGGGGTCCTGAAGAAGCAGCGCGCCCTGCCCGAAGTAGTTGAGGATCAGAGATGGCAGGACCAAGCCGTACCATACGGTCTGGATCGAGCGACGTCCGAAATGGCCCATGTCGGCGTATAGCGCTTCGCCGCCGGTCACCACGAGAAATACCGATCCGAGCACCAGGAATCCGCGACCGCCGTTGTCGATAAAGAATCGGATCGCCCAGATCGGGTTGAGGGCCTTCGCCACGCCCGGCTCGTGGCGCATTTCGGCGACCCCCAGCAACGCCAGGCTGCTGAACCACATGACCATTATCGGGCCAAAAAATCGGCCGATAACGCCGGTGCCGCGGTGTTGTACCGCAAACAAGAGAACGAGAATCAGTGCCGCGATCGGCTTGATCCAGGCATGAACGGATGGGGCCGCGACCTCGATGCCTTCGACGGCCGCGAGAACCGAAATGGCGGGGGTGATCATGCCGTCGCCGTACAACAGAGCGGTACCGAAAAGGGCCAGCATGATGAGTCCGGCTCGGCGGCGGGCGCCACCGCGGTCGACGATCAGGGCCGAGAGCGCCAAGATGCCTCCCTCGCCCTCGTTGTCGGCCCGCATCACGACAACCAAGTATTTGAGCGTTACTACGATCAGCAGCGACCACACAATCAGCGACAAGATGCCGATGACGTTGGCTTCTGACACCGCCAGATCGTGCTCTCCGGCTAACGACTCGCGCAGGGCATAGAGGGGGCTGGTGCCGATATCTCCGTACACGACGCCCAGTGCCCCGAGGGCGGTCGCAGCTGACTTCTTGTTGAAAACCGTTGCGGTCATGAGCTGGGGTTCCTAGTGCGTCGGGACGTCGGCCACGGCACCATCAAACACGAGTTCGCCTTCGGACAACACGACAGCACGATCAAAACGTTTGAGCGCCCCTTGGTCGTGAGTCGCAACGAGCACCGATCCGCCTTCGGCTCTTATCTCGTCGATGAGTTCGAGCAGGGCTCGCTGGCCGGCGTCGTCGAGTCCCGAGAACGGCTCGTCGATGAGCAGAGTGGCGAACGGTCGGCAGAGCGCAACCGCGATCGCCGCTTTTTGTCGAAGACCCCGACTAAACGTTGACGGTAGGTCGTCGGCCCGACCACCAAGGCCGAGACGATTTAGCAATTCGTCGGCATTGTGGGCCTCGGGAGTGGAACCATGAAGGCGCGACAAATAGTCGAGATGCTCTCGAACGGTGAGGTCCTCGTACAACACCGGATGGTCACGGATATAGGAGACCGCGGCCCGCGCCGCGGGCTCGCCAGCATCGATCCCGTTGACTTTCATGTTGCCTTCGGAGGGGTCGAGCACGCCCGCGGCGATGGCCAAGAGCGTTGACTTGCCCGAACCGTTGTGGCCAACAAGGGCAACTGACTCCCCAGCGTTGACGGTAAAGCTGACGGGCCCGACGGCCCGGACATCACCGTGATTCTTGGCGATCTTGGAGAACCGTAGAGGGGGGCGGGGCTTCTTCGGTGTGCTCATGGGGCCTCAGGATTGAAGTTGGCAGTTGCGCTGATGACTTCGTCGCGGAATCGAATCCAACTGACAGCGATGGCCGCCACGATGGCAACGATCACCGTGAGATTTATGGCCGGCGGGATTACCGAGTCGCCTCGTTGAGCGGCGTTGCGCGCTACCAGGACCGGAATTGTGCCGAAGAGGGTCAGCGCCGGCGGCCACAGTAGGCGCAGGATCATTCTCGGACCCTCTACCTCTTCGGGCATGGTCATCGAGGGGGAATCGAAACGTCGGATACTGAGAGCGGCCGCGGCGACCGCGGCCGACGCCGCCGGTAGCGCCGCGATGGAGACCGCGGCGCTAATTTGCCAGTCGAGCGAGGCCAGCGCCGCTATGCCTCCGATGCCCAACCACACCACCGTCATCGCAAGAATGCCGCTCAACACGTGCATCAGCACGACCCGACCGGCGACGATCGGGATGAGTTCGAGCATCCCCGGATGGTCGAGTTCTTGGCTCAGCGGCTCGATGGTTTCGATGGCGGCGAGATAGATGGCGATGGCGGCAACCACGATGAGTGCGGTTGTGCCACGCCACATCGCCCCGAGCGACAGGCCGGCAACGACCATCAGCAGCGCGACCCTGGTAGCACGCGCCAAAGGCCAACGGGCGTAGCTACGGGCGTCGCGTACAAGGACGGGCACTCGCTGCTCGATTCGGCCGCCGCCCTTGATGGTGAACCAAGGCCGAGATCTTGGTGTTTCGAAGCCCAGTTGGCGACGAAGCAACAGAAGCGACCGAATGTCTTGTTGGGCGAAAGCGAATCTGATTTGGGCGACGAGTCGTGATCGGTGATGGGCCCGTTCCATCGAAATCGAGCCGCGCCAGCGCCAGCCGAGCCCGACCAACAGCACGGAAACTGCGACTGCGGTCAGCGCGAGAGGGTTCGTGTCGAAGGGCAGCATGGCAACGAACCCGAAGCCCGAAGTTGGCGAGGTGGTCCGTGCCAACACGAGGTCGACGACCGCCCACGTGGGTAGAACGAGAGACCCCGCCATGACCCACCGACGCGACCAGTTTGCGCCCGAGGTTACGAATGCGGCGCCCACCGCCGACACCGCAACAAGTGCCGCGACAAGGAGCCCTGACAACACCCACGCTGCTTGGCGCCCGGGGAGCTGCCGAGACGCTAGTTCGCCGGCCGCGGCACCCAAAACGACGCCGATACCGGCACTCAGCGCAATCATTCGAAACGCTGGCAGCCGCAAGGAGATCTTGCGAGAGATCGGCGAGAGGAGCACGTGGTGCAGTTCGAGGTCGTCGATGGCGAGCGGCCCGCCGTTGGCCCCCGAACGCGCGCCGACGGCCAGAGCCACTGCTGCTACCAAGGCAACCCATCGGCCACTGTTGGTCGCCGCCCAGTCGATGCCGCCTTGGCCGACCTCGACTTCATCGACCAGCCCGAGTGCCAAATAGAACCCGAAGAGTCCGCCGAGCCCGGTTACGTACAAGCGGTAGAAGGAGTCGAAGGGGTTGGCATCTTGTTGGCCGCGGTGACGGCGCACGCGGCGGAGTTGCTCCAGAGCGTCGACCCCCTCGACCTGATGATCTGACAACATCGACATGTTCGGCGCACTCTAGCCAGCGACCAAGACGACCCAGCGTTTCAAGAGAAAGCAGCTTTGCTGATCGGTGTCGTCAACGAGCCGCGTCGAGTTCGTCGAAGACCCGGATCCCGTCGTTCAATGCGCCGATGATGTGCCCTTCGCCCGGGAATGTCTCGAGCAGCACGTCGCCACCGAACCCACGCAGGGTTTGCTCGGTCTGTTGCATTCGCGGGATCCAGGCGGTGTCCATACCTCCAACGAACAGCCGAACCGGTATTTCGGCGAGCACATCCAGGCCGCTGATGTCGGCCTCAGAGGATGCAAATCCCGGGAACACCACCACCGACGCGAAGCGGTGGGGGTTCTGCGTGGCGACCCGGAACGAACTGATGCCACCGTTGCTGATACCGGCGAGATGGAACTTGCCGCCCTCGGGCTCAACCCAACTAGACACGTAGTCGAGCAAACCTGGAATCAACGTCTCGGACCCTTCGAAGAACTTGACGCCGGCGGGCGCGGCCGGACTCACAACCACCCAACCCCGCTCGCTGGCCTGGGTCAGGTAGATGTCCTGCATTGTGCTGAGGACCAAACTCGTGCTCTGTCCGCCGGGCGGCAGAGCCAATAGCACCGGGGCCGAGTCTCCGGTAGAGAAACCGGGCGGGACGATGACCGCGATTTCGAGCGAGATTCCGTCGACCACCACTGTGTCGAGGCTGACATCGCCGGGCGTGAACGCCTGTTGGGCTGAGGGGTCGGGCTGATCGAGGGCGGGGTTGGTGTCGGTCCCGCAAGCCACGGCGAACACCGACAACGCGAGCGCCACTCCGACGCCGCGAGAGAAACGCGCGAGAGAGAATCGTCTGAGCATCGGAACAAAATAGTTCGCGGCGAGTAGTTAGTTGCATCGACGCGGCCGGTAGACAAGCGCGATGGATACCGCCTGCCCGATTTGCACGATGACCGACATCTTGGACGGAGGAGACACGCTCGAGTGCAGCACCTGTGGTCACACATGGGCAGCCAGCGCCGACGACCTCGGCGAGATCCGCGATGCCAACGGCAATCTCCTCGCCAACGGCGACACGGTTACGTTGATCAAAGATCTCAAGATCAAAGGTAAGTCGGGCAAACTCAAGGCTGGCACCAAGATCAAGGGAATCTCACTGGTGGCCGGCGATCACGAGATTGACTGCCGTGTCGAGGGCCGCCCAATGTTGGTGAAGGCCGAGTTCGTCAAAAAGGCTTGACGGCGCGCTAGCGAATCGCCAAGCCGTCGAACTCGCCCGACGCACGCCATTTGGCAATGTGTTCGAAGTAGGCCACGGGTCCTTCGGGGTAGCCGAGACCGGTCAACTGGTCTGCTCCATCGTCGATCTGGCCCTCGTTGTTGTAGTAGCCCGGGGTACAGGTGACGTCGTTGCCGAACCGCCGCCCGCCCGCTATCAAATGATCGAGCCATCGCTGTTCGGCATCTCGGGTTGTTTCCACGGTGGTGGCCTCGGAGTCCTCGGCATGGGCGATGATCGCCGCAATCGTTCGCCCGGCTTCGGTGAGATTGTGGGGGATGTTGGAGATCAGGTTGGCCGCTTGAGTGGGACTAACGATGAACAGATTCGGAAATCCATACACGTGAAGGCCGTGCAACGAGCGCATACCGTCGTGCCAGTAGTCAGAGAGCGTTTGGCCGCCGCGGCCGGTGGTCTCGAATCCTGATCGCCGGGCGAAGCTCGTCCCGACCTCAAACCCTGATGCGTAGATGATGCAATCCAGGTCGTAGTGATCGTCGCCCACGAACGCGCCGCCTGCATCGATAGCGGTCACGCCTCGCCCGTCGGTGTCAACCAGGTGAGTGCCCGCAACGTTGAACGCTGCGAGATATTCGTCGTGAAAACACGGCCGTTTGCAGAGTTGGCGGTACCACGGCTTTAGGCTTTCGGCGGTGGCTGGATCCGAAACGATGCTGTCTACGCGAGTGCGAATTTCGGCCATCTTCTCGTCGTCGGACTCGTGATAGGCGCGCTGGAATGCTTCTGGCGTGAACTCCGGGTTGGGTCCGCTGAACAGCCGGTCGCGGATCCGCTTTGTGATATCTGTCCAACCGTCCATAACGAGGTCTTCGTCGGCAAAGCCCCCGGTTTGAAGGGTGGTGAAGTTGGTCAGCCACTTGTCTTGCCATCCGGGTTCGAGGGTTTCGAACCACTCGGGGTCGATGGGATGGTTGTTGCGTACATCGATCGACGACGGCGTGCGCTGAAACACAAACAGCTCGCCGCAAGCCTGCGCCAGTTGGGGGACACATTGCACCGACGTCGCGCCGGTTCCGATAATGCCGACTCGCTTGTTGCGGAGTTGATCCATCGGGGCGCCGGACGGGTTGCCGCCGGTGTAGTCGTAGTCCCATCGGCTGGTGTGAAAGCTGTGCCCTTCGTAGGTCTCTATCCCCGCGATGCCGGGGAGCTTGGGGCGATGCAGCGGCCCGGTGCCCATAGCCACGTATTTGGCGGTCATCTGATCGCCCCGATTGGTGCTGATCGTCCAACGACACGTGCTGTCATCCCACTCCAGCCCGGTGACCTCGGTGGAGAAGACGGCGTTGTCGTACAGGCCAAAGTGGTTGCCGATACGACGGCAGTGTTCGAGAATTTCGGGCGCGTGAGTGTACTTCTCGGTCGGCATATGGCCGGTTTCCTCGAGAAGAGGCAGGTACACGAATGAGGCGGTGTCGCATTGCGCGCCGGGGTAACGGTTCCAATACCACGTCCCGCCGAAGTCGCCGCCCTTTTCGATCACCCGCACATCGGTGACCCCGGCCTGCACGAGCGCGGCCGCGGTGGCCAGCCCGGCGAACCCGCCTCCTATGAAGGCGAAGGTGACGTGGTCGGTCAGCGGTTCGCGGGCGACGGACTCGACGTAGGGGTCGTCGAGATAGTGAGCGAACGTGCCGATCGGCTCGATGTATTGATCGTTGCCGTCGGCACGCAATCGCTTGTCTCGTTCGGTGAGATACTTGGCTCGTAGCTGCTCGGAGTCCATCAGGGTCAGTATCGCGACTCGATCAACAAATGCGCGAATCGTCGACCGCGGTTGGTGGTCGGTCCGCCTACTTAGGTACAAGACCCGCCGTTTTGGCAGACTGCCGCCATGACCGAAATTTGGCAACGATCGGCGCTGGATCTGGCGGAATGTATCCGTAGCGGAGAGCTCAGCAGCAGAGAGGTGATCGACGATCATCTGCGTCGAATCGACGACGTGAACGGCGATGTAAACGCGATCGTGCGACGCCTTGACGATCGGGCTCGGGCCGCGGCCGATGAAGCCGACCGAGCGGCAGAGGCCGGTGAACCATTGGGCCGGTTGCATGGTGTGCCGTTCACGGTCAAGGAAAACATCGATCTCGAAGGGACACCTACGACTCAGGGGGTACCGATGCTGGCCGACGCGGTTGCATCGACCGATGCTCCAAGCGTGGCGCGTATGCGAGCGGCGGGGGCAATTCCGATCGGGCGCACCAACATGCCTGACCTCGGTTTGCGGGTCCACACGATGTCGTCTTTGCACGGGCTCACCCGCAATCCGTGGCATCACGAGCGTACGGCCGGAGGATCCAGCGGTGGGGAAGCTGCGGCCCTCGCCACTGGCATGAGTCCTATCGGAATCGGCAACGACATCGGCGGCTCGCTTCGTAATCCGGCGCACTGTTGTGGCGTTGCCTCGATCAAGCCGACGACTGGCGTGGTCGCCCGAGCAACGGTAGTGCCACCTACCGCGCCAGGAATCTCGGGTCAGCAGATGGCGGTCGAAGGGCCGATGGCTCGCCGGGTAGCCGATGTAAGAGCCGGGTTGGAGATTCTGGCCGGAGCCGATCGTCGTGATCCCGTTTCCGTCCCGGCCCGCCTTGGCGCTCTTGGCCGCGACGAGCGGATTCGGGTCGGTGTGCTGGCGGCACCCCCGGGCGGTGACACCCATCCCGCGATCGTCGATGCGGTGCGCAGCGCCGCGACAGTCTTGGAAGCAGCAGGACACGAGGTTGTCGAAGTGCAACCTCCGGCCTACGAGGAAATTGTTGACCTCTGGACGACACTGCTGCTGCAAGACATTGTCGTAAATCGAGATGTTCTCGACGCGGTGATGAGCGAAGATGCTCGGGGATTGCTCAACACCCTGGCTGACGGTGCGCAAACAATGCCGACCCTCGAGTCGGTGACCCGTTTACAATCTCGACGATTCGAAATCCAGGTCGAATGGTCGCAGTTCTTTGCTGATCACGACGTGATCGTCACGCCCACCTGGGCCCTTCCGGCCTTTGAACACGACGCCGATTTGACCGATCTGGATCGGGTCAGCGACACCATCCGCCCGGTGGTACACGCCAATTTCCTTGGTTTGCCGGCCGCGGTAGTTCCTCACGGCACCGCCGACGGACTCCCCGTTGGCGTCCAGGTGATTGGAGACCGATTCAGCGATCTTCGATGCCTGGACGTCGCCGAAATAATCGACAAAGCAACCGCGACGCAGACCCCGATCGACCCGCGGGTCTAGTCGGCACCAAGCACCAGGTCGGGGAACGCCGCGACCAGGGCAAACCAGAGGGTGGTTCGTGATGGTACCGACGCGCCGGTTGCTAGGTCGGTCATTGTTGCGCCCACGGAGGTGGTGACAATTTCGAGTCGACCCTCATCGATATCGACCTGGATGGTTCGTGGTGGCATGACCGGCCACGCCACAACCCCAGTGGTCGAGTCGATGGCGACCACGATTGAACCAGGGTCGAGTCGGGCGTCCTCGAGCACCGGCGGCGAGACGGGGAACGGTGTGCCCCGTTCGGTGATCGTTTCTGCATAACCGACGAAGGGGTCTCTTGAATAGTCGAGGGCGGTGGGACGCTGTAAAACCTGCCCGTTGGCGTGGGCATCTAGCCAGTCGCCCCACAACGACATCTGCGCTGGCAACACTGTGAGTTGATCGCCGGTACGCGAACCCACAATTGCCGACCCTGTCACTTGCCACCAGTAAGAACCGCTCGAACGGTCGACCATCACCATGTCGTTTTGATAAAGCGCGCTGGTGTTGGAGAACTTCAGAACTTCGGACTCGCCCGTGACACTCAAAACTGTCCTGTCAAAAACAATCCCGCTCCCGCACAAGGGGCAATAGGTGATCAGAATCGGTTGACCGTCAAGAGTGTCGCTGACGATTTCGTGGAAGTTCATGATCTTCACCGGATAAGCCCAGGCGTGGCCCGATCGATCCACGAATCCGAGGATCACATCGTCGCGCGACAGCCATCGAGCGTCGCCGACTGGCTCGTAGGTGGGTTCGTCGATGGGCGGGATCTTGTCGAGAAGCCGCGCTATCAGCTCTGGGGTTGCGTCTGCTAGTGACACCGATCCGCCGTCGAATGTGTCGAAGTGAATCTCCTCGAGCGGAACCGACCGGACCGCACCATCAGCCGCTGGTGTTGAGCTCTCGCCGTTGGCACACGCCGAAGCAACGAGAACCAGAGCGGTGATCAAACGAACGGCTTGCATTCAACAGCAACCCGTTCGGGTTCTGAGAGCTTCCGGTCGATCGGCTACTGGTCGGGATCGTCGAGCGACGCTACATGTAGGACGGCATCGCCCCGGTTCACCAGCGGGTGTTGGCTTTTACCGATCACAATCCCATCGAACGGCGCCGAGAGACGCCCGAGTCGCTTGCCGAACGGATCGCGAAGCAAGCCGAGTTCTTGGCCCTTGTCGACTTCTTCGCCCAGATCCAGAGAACAGTCGACTATCCCGCTCTTGGCTGCCCTGACCCACTTGGTGGTTCGAGAGAACTTTGTCGGCGCTCCTGGATCGATGGGGTCATCGACCATTTCGACGTGTCGCAGGACCCGCCGGACTCCCGCAACGCCGGCGTTGATAGCCGGTCGGTCGAAGCGCATGGCCTCGCCCCCCTCGTACAGCAGGCAGGTCGCGCCTCGGTCGGTGGCGGCCTCGCGAAGCGAGCCGTCCCGCGTTCGCGAATGGATCGCGACCGGGGCGCCGAAGACTTTGGCTAGTGTCCGGGTTTGGGGATCGGCGAGGTCGGCGCGGATCTGCGGCAAGTTGGTGCGGTGGTCGGACCCGGTGTGAAGGTCGATGCCGAGTTCGCATCGGCTCACGACCTCAGTCATCATGAGGTGAGCAACCCGAGCGGCAAGAGACCCTCTGGCCGAGCCGGGAAACGCGCGGTTGAGATCGCGGCGGTCGGGCAGGTAGCGCTCGCCAGAGTTGAAGCCATGGACGTTGACGATCGGAACAGCGACAAGGGTGCCGCGAAGTGATCGAGGGTCGAGGCCCGCTAGCACTTGGCGAATGATCTCCACCCCACCGATCTCGTCGCCGTGAGTCGCGGCGTTGAGCCAGACGGTAGGGCCGTCTTGACGCCCGTGCAGGACGATTACGGGTATGGCGACCGGCGTGCCCGACATGAGACGAGCGATCGGGATTTCGGTTTGGGTGCGTTTGCCGGGCGGGGCGTCGGTGCCGGCGATTTCGAAGGCGGGTCGGCGGGGGGCCATCAGCTGGATTCGTTGGCCGGATCGGGGATCGGCTCGTCGGGTAGGGGTTGCATACGTCGGCGAGGTCGTCGTCGGCGAGCGGGGACAAGATCTCGCAGGGTTGCGAACGGCCCGAAACACAACAGCCTGTCGTCGACTTCGATTTGGCGGTCGTTGTGAGGGTTGGGGATCACGGTGGTGCCACGGTGAAGAGTCAAGATGCTGATGTCTTGATCGCGCAACTCGCCAATGGTTGTTCCGCTCTTCAGTAGGGCCGCTCCATCGTTGATGCTGAGTTCTACGACGCCGTAGCCAGCCGACACGCTGAGCCGTTGGCGAACATCGACTTCGGGAAACGCAACCTGCTCGGCGACGTAGTCGATGATGGCGCCCGCCACGTCGAGTTCGGTAGCTCGCTCGATCCCTTCGAATCCCGGCGACGAGTTGACTTCCATTACTACGGGGCCGTCGTTGGATTCGAGCATGTCGACACCGGCGACTCGGAGTCCCATTATCTGCGCGGCCTTTACGGCAACTTCTTTGTATTCGTCGTCGAGATCGACGGCTTCGACGCTGCCACCGCGGTGCACGTTGGATCGAAACTCGTCCCCCTTGGCCACTCGCCGCATCGCGGCAACCACATGGTTGCCGATAACCAGCGCCCTGACATCGCGGCCGCGGCTCTCGGCGACGAATCGCTGGATCAGAACGTTGTGACGGGTGCTTTGGAGGGTTTCGATTACGGCCTCGGCGACCTTTTTGTCGGGAGCGAGGATGACGCCGATTCCTTGAGTGCCCTCGAGGAGTTTGATCACCACCGGCGCGCCGCCGACCCGCTCGATGGCCGGGAGCACGTCGGCTCGGTCGCGGACGAATGTGGTCTCGGGGATTGCGACGTCGTGCCGTGAGAGAATCTGAATGGACCGAAGCTTGTCGCGGGAGTTGGCGATGCCGTTTGATGGGCTGGGCGTGTACACATCCATCTGCTCGAACTGGCGTACCACGGCCAGTCCGAAGAAGGTGATGGAGGCTCCGATCCGGGGGAGAACCGCGTCGTAGTCTTGGATCGGTCGCCCTCGGTATTGAAGGTCTGGTTCGTCTCGCGAAAGGTCGATGGCGAATCGCAGTGTGTCGAGGACATGGGGATCGTAGCCCCGGTCGGTAGCGGCCGCGGCTAGGCGCTGGGTGCTGTAGGACCGAGGCGCTCTCGACAAGATGGCAAGCTTCATAGGCGAGCGAACCTAACGCAGCCCGTCGGACCCGTCTACATCGTCGATGGTGAAGCCAGAAATGCGGGCGTGGGGACGTTCGCCGGTCGACATCACCACCGCATAGACCAGCTCGTTTGGTCTCGGGCCATCGGCAACGACCACCGGCTGGGTGTCGTAGTGCGACCGCAAATACGACGCATGGATGTAGACGAGCGGGACGTCGAGTTGGCAGCCGAGGGGACCGACCTTCTTGGCGGCCGGCACCATGGCCTTGGGCGAGTCGAGGGCGTTGCGAAGCGACTGTCCGCCGGGCACGTGCCACGAAGCGGCCACCTCGAGTTCTGAGTCGACTCCGGCTATTGCCCCTTTGCCGTAGCTGTGAATCTCGTACTCGGAGTCGGTCAGAGCGTCTCGAAGCTCCAACGACATCTCGTCGGCGAGCGGTTGTAGATCGGTCATCCAGACAGTGAGCTCGGCTTCTTCGGCGAATCGTCCGACGAATGGATTGGCGACCACGGCGGCAATCGACCCGCTTCGATGGGGTCGAGCCAAGGGCCGGCCGCCTGCTTCGAATACTCGCTGCGTATCGAGTTGGATTTTGCGGACCTGCGGTTGTGGCATCGGTTCTCCGACTGTCGAAATCGAACGTCTCGATGCTACTGGGCCTGCCACCTGCGTCGAGCAGACGTCTTGTCGCCTGTGGGAGCTTCGAGTCGGTCCCGGCGACGCCGGCCGAGCGGTGATGCCTGAGAGCCACCGGCGCGGAGTCGCGGCCGACTACTGTCGCGTCGATGAGCGCAGCGCAAGAAATTGGCGGATCCGTTGAGAGCCCCCTGGACCAGGTGCGGCTAACCCATCTCAACGCACTCGAGGCGGAGAGCATCGAGATACTCCGCGAGGTAGTTGCCCAGTTTGAGCGTCCGGTGATGCTCTACTCGATAGGCAAGGACTCTTCGGTGTTGTTGCACCTGGCCCGTAAAGCGTTCTTCCCGGGACGTATCCCGTTCCCGCTTTTGCATGTTGACACCACTTGGAAGTTCCGAGAGATGATCGCGTTTCGAGAACGGATGGCCACAGAGATCGGCTTCGAACTGCTCACCCACACGAATGCCGATGGCGTCGCCCAGGGGATCAACCCTTTCGATCATGGGTCGAAGAACTACACCGACATCATGAAGACCCAGGCCCTCAAACAAGCGCTCGACGCCGGGGGGTTCGATGCCGCGTTCGGGGGCGCACGACGCGACGAAGAGAAGTCGCGGGCCAAGGAACGGGTGTTCAGTTTTCGCGACAAGCATCACCGCTGGGATCCCAAGAATCAGCGTCCCGAACTATGGAGTCTTTACAACGGCCGGGTCAACCGCGGCGAGAGCATTCGAGTTTTCCCGATCAGCAACTGGACCGAACTCGACGTTTGGCAGTACATCCACCTCGAGCAAATCCCGATCGTTCCGCTCTACTACTCGGCCCAACGACCCGTCGTGGAGCGTAATGGGGTACTGATAATGGTCGACGACGAGCGGTTTCAGTTCGAACCGGGCGAAGAATCGGAGATGCGGTGGGTACGGTTCCGTACCCTCGGCTGCTATCCGCTTTCGGGCGCCGTCGAATCAACGGCTACGACCATGCCAGAGATCATCCAAGAGATGCTGCTGGCCACGCGCTCCGAACGTGAGGGGCGCGTCATCGACTACGACCAATCTGGTTCGATGGAAGAAAAGAAGCGCGAGGGGTACTTCTAATGAGCCACCAATCCGAGCTCATAGCTACCGACATCGAGGCGTATCTGGCCGAGCACGAGCGAAAGGACCTTCTACGGTTCCTCACGTGTGGAAGCGTTGACGACGGCAAATCGACACTCATCGGGCGTCTACTGCACGACTCAAAGATGATCTACGAGGACCAACTCGCCACCCTCGAAGCCGACTCCACAACTCAAGGTTCGGCGGGCGAAGAGGTCGACCTGGCGCTGCTGATGGACGGCCTCAAGGCCGAACGCGAGCAAGGCATCACCATCGACGTTGCCTACCGGTACTTCTCGACGGCCAGGCGAAAGTTCATCATCGCCGATACGCCGGGCCACGAGCAGTACACCCGCAACATGGTCACGGGAGCATCGACTTGTGGGCTGGCCATCATCTTGGTTGACGCCCGCCACGGCGTGATTACCCAGACCCGACGTCACACCTACATCGCCAGTTTGTTGGGGATCGAAAATATTGTGGTCGCCGTCAACAAGATGGACCTCGCCGAATGGTCGGAGTCACGCTTCGACGAGATTTGCGACGAGTTCCGCGAGTTCGCCGAGCCCCTGGGCGGGCAAGAACCCGTGTTCCTGCCAATGTCGGCTCTCCTTGGCGACAACGTTGTTGAGGCCGGCGACAACTTGTCGTGGTTCGACGGGCCAACGCTCATGGAGCACCTCGAGACGGTCGATATCGAAACCGGCATCGACGTGGAACGTCTGCGGTTGCCGGTTCAGATGGTCACCCGCCCCGATCTCGACTTTCGAGGTTTCGCGGGCACGATCGCGGCCGGACTTCTGCGTCCGGGAGACGTGGTCAAGAGCCTGCCATCGGCCATGACGTCGACTGTCGATCGAATCGTCACATTCGACGGCGACCTCGACATTGCCGGGCCCGGCCGCGCCGTGACCGTAACGTTGACTGACGAGATCGATGTGAGCCGTGGCGACATGTTGGTCTCGGCGGGTGATGAGCCGCTCAGAGCCCACGACGTTGACGCCATGCTGGTCTGGCTGACCGAAGAGCCGCTTGATCTCGAACGCCAGTACTTGTTGCAAGCGAACAACACCCTAAGCAACGCCACCATCAGAGTGGTGCGCCACCGGGTCGACATCAACACCTTGGCCAAAGAAGCGGCGACCGAACTCAACCTCAACGACATTGCCTGGTGCTCGGTGCGCTCGGACAGAGAGTTGCTGTTCGATCCCTACACGACCAATCGACGTACGGGGTCGTTCATCCTTGTTGATCGACTCACCAACGCCACCGTCGCGGCTGGGATGATCACCGGTGCTGGGTCGGCGTGGGATCAGGCCCCCGATGCTGGCCTGGTCCGTCAAGCCTCCGGAATCACTTCGACCGAGCGGGCGATTCGGTTTGGGCAAAAGCCTTGCACAGTGTTGCTCACCGGGCTGACGTCAGCGGGCAAGTCAACGATTGCTACCGCGCTGGAACGAGAGTTGTTCGATCGCGGAAAGGTCTCGGTTCGTCTCGACGGCGAGAACGTTCGTCTCGGGATCAGCCGAGACCTCGGCTTCTCGGCTCCTGACCGATCCGAGAACGTGCGTCGTGCCGTAGAGGTCGCTCAGCTGGTCAACAACCAGGGCATTGTTGCCATCGCCGCGCTGATTGCGCCCAACCGTGAGATCCGAGTGCGGGCGCGTGAACTGGTCGGCACTGAGCGTTTCCTCGAGGTGTTTGTCGATACTCCGATTGAGGTGTGCCGAGAGCGAGACCAAAGTGGGCTGTACGAGGCCGCCGATCGTGGCGAGATCACTGATTTCCCCGGTGTGCAGCTGGAGTACCAGGTTGGTAGCAGCCATGACCTCCGGGTGGATGGTTCGTCGATGACCGTGGCCGAGTCGGTCGACGCGATTATTGCGGTCATGGCCGAACGCGGATTGTTGCGTGGCTGAGTCGCCAGCTTCTGGTTCGGGCTTACCGGTCTCGGCCAACATTGTTCGCGCCGAAGG
>Ga0209992_10000326_pt1 | contig 64558 bp, 44 predicted proteins | sample 2SBtaG_2_FD_182564 | JGI IMG/M metagenome (GOLD analysis project Ga0209992, IMG submission 182564) | Deep subsurface microbial communities from Kolumbo volcano to uncover new lineages of life (NeLLi) - 2SBTROV12_ACTIVE470 metaG (SPAdes)... | ecosystem: Environmental > Aquatic > Marine >... | reverse complement strand
CTCAGCGTTTCCCCCAGCGTTTCCGATGTAGCCGATCTCGCGCATGAGCTGCAGGGTTTGTTCCGAAGTCGGTACCAATTCAGGCCGCGCAGCCCGCCCGCGGGCTAGCCACTCGGCGATGCGCACGCGCATGCTCTCGACCCGCAGGGGATCCTGTGCAGCAAGGTTGGTGAGGGCGCGCGGGTCCTGGGCCAGATTGAACAGCAAGGCCTGGGTCGCGTTGCCCGGGGAAGCTTCCGTTGCCTCGATCAACTGCCAGTCCCCATCAATCAGACTCGTCAGCGCTCCCAGACCCACCGACTCGCGAGTAGAGAAGTTGCCTCGACGCCCCTTCTGGCTGATGAGAAAAACGCCCTGCCCCTCCAAGACTTCGCGATCCTCTGCGGAAAGCAGGCTGGGGCCGGCCATTGCGGCTGGCAAGTCCACGCCCGCAGCCCGTAGCAAGGTTGGGGCAACGTGTCTGTTCTCTGTCGGAGCCGTGACCCGCAGTCCTGCGGGTACGCCCGGTCCCCATAGGATCAGCGGCACGTGAACCGATTCGCTGTAGAGCTGATTGAAGTGTCCAACCAACCCGTGTTCCAGGAATTCCTCTCCGTGGTCCGCAGTGATGCAGATCAATGTTCTGTCGGCCAGGCCCTCGCGCTCGAGCCGCTCGAGCAGGGCCCCTAAGAAGCGATCCACCTCCGCCGTCTCGGCGTCGTACAAATCCAGGTTGCGCTTGTTGGTGAGTTCCAAGCGCGCGCGGTCCACATCCCCTCCCGCGTACCAACGATCCAGAACGGCGCGCGCCTTTTCGTCGTAGACATCACCCGCTTCACCGATGCCAAGTCGTTTTAGGTGCGCGTCCAGGGGCCGGTAGGGCACGTGCGGATCGGTGGGCTGTAGGTAGAGGAAGAAGCGCTCTGGTCCGACCTGGGCTAGAAAGTCCAGGACGGGTCCCTCGATATGACCCACGGGCTTCCAGCCCAGAGTCTGAAAGGTTGCAAAGCCGCGGTGGAAATTGCGCGCCGAGTCGATCAGTGGATTGCAGCTGAACCCCGCGGTAGTGAAGCCCGAGCGGGCCAAGACCGTGGCCAGCGTGTCCAGTCGCTCCGATAGCGAGTTCGAATCTGAGTCCCCCAGACCGTGCTCGGGAATGGAGAGCCCCGTCAGTATCGAAGCTGTGCCCGGGATCGTCCATGGCGCGCTTGAATAGGCCTGTTGGAATAACGCTCCCTCTCGCGCCAGACGATCCATGATCGGAGTCGTCGGGCGCGGGTTGCCCAAACAACCCAGTGCGTCTGCACGCAGAGTATCCACGACGACCAAGACGATGTTGGGGTCCGCGGCACTGGAGACCTGCCGCGCAGCTTCGAACGGAACGGCGACACGCAAGATCGCCAGGCCCACCGGCGGGCCCCGTTGCCAATCGCCCTCGTAGTCCACCCGGAAACGCAGCTCCCCGGCATGCGGCAGGTCCAGGGTGCAATGCAGCCAGACCTGATCCTCTGCCGTAACGCTGGCCGAGCAATCCTGCTGCACCTCATCCAGCACCTCGCTATCCAGCGTGATGGTCCACAGAACATGGCCCTGCCCTCGGTAGGCGTTGCGCCGCACTCCCAGGGCAAACTCTAGGCGTGCACCAGGCGGAAGATCGGGCAAGCGGTAGGAGAGGTCGCAGGGAGGCCGCATGACCAGGCATGGTTCGGGGCCTCCTCCGGCATATCGATTGGGTCCCGCCCGCATGTGACCTTGCTCAACAGGGAAGTCTTCTGGTTGCTCGTGAACGGTGCGCGCCGTTTCCATGGCAAGCAAGCTGAAGAGTCCCTGGCTTCCGACCACGCTCCCTAGGTCGGTCGAGCCCGGCCCAGTGTCGCCCGGCGAACACGCCGCAATCAGAGCCGTCGCACCCAAGTACCGCAGACCAAGTTCCACGACTGGGGGGACGAGCTTCAAGTTCGGGAAGGGCAGGTGCGGCATGGGATTGGGAGCATCCTACGACTCCCACGTGCGCACGATCCAGAAGCCGGCAACAGCTCTCGGCGGGTCAAGCCTTGTGAACCGACTCAGAGGCCCGCGCCTTGAATGAGAACGAGACCCGCGGGCACAAAAAAAGCACCCGCCCGAGCGTGAACTCGAACGGGTGCCTTGGGAAGACCCGGCAATAACCTACTTTCGCGCAAAAGCACTATCATCGGCGACAACTGCTTGACGACCGTGTTCGGGATGGGAACGGGTATGGCCAGTTGCCTATGGTCACCGGGAATACGGTGCCGGTCCCCGGGGTGTCCAGCTCGAAAGCATGGACTCCGGGAACCGGTATAAAAAGGTGAATAGAGTCTGTCAGTGGCCGCTCAAAGAGCGACCTTCTTCCACTCTCCTGAACACAACAAGTTGCGTCAGGAAAACAGGAGAAGGTGGCTAAGCCAATCGTCCGATTAGTACCGGTAAGCTGAACACATTGCTGTGCTTACACCGCCGGCCTATCAACCTGGTAGTCTTCCAGGGGACTGATAGGGATGACTCGTCTTGGAGAAGGCTTCGCGCTTAGATGCATTCAGCGCTTATCCGTTCCGAACTTAGCTACCCAGCTGTACCACTTGCGTGATAACTGGAGCACCAGAGGTTCGTCCACCCCAATCCTCTCGTACTAGGGGCAATCCTCCTCAATCATCCTACACCCACACCAGATAGGGACCGACCTGTCTCACGACGGTCTAAACCCAGCTCACGTACCGCTTTAATTGGCGAACAGCCAAACCCTTGGGACCGCCTACAGCCCCAGGATGCGATGAGCCGACATCGAGGTGCCAAACCTCCCCGTCGATATGAACTCTTGGGGGAGATCAGCCTGTTATCCCCGGAGTACCTTTTATCTGATGAGCGACGGCCCTTCCACTCGGAATCCGCCGGATCACTAGGACCTACTTTCGTACCTGCTTGAGCTATATCTCTCGCAGTCAGGCGCACTTATACCCTTACGCTCTACGCGCGATTGCTAACCGCGCTGAGTGCACCATCGCGCTCCTCCGTTACTCTTTAGGAGGAGACCGCCCCAGCCAAACTACCCACCAGACACTGTCCGCGTCGTCGATTCAGACAAACGCGTTAGAGACCTAATATACCGAGAGTGGTATTTCACTGATGGCTCCACCGTACCCGAAAGCACAGCTTCAACGCCTCCCACCTATGCTACGCACGGCATACCAAGCCCCAATATCAGGCTATAGTAAAGGTTCACGGGGTCTTTCCGTCTTGATGCGGGAACGTGGCATCTTCACCACGACTACAATTTCGCCGAGTCTGTTGTTGAGACAGTGCCCAAATCGTTACGCCTTTCGTGCGGGTCGGAACTTACCCGACAAGGAACTTCGCTACCTTAGGACCGTCATAGTTACGGCCGCCATTCACTGGGGCTTCAGTTCGCAGCTTCGCTTGCGCTAACCGCTCCCCTTAACCTTCCAGCATTGGGCAGGCGTCAGTCTGTATACATCTTCTTTAGGAATTAGCACAGACCTGTGTTTTTAGTAAACAGTCGCTTGGGCCATTTCTCTGCGGCCCCCCGGAGCTCCAGTCGCAAAGACCTTCACCCTGGAGGGCACCCCTTATCCCGAAGTTACGGGGTCAATTTGCCGAGTTCCTTAACAACAGTTCTCTCGAGCGCCTTAGGATTCTCACCTCACCCACCTGTGTCAGTTTTGGTACGGATACCTAGTCCTTCCTAGAGGATTTTCTAGGCGGTCGGTCCAGTGACTTCGCGCAAAAGCGCCCGGCGTCACCTCTGGGCTTGCGCACGCGGATTTACCTACGTGCCACCCTCGGGCTTGCACACACTATTCAGTCAGTGTGATCACCTTTCCTCCCGCGTCACCCCATCGGTTAAAACGGATTTCGGCAGTACAGGAATATTAACCTGTCGTCCATCGACTACGCCTTTCGGCCTCGCCTTAGGGTCCGACTAACCCTGGGCGGATTTACCGTGCCCAGGAAACCTTAGGTTTTCGGCGAGCAGGATTCTCACCTGCTTTATCGCTACTCATTCCGGCATAATCACTTCCAAACCGTCCAGGTGTCGTTACCGTCACCCTTCACCCAGTTGGAACGCTCCCCTACCCCTGCAGTCGATCAACGATCGACTACAAGCCGCAGCTTCGGTTGCAAACTTAGCCCCGTTCATTTTCGGCGCGAAGCCTCTCGACCAGTGAGCTGTTACGCACTCTTTAAATGATGGCTGCTTCTAAGCCAACATCCTGGCTGTCTTAGAGACTTCACTTCCTTCGCTGCACTTAGTTTGCATTGGGGACCTTAGCTGGCGGTCTGGGCTGTTTCCCTCTCGACCACGGACCTTATCGCCCATAGTCTGACTGCCAGGATACGGTTCACGGTATTCGGAGTTTGGCTGGGTAGGGTACCCCGAGGGGCCCCTATCCCAATCAGTATCTCTACCCCCGTGAACTATCACCTGACGCTAGCCCGAAAGCTATTTCGGGGAGAACCAGCTATCTGCGAGTTTGATTAGCCTTTCACTCCTATCCACAGGTCATCCGAACAGTTTTCAACCTGTACCGGTTCGGGCCTCCACGGACTGTTACATTCGCTTCACCCTGCCCATGGATAGATCACTCGCTTTCGGGTCTACGCCGCATGACTGTATTCGCGCTATTCACACTCGGTTTCCCTTCGGCTCCGGGCCTGAGACCCTTAACCTTGCCATACAGCGTAACTCGCCGGATCATTATGCAAAAGGCACGCCGTTAGCCATTGCCCCGAGGGGCCATAGGCCTTCGACAGCTTGTAAGTAAGTGGTTTCAGGTACTATTTCACTCCCCTAAACGGGGTACTTTTCACCTTTCGCTCGCGCTACTATTACGCTATCGGTCGTCCAGGAGTAATTAGCCTTACGGGGTGGTCCCCGCGGATTCACACCAGGTTTCTCGTGTCTGGCGCTACTCGGGTGCCCTACGAGAGGCGTTATGGTTTTCGGATACGGGGCTGTCACCCGCTGCGGCCGGCCTTCCCATGCCGTTCTCCTAACCAAACGCTTTGTAACTCTCTGAGTCTATCACGGTTGACTCTGTAAGGTCCCACGACACCAATACAGCAACGGCCGTAACCTTGGCACTGTACTGGTTTAGGCTGGTCCCCGTTCGCTCGCCGCTACTAGGGGATTCGAGTTTTCTTTCTTTTCCTGCAGGTACTTAGATGTTTCAGTTCTCTGCGTTCCCTCCGCTTGCGCGGTGACGGGGCATGAACCCCGCCCGGTTTCCCGATCTCGGTCATCTCCGGATCAAAGCCTGCTTAGCGGCTCCCCGAAGCTTTTCGCAGCTATGCCACGACCTTCATCGGCTCTGGACGCCAAGGCATCCACCACTCACTCTTCTTATCTTAACCACGCTCTTTGTTAATTGTGGCTACCAACGTTCTCTATTCACCTTGTTTTCAAAGATCACCTAGCAACCGACCACGCGGGTCAGCCACCAGATTGAATGACTCCCTTCTGCTCGACGGATCACGGCCTAATGGCGCAGCCATCTGCCTGATGTTACAGGCAAATGCCAAATGGTGGAGGCGACCGGATTTGAACCGACGACCGCCTGGTTGCAAACCAGGTGCTCTACCAACTGAGCTACGCCCCCAAGCCAGTGAAGCCCACATAATCAGCACAGAACAAGCACTGTAATGGTGGGCCTGGCTGGAGTCGAACCAGCGACCTCTCGCTTATCAGGCGAACGCTCTAACCAACTGAGCTACAGGCCCGGCTGAATGCCGCCAGCTGCCCCGCACGGATGGAATTGGGGCCCAAATATCTGGGGCCCAAGACCGCGCACCGTGAGGTGAGGGAAAAAGGGTGACTCTCGTCCGCCGTGAAAGCGTCCTATGCTCTTCACTTAAATGCGCTTCCTTGCCATCCATGCAAGCATGGCTGCCAGATTCACACAATTAAGTGTCTAACATCATCCGTTAGAAAGGAGGTGATCCAGCCGCAGGTTCCCCTACGGCTACCTTGTTACGACTTAGTCCCAGTCACGGAGTTTGCTTTCGGCGCCGTCCTCCCGAGGGTTGGACAAAACGACTTCGAGCACTCCCCGCTTCCGTGGCTTGACGGGCGGTGTGTACAAGGATCAGGAACATATTCACCGCGTCATGGCTGATACGCGATTACTAGCGATTCCGGCTTCACGTAGGCGAATTGCAGCCTACGATCCGAACTGGGGTCGACTTTCTGGGATTTCCTCCATCTCGCGATATCGGGACCCTTTGTATCGACCATTGTAGCACGTGTGTCGCCCTGGCCATAAGGGCCATGATGACTTGACGTCGTCCCCACCTTCCTCCGTTTTAACAACGGCAGTCTCGTTAGAGTCCCCGGCATTACCCGCTGGCAACTAACGACAAGGGTTTCGCTCGTTACGGGACTTAACCCAACATCTCACGACACGAGCTGACGACAGCCATGCAACACCTGCACATGTTCCGACTCCGAAGAGCTGTCACTCTGCTTTCACAGAGCTAATCCATGCATGTCAAGGCCAGGTAAGGTTCTTCGCGTTGCTTCGAATTAAACCACATGCTCCACCGCTTGTGTGATCCCCCGTCAATTCCTTTGAGTTTTACCCTTGCGAGCGTACTCCCCAGGCGGGGCACTTAACACATTTGCTACGGCAATGAGTCCCATAGGGAAAACCCATTGCCTAGTGCCCATCGTTTACGGCTAGGACTACCGGGGTATCTAATCCCGTTCGCTACCCTAGCTTTCGCACCTCAGCGTCAGAGACAGGCCAGTGAGCCGCTTTCGCCACCGGTGTTCCTCCAGATATCTACACATTTCACCGTTCCACCTGGAGTTCCACTCACCCCTCCTGTCCTCTAGTTCAATAGTATCGAATGCAGTTCCCCGGTTGGGCCGGGGGCTTTCACATCCGACTGATTGAACAGCCTACGTGCTCTTTATGCCCAGTGATTCCGAACAACGCTTGCGCCCTCCGTATTACCGCGGCTGCTGGCACGGAGTTAGCCGGCACTTCCTCTCGCTTTGGTCAGCGGAGCAGCTATTCACTACTCCGGGTTCCTATAGCGTGACAGCAGTTTACAACCCTAGGGCCTTCATCCTGCACGCAGCGTCGCTCCATCAGACTTTCGTCCATTGTGGAAGATTCTCGACTGCAGCCTCCCGTAGGAGTCTGGGCAGTGTCTCAGTCCCAGTGTGACGGATCATCCTCTCAGACCCGCTACTCGTCATAGCCTTGGTGGGCCGTTACCCCACCAACAAGCTGATAAGCCGCAACCCGCTCCCTCAACAACAGCCGAAGCCGCCGTTTACCGTCGAAGTGATGCCACTTCGGGGACCATCCGGTATTACCCACCGTTTCCAGTGGTTATCCCGATCTGAGGGGTACGTTGGTTACGTGTTACTCACCCTTTCGCCGCTCTACTCGTCCGAAGACTTTCTCGCGCGACTTGCATGCCTAATCCACGCTGCTAGCGTTCGTTCTGAGCCAGGATCAAACCCTTCAATTGAAGTTTTGATACTAACTTTATCTTTGTCTTGGAAACTGGTTTTCCCCCGAGGGGGTCCACCACGCTCTCAAGGCATTCGAGAGTCACCCTTGTTTTCAAAGAACCCGCTCGGAAGCGGTCCCAGAGGCGGGGGGCTTGGACAGGAAACGAGCCACCCGGTGGTCCAGCTGAGACTGGAACTGGATGGCCGTGTGCTGCGGTGCCTCGCGCTTGGGAGGGGAGATGATAGGGACTGCCCTTGGCTGGTCAACGCTGGGCTTGCCAAAACCTCACGCAAGGGAGGGCCTGGCGCCCAAGTTCCTAATCAAGCGGGACTTACGACGGTCAACTATTTCGAGTTCGGAGGGCAACTTGTCGGACACCCCCCGCTGCGGGGGCCAAAAACGGTCCCAATCCACCCCCCTCCCCCCCTCTCATGGACTCCCAGGGGCCGTTCCAGGCCCAGCTCGACCGAGATTGTTGGCCCCTGAGCGCCCTGCGGTAGACCTACGGGTGCACTCTCACCTGCGAGCCGCGAGGCAGAAGTTCATACAGCTCCTCCACGTCGGCATTGCGCATGCGCACGCAGCCTTGACTCACGCGTTGGCCCACACCCTGCGGCTCGAGGGTGCCGTGGATGCCAAAACTGGACTTCTCGCCCCCTCGATACCAGCCCAGCCAGCGCGTCCCTAGGGGATTGTCCGGGTGCCCGAAGGGCAACAGCTCGCCTTGGCCAGGCCAGCTCGGCTCGTATTCCTTGTCCCCGACCAGCCAATCGCCCAAGGGAGTCTCGTGCCCGGCCTTGCCGATCCCCACGTCCCAGGCACGCACGATTTCGGCTCCGTGTCGGTACACCAGCAGGCGCGCATCCAAGTAGACCTCCGCGCTGGGAACGTCCGTCGGAATGCGCAGGGTGTCACCCGGGTGGAGGTACTTGCCCGTCTCGTTGACCCAGCGCAAAAGCCCTACGCAGGTGAGCAAGCTCGGGTACTGGGCCACGAACTGTTTGCGGATGTTCACGAGGTTGTCGCCGGACTCCACCATGTAGGGCAGGGACGACCAAACCCCGTCGGGGCTCAAGCGGTGCTGTTCTTGGGCCGTGTTCAGCGTCTTGGACCACTCCAGCAGCGCCGACCGGTGGGGCTGCCAGGGAGCTTCGAGTTCGAGGTCCATCAACTCTGATGTGTTTTGAGCCGTGAGGCTCGGCAGGCCGGCTTCGACGGATTGCCCGATAGCTTCGAGCAGGAGCACCATGCGCATGGAGCGGGCCATGGGGTCCCTGGCGGTCTGGACGACGGGCACGGAACCCCCAGCGAGCACACTGGGCACACTAGACAGCAAAACCTGCCGAGCATTCGCAGCCCCTCCATCGGGAAGTTCATACTCCGGGGTCTGTACGGCCTGCACGAGGGTCTCCCAGAATTGAATGGTCAGACTGTGCATCTCGGCCGGCAGGGCCTGATGTTCATCGTTGAGCAGGGCCTGAAGCGAGGTGGGATCCTCGCGAAGCCAGGACTCGAGCAACACCCGCGCCAGGGTCTGCACCCCGGGTGCAGCGACCATGGCCCGGGGAGTCAGGGTGCGATTCGCCGCAGTTCCCGGATTGGCGAGGTCCGCTGCCCCATCCGTCGAGCGCCTTTCCGAGCCCGACTCGGTTGGTTGCGCGGGTTCACGATCGGATGTGCGCTCGAGTTCGGCTCCAGGTATGTCCTGCTGCGGTGCTCCTAGCCCAGTGTCGGTGCTCTCGCTCTCCACCTCGACCGGGTCGTCCAAGGTCATCTGCCCGGTCGGAGCGCCGTCCAGGTCGCCCGCGCCCGCGTGAACGGGTGAACGGACCGTGTCCCCATCGGATCCAAGGCTCGCGCCAAACCAAATCAACGCGCCCCCTAGGGCCAGCAACAGAATTCCCCTCATGGTGTTCCTTCTTTGGAGAGCCCCCCATCGCGGCGCGAACCGGCTCGCGCGAGGCGGGGAGGCTTGGCCCGCAGGATAGCCCAGCGGGGGGGCGGAATTCCAAGAGAGAACTGGGGTCCCCCGACGTCGCCGTGCCTCAGCTACCCGGAACCTCTAGGGTCCAGGTGGGTCGGACAGAGCACGGTACTGCCGCACTCTCGTGTTCGACCCGAAAGGTTGTCATTCGGCCCCGGAGAATCGTGAGATCACCTGCAGCGGCAGGGGAACCCCACTTGCAAGCTACCACCTGCCCCGGCGTCTCACAACGCCCGCGCGATCCCCTAGGCGTCAGCCACGGAGACGGCCTGCAGGCTCACCCAAAGGCTGCGGCCATCCAAGTCGTGCTCGCTACCCGACAGCGCCTCCGCACCCCAGCTCGGGCCGTCTCCCAAACTCAGGGTCTGGCCGGCGATCAGCGCCCAGTGGGTCTCGACCGCAGCGCGCAAGTCGCCGTCTGAACTCTGAAGACGGAGCTCGATGCGGTCGTCCAAGGCCAAGTCCGCGGCCTTGCGCTGGTTTTGGATACGGTTGATCACTTCCCGCGCCAGGCCCTCTGCGCGCAGTTCCGGGGAAAGAGTGAGGTCCAAGGCCACGGTCAATCCGTCGCTGGTTTCGGTCACCGTACCCTCCCTGGCGGATCGATCCACGAGTAGGGTCTCGAGGTCGTATACCAGGTCCTCGACCCCATCGCTCGGCACCCCTCGGCCCTCTAGAATCCCGGCCAAGGCCTCGTTCGTGAGCGCGCCGACCTCCGCGCGGATGTGGCCCAGGCGTGCTCCAAATCGCGGGCCGAGAACTTTCAAATTGGGGCGCGCGCTGTAGGTCACCAGCGCGCCCTCGTCGGCGCTGATGCAGACGGACTTGACGTTCAGCTCTTCGGCAATGATACCGACGCAGGCCTCGAGCGCCTGCCGATCCGTCGCTTCGGCGAGCGCCACGGTCAATTCCGGCAGGGGCTGGCGTGTGCGCACGTCCTCGCGCACCCGCAGGCCGCGGGCGAGCCCCACCACGCGTCGGGCCAGGTCCATGCGATGCTCCAGCGCCCGATCGACCCACTCCTCACGTACCTTCGGGTACTGTTCCAGATGCACGCTGTCCAAGCCCGACTCGCCAGCCAGGTTGGAGTAGATCTCCTCGGTGATGAAAGGTAGGAAGGGGGCCAACACACGTGTCAGGGTGAGCTGCACGTGGTGGAGCGTGCGGTAGGCGTTCAGCCCGTCGGCACTCTCGATGTGCGCGCCGTCTTCGTTCCAGAATCGGCGTCGGCTACGCCTGATGTACCAGTTGGTCAACTCCTCGATGAAGCCCAACAGCGAGGGTACGACGCGCTGCAGCGCATAGGCCGCCATGTGTTCCTCTGTGCTGGCAATCAGGGTCTGCAGGCGCGACAGGACCCATCCATCGAGTTCATTGAGCTCCGGATCGGGGCCCACCCCGTCCGGTTCCCAACTGTGGACATGGGCGTAGCGAGTCAGGAACGAATAGGAGTTCCACAGGGGCAACATGACCGCCCGGATGTGCTCCGCGACGCCGGCTTCCTCAAATCGCAAGTCCTTGGCGTTCACCACGGGCGAGTTCAGCAGGTAGATGCGCAGGGCGTCGGCCCCGTATTTCTCCAACACCTGGTTGGGGTCAGGGAAGTTCTGCTTGCTCTTGGACATCTTCTCGCCGTCCTCGGCGAGAACAATGCCGTTGACGATCACGTTCTTGAAGGCCGGGCGATCAAAGAGCGCGGTGGACAAGACGGTCAGGGTGTAGAACCAGCCGCGAGTCTGGTCGAGCCCTTCGGCGATGAAGTCCGCGGGCAGTCCCTCTTGCACGAGTTGCTCGTTCTCAAAGGGGTAGTGGTTCTGAGCGTAGGGCATGGAACCCGACTCGAACCAGCAGTCAAAAACCTCGCTGATGCGGTGCATGACTCCGCCGGGGGTCTTCTCTGAGGGGAAGGTGATGCCGTCCACGCTGTCGCGGTGCAGGTCGGTGATGGAACCCGGCTCAAGTCCCGCTCGGCGCTCCAGTTCCGCGATCGAACCGATCGAGAGCATGTCCTCGGGATCCAGATCGCAGCGCCAAAGGGGCAGCGGAGTCCCCCAGAAACGATTGCGGGACAAGTTCCAGTCACGGGCTCCAGCCAGCCAGTTGCCAAAGCGCGCCGTGCCGACGGACTCGGGCACCCAGTGCACCTGGGCGTTGCTGGCAAGTAGATCCTCAACCAGGCCTTCCACTCGCATGAACCAAGTGGAAAGGGCCATGTAGATCAGTGGCGCCCCGCTGCGATAGCAGTGCGGGTAGGCGTGGACGATCGTGTCCTGCACGACGAGGCTGCCGTCCTGTTTCAGGCGCGCAATGATCGACTTGTCCGCGTCCTTGACGAATAGGCCTTCAAAATCCGGCACACTCGAATCGAAGCGTCCGTTGCGGTCGACGGGGCACACCAGAGGCAAACCCTCACGCTTTCCTATTTGGAAATCGTCCTCCCCGAAAGCAGGGGCCTGGTGCACGACTCCAGTGCCGGCGTCTGTACCCACGTAGTCCGCCCCCACGACCTTGAACGCCACGCGTTCCCCGGCTTCATTCGCGAGCTCGTGGGCGAAATAGGGTAGGAGCGGCTTGTAGGGCCGACCAACGAGCTGTTCGCCGGGTAGCCGTTCCAATTCTTCGGTCTCGCCTACCTGTCCGCGCTCCTGATAGTGGGCCAGTCGTCCGGGTTCCAAGTAGGCCAGCTCACCCGTCTCCAGCACACGCACCTTGACGTATTCAACACTGGGGTGGACTGCCAAGGCCAGGTTGGAGGGCAGGGTCCAGGGCGTTGTGGTCCAGGCCCAAATCGACGCGTCCTCGTCTTCCAATCGAAAGCGCACCGTCACGCTGGGATCCTGCACCCGCTTGTGGCCGTCTTTCTTGGTTTCCGGATCCCGTTCCTGGGGCCCGAGTGCCACTTCGAAGTTGGACAGGGGCGTGCCCAGCACGGGCGACAGCGGCTGCACGCGATGCCCTTCGTAAATCAGGCCCTTCTGCACGAGCTGATCGAAGACCCACCAGACCGACTCCATGAACGAGGCGTCCATGGTGCGGTAGCCATCTTCAAAATCGACCCAGCGGCCCAGGCGTCGAATCGTCGTCTGCCATTCGTCGATGTAGCGCCCCACGAGTCCACGGCAGGCGTTGTTGAAGGCTTCGATGCCCAGGGCCTCGACTGCGCGTGTGTCCTCGAGACCTAGCTCCTTCTGCGCCTCATTCTCCACGGGCAAGCCGTGACAATCCCAACCCCAACGGCGCACGACGCGCTTGCCGTGCATGGCCCAGTAGCGCGGCACCACATCCTTGAGGATGCTGCCCACCAAGTGCCCGTAGTGGGGTCGCCCTGTGGCAAAGGGCGGGCCGTCAAAGAAGGTGTAGGTGCCGGACTCGCCCACATCCCGCTCTTGACTGCTGCGCTCGAAAGCGCGCGTGGCATCCCAGTGTTCGAGGGTGCGTGTCTCCAGGTCGGCAAAGGAGACTTCGGGATCAACGGGGCGAAGGGGCATGCGGTCGGGATCGCGGAGAAAAGGGGAACAGACTGTCAGTTCGAGCTGCACTCCAGAATGCGTTCCACCCCCAGACGGGTGAATTCCTCGCGCAGACTCTCTCGATAGCGCCCCTTGTACCCGATCTCGGTACGGCTCATCGAGTTCACGAGCTCGCAAACATGCTGGCCCAGGTCAGCTTCTGCACGCATCTCCTCCAGCACCGGGCGGCGGGGTTGGCCCGAACGGAAGATACGCCGGAAGGCGGCCCGCAGGGCGTCGGATTCTTCGCTACTGAGCCCGGAGCGTTCCAAACCAATCACGTTGACTCCGCGCACCCGACTGTCATGCCCTTCGACGATCATGTAGGGCGGCACATCGCGGGACATGCGCGTCATGGCTCCCACGTAGGAATGGGCGCCCACGGTCACGAAGGCCACGGCACCCGCCATGCCACTCAAATTCGCGTGGTGCTCGACGAGCACGTGCCCCGCAAGAAGCACGCCGTTGCCCAGAATCACGTGGTCCTCGATCTCACAATCGTGGGCCACATGACTGCAGGCCATGAGCAGGTTGTGACTCCCCACGCGTGTCTGCCCACCACCTTTGATCGTGCCGCGGTTGATGGTGACGAACTCGCGAATGGTGTTCCCGTCTCCGATGATCAGCTGCGTGGGCTCGCCGCGGTAGGAAAAGTCCTGCGGGGCGCCGCCCAGGCTGGTTTGGCCAACGATGCGATTGTCTTCGCCGATGTGGGTTACGCCGTCAATCACGACCTGGGCGCCAATCTCGGTGCGATCCCCTACGCGCACGTCCTCGCCGACGACGGAGTAGGGGCCAACCTTGACGTCCACGCCCAACTGGGCCTTGGTGGCAATCACGGCGGTGGGGTGAATGGAAGTGGACATCGAATCAGGCCTCAATCATGGTGAACATTAGTACGGCTTCGCATACGGGGCGCCCGGCCACGCTGCCTTTGCCTCGAACTTGGACGGTGTCGCCTTTGATGCGCATGGTCTCGACGGTCAAGCGCAATTGGTCTCCCGGAGTCACCCCCCCGCGCAACTTGACCTTGTCTAGGGACCACAACACGGCCAGCTTTCCCGAGTACTCCAAACGCCGTAGCAACAACATGCCGGCCAGCTGAGCCATGGCTTCCAGTTGCAGGACGCCGGGCATCAGCGGTCGGTCGGGGAAGTGGCCCTGGAAGTAGGGCTCATTGATCGTCACGTTCTTGATCGCTACGGCACGCTTGTAGCCTTCGACTTCGACCACGCGGTCGATCAAGAGGAACGGGTAGCGGTGGGGCAATTGGCGCAGGATCTCGCGGATGTCCATGCCTGATTCGCGCTGGATCAGGCCACCCGTTTCCTGCGCCTGCATCAGATCCACCAGGCGGCGCACCAAGTCTGCGTTGGTCTTGTGCCCCGATCGGGTCGCGATGATGCGCGCCTGAAGGTTAGCCCCCAACAGGTGCAAGTCCCCCACCAGGTCCAGCAGCTTGTGGCGCACGGGCTCGTGGGGCATGCGCTGGGTGGATTCCGGGTCACCCAATACCACGGTGTTCTCGCGCGTGGCGCCCTTTCCGAGGCCCGCGGCCTGCAGGGCCTCGACCTCCGATGCCAGGCAGAAGGTTCGCGCACCGGCCAATTCGGCGACAAAGGTCTCGGGAGAGAGCTCGATTTCAAAGGTCCCACTCTCCACCCCCGGCTCTTCGAACGATGAGACGTACTGCAGGGTCAACCCGGGAGTCTCGGAGGGCAGGGCCACCAACGTGGCGCCCCCTTCGTGAACGAAGACGGGTTGTTCCAATGTGAACAGGCGCGCCTCTTCTTTTTGCGCAACCAGTCCCGCTTGCTGTACGAACTCCACCAGGGGCCGGGCTGAACCGTCCAGGCCTGGAAACTCGGAGCCCGAGAGTTCCACGCGCACGTTGTCCAGCTGCAAGCCTGTGCAGACGGCCAAGAAATGCTCCACGGTCTCCACTTCGGTGCCCTCGCGCATAAGCCGAGTGCGTCGATCCTTGGGAGAGTGGAAGGCGATCTCCGCCGGCACGGATACGGCATCTTCCTGATCCGTGCGAATGAACTCGATACCCGCGCTCGGGTCGGCGGGTAGCAGTCGCACGTGGACCTGCTCGCCGGAGTGCAACCCGATACCGGAGAACTCGACGGACGTACGCAGTGTCTGTTGGCGGCGTGTCATGAGGGATCTTCCTCGAGGGCCCGCAAGCGCTCGCTCACTTCCGCCAACTCCTCGCGCATGCGCCCCAAGCGTTGCAGCGCCTTGTGGTCGCGCAGGGCACGCAGCTTGGGCCCGGCGGGCGAACCCCACCATTCTTCTCCGGCAGGGACGTCAGCAAACACAGCTGACTTGGCTCCGATGCGCGCACCCTCACCAATGGTCAAGTGACCTGCCAGACCCGCCTGGCCGGCCACGATCACGCCGCTGCCCACGTGCGTCGATCCGGCAACCCCGCTTTGGGCCAGGAACATGCTGGAGCGGCCCACACGTACGTTGTGGGCGATGTGGACCAGGTTGTCGATTTTGACGTTGCTCGCGATATGCGTGCGGCCAAAGCGTGCACAATCAATGGTGACGTTGGCGCCAATTTCGACGTCGTCGTCGATCTGCACGCTCCCGCCCTGGGGAGTCTTGACCCAGCCCTGGGCGGTGGGCTCAAAGCCGAATCCGTCTGCTCCAATGACCGTGCCGGAATGCACGACGCATGCGGAACCAATGTGAACGTGGGGGTAGAGCACGACGCCTGCGTGCAACACGCTGTTGGCCCCAACTCGCACGGCGGCTCCGAGGACGACGCGCGCGTGCAACACGGCGCCCGCGGCGAGGTGAACTCCCGGACCCACGACGCATAGCGGGCCAACGCTCGCGCCCTCGTCCACCTCCGCCGTGGCATCCACGACCGCGCTGGGGTGTACACCGGGATCTGGACTGGGGATCTCCGGGGCGAAAATGGAGACGATCAGGTTGAAGGTCGCTTGAGGATCGCTGCAGCGCAGCAGGGCCAGGTCCGTGCGTTCCACGCGCACATCCTGTGCCAGCACCACGGCCGCGGCAGCGGTGGACTGCAGGGCTCCGGCGTGGCGTTCGTCCGCGAGAAAACTGACCTCCTCGGGGCCCGCATCGGCCAGGGAAGCTGGGCCACAAATCGGGCTGCTCCCCACCCCAGGCGCCGCCTCCTCAAGGCGCGCTCCGATTCGTTCGGCAAGTTCCAACAGGGTCAAGGCGGGCATGGCACGAACCTGTCGGCCTCGGGTCCGACAAAATCAGAGGTGGGCGGCGTCCTACAGAGCGAACAGCCTGGTGTGGAATGGCGCCCCCAAAAGGGGAGCCGGCACGGGATGGTGTACCGGAGCCATCAGCTCCTGTCAATTGGATCGGCGCGCGTAGGAGCCGCCGAAGTCCCCTGCGCGCACGGTCTGGTCCATATGGGGATCCTCAGGATGAATGAGGAGATCAACACAGCCCGCAGCGCTGCGTATGTGGGTTACCCGAAACCGACTAGCGACGAAGATCCAGACTGAAGGAGAAGGTCTCTCGCAAGTCTCCGTCCTGCTCGTTGATCGGGAACCCGAAGCTGAAGGTCAGAGGCAGGGGATTGACCAGCCCGAATCCGAAACCCACCGAGGCGCGTACTTCGTCGGGATTCAAGTCCCAACCGTCCACGCCCAGGACGCCCGCGTCCAGGAAGGTCACAATGCGAAACATCTCCCGCCGGCGCGAGGTACCGGCGATGGGCGTCGAGTAGATGGGGTGACGGTATTCGATCGTCGCGCGCGCCATCGACTCACCACCTAGGGCGTAGCGTCCTTCCATGGGGCCAATGCCGCGGAAGTCAAACCCGCGTAGCGAATTGCCGCCCAGGAAGAAGCGCTCAGAGTAGTGCACCTGGTCGGTATCCCCGAAGGTATCGCTAAAGCCAGCACCCGCTCCCAAGTAGAACCCGGGCCGCAGATCATCGCTGACCTCACCAAGCAGAAAGTAGTGCGAGTAGTTGAGCTCGGTCTTCAAGAAGTTCTCGTCGCCACCCAGCGCTCCACCGTAGTAGGTGTTGCTCCAGCGGTAGTACGAACCCTCACGTGGGCTGATGCGACTGTCGAGCCGGTCGTAGCTCAGGTCCACGGTCAGCCCGCGCAGATCCGTCTTGCCCTGTGAATTGACCAGGGTGCTGGGAGAGTCGGCCGGGTCGGTCAAGTCATCCACCGTGATGGAGCTCCAGCGCGGACCAATGCGCAGGGACAGGTCGCCGGCCCCAAACAGGCGCGCCACGGTCAGGCTCGCCTCGGATTTGGACTCGTCGTGGGAATTGAATCGACGGTCCCGGCCAAGGGCTTCGGTGCGCACGACGAAGCGGTCGTGGTGGGTGCCCAAGGCATCGGGGTGGGCATACATGAAGCGCCAGAAACTCACCTGCGAGCCGGGGGAGAGATCGATGGCCAGCTGCTCGCCGTTCCCGTGAAAAGCCTCCTTGTCGTAGATCTCGCGCCCAGCAGACCAGAATCCGCTGGGCAGGTTGCCGATCGCGAAATTGCGCATCGAGAGGGTAATCAAACCCACCACACCGCTGTCGCTGGCCACGCCACCGGAGATGTTGAAGTCCACGACGCGCCCTTCGCTCAGGCGATACTCGACGTCGATGATGTCGGGATCGTCTTCATCCACTTGGAAAACAACGATGGGCGGCGCGTGTGTTGGATCGTAGGGATCGTCGAAGTAGTTGGTCCTGCGCACTCGAGCCAGGCCGCGCTGGATGTCACCAATATTGGCCTGGTCTCCCGGATTGAAGTCCAACTCGCGACGGACGACCTTGTCCTTGGTGTACGTATTGCCGTTCACCCGCACCTCGCCGATGAAGCGCTTGCGGCCCTGAACGAGGCGGTAGGTCACGTGTACCTCGTGTGTGTCCCAGTCGTAGACCACGTCGGGATTGAGGAACCGAGAACCTCCAGCGCTCGCGTCCTCGAAGTAGCTCTGCTCAAGATATCCGCGCTCGCCATAGAACAGCATCAACGCGCCCATGTCGTGCACGATGCGCGCCTGCTCGAAGGGCACTCCGGCCTTCAGCTCTGTCAGCTCTTGGAGTTCATCGACCGTGAAGAACAGGTCCTGTTGAGCATCCAGGTCGTCGGGATCGACGCCCAAAATGTTCAGCGATCCCACGCGCCACAGGGGTCCCTCATCGACGATCAACTTCACCACGACCCTCTCACGGTCGGCGCTGAAGTCAAGGCTGTCGATCGTCACCGTCGCATCCAACCAGCCGCGTTCGCGGTAGACCTCACGCATGGCGACGATGTCCGCATCGAGCACTTCCCGATCAAAGACGCCGCCCCACCAGCGAAAGATGCCGCGGCCCTTGGTGGACAGCTCGGCCAGGGAGAACAAGCCCCCCGACCAGAGCCCCCAACCCGTGTTGGGCAGGTTGGTGTTGCCGCTGACTTCGATTCCGGTACAGCGCACCTTGGGTCCTTCGCGGATCTCAAAAATGAGCTCGCCGGCTACACCCTCCCCCAGACCCCCGATCACCTTGTCGATCTCGACAAAGTAGTGGCCAGCCTGGCGGTAGCCCGCCATCAGGCGTGAGCGGATCGCGTCCGCTTCATGCAGGTACACCTGCTCGCGGTCGAACAGGAGAGCCCATTCCTTGAGCTTCTCCAGATCCACCTCGCTGTGGCCCACAAAGCGTGGTTCCAGATCGAGAGGCAGTTCGGTGACGGGCAGGGTCACTCGCAAGCCCTCCCCAATGCGCGTGAGACGCGGCTCACCCACCACGATCTTGTAGGTATCCCAGACCTTCAGGAGGCCCGAGCGCATGGACTCTGGATAGGGCTCGCCGATGCGAATGCCCAAGGCTGCCAGCACGCCCTGCTCGCTGTACGTCTCGAGCCCTTCGAAGACGACCTCTTCAACGGGCAGCTCTTGGGGAGGCTGCAGCAGAGGCGGACCGGCGACCGGATCCACGAGGGGATCCTGGCCGGGGCCGGCGGCTGCGAGGGCAGCGGTGAGAAGCAGTGAGCAGATCAAGGGTGGGAAGGGTACGGCCCTGGGCGGGACCCGTACAGAGGCCTAAAAAAGGGGCCTTGGAGGCCCAAGGAAGGGCGTCAGAGGATGCGCTGGCGAGAGCCCCCCTGAGGCCGCGAGCGGAGCTAGAGGCTGATGGGCTCGGCGATGGCCGCGGCCGGGTTTTGGAAACGCAGGATGTTGCCCGTGAACTGCAACTTGACCTTGCCGGTGGCCCCGTTGCGGTGCTTGGCACAGATCACTTCGGCTTCGCCGCGGTTCTCCTCGGTCTGGTTGTAGTACTCGGCCCGGTACAACATCAAGACCACGTCGGCGTCCTGCTCGATGGATCCCGATTCTCGCAGATCCGAGAGCTGGGGGCGCTTGTCCTCGCGCGACTCCACACTGCGCGATAGTTGAGAGAGGGCCAGGATGGGAACTTCCAGTTCGCGCGCCAACTCTTTCAAGGAGCGAGAGATGAGACTGATCTCCTGTTGCCGGCTCTCGGCCTTGGCGCTCATCAACTGCAGGTAGTCGAGCACGATCATGTCCAGCCCATGTTGGTGCTTGAGGCGCCGCGCGCGACTGCGCACGGCCATGATCGACAGGCCCGGAGTGTCATCCACGAACAGGTGTGTTTTTTGCAGATCTCCTGCTGCGTGGGTCAGATCTGCAAAAGAGGCCGGATCAATCTTCCCCGTTCTCATCTTATGCGCATCCACTCGGGCGCGCGAGCTGAGCATGCGCTGCACAATGGACAGGCGGCCCATCTCCAGGCTGAAGAACAGGATTGAGGGCTCGTGATCAAAGTGTTGCGGGCGGTGTGTGGCGGCGTGCTCCATCAAATTGAGGGCGAAGGCCGTCTTGCCCATCGAGGGTCGCGCGGCGATGACCGTCAATTCGCCCGGGTTGAACCCACCTAGCATGTCGTCCAGGTCCATGAATCCGCTGGGCAAACCCGTTAGGTCCCCGCGGTGGCGCTGGGCTTCGAGGCGCTTGAAGGCGTCGGCCAGCACGTCCCCCACTTCCACGGCTCCGCCAATGTCTTTGGAGGAATTGATCTTGAAGATACCGTTCTCGGCTTCGTCCAAGAGCTGTGTGACGGACTCCTGGTCGGGCCGCGTGCCGTGGCAGCGACTGATGATGTCCGTGCAGGAATCGATCAGCGTGCGCAGCAGACTGTTCTGGTTCACGAGCCGCGCGTGGTGCATCAGGTGTGCTGCGTTGGGCACGACACCGATCAACTCGACCATGTAGCCGTCCCCGCCGCTGGCGGCCAAGGCGTCCTGAGCCTTGAGAGCCGTACCCACGGTGATCGGATCCACCGGTTGGTTGCGTTCGGCCAGATCCACCATCTGTGCGTAGATCAGGCGGTGCCGACGATCGTAGAAATCGTCCGCCTTGAGCATCTCTACCACGTCGGGCAGGTTCAGCGGGTTCACGAGCAGGGCACCGAGGACACTGCGTTCGGCAGCCAGGTCGTGGGGAGCGATTCTCCCGTATTGGGTCAGTTCCTCAGGTTCCAAGAGTGCTCTCCAAGTCGTCGCGCCCGGCTCCAAAGCAAGCGGTTACGAGCGGAGAGCAGGATAGCGTCCGGGTCCCCAAGTCGCTCGCGTGGACAGGGGCTTTTCCTAGCGGCGGCGAAGGTCAAGCGAGTTCCATGGACACAACTCAGGCCGGACTCGCGGGTTAGAGGCCCGCGCGTCCGGCCTGGTCTTGGTGACTGGGGACCCCACCGGGGTCCCATCACGCTAGAGGCTTCAGCCTTCGGCTTCTTCCCCGGCCTCAGGCGCCTCGCTGGTCTCCTGAGCAGGAGTTTCGGCCGGCTCCTCAGTTCCCAGTAGGGACTCCATCGGGGCACCCTCAGCCTGCACTTGCACGCTGATCTCCGCGAAGGACTCGCCATGCACATGAATCGAGACCTGGTGCTCGCCCACGGTCTTGATCGGCGCATCCAGATGAACACGCTTGACGTCGATCTCAGTGCCGGCCGCCGAGCACAGCTCGGCGATGGCGAGGGCCGTGACCGATCCATACAGCCGGCCGTTCTCGTCCGCCCGCTCGTTAGCCGTCACGCTGAGCTCGGACAGGGCCGCCACAGCGGCGGCGACCTCTTCGGCCTTCTCAGCCTCTTCCAACGCGAGCCGAGCGGCCCGTCGTGCGATTTGGCGTTTGTTGTCCTCGGTCGCCATCGCGGCCAGGCCGCGCGGCAGGAGGAAGTTGCGTGCGTAGCCGGGGGCCACGCGCACCACATCCCCACATCGTCCGAGGTGTCTCACATGCTCCCGTAGGAGGACTTCCATGGCTTTCATTGGGGATCCTCCTTAGCCCACGAAGGGCAGAAGCGCCAAGTGGCGGGCGCGCTTGACGGCCTTCTTGAGCTGGCGTTGGCACTGTGTGCAAAAACCACTCCGGCGGCGGGAAACGATCTGACCCTGGGGGGTCAGGAACTTGGACAGGTACTCGGTGTCCTTGTGGTCGATGATCGGATCGTCACAGTTGCGACTGGCGATCACCTTGGGAACTCTGCGCACCATGGCTCAGGCCTCCTGCTTTTCAGGGGTTTCGTCGGACTCGTCTGAAGCCGGGGCTTCGGCAATCGCCGCTTGCGGCGCGGACTCGGGCTGCGCCGCGGATTGCTCAGCTTCGACAGGCGCCTGTTCAGCAGCGCTGCCCGATTGAGCTTCGGCAGACTCAACGTCATGAGCTTCGTCCGAGCCGTGCTCGCTTCCGCCTTCAGCACCTTCCTCGGGCTCCGGTTCCGGGTCCACGGCGTCGTCGTCCGGGGGCTCGGGGACCGCAAAATCATCCGCTCCCTCGGCCTGAGCCAACTCCACTTCCCCCTCGGGAACAGCGTCCACGCTGGTGAAGAGGTAGCGCAGCACCCTCTCGGAGAGGTCGAATTCACGGCGCACGGCCGGCATTTCGGCCCCGTCCACTTGGTAGTAGGCGATCACAAACGTGGCCCGGCGACGCCCCTTGATGGGGTAGGCCAAACGACGTTCATCCCACCGGCGAGCACTGAGCAACGTGGCTCCGTGCTTGGCCAGGGCATCGGTCACGAGTGCTTTGGCGCCCTCGTACCCTTCTCGCACGACATCGTTGTCGAGGAGGAACATTCCTTCATAAATCTGACTCAAGTCGATTCTCCTTTTGTGTCGGCGATGGTCTGAGTCCCGTGGTTTCCCAAGGGGCTCAGGTGTCCTGGTTCCAGCGGCTGTGGAACCGCGTCATGCACCCCTCGAGGTCACCCTTGTCCAGCCAGTCGAGGAGAGCCTCGGCCGCCTGGGCGTAGGCCACTTCGATCTCTTCGCGCTCGGAAGCGGAAAAGGGTTGAAGCACGTAACGCGCCGCGTCGGTCCCCTCTCGTCCGATCCCCACCTTCAGGCGCGGAAACAAGTCAGTCGAGAGGTGTTCAATAATGGAGCGCACGCCGTTGTGCCCACCCGCCCCTCCGTGGGGTCGAATGCGCAACTGCGCCGGTGGCAGATCGAGGTCGTCGTAGACAACCATCAGGCCTGGGTAGCGGGGAGCAGACGGCTGTTCCAGGCCCTCGCCTTGGGGAGGACTGGGCCACAACCACCGGGCCAGAGAAGCCAAGGCCCGGCCAGAACGATTCATGAAGGTCTGGGGCTGAATGAGCAAGGCATCCAGGTCCTCGAGATAGGCCCAGAGGAAAGGAATGCTCGCGAGCCCGGGGGCGATGGGCGGCAGACCCGGCCGGTCCGTGAGTTGACGTGCACTGCGAAAGAGCTGGCCTCCCTGTTCCCGAGCTAGCCACTCGAGGACTTCGAACCCAGCGTTGTGCCGGGTCCCGGCGTAGTCTTGGCCGGGATTGCCGAGTCCGACGATGAGCCGGGTCATGAGAGGGTGCCTCGCGGGATCCACGAGGGCGAAACAGTTTAGCCCTGGGCCCTATTTGCGCAAGGGCATCGGGGATTGGATTGGTGAGCTGCCTGGACGGAGGCACGACCCTGCCCGCAGGGTCCCTGGACGCCCGGAGGAAAAGGTCCTCCACCGGACGCCCGCCAAGCCGCTTGGCAGACCCTCAGTCTCCCGAGGAGTCGTCGCCGGACGAGTCCTCTTTGGGCTCGCCAGGTGCGTCCGCGTCGGAGTCAGCGCCCTCGATCTCAACGTCACCGGCCTCCTCCTCGACCACTTCCTCCACCTCGGCCTTGAGGTGCCCAACCACCGCGATCTCGAATTCGGGATCCACGGCCAGGGTGATTCCTTCAGGCAGCTGAATGTCGGATGCGTGCAAGTGAGCGCCGGCTTCCAGGCCGTCGACCTCCACTTCCAGGTTGTCCGGGATGAGTGACGGGATGCAGGAGATCATGATCTCGGTCACGTTCTGACTGAGCACAGCGTCCTTCACCTGTCCGTGGAACGAGAGCGCGACATGGGACTCAATTGCCACTCCGCGCTTCACCGGTCGGAACTCGATGTTGTTCAGAGAATCACCCAGCGCGTCCCACTGCAGTTCACGCACCACAGCCGTGTGCATGTCGCCATCCACATCCAGGTCGTAGAGGTGCACGTGATGACGCCTGGAGGCGTGGAACGCCTCGGCTGAGACATGGATGTTCAGGTGCGCGCTGTCGCCGTCAGCCTGGATGCTGGCGGGAATACGGCCCTGGGCGCGCAACTTGCGGGAATCACGGCTGCCGACCTTGTCGCGCAGACCGCACTTTAGGGATTCAGTAGAACTCATAACGGGGCCCTGGTTGGTTCGTCGTCCGGGTAACGGACGCACAGGGGTTGAAGCGAGGGATTCTCGCTATTCGAAAAGGGAACTCACCGATGTCTCGGCGTGGATGCTTTGGATGGCCTTGGCGACGAGCCCGGCGACGGTGACGGTCTCCAGATTCTTGGGGGCGGGATCGGCCGTAGGAATGGTGTCGGTCACCATGACGTGGTCCACGGGAGCCGCGTCGAGGCGCTCCACCGCAGGACCGCAGAAAACCGCGTGGGACACAGCGATGACGATCTGCTTTGCCCCCGCCTTGCGAAGCACGCTGGCCGCCTGGGTGATGGAACCACCGGTGGAGATCATGTCATCGACAATCACACAGTTGCGCCCGTCCACCTCACCGATCACGTGCTCAATCTTGGTCTCCGACCCGGAGATACGACGCTTGTCGACGATGGCCAGGTCAGCCTCCAGGCGCTTGGCATAGGCGCGCGCCATCTTGGTACCCCCCACGTCGGGGGTCACGACTACGGGGCGCTCCAGCCCCAACTTCTGCACCGCTTCCAGCAACACCGGCCGCGCGTAGAGGTGATCCACGGGCAGATCGAAGAAGCCTTGAATCTGGGCCGCGTGCATGTCGAGGGTCACGAGGCGGTCGGCACCCGTGACACTCAGGGTGTTGGCCAGCACCTTGGCGCTGATCGGAACGCGCCCCTCGTCCTTGCGATCCTTGCGCGCGTAGCCGTAGTAGGGCATGACCGCCGTGATACGACCGGCGCTGGCGCGTCGCAGGGTGTCGATCAACAGCAACAGCTCGACCCAGTTGTCGTTCACCGGAGGACAGGTGGGCTGCAACACAAAGCAGTCCCGCCCGCGGATGTCCTGGTTGATCTTGATGTCGATTTCGCCGTCAGGGAAACGCCCCACGTGGGCGTCGGCCAAGGGCATGCCCAATTCTTTGGCGATGTTCGCGGCCAGGACCGGGTGGGCGGTCCCCGCGATCAGGGTCATCTTGCCGTTCAGGGACATGGATAGGGCCGAGTGGGCGATTGGGGGGGCAGGTCGACGGGCAATGAGGCCCAAGGCGTGCGCGGGGCAGCCGAATTGGGCCGCCCAAGATAACGTCAGTTCGAATCGGCGCCATCTCCCGACGCCATCTTCCGCGCCGGCACGCCAATCCAGACCTCACCCGGCCGCACGCCACTGTTGCGCGTCAGAACTGCCCCCGCACCCGTGGTGGCGCCGTCGGGCACCTCATTGGGGGCCACAATGGTGGTTCCACTGCCCACGAATGCTCCGTCCCCTACGCGCGTCAGGTGCTTGGCCTTGCCGTCGTAGTTCGCGAAAATCGTGCCCGCCCCGATATTGGTGCCCCGTCCAACCTGCACATCCCCCAGATAGGACAGGTGCTTGGCCTTGGTCCCCTCACCCAGGCTGGCGTTCTTGCACTCGGTGAAGTTGCCCACCTGGGAGCCCGGCTCCATATTCGTGCCCACTCTCAGGTGGCTGAAGGGACCCACCTCGCAGTTGGCGCCGATGGTCACTCCAGCGCGAATAACGGTGCAGGGTAGGATGAGAGTGCCAGCCCCGATGGTCACGCCGGCATCGATGTACGTGCTGGCCGGATCCTCAATTCCCACACCCGCGGCCATGTGCTGCTCGAGAATGCGCATCTGCATGGCCCAGCGCACCTCGGCCAATTGGGAGAGGGTGTTGACGCCCAGTGACTCTTCCAGATCCAGGTCGACAGTCACCACGGGTCTTCCGGCCTCGGCCGCCATGCCCGGCAGGTCTGTGATGTAGTACTCGCCCTGGGCATTGTCGCTGCTGAGCCGCGGCAGGTCCGCGCACAGGGCGGGACCGTCGAAGCAGTAGACGCCCGTGTTGATCTCTTCGACGGCGCGTTGCTCGGGCGTGCAATCGCGCTCTTCGACGATGGCGGAGAATTCGCCGTCCTCCGAACGGAGCACGCGCCCATAGCCCGTCGGGTCCGGACTGAACGCGGTCATCATGGCGATCGCCCCGGTCCCGGCAGCGGTCTGGCGGTCAACCAATTCGGCCAGGCTGTCCGACTGCAACAGCGCCATGTCCCCGTAGAGTACGACCACCCGCTCGCATCCCTGCAATTCACTCGCGGCCATCTGCACCGCATGCCCGGTACCCAGCTGAGGCTCCTGAACCACCACGCGCAGATCCCGATCGGGAAGCAGCGCACGCGCCTCGGCCTCGACCGCCTCGCCACCGTGACCGATCACGAGCACGACGCGCTCGGGGTCCAGGGACGCTGCCTGGCCCAGGACCCAACCCAGCAGGGATTTGCCGCACAGGCGGTTCAGGACCTTGGGCCGCGTGGACTTCATGCGCGTGCCCATGCCTGCGGCCAAGATGACGACGGTGGTTTGGGATGCCATGGGAACCTGAATTGCGGAGCGGACGCTGTGGCGGGAGGAGGAAGGTCTCGGGATGTCGGGCTCGATCCTAGCGGCTCGCTGCCCCGATTTCCCCCCGCCCGAGCGCGGGACTGTCGCCGACCTGGGCTACCCCGACCGCCCCCGTCCAGCGTAGGCTCGGCCCCATGTCCACTCCATTGCGCCGGGCCCTGTCCCTCACAGTTGGTTGGTTGGCCGACAGGCGCGTGCCCCAATTCCTGCGCCGGCCCCTGTACAGGGGTTTCGCCCGCTTCACCGGCGCTGACCTGTCAGAAGTGCGTGGTCCCCTGGGCGAGTTCCCCAGCCTGGGGGCGTTCTTCGTTCGTCGCCTCGAACCCACCGCGCGCCCCGTGGATGCCGATCCCACGTCGCTGGTGTCTCCCGTTGACGGCCGCGTTCAGACCCTGTGCCCCATCGAGCATGACACGATCCTGCAGGCCAAGGGCCATGCCTACCGCGTGCGCGACCTGCTGGCGGGAGTGGGATCGGATGTGCCTCTGGAAGGTGGATTTGCCTGGACCCTCTACCTGGGTCCTAAGGACTATCACCGCATCCACTGCCCCGAAGATGCCCAGCTCACCGAGGCGCACTGGGTCCCAGGCTGCCGCTACTCGGTCGCCGCAGGAGTTCTCGCTCGCCGCCGCGTGCTGGACATCAACGAACGATGTGTCTTGCGACTAGAGAGTGAACGCGGTCCCCTGATACTCGTGCTGGTGGGCGCCCTGAACGTGGGTCGGATCCGGGTCCAGGGTGTGGACCCTGCAGCTTCAGGGGTACTGACCAGCCCGCGCTCCCTGCAACGCGGCGAGGAGCTCGCGCGCTTCGAATTGGGCTCTACAATTGTTCTCTTGACTCCCGCTGGCATGGCCTCGCCCCTACCCGATTTGCAGCTCGACGCCCCCGTGCGCCTGGGCCGGGCCATCGGTCGTTATTCATGAGTCGCGCAAACGAAACCCTGGACGCCAAGAGTCGGCGCCTCCTGCGGCTGACAGCCGCGGTTGTCCTCGGGGACTGGGACCTCTTGGCAGAACTACGACGACAGGCGCCCGAAAACGAGCCCGACCGAGCCTGGCGGGAGGTGCTCCTGCAGTGCCATCTGTTCGCAGGGTACCCACGCGTCGTCGAGGCTTTCGAGATTCTGAGCCGCCATGGAGGTGCGGGCGAGGCGCAAGAGGGAGAATCCGAACTCGAGGGCGACCCGTCCCGCGGCCGTGACCTCTTTGAGGCCATCTACGCAGACCTCGCCCCTGCCGTCGAACAACGCCTGACCGAGTTCCACCCCGATTTCGCCCGCTGGATCGCCGAACACGCCTACGGCCGGGTCCTGTCGCGCCCTGGCCTCGAGCCGCGCCTGCGTGAACTGAGCGCAGTGGTGGCCTTGACCGTCACCGGTCAAGCGCGGCAGCTCGCCTCCCATGTTCGCGGGGCCGTCCGCCTAGGATCCAACGAACGCCAACTAACCGCCAGTCTCCAGTTGGTCGAACACCTCACGCCACCCGAGACGCTGGAGAGAGCCAAGGCCTGCGTAGGCCAATTTGGGAAGTAGAAGCACCCTACTTCCGGCCGCCCAGCCGCTTGGCTTCGAGGCTGGCCCAGAGCAAGTCCAATGACTGGCGCGAGTGCAGGCTCAAGATGGGATCCTTGGGCAGGGGTCCCCTGGGCAGAGACCGCAGGCGCAGGGGCTTGCCATTCAGCTGCACTTCTACGTTGCCCTTTCTTGGGTTCACTTCGATCTCGAGCTCCAAGGGGCGATCCGTGTCGTAGGAGAAACCACTGAAGCCCGTGAAGCCCGCTACGGATCCTTGGCGTACCTGCTCCAAGATCTGTGCGGGGTCGCCGCGGCCGGCCGCAAAGGAAGGCTGGTTGGGGTCGTCTTCGAAGACCAGCGTCAGGCCCGCCAATTGCAAAGCGAGTTCGTTGCGCTGACCCGGGGCCGGTCGCGCGAGGAATAGGTGCAGCCGCAGGGTGAACGGGCTATTGAGGTCCAATGGTTCAGCCAGGTCGAGCTGCAGCGCGTGGTTGTCGTCCCAGAATTCTTCGTCGGTGCCGCGCGCGACCGGTGCACGCAGGCCGCCAGAGAACAGCAGCCAATCCCCGTGCTTCCAGGCACCCACGTCTCGACGGGTGAAGTCCCAGGTCAGTCGGACGGCCTGACGCTCCAAACGCTCCAACTGGCTAGGCTCGAACACGTCCTGCAGAGTTGGTTTTGGCTGCTCGCCTGGCGGGGCCGCGCGCCGCGCTTCTACCTTCCTTCGGATATCGAGCAGTTCCGCGCGTTCTTCCTCGCTTAGAAGTCCCGCGTGGCCCTCTTCAATGCGCCGAATATCGGCTAGCAGGCTGGTCGCATTGCCTCCTTGGTTGACGCTCGTCCGCAGAGCCTTCATGCTGTCGTTCTTGGCCTGCAGTTTGGGGTCTGGAGCACTGTTTCGCAGTCGTTCGGCCAAACTGGCAAAAACATCTGCCGCGTCCACGGGTCCCATGGGCAGGCTGACGCGGGCGCGGAGAAGTTCGCGTTCATGGAAGAGGAACAGGCTGCGCAAGAGGCGCTCGTCCGCGCTGGCTTCGGTGGCTTGCTCCCCCAATCCGGCCAGTTCCAAGAGGTCGGTAGCTTCCAGCACGCGGTCCGCCCTCGGTATGGAGGCACTGCGAATCAAGTGCACGCGGAAAGAGGGAATACTCGGCGCGCGCACCTCGAAGCCGCGCTTGAGCGCGTCAGACGTAGTGAGAATCCTGGTCCCTGGATAGGGGATGCGATCGAAGGTGGGATCGAAGGTCGACCCCGCCAAGGCCTGGAGATTCTGGAGCGTGCGCTCGATCAGACCCTCCAGCAACAGACACTCCTCGCGTAACAACTCCATGGGCCCGTGCACTCGGCTGCGCCAAGGCTCGGCCAGGTGCTGTTCCAGCAGCCGACTCGCCTCGCTGTAGCGCCGATCGGCACAGAGCGCCTGAACGTACCTGCTGTCCTCCACGAAGGCGGCCTCAGCGGTGCGATCCAGGTGGCCTTGAAGGTCCAGGTTGAGCTCTTCTTCTGCACGCTCAAGCGCCAGTTGGGATCCAACGGAGCGACCGTTCGACTCGATCCACCCCTGGGGAATTTCCTCGGGCACGATTCCCATATGCCGAGCCTCTGCCGTGAATGCTGCTCGCAGATCCTGAGCGGGATTGGGCCGATCACCGGAGATGATACTTGGACGCAGGCGATCCGCTTCATCACGGGCGAAGCCAGCCAGGCGGCTGTCCAATCTGAGATAGTGATTGCGGGCACTCGACCGCAGGCCTTCGAGGTCGGAGCGCACGCTGCCCAAGAGTTGGCTGCGATCGATGTCTGAGAATCCGCGCGTGTCGGCCAGGGCACCGTCCAGTAGCAGCAAGCCCCCTCCCGTGTGAGTCAAGGCCGAGGCCCACTGATTCTGCCTCAGGGCCTGGTTGAAAGCGGGGACCACCGTTTCATCCAGGTGGCGGTGCAGAGCCGAGCGCGCCTCGGCCATCGCCATGGTGTGCTCGCTGTCCAGGCGCGATTGTTCGCCGTTCATCCAGCGCTCGAAGCCTCGGCGCAGGCGTCCAGCGGGTAAGTCCTCCTGAGAGTCGCAACCGGTGCTGGCTCGCAGGGCCACGGCCACGCTCTCTCCCAGGTACGAGCGCGCTTGCTCGTATTCGTGATCCCCGAGCCAGGCGTCAACTTTCTGGCTACCGGCTTGCATCAAGCGAGCCAGGCGTTGATCCAATTCTTGCAAGACCTCGCGCTCCAACTCACCCTTGCGAGCCCCCCAGCCCTCGGGCGCGTCGGGCAGCAGCGCCAATTCGACCAGGGCGTCGCCCGGATCCAGCTGCTGTGTCACCCAGGTTTCTTGAAGCCGGGTAAACGCAGGCCAGGCCCGGACCGTCGCGGTCACTGGAGTTGGATTGGAATTGGGCAAGAACAGACGCCAAGGCCGCCCGGCCACCAGAGACACCACGACCAGCGCCGCGATGGTCAGGACACCCGGCCGGCGCCAATAGGGGATATCCATGGCCACCGGGTCGAGGTTGGCGGGGCGCACGGCTGGCGCGCGGCGTTCGCGCAGGCGCTCGAGGTCGGCCAGCAATTGCTCGGGGGTCTCGTAGCGGTCACCGGGTTCTCGGGCCAGGCACTTGCGAAGGACCAGGGAAATGCCCTTGGACAGGTGCGGGGCCAGGCTGCGGGGTTCTGTGACTCGGTGGTAAAGCACGCCGGAGAGGATCTCCCCCACGCTCTCGCCTTCGTACGGAGGCGACCCGCAAAGCGAGTGGTAGAGGGTCGCTCCCAAGGACCAGATGTCACTGCGTTGATCAGCCGAGGTGGCATCGCGTGCTTGCTCGGGGCTCATGTAGTGCGGGGTTCCCAGGGTGCCCCCCGAGCGGGTCATCGACGGGTCGTCTTCCGCGAACGCCAAGCCCAGGTCCACGAGCCGCGCGCGCCCGTGCTGGTCGATCAGGATGTTGGCCGGCTTGATATCCCGGTGAACCACGCCACCCTCGTACAGATGCTGAAGTGCATCACAGAGGGGACAGAAGAACCGCAGAGCTTCGCGTTCGGTCAGCGGGCCCCGTTCAGCCAGGCGTTCGGCCAAGGAGATTCCCTCTACTAATTCCATGGCGTACCACCAGCGGCCATCCTGCTCGCCCATGTCGATGGCCGAGATGATGCCGGGGTGGGCCAGGCGCGCGGCCGTTCGTGCTTCCCGTTGCAGGCGACGCACGGCCCGCCCGGCGCCCACGAGTTCGTCGTGCAGAACTTTGATGGCCACGGGCCGATCCACAGCGAGTTGAACGGCGGAGTACACCACGCCGGTAGCCCCACGACCCAGCACGCCCTCGATGCGGTAGCCGCTGATCCGGGGACGTCCCTCGATCGGTTCGGGATCGCCTGCGCCCCAGGCGCCGCGCCCGCCTACTGCTCGTTCGTCAGGAACCACTGACGCCACTCCTTGTCGGCTGCGCGCCAACCCATGCCCACTGCTTCATGAAAGGCCTTGTCGTAGCGAGCCTGTCGCTCAGCTGTCTTGACCAGCACACGCTGCGGCGCACGCGGGCCACTGCGCTTGAGGGCCTCTTGGAAGCGGCGCAGGCTGCCGGGGCCGTGTTGTTCGATCCAGGCGACGATGGCCATGGACATCGCCACATCGGCGGGTCCCAATTCGCCGAATCGCTTTTGGGCGAGGCGATCCAAGTCCACCAGGGCCGCATCGCCAGCCTCTAGCCCCGAGCGCAGGTTGCCTTTCCATGCGCCGGCGCGAAATTCAGCCTGGTTGAAGACGTAGACCTCCTTGGCCTTGGCGTTGGTACGCGATTCGGTGCCCACCTTGGTGAGACCCGCCACGCACAAGACCTGGTTGCACTGGTGGATGTGGTACTCAAACAGACAGGCAAACCCCTCGTCGAACCAAGGGGGCAAGAGGCGTCCGTCGTACCGGTGTTGGTTGATGAGGATGTGGCCCGCGTGGTGAAAACTGTGGCCCGCCAGGTGGGCTTCGGGCCGTCCCATACAGCGCGCAGCCGAGATGCCCCGAGGCTCACAATAGTAGAACCCGTGGGTCTTCTTGACTGCCGCGCCCCAGCCCTCAGGCACGGTGTCGGTCAACCTCACAAGTGGATCGACACACTGCACGTAGGGGTCAGATTCTTGGCCAAACACATAGAACTCGTGCAGCGCCGCGACGCGCCCCCTGGGCGTTGGCGCAGAGGGCTGACCCTTCTCAGGACGCATCAGTTCTTCAACCCAGCGGGCGCCACGCTCAAGGCCTTCCACGATGCCCTCAAGGAAGTCCCGCTCAAAGGGACCCGCAACGAGCACCGTGTCTCCAACGACGATCTCGCCTTGTACCTTCGCGACCTCGAGCACGGAGCGGGCGTTCAGCACGGAAGCGGCTCGGGCTGCCGAAACCCACTCGCCGTCCAGCTGTTCGAGCCCCTGTGCCCGCTGCAGATCACCGGGCTTCAACCAGCGACCCTCAAAGTAGACCTCGCCCGCATCCAGGTGTTTCTTTTCGGCCAGGGTGACCCACTCGGCATCGTGCAAGACCAGCCCTCGCTCGCGCATGTCGGCCGCATGCCTGTCCGCCTTCAACTGATCGCGCTGCTCGGGCTTGATCCACTTGCCTTCGTAGAGCACCAAACCAAGGGCTTCGCCCGCAGCGGCGTGCTGGGGGTCGAGTTCGAGAGCCTTCTTCATGGCTTTCCGCATGGCACTGCGCAGTTTCTTGTCCGCCGCCCACTGCCCCAAAGCGAAGTAGTCCTGAGCGGTCTTGCAGTCTTTCCAGCGCCGGTCGAACTCCTGGGTGGGCGTCAGACCCTTCTCCAGCGATGAGATTTCCGAGCGAGCGAAGGTCATTTTCCCGAAGCGCGTCTCGAACACGACCTCTGTCGCACTCTCCTTCAGAATCATGCCCTCGAATCGCCTTCCGTCCTTGAGTTGGATCAAGTCGGCTCGCGCCAGGCTTAGGAGCAGCAGCAAGCATCCCACGAACAAGGCGGGCTGAGGGATCCTGGGGATGCGTAGCATGGGCAGCGAAGCAGTCTTCCCCTATAAGATCGGCCGAAGTCGGTGGTAACGCAACGAGTCGATTTCAGAATGGGACAAGTGCAGGCGTCATGCCTGGCCTGGGTCCTACCTGGCGGTTGCAGGACTCGTCAAGTGCCCTGTGCCCCTAGTCCCGGTCCGAATCGAGCCCGTATTTCTGAATCTTGCGCTGCAAGGAGTAGCGACTGATACCCAGAATTTCGGCCGCCGGAGACTTCATGCCGTCGCTGGCTCGCAGGGCGCGTCGAATTGTGCGCTTCTCCACCTCGGCCACCGCGCTGACGAGTTCAGGGACATCGCCACCGAGCAGGACATCTTCACCTCCCCGCTGCACTGCGGCGGAGAGGTCCTCGAGCTGCACTTCGTCGTTGACCAGCACGACGAGGCGCCGCATCTCGTTTTCCAATTCGCGCACGTTGCCGGGCCAGGGATGGTGGACGATGCAGGTCAGGGCTTCATTGGACAGGCTGGGCGCGGCGCGTCCCGCCTCCCGTGCGGCCCGTGCCAGTAGGTGTTCGGCCAGGAGGGGTACGTCACCACCGCGCTTGCAAAGCGGCGGAAGATCCACGGTCACCACGGCAATGCGATAGAACAGGTCCTTGCGGAAGCTGCCCTCGGCCACCATTTTCTTGAGGTCACGATTGGAAGCCGCCAGCACGCGCACGTCCACGGTCACCGTGCGCGTGGACCCCAACACGCGGAACTCTCCGTCCTGCAGAACACGCAGCAGTTTCTTTTGCAGATCGGGGCTCATGTCTCCGATTTCGTCGAGGAACAACGTGCCCCCGCTGGCTTGCTCGAGAATCCCACGCTTGGATTGGAAGGCGCCGGTGAAGGCCCCGCGCGCATGACCGAATAGCTCGGACTCAAGCAAGGTGTCGGGCAGGGCCGCGCAGTTCTCTGTGACGAAGGCCTTACCCTTCCGCGCTCCGTTGTGGTGGATCGCATTGGCGATGAGCTCCTTGCCCGTACCGCTCTCGCCTTGAATCAAGACCGGCAGGTCCGACTCGATGATCCGGTCTACCTGCTTGAAAACAGCCGTCATGGCGTCCGAAGCGCCGACAATCGAGTTGTAGTCGTAACGGCCCCGCGCCCGGCCCAACTCGGCGCGCACCACGGCTAGCTCCCCCTCACGGTCCCGAACTTTGCGCCCGAGCTGCTCGTTCAGGCGTTCGATCTGCTTGCGCGAGAGGTCCAGGTGGTGGTTGCGACCGCGCAGGGTCTCCAGCAACCGCGCGTTGCGAATGGCGATGGAGGCCTGTCCGGCGAGCATCTCAAGCAGGTCCACGTCTTCTTGATCGAAGGCGCCCGATTGCAGGCGGTTGTCTACGTACAAGATTCCCTCGACCTGCTCCTTGCCGGCGCCGTCGGTCAGGATGGGAATACAGATCACCGAGCGCAGGCGCAGGTTTTCCACGCTCGCCATGCCACCAAAGCGCTGATCCGTCGAGGCATCTACACTCAGGATCGGCTTACCTTGCTCGACAACCTGACCGGCAATCCCCATGGAGAGGCGCGTGCGCGGCACGGCCACGTTGGTGTGATCGAAACTGCGAGCCACGCTCACCGTCATGGCACCTGCGGTATGCGAACCGCGTGTGCCCTCGGCTTGGGCTTCGCGCAACAACATGAACCCGCGCTCGCCCCCCACCAGGGATACGGCCGAGTCCACGATCAGATTCAAGAGGGGCTGCAGTTCCGTGTGCGCGGCGAGTTCGCGGGTGATGCGCGCGAACACACGTAGGTTCTCGTGCTCGCGGTGCGCCTCGCCTGTCAGGGTGCGCATGCCCACTTCATCAGCAGGGTCCCAGTCGTGAGCGGTGGGCACGTCATCCCCGAGCACGACGCGCACGCCAGGCCCCAGGGAGATTTCGTCTCTCGCCCGCAGCATGCAGCGGTCCACAGATTCGCCATTGACCTCGATCCCGTTCGCGCTGCCCAGGTCCATGATCCAGGGGGCTCCACCCTGGCTCTCGATGCGCGCGTGGTGGCGGGAGACGCGGGTGCTCTCCAATCGAACGGCATTGTCCTTGGCGCGACCGATCGGGATCACTTCCAGGTCCAGGTCCAATTGCGAGTGGACCCCGTCCTCAATAATGGTCAGTTTCATGGGCAGCAGGCACGGTGTGCGATTTTGCACATCCGAGTCAAGGATACCCAAGATTGGATGTCGAGTAACCGCACATGACCTAGAGCGAACCTTGAGCCTTGCTCTTAACTGTATTTTTCACATACAGTTACGACGATGAGTAGCCAAGAGAAAGACCCCCACTTGAGCCCTCCCCCGTGGTACGCGGAAGGCCTGCGATTCGGCTGCACCTCCAGCGGGCGCTGCTGTAGCAACCATGGGGAACACGCCTACGTGTATCTGATGGAATCCGAAGTGAGCGCCCTGGCGGGGGTGCTTGGCCTCTCGGATCAGGAATTCCTGGACGGCTACACCCGTGAAGAGGAGGGTTGGACCCTGCTCGAACCCAGGGGCTCTAGCTGCGTCTTCCTGGGGGGCAACGGCCAGTGTGGTGTCTATGAGGCCCGTCCCGTGCAGTGCCGCACCTGGCCCTTTTGGCGCGAGAACCTGACCAGTCCGGAGGCCTTCGAGGGTCTCGTAGGTGGAATCTGCGCGGGAGCAGGTTGTGGGCGGCTGTACAGCGCCGATCAGATTCAACACATCGCCGACACGACCGAGGCCTGGTACGAGGGTGAGTTGGAGCATTTTCCGCCATCAGCTGAGGTAGGCAGCGATTCCTAGCCCTGCGGGCGATCGCTCGGTCAAAAAAGGGCCTCCGGGACAACAAAATGGCGTGATTGCGGAGCGGTGGTAGGATTGGTCGATGCAGCCGATTTCCTGGATCTACACCGCAATCACCCTACTGGCATTGGGAGCGGGGGACTCCACCCCAGCACCCAAGGCTGACCCGGCGAACCCGACGGCACCGTCGGGTGCCGTTGATCCCACTTCCGTCCCGGAGGTCGTGAGCCCCTTCGCGCGCCTGCCCATCACGATCATCTTGCTAGACGATCTAGGCTTCGAACTGCTCAATCAGTCGAACACTCCCAACATCGACGCCCTCGCCGCAGGAGGCCTCAACTTCACTCGCGCCTGGGTCTGCCCGGCTTGCTCCCCCACCCGTGCAGCCATTCTGACTGGCCTCTACCCGACGCGCACAGGCATCGGGACCATCCTCAAATGGGGCTCGTTTGCCGACCACGACTTGGGGCTCGAGCACACGACCTTCGCCGAGTTGCTGAACGAGCCCGTGCACGCGTTTGGAAAATGGCACGTGAGCTTCCGGCACACCGACCCCAACGCCCAAGGATTCGATCACTACGCGGGCTGCCTGTTCAATCTCACGGGGACGGGCAACGGTTACTACGACTGGTTGCAAACGGTCGACGGCGTCACCAGCCTGCAACGCAAGTACACGACCACGGCCACCACAAACTTCGCTCTGAAGTCCAATGCCGGTGTGCGCTACATCGCCTACCACGCGGTACACACGCCCTACGAGAATCCGCCAGGAGGCACGGCCACGAAACCACTCGGCAAGGCGATCGAGATGACGGAGTACCTGGATCAGGACATCGGCCGCCTGCTGCAAAATTATTTTGGTTACGTGATCATCCTGTCGGACAACGGGACGGCGCAACGCTTTGGGGGAGGCAAGGGCTCCCTGCTGGAATCGGGCATCCGTGTGCCCTTCATCGTGAACGGTCCCGGCATTGCTCCCGGCACGACCAACGCCCTCGTCAACGGCGTGGATATCTTCGCCACCCTGGCCGAGATGCGGGGAATTCCTCACAACTCTCCTGACAGCATCAGCTTCCTACCCGTGCTGCGCGGCGGGCAGGGAAACCGCCGATACAACTACACAGAGTCTTTCAAGCCCAACCCGGTCACGGCGAACCGCAAGTGGGCCATCTGCGATCAGGGGTACAAGCTCACCAACGAGTACGACTTGTCGTCGACCAAGGGCGGCCTGTTCCTGTTCACGATGCCCGACGAGACGTTCATTCCCCCGTCTGCTTACACCAAGCAAGATCGGGACGCACGCGCGCACTTGCTCACCAAGCTGCCCTTCTGAGGTGGTACCCTCGGGGAGTGAAGGCCCCCTCCCGCGCGCGACGAGTCACCACTGGCCTGGTCGTCTGCACTCTCTGCTTGCCGTCCTGCAAGCCGGAAGCGCCCATCCCGCGAGACCTCTCGCGCTGGAACTGGCAAGAGGCGCAGGAGGTTGCGAGCATCGTCGACGCACTGAGCGCCCTGCACCTGCGCGCGGACGGCACGCTGCTAGGCCTGGACGACGACGGCTTTGTCGTGTCCATCGCTTCCTTGGAGACTGACGCCCCCGCTGAGGGCTGGCCGCGCTGGCCTCTTGCTGGTGGCGGGGACCTTGAGGGCCTGTGCGGAACCGATTCGGCCGACGTGCTGGTGCTCCTCGAGGACCGTAGTGAATTGGTGCGCTTGGGTTCGAACGGTCGGCGAATCGCGACACACACTCTCGATGCGCAGATCCCGCGCGGCGAGCAAGGCCTCGAAGGACTGGCGTGGATCCCATCCGCGCAGGGCGGGGCCAGCCTGTGGCTGGGCCATCAAGGGCAGGCGAAGGTGTACGTGGTGCGCGCCCCTAGCGGGCCAGAGGAATCCAAGCCTCTCGAACTCCTGCGCGTCTTGGATCTTGAAGACGAGGCGCGCGGGCTGGTCTTCGATCCAGACCTGGGCGCCGTTCTCGCCGTGGTCGACGAGGCGCGCGAGGTCTGGATGGTCGAATTGAACGGCCGCATCCGCGACAGACGAGCCTGGCCAAAGGGAACCCGTGACGTGGAGGGCATCACACTCGGCCCGGGGGGTTGCCTACTCCTGGCTCTGGACGGCGGCGGGGTTTGGCGTATCCCAGCAGTCGAAGGCTGAGGGCCGAGTTCAGCGCCCCTCGTAACGCGGCTTGCGTTTCTCAGCGAAAGCGGCCAGGGCTTCCAATCTGTCTGCGGTGGGCAGGATGCGCTCGTAGCACTCGGCCTCGACGGCCAGCCCCTCGCCCAACGGCGCTTCACAGCCTTGATCAATCGCGGCCTTGGCAGCGCGCACAGCCACCGGGCCGTTGTTGGCAATCGCCTGTGCCAACTCCAGGGCACTCGACTCCAGCTCCCCTGCAGGCGCGAGCCGATTGATGAGTCCCATCGCTTGAGCCTCTTGGGCCGTCACCCGACGACCGGTGAGAATCAGGTCCTTGGCGCGGCTCTTTCCGACCAGACGTGGCAGGCGTTGGGTCCCGCCGGCCCCGGGAATGATGGCGAGGGTCGTCTCGGTCAGCCCAAGCTGGGCGTGGGGTGCGGCCACGCGCAGGTCGCAGGCCAGGAGCAACTCGGTACCCCCGCCAAAGGCGAAGCCCCCCACGACGGCGATCGTCGGCTGGGGCAGGGCTTCCACATCGTCCATGAGGGCGCGGATGTTGCGCACGAAGTCGGGCACCCGCTCGGGGGCCATGCTGCGGCGCTCCTTGAGATCGGCACCGGCACAGAAGGCCTTCTCGCCGCGACCGGTGATGAGCACGCAGCGCACGCTCAAGTCTTTGGCCAGTCGCTCAAGTAAAGTGCGGAAGCGCCTCAAGGTTGCGAACGAAAGGCAGTTCATGACCTCCGGTCGTTCCAAGGTCAACCAGACCAGATCCCCCTCCCGACGTTCGGATACGAGTTCGGGTGAGTCGGGAACGTCCGCGGGAAACTCCTGGGCGACGGAAGAGGTGCTCATGGGGGCATGGTACCCCCGCGGCGAGACCGGCTTCAACGGATGCAGCCCAGCTCGGACTCCAGTTGCTACCCTCAGCCCATGACTCATACACACCTAGCCAGCCTCACTCTGCCCATTCTTGCCGTCGGCATCGCGTTCACCGTTGGGTCCCAAGACAAGGTTACCTACGACGACACTCCCCTCCTGCCGGGAGGCCTGTACAGGGTGCACGGTGAGCGCCCCTGGCCTGAGGTGATTCAGCCTGGAAACGCCGAGCATGCGCCTTCCGATGCCACGCTGCTGTTTGATGGCCAAAACCTGGAGGCCTGGTCGGGTGGCGGCGGAGACGCGGGTTGGAAGGTGGTCGACGGCTACTTCGAAGTCAACGGAACGGGTCCGATCCGTACTCGAGCGGATTTCGGGGACATGCAGCTGCACCTGGAATTCCAGACTCCGGCGGAGGTCAAGGGTTCCTCTCAGGGGCGGGGGAACTCGGGTGTATTCCTCATGGAGCGCTACGAAGTGCAGATCCTCGATTCCTTCGAGAACCCTTCGTACCCGGACGGACAGTGTTCGGCCCTCTATGGCCAACAACCACCGCGCGTCAACGCGTGCCGGGCGCCGGGCACCTGGCAAACCTACGACATTCTCTTCAGGGCGCCGCGCTTTGAGGATGACGAGCTCGTTCAGCCAGCGCGCGTCACGGTGCTGCACAACGGAGTGGTCACCCACTGGGACCAAGAGTTCATCGGTGCCACGACCCATCGGGCTCTGGCCAAGTATTCCCCCCACCCGGCCAAGGCGCCGCTGCAGTTGCAAGACCACGGCAACCCGATGCGCTTCCGCAACATCTGGGTGCGCGAACTCTAAGCCGGAGGACTCACATGGCGCGGCGCGTGGGAAGCAATGCGGCCGCGCCGAAACTCAGCCGCGCGGGCCCACTCGCGCCGGGTGCGAGCGCCGTGGATTCCGCGTAGGTCGAGGTAGCGGGCGAGGAATCTCAACCTCGTGGCGGCAGGTAGGCGCGCGGGCAGGGAGAACAGGAGTGCGCCCAGGTCCTTGGCCAGCCAACGCGACCGGGGCCTGGCTTGTTGGCGGGCCCGCCCGAGGTCCAACAAGCACAGATTGCCGTTCGGGAGCAAAGCCACGTGTTCTAGGTAGAGGTCGCGGTGGTACCAACCGGCCGCGTGCAAGTCGGCTACGAGCCGGGCCAGGGACTCCAGTTGCTCGGGCAGAACACGGTCATCTCCATCTTCCAAGCACTGCCTCAGGGTGCGGGTGTACCCCACGCGCTCCATGAGCACCAAGGACAGGGCACCTGATCGCCCCCAGCCCAGGGCTCGAGGGACCGGGATCCCCGCCTGGGTCAATTTGCGAAGATTTTCAAACTCCCGTTGGCCGGGGCTGCGCAGCCGGCCGCGTAGGTAGTCGTGCCAGCGGTCCCGAAAGAGGTCCCCCCGGGTGCGTTTCACGATGGCTCTCGGATTGGATTCGGGCCAGGCGAAGGTCTGTCGGTGAGGCAAGCTGCGCAGAGGCTCTCGGGGCGCGGCGAGGAAGAGTGCGTGCAGCTCTAGGGTGCTTGCCGCGCCAGGCGACCAGTCCGGGTCAAGCCAACCCTGGATCCTCGGCGCGTCATGTCTCATGTGAATCGTCTAGCCCCCTCGAATCGAGGCCCGCCTGCTTCTCAGCCAAAAAATACTTGCCCGGGGTCCCCTATCGCTTTTGAGTGGGGTCGAATGGTACAGGGTGCGGACCCGTGTCCGCGCCCCGGAAAGGACGATCCCTTTCGGCCCCCTCTTCACTCCCATCGAACCCGACGTTCACCGGCCCAGACGCCGGCCCGGTCCAGATGTCCACTGAACCTGCAGTCGCACCCAGCCCGATCGACCCGGACGAATTCAATCCGTTTTTGTCCATGGCGCAGCAGTTCGACCGCGCCGCGGACCACTTGGAGTTGGATGAAGGCCTGCGCGAAGTGCTGCGCATGCCCAACCGCGAACTGAAAGTCTCGCTGCCGGTCATGATGGATGACGGCCGGATCAAGGTCTTCACCGGCTACAGAGTCCAACACAACTTCCTGCGCGGGCCCTGCAAAGGTGGCATCCGGTTTGCGCCCGAGGTCAACCTCGATGAAGTGCGCGCTCTCGCGGCCTGGATGACTTGGAAGTGTTCGGTAGTGAACATCCCGTTCGGAGGCGGCAAGGGGGGCGTCATCTGCGACCCGCGCGGCATGTCCAGGAATGAGCTCGAACAACTCACGCGCCGATACACGGCGGCCATCATGGACATCCTCGGCCCGGACCGGGATGTGCCCGCCCCGGACATGAACACGGGCGAACAGACCATGGCTTGGATCATGGACACCTACTCCATGCACGTGCGCAGCACGACGACGGCCATCGTGACAGGCAAGCCGCTGTCCATCGGAGGTAGCCGAGGACGCAAAGAGGCCACGGGCCGCGGTGTGATGATCTCCGCCAACGAGGCGCTAAAGATGAAAGGCATGCGTCCGGAAGACACACGCGTCGTGGTGCAGGGTTCGGGCAATGTGGGCGGCATCGGCGCCATGCTCATGCACCGCCAGGGCTACCGCATCGTCAGCCTGAGCGACATGTACGGCTCGATCTACAACGATTCCGGGTTGGACGTGGCTGCTGTACTCACCTACCTGGAAGACAATGGCCGCTTGGAGGGCTTCCCTGAGGCCGAGAGCGTCAAGACCAGTGAGCAGCTCGAATTGGATTGCGAAATGCTCGTGCCCGCGGCGACCGAGAACCAGATCACGTCCCAAAATGCTGAACGCATCAAGGCTCAGCTGATTGTGGAGGGAGCTAACGGCCCGACGACCTCCATTGCCAGCCGCATGCTCGATGACCGCGGGGTCATCATCGTGCCCGACATCCTGGCCAATGCGGGCGGCGTCACCGTCTCCTACTTTGAGTGGGTGCAAGACCGCATGGGTTATTTCTGGACCGAGGAAATCGTCAACTCGCGCTTGGAGCAGATCATGGTCGACTCCTTCCAGGAAGTCGCCGAGACGGCTACCAAGAATTCCATCTCACTGCGCGCAGCGGCCTACATCGTTTCCATCGATCGAGTGGCGACGGTCTATCGCATGCGCGGCATGTTTGCCTGAGATTCGGTCATGATTGAGAGTGCTTCCAGCCCGGACGATCTCACCACGGCGGACCTGCCCAAGACGCCTCTGCTCGACGACGAGACTCCGTTCGCCACGATGATGGCGAGCTTCGACAACGCGGCCCAGCGTTTGGGTCTCGATGAAGCCGAGTACCGTGTCTTACGCCAGTCGGACCGCGAAGTGGCGGTTTCGATTCCGGTCGCCTTGGACGACGGCAACGTGGCAGTCTTCGACGGCTACCGCATTCAGCACAGTCAAGGGTTGGGACCGTTCATGGGCCCGCTGCGCATTCATGCCGACTTGCGTATCGATGAACTGCGCGCCTTGGCCGCTTGGATGACTTGGAAGTGCGCCATCTTGGGTGTGCCTTTTGGTGGTTCAGCCGGTGGCATCCGCATGGACCAACACGCGCACAGCGCTGGCGAGCTCGAACGGACAGTGCGCCGATACACCGCCAATTTATTGGGCGACATCGGGCCTGAGCACGACATCTTCTCTCCGGACGTCTACGCCGACCAACAGGTCATGGCTTGGATCCTGGACACGATCTCGATCCACGAGCGTCACACGGCCAACCCCTCGGTGACGGGCAAGCCCAAGGAGATGGCCGGCACGGTCGCCAGTGAAGACGCCGTGGCCCGCGGGCTGTTCGCGATCCTGCGCCTGGCCATGGCTCACTTCCAGCTGGGCGGTAGTGGACAGGACATCATGATTCAGGGAACAGGCACGGTGGGAGGCCACCTGGCGCGACTGCTGCACGCAGCTGGGCGCCCGGTGATTGGCCTGTCCGACGTCCACGGTGGGCTGGTCAACCGCAAGGGCCTCGACATCCCTGCCTTGCTTGAGCACCGCCAACGGCACGGATCCCTGCTCGGCGTCAGCGGCGACTTCGAACGCATGACAGGCAAGGAGTTCATGTCCCAGCCCTGCGACGTGCTCGTGCCCTGCGCCGTGGCGAACGCGATCCACTCCAACAATGCCGAGTTGGTGGAGGCCAAGTTGATCGTTGAGGGAGCCCACGGGCCTACGTCCGTGCGCGCTGACCGAATCCTGCAAGATCGCGGGATCCCCGTGGTGCCCGACATCTTGGCCAACGGTGGCGGGGTGGTGCTCTCCTATTTCGAATGGGTTCAAAATCGGCAGGGCTTGGCCTGGCTGGAACCCGTCATCGATGGACGCCTGAAGCGTTTCATGTCCGAAGCCTGGAACGCCACGCGCGGATTGCAGGAGCGTGAGGAGGTCGACCTGCGCGTCGCGGCCCACCTGTTGGCGGTGGAGCGCGTGGCCGAGGCAGACCGTCAGCGCGGGCTCTACGCCTGATCCCCTCGCGCGCGCCAGCTATCGAGTCCAAAGCGCAGGGCGGCGAAGAGCAGGATTCCTCCCAGCCCCGATCGGCCTACGCTCGCCACGCCTTCGAGGTGCACCAACTGCACGCCCAGCACCGCACCCGCCGCAGCCCCCGCGCCGAACCAACGCCCCACCCGCCAATCCACCCAGCCCGTCTTGCGGTACAAGAGGAGGCTGCGACTCGAACTCACGACAGCCGTCGCCAGGCTGGCCGCGCGCGCACCGAGGAACCCGATTCCGGGCAGGACCAAGTCCAGGGCCGGCACCATCACCAGTCCCCCGCCGATCCCGAGCATGGGCACCAAAATCCCTGCCAGCAGGCCAATCGCCACCACAACCCACACCTGTGAGACGGCCAGTTCGAAGCCCTCGGTGTCTGCGTTCACGGGCGCCGCGCCCCCGTTCAGAGCCGCGTGCACACCCAGACCGATAAACAGCACACAGAAGAGCAGCTTCAAACGCTGTACGTTCAAGCGCTTGATCAGCTCAAAACCCAAGCGCGTCCCAGCTAGAACTCCCGCAACCAAACACGCGACCACCTCCAGGTTGAGCGCGCTACTCGAGTGCAAGGCCTCCGTGGCGGTGGACGAAATCGAAACACACCAAACGAGGCACAAGACCGTAGCGACGGCTCGCTTCAGGGGCACGCCAAAGAGGTAGTGCAGGACGGGCACAGCGAAAGCCCCGCCACCGATGCCGCACATGGAGCTGAGCGAGGAGATGACAAACCCCAACCCAAAGAGCACTGGACCTGGCAGTTGCCGGGTCGTGTCCCCCTCCGAGGCAACGCTCAATCCGCGCCGCCCCTCTCGGGACCCGGGCCCTCGTGTTGGGAGTCGCCGCCCACGGGCTGGGTTGCGTTGCGCAGCACCGATTCGATCACAGCCGTAGTCGAACGGCCGGCAAGCAGAGGAGCCAGGATCACGCGCCCCCCATTGGACTCCACCCATTCGCGACCAACCACGCCCTTGTCCGCCCAGTCTTCACCCTTCACTAGCACGTCGGGCGTCACTTGTTGGATTAATTCGAGCGGCGTATCCGTATCAAAGGCCACGACACCGCCTACGGCTTCCAGGGCCGAGAGTACAGCCATGCGGTCGGCCAGAGGATGAATCGGACGGCCCTCACCCTTGAGCCGTGCGATGCTGGCATCGGAGTTGACTCCAACCAAAAGAACATCTCCCTGTGAGCGGGCGAACCCCAGATACTGAACGTGGCCGGCGTGCAACACGTCAAAGCAACCGTTGGTGAAGACAACCCGACGGCCTTCCTGTTTCCAAGCGGCGACTCGCTCAGCCAGGTTAGACGGGTCGAGAACTTTGGGGAGGAACTGTTGAGGGGACTGAACGGGCGTACTCGCAGCTACGGGACCTCTCAGGCTCTCCAGGAGTTCCGAGCGCTGCACCGCATGGGCTCCTAGCTTGCCGACGACGATGCCGGCCGCCTGGTTGGCCAAGGCCACGGCAGGCTCCAGCTCCCAGCCCTCAGCCAGACAGATCGCGAGCAGGGCCACGACCGTGTCTCCCGCTCCCGTCACGTCGTACACGGCGCGCGCCACGGTTGGAAGGCAACCCTCGGGTCCACGCTGGCCGTCGCGGTCCCCATCGCGGAAATAGATTCCCCGCGGACCGAGGGTGATCACGACCTTGTCGAGTTGAACCGTGTCCTTGAGCCAATCTCCGGCCGAGATAATCGACGGGTCGGAGTCCAATGCCCATCCAACGGCGAGCTCGGCCTCGCGCCGGTTGGGAGTGAGCAAGGTGGCTCCAGCGTAACGCGAGTAGTCCGCGCCCTTGGGATCGACGAGTACGGGGACCCCTTGAGCACGGGCGTAGGTCAGGATGAATTGCAACAACTCGGGCGGCAAAGTTCCCTTGCCGTAGTCCGAAAGCACGAGCGCGTCGGTCTCCTGCAAGCGCTGCTCCAAGCAGGTGCGCATGGCCTGCAACACGCTACCCTCAATCGCTCTCGGATCTTCCCAATCCACGCGCAGCATCTGGTGCACACCACTGAGCATGCGTGACTTCTGGATGGTTGGTTTTGACTCGTCCCGCACCAGATCTGCACGGATCCCCAGTTCATCCAGGATGCTCTGGATCATGCTTCCAGGGCGGTCGTCCCCCACGACGCCGATGACGTGTACGCGCGCTTCCATGCTGGCCAGGTTCACGGCCACATTGCCCGCTCCTCCCAAGCGGTGCTCGCTGGACTCGGCTGCCAGCACAGGAATCGGCGCCTCCGGTGAGATGCGCCGCACCTCACCGGACACGTAGCGGTCCATGATCAAATCGCCAACCACCAGCACACGCGGCTGGCCGAGGTTCTGAAGCTGTTGGGCTAGGTTCGAGGCAGACATGTGGAGGATCTTAGCTCACGAGCGGGAGGTCCTTGTAGCGATCGTGCAACCAGAAATACTGCTCGGGACAGGCCAGGATCAAGCGTTCGCTCTCGCGATTCACGAGCTCCATCACCTGGGCGGCATCCAGGCCCTTCAGATCGTCGGGGAAGACCACCCGACTGAATACCAAACGATAGGGCCGCGGACCCTCCTGGAGATAGCAGGCCACGAACACGAGCGGAGCCTGCACCCGTCGTACGAGCACGCCAGCGCTGCGATCGCAGGCGGCCGGGCGCCCAAAGAATGGGGCGATGATCGGTCTCTGCCGGGCGCGATGGTCGAGCAACATCATCACGGCCCCTCCAGCCCGCACGACTTTGGGGACGGCCTGCATGGCTCCCCTGCGTGGAATCATCACCCCACCGGACAGCGTCCGTTGCCGGTCCATGTGCTCGCCCAGGTACGCATTGCGCGGTGACTTGCCAACGGCGTAGAAAGGAGACAGGCCCATGCTGGAGAGTGGGATCCCGAGGGCCTCCCAGATGCCCACGTGCGCGGTGATCACCAGCGCTCCCTGCTCCGCGGCCAAGACTTCGTCCAGTCCCTCGCAAGCCTCGACATCAAAATGATCGCCGAGGCGTTGTCCCACGAGGCGCCCCATCGACGCGCTCTCGATCGCCACTCGCGGAAGGTGACGCCAGGCGCAGGCGACAAGCTCCTCTACTCGCTCGGGAGGAGCAGCGGGCAAAGCCGTTCGGATGAACTCACGGGCGGCGCAGGAGTGCCTGCGGTCCGCACCTCTGGCGATTCCCGCCAGGGTTTTGATCCACGCGTTCTGCATGGGGCCAGGCAGCTTCAAGCCCAACGCAATCGCCGAGCGGGCGCCCATGGACTCGAGCCAGGCACCTGGTCCGCGGCGGCTGCGTCGGCTAACCGGCGCGTCGACCTCGTAATGCTCCCCGCGCGAGATCTTCAGCTCCAGATCTTCGAAGGGCTCAACCATGGAGACCGGCATGCAGGGCGTCGCGCTGCGTGCGACCCGTCGGGGCAGGCAGAGCATCGAGGAGGGCGTGCAGCACGGGCTCGCCCTCAAGCAGGGCAAACTCCACATCCAAGACGTGTACTGGCAGTCCCGAGTTCTCCAGTTTCACGCCGTCCTTGGCCGTCGCTAGCACGGGCCGTTGCCCAAGGCCTTTCAAGTCGTCGGCCGTAAAGGCGTGGTGATCCGGGAAATTGCGGATCTCTACAGGCCTGGCTCCCAGGCCCCTCACGCTGTGGCCAAAGGCCTCTGGATTGCCGATGCCAGAAACCAGATCCACATCCAGGCCTTCGAGCGTGGGCAACCCGCGGGGCAACCACTGGCCGTTCTCCAGCGAACGCAGGCCGACTGGACGATGGCGTGCTAGCGCGACCCCTACGCCCGGTGCCAGGACTTGCAGTTCTTGCTTGAGGGTGTTGAGCCGCGACGGCTCCAGCGCATCGCTGCGGGTAATGACAATCAGATCCGCTCGCCTGAGGGCGCGCGGAGATTCTCTGAGTAGGCCGCGTGGCAAGTGGGCGCAAACTGGCAGGCCGCCCTGCGGAGGTGCCGGCAGGCCCCAGGGCCGAGTCGCGTCGACGAGCACGATGTCCACCTGGCGACCCAAACGCCGATGCTGGAACCCGTCGTCCAAGATGATCCAGTCCACAGCCTGGCGCTCCAGCGTCTGCCCGCCCGCCACTCGATCCACTGCCTGGACGTGCGGCACCTCGGGCAGTAGCTGAGCAAGCAGCTGACCCTCGTCGTTGATCTCTCCGGGACGGCTCTTGTAACCGCGCGAGAGGATTCCAGGCCTCATCCCTCGGGCCAGTGCTTCGCGTGCCAACCAGACGGTCATGGGTGTCTTGCCCGTTCCCCCCGCCGACAAGTTACCCACGCTGATCACCGGGGTGTCCAACTTGTGGGTGGAAAGGACACGGCGGTCGTAGAGCCAGCCTCTAAATTGAGCGGCCGCGCCGAACACGGCGGCCGGCGCGCGTAGGCATTCCACAAGTCCCCCTCGACGGGCGAGGGCCCGATCTGCGCGGCGGGGAGCTTCAGACCCCGGGGACATGTTGGCCTCGCCTGGCGGCGACGCGCCTACTCCTCCTCAGAGGAGTCGCCCGAGCGGGAATCCCCCAGGCCTTCACCCATGCCTTCCTCGTCGGGAATGAGCTCGATCAATCCACGTTCCATTTCGAGGAAAGCGATGCGGATCGGGTTCGTCTCACGGGTGTCGATCAGGGGAGCAGCTCCACGAATCAGCTCACGCACGCGCTTTTGAAGCAAAGCGGTCTTGTGAAACGATCCCTGGACGGATTGCTGCAAACGCTGGGGGAGGGTCAAATCCATGGGTGTGATCGGCGGGCTTCAGCAGGCTGGCCCCAGCAGTCAGAGTGCGCTGGGCCGAGCGGTGCCAAATGGGAATTCAGGGAAAGCTCGAACCGCCCAGTCTACGCCGAGCCAGCCACGGGAGACAACCCCACCGGGGCGCTCCCCTCCCTATTTTAGGTCCGCTCGAGAGGCCGCAGGGGATTGGCCCCTGAGAGGGTGCAGTGGGCCAGGTCCGCTGGCCGGTGCTCCTCATTCCAGCGGGCCTGCCATGGCAGCAGCACATCCGTTGCGAACTCAAGTGCTGCCAAATTGTGACGCGCGTCTCGGCCGCGCACGCGCTGCAGGCTCAGGGACTCGGGCAACTCCAGGTACAGATGGACGTCACAAAGGGACCGCAGGCGCGGATCCAGGAGCATGGCTCCCTCGAGAATCCTCAGGGACGAGCCGGAGGGCTGGGCTAGGCGTTGCTGAAGAGCTGCCAGGTCGTACGCCTGGCTGAGAGGATCCTCAGCCCTGCGATCGGGAGCCACGCGCACCGACTCCAACTCGATCCTCTCTACTTCCCGCCCAGCAAGTTGCGCCAAATCCTTGGCCAAGAGCGTCTTGCCCGCACACAGGTCTCCGCTGATCCCAAGCGTGATCCCGCGACGGTCGCGAAGCTCAGGAACGAGCTCCTGCAGCAGGGTTCGCAGATCCGCTGCCCGCTTGCCGAGCAGCTCTGGCAAGTCCGCCATGCTGGCCAAGACACCCTGGGCGGCCACATGTTCCCCGGCGATTGCGTAGCCGTCGGCGACGTGGATGTGGGGCAAGCCGTTCGCCCAAGCCGCATCTCGATCACCCTCCCTGTCCCCCACCATCAGCGCGCGGCGCGTGTCAAAGACCGCCAGCAGGTCTTCGATCATGTCGCTCTTGTCGCGCACCCTGGGCGAGTGCAGGCAGCGAGCCTCGTCGATCCAGCGCGCCAAGCCCAGATCACCCACAATCTGATCCAAGTAGCGGGCCGAGCAATTGCTTGCGATACCGATGCGCAGGCCAGCTGCGTGCAGGCACTCTAAAGTGGACTCCACCCCGGGCAGGAAGGCTGCTCGACCCTGTGCCAGGTACGCATGCTCGGCTTCGACGCAGCGCTGCAGGACGTGATGTCGGGCTGCACCGTCCAGATCGGGCAACAGGCGCGCCACGCCCGCCTCCAGTTCACCGCCGACGAGGGACATCCACTGCTCGGCGGTCGGGACCTGGCGACGAATGCCGAGCTCTTTGAAGGCACGGGCAGCACCTTCCTCAGCCGCCTGGGGCCAGTAGCGGTCGGTTGCGATCAGTGTCCCGTCCAGATCGAAGATCACGGCCTGCCAGGCGAATTCGATCGGGGGCGCATCGCGCGCGGGAACACCACTGTCCATGGGCGCACCCTACGACCTGATTCCTGTGGATCCAATCTCGGGCGCGGCCCTGCCGCGAGCGAGAACCAGGTGCCAGCCCTCGGATCGCTGCGCGGGGCCCCGTAGGATGCTCGCCCCATGTCCTTGCTCTGGCACTTCTTCCAGCGCTTCTTGCGCTACCGGGGCTCCCTGATTCTAGGTCTGGTGTGCATACCTGCCGCTCAACTGGCGGATGTGGGCATCACGCTCTTGATCGGGGACGCTCTGGACCAAGTCGCTCAATCAGATGACACGAGCTACATGCCCCGCATCCTGGGCCTGCTCGTGGGCGCGGCGCTCTTGCATTCGGCCTTCCGCTTCTTCCAACGCTGGTGCATCGTGGTCGTTTCGCGTCGCTTCGAGGTCGACCTGAAGCAAGACCTGTTCGACCGATTGGCGTCACTGGACTTCGCCTTCCACGACCGCAGTCGATCCGGAGACGTGGTCAGCCGCATCACTAGTGACGTCGAGAATCTGCGCATGTTCCTGGGGCCGGGGCTCATGTACAGCGCTGGAGCCCTGGTTATCGTGCCGATCAGCGTCGGTATCCTCATGACGCTCAACGCCCCACTGGCCCTGACCATGGTCATCCCCATGCTCAGTGTTGCCCTGGTGATGAAACTGCTCACACCACGATTGCACCGTCACTCGCTGGCCGTGCAAGAAAGCCTGGGCGAGATCAGTCATCGAGCCCAAGAGAATTTCAGCGGCATTCGAGTGGTCAAGGGCTACGACCGCGAAGATCAGCAAGGCGGGCTCTTCGCGGACACGAGCAGCGAGAATCGCGACAATCAAATCCGCCTGGGCAAGGCGCGCGGGCTGACACACGCCTACATCCACACGGCCTTCGACACCACGTTTGCCTTGATCCTCGTCCTGGGGGGCCTGGCTGCCATCGAGCGCACGCTGCCCCTAGGTGACCTCTTCAAGTTCATCGACCTGACGTTGAAAATCTTCTGGCCCTTGATCGCCATGGGTTGGATCGCGGGCATGTACCCGCGCGCCGTGGCCAGTGCCGAGCGGGTGAAGGACTTGCTCGGGCGTTCGTCGTCGATCCAAAGTGGCTCGAAGCGGTTGAGCGAGGAGGACGTCTCCGGGGACCTGCGCTTCGAGGGCCTGAACTTCACCTATCCTGAAGCTCAGCGCAGCGCTCTGCAGAACATCAACCTGCACGTGCCCGCCGGCTCGACGCTGGGCGTCGTGGGTCCGACCGGAGCCGGCAAGACGACCCTGCTGGAGATGGTTGGGCGCTTGCACGACGCGCAAAGCGGACGCCTCTGCCTGGATGGCGATGATGTGCGCGAGCTCAATTTGGACGACCTGCGCCGAAGTCTGGGGTACGTGCCCCAGGACTCGTTCCTGTTCTCGGAGCCATTCCACGAGAACATCCGCTTCGGAGCGGACGAGGACTTGAGCACTGAGCGGGTCGAGGAACTGATCATGCGTTCCATGCTCAGCGCCGAGGTGGCTTCCTTCCCGGACGGGGCGCAAACCCTCGTGGGTGAACGCGGAGTGACTCTATCGGGCGGGCAACGCCAACGCACCTGTATCGCCCGCGCGCTGGCCCGCGATCCGCGCGTGCTGATCCTCGACGATTGCTTGTCTGCGGTGGACAGTGAGACCGAGAAGGCTCTGGTCGACCACCTGAATCACGAGGGGCGCGGGCGCACCGTGCTCGTCGCCGCCCACCGACTCTCGACGGTGGCCCAAGCCGACCAGATTCTCGTACTGACCGAGTCCGGGGAAGTGGAGGCCGTGGGTACGCACGAAGATCTCGTGAATCGCGCCGGTTGGTACCGAGACACGTGGAACCAACAGCAGTTCCGCCAACAGGAGGGGGATCGGGCATGAGCCCCAGCGAAGAAGAAGTCATCGCCACCAAGGCTTGGGATCACTCCCTATTCAAACGCCTGCTGCAATTCGCCCTGCCCCACAAGGGTCTGTTTGTGAAGAGCTTCGCGGTTCTCATGAGCCTCTTCCTGCTGGAACTCTGCGGGACTTGGATTTGGCGCGGAGTGATCGATGGACCGGTTGCGGAGGCCGCCAACACGGGCCTGGGACAGGCCAGCGCACGGGCAGATCTGGTACGCGCCTTGCTGGCCTGGGTCGGCTTGTACCTGGGGCTCATCGCCGTCATGGGCGTGTTGCGTTTCTTTGAGGTGTCGACACTGACGCGCACGGGCCAGACCGTGATTCACGACTTGAGGTGTCAAGTTTTCCGCCACCTGCAGCATCTGGACCTGGCCTTCTTTGACAAGCAGCCGACAGGCTCCCTGGTGACGCGGGTCACCACGGACATCGAGAACCTGAGCGAGCTCTTCACTTCTGGAGTCGTCGTCCTGCTGTTCGACATCCTCAAGGTTGTCGGGGTCTTGGCTCTGCTCTTCGCCATCGATGCGCACCTGGCCCTGGTGGTGACGCTCATGACTCCGATTTTGATCGGTCTCTCGATCGCATTCCGGGGAGGAGCGCGCCGGGCACACCGCTTGGTCCGTGCACGACTGGCCCGGCTCAACGGGTACTTGCAGGAGGTCCTCTCTGGCATCCGCGTCGTGCAGGTCTTCAACCGCGAACGACGGGTGTCCACGCGCTTTGCGGAGCACCTGGGCCTCTACTTCGAAGCCAATCGCCGCACAATTTTCCTGTTCGCCCTCTTCTATCCGTCCATGTCCCTGGCTGTTTTCCTGATTCAGGGTGCAGCGCTATGGGTCGGTATTGAGGCCATCGCGTCGGGCAGCTTGAGCTACGGCCAATTTGTTCAGTTCTGGTTCTTGCTCAGCATGCTTGTACGCCCCATTCGCGAGCTGGGGGAGCGCTACAACGTCTTGCAGTCGGCCTTCGCCTCAGCTGAACGCCTCTTTCAAGTGCTCGACACGACGAGTTCTCTGGCTCTACCCGCGGAGCCAACGCCCTTGCCCCGACGAGCTGGAATTCCCAACGCGGTGCGTTTCGACAACGTGAGTTTCTCGTACCTGCAAGGCACGCAAGTGCTCGAGAATGTGAGTTTCGAGATTCCGCCAGGCAAGACGGTGGCCGTCGTGGGAGCGACAGGGGCAGGCAAGTCGACGTTGGTCAACTTGCTGCTGCGCTTCTACGATCCCAGTGCAGGACGGGTGCAGTTGGGTGGCGTGGACCTGGACCAGATTGGACCGGAAGAGCTGCGCAGTGAGTTCGGCCTTGTCCTGCAAGAGGACTTCCTGTTCAGCGGCAGCGTGCGTGAGAACGTGATCATGGGACGCACGGGCATCGATGACCAGGACCTGGCCCACGCGCTTGCAGCCAGCGGCGCCCAAAACTTCATCAAGGGCCTCGAGCATGGCCTGGAATCGCAGGTCGCGGAGAGGGGAGCCACCTTTTCAACAGGAGAGCGCCAGTTGCTCGCCATTGCTCGCGCACTCGCTGGACGGCCCGACCTCATCATTCTTGACGAGGCCACTGCGAGCGTGGACTCAGACACGGAACGACGCATCGAAGAAGCTACCCGGTCGCTACTGTCCGACCGCAGCGCATTGGTCGTCGCTCATCGCCTTTCGACGATCCGGGAGGCGGACGAAATCCTCGTCATGGAACGCGGGCAAATCGTGGAGCGCGGCACGCACAAGGAGCTGCTCGGGGCAGGCAGGCAGTACGCACGCCTCTACCACCTCCAATTCGAGGACCAAGAGGAGCCTGGAGCCGGTCCAAACTAGGCCGAACGGTCTTATTTGCTAGGCTCTGGGCCGAGACTGTCTCTCCATGGCTTGCTCAACCGTCCAACGCCCACGCTGTTCGTCGGGCCCCCTTGCGTACCTGGCGCTGGCCGTGTTCGCCAGCTGCGGTAGCGGCCCGGATCGCGGGTCGCGCCAGGCCAGCCACCCACCGGGGACCATTGTCGAGCTGCCGGGTGGAGGGTTTTTTATCTCGGACCCCAACCAAGCGGGCAACGCGACGGAGTTGCGTTTGGCAAGAACGGCCCACGGCCGACTCGTGGAGATCTTCGGCTTGGATGCCGCGGGCGCCCGCCTGCCCATGGCCGGAGACTTCATGATCGGGCCCCTGCTGGTCAGCGACGGTAAAGACTTCAGCCTGGAGACCAACGCGATCACTTCCCAGCAGGCCTTGGTCATCCTGCGGGACGTGACGGACACAGTTGCGGGCGGCGGCCGCGATCAGTTCTACAGCCTGCTCAAGACTGCGGAAGCCAACGTGATTCCCATCCAGCCCCTGGCCGCAGGTGGGGCGGGCACCTACTCCATGTTGCCCCGCAATGGCGCGCTGATGTTGCAGTTCGATGATCTGGTGGATGAGACCAGCTTGGACGAAACAACCCTGCGGGTCTTAACCGGTATCCCCTCAACGATTCCCTTCGAGGCCAGGCTTTTCGTGGACGCCAACCACGGCGGACTGGCGAACGGACAGTTTCGATCGTCCCGTGTGTATGTAGACATGACGGTCAGTGAACTGGAGTCCTATAGCACTTCGCCACCCCTGCCCATCAACCCGCTGGGACTTCCGCCAGCGATCGACGTCAACTTAGCTAATGTGGAGCTGCGCATACCCACGGCCACGAGTTCGAGTACCGGGCAAAATCGATTGCTCGTCAACGTTTCTGGGCACCCACTGGCCACGGCAGGCAACGGTCCCGTGGACTTCAACTCACCAACTCTCGATGTCGTGCGCGCCGTTCGCTCGGGAGGCAAGCAGGAGCAAACAGGCGATGCCTACAACGGATTCCTGCCCGACCAGCAAGCCCCGCTCATTGTGGGCACGCAGGAGGTTCAAATCCCCTTCCCCCCGGTCTATCAGGGCGGCACCTCCTTCCTGATACCCGAGCTACGCTTCGACTCAAAGCCCTGCGCTCAGACACCTGACGCCGGGGACCTGATCGTCCAGCCCGGAGTTTTTGCGGAAGTCACGCGCCCGCCGGCCTTGGTGAAAGATGGGATTCTCAAGAACGTCGAAGTGCGCTTGGTCGTCTATCCGTTGAATTGGGACACGGGGGACGGACCCGCGGAATGGCTCAATTCGAGTGTCGGTGCGGCGGAATTCAATGCCCCGTTCGACCCCGTGTTCGATTCGGGAAGCGCAGCCTGCTACGCACGCATCCTGCCCCAACCGAGCGGCTATCCAAGCCAGCCGGGGGTCGGTTTGCACACGTCATCCAGCATCGAACTTCGTTTTAGCGAGGCCATGGACCCCCTGTCTGTGACGGCCTTCGACTCCATCACATTGACGCGCTCGCCCGCGCCGGTTGCCGGCGGCACACCCCTGGCTACAGACCAGTATGTGGTCGGATCGATGGCGCAGTCAGCGGACCTGATGCGCTTCACCTACGTTCCTGACTTACCCCTCGCCCACGCGGTGGGCATGGCGGAGAACTACTACCTGAATCTGGCTGCAGGTGTCTGGAGCCCCACGGACCTCTCCGGCAATCCCCTCGACTTCACTCTGCCCGAAGTCACGATGAGCATCGACCCGACTCTCGCGCCCCAGAGCACCGGTGGACGGGTCAGCCGCTTCAGCGCGCTAGACGAAGAGGCGCCCTTTGGCGATGAAACCAAGGCCCTGCCGGAATGGGCGGGCCAACACCTCTACGACTTCGGTTTGGAGGTCATTCGCCCCCGACCGGTCGTGCGTTCGTTGGGCGTCGTCGACCGAACGAATCCCGTTCCGGCGATCATGGCCTACTTTGTCCTGGGCGTGCAGACGCCCCTATCCAACTACGGCAGCCGGTGTCAGGCCATTTGGCGTTACTGTGATTTCGGCTTGGGTTTGACGGATGCCTCAAAATTCAATTTGGACCTGGAAGGTATGTACTGGAGCCCGGCTGCAGGCTCGGTGGTCTTCGATAGCTATACCCAGTTCGAAATCAAGCTGGCTCACTCGGCCTGGGTGCCGGATGAGTACGTCAATTCCGCCACCAACCTGCCACAGTTCGGCGCCTCGGGGTTGACCAACTTCTACAGCAAGAACCTGCTGGATGCCGCGCAGGATCCACTGAGTGTGGTGCACCCGCGCTACCTCGGCTACCAAGTGAACCCTGGAGACATGGTCACCACGAGCCTGGGCACCGACCTCATGCCGTACCCCTGGAACCGCGGGTTGGCACCCGACGATTGGACATCGTACACGTGGCGAGACACCTCCCTGCGCAAGCGGGCGGGCAAGGGCGGCGCTGGGACAGACCTCTTCCAGGTGTACTTCGCCAACGGCAAGCCACGTCCCTCCAATCCCCACTTCCAAGCGAACCAGGTGCGCACGTCGGGACTGAGCCTGCTGATGGACTTTAGCTGTTTCCCGGACGAAGGTGCGGTGGGGCAAAATGCCCTGGCCATCGCCCTGGCCTCCGCATCAGCAGCGCAACCCTACTTCAGGGCTTTCACAACAGGTGGAGTGAAGCCGAACGGAAAGACCAAACTGATCAATCCCGACAAAGAGACGCGCGCCAACGGCGGCTTCAACCCTCTGTCGAACCCACCGGGAGCCTCCACGCCGGGAAACGACCCGGTGGTGTACATGGGGGCCGCCGATTTTGTCGTGCGCACGAGCCGCAGCCACTCCATTTGGTTCCCGGCCACCGATCCTATCGGGGGCGGGACGTTCTCGGCACCCATCTACAGCACCCCGATCACCGAGCCCAAGGCCGAAGACCAAACCGTGGGCACGTCGGTTCTGCTCGAGTTCCGAGGCATGACATCGTTTGCTCCTCCGGCTGATCCCTGCACGGGCCAGCCAGTCATGAGCCCCCTCGAAGATGCGACCATGTTCGATCTGTACGGTGATCACTACAACGACAGTTGCATCCCGAACCCGACTGGGCAAACGAACCACAGCACGAAGTACGAGAATCTCGGAATCACTTTCCTCAACACCGACGACACCTGGAAGCCCTCCATCCAGCTGATAGACGGGGCGCCGTACTACCAGATTCGCTTGACGTTCATCTCGGACACCGTCTCGGGCCTCAGTCCAGAATTGTCCGCTGTGGCCGTGAGCTGGGTGGAGTGACGCAAGCTGTACCTGTGTAACTCGGTCGCTTGTGAGCCGTCAGCCCGGGTGGGTGGGGGCGGTGGTGGCTGATTCCGGTGCAGGGGTCACGACCGAGGCCCGTGAATTTGGAGGCGAACTGAGCGCCGATCTGTCTCGGCGGGCGAGTTCACCTAGGCCTTCACACACAAGCGCCCGGTGTAGTCAAGCCTGCCGAGGAACACGCGCTCTTGGGACCCCTCGAAGTATTCGTCCACAGCCTGACGGGCCCCCTCGAAGTGCCCGTAGTCATCCACGATCAAGACCCCTCCGGATACCAACCGCGGCCACAGGTGGTTCATCTCATGCAGCGTGGACGCGTACCAATCCGTGTCGAGGCGCAGCAGGCCGATCTGCTCCGGTGCCGAACCTGGAATCGTGTCCTCGACCTTCCCGGCCAGAAAATGCAGGCGTTCGGCTGGGTACCCGGTTCCCAACAGCGCTTCTCGCACGCGCTCCAATGAACAGGCAAGCCAGTTTCCGGAGAGGGAATCGAAGTGTTCCGATGCCGGCGTTCCATACAGGTCAACGTCTTCTTCCGTCGGTGCGGGCATGCCCTCGAAGGTGTCGTACAGGTACAGATCCCGGTCGGTCACTCCCAATTCCATCAAGGTCAGGGCCACTGCCATCATGGATCCGCCCTTGTAGACACCGCACTCGACGAATGCTCCGGGCAAGTCGTGCCGCACGACATAGCGCACACCCTCGATCAGGCCGAACAAGCGCTCGGGAGAGGTCATCGTGTGGCCTCGAACCGCGGCGATCACACGCCGATGTCCCTCGTCAAAGTCGCCCGGCAGGCCGTCTCCTCGGTAGGACACGAACTCGAACCCCAACTTGCGAGTCAACCAGCGTAGGGCACCCTTCAGGCCACCGGTGACCGTAATCATTTAGCGCGCCCCCATGTTGCGTTCCAGCAACCAGCCGCCCAGGAACATCACGCCGCCGATCGCCAGGCCATAGGTTTCCGCCTTCATCGAAGACAAGCCCTCGTCCCCCATCCCAAGATTCACGCTCATCATGACGCCCACACCCACGACGAGTAGCCCGACACCCTCGAGACCCTTGGCAAGGCTCCACATCCAGTTGCGTTTCATTCGTTCAGTAGCTCCAGAACAGCCGAGCTGAGGCGCTCGGGGGTGATGGACGAGTTGTCTGCATCGGGTCGGTAGGAACAGTAGTCGCTGGAGGTGCTGCGAATCGAGCGTCCGCGGCCAAAGAGATCCACTTCTGCCGCCGAGGTTGGCGCAAAGAACGCCACGACCGGCCGATCTTGGGCGATGGCCATGTGCAGGGCGAGCGAGTCGCTGCTCACGAGCACATCGCAGCAAGCCACCTGAGCTGCAAACTCTAGCAGGCTGTTGTCCGTCCCGCCGTTCAGAACGCGCAAGCCGGATAGGCCCTCGAGAGACTTGAGCAGGTGCGAATTCCGTTCTGCTTCGAGAGCTCCGCCAAGCACCAGGAAGCGCACATCGCCATCTCGAGCGTCATGAACCTGACGGGCCAACTCGGTAGTGCGCTCAATATCCAGGCCCTTGGAGGGCCAGCGTTCGCCAGCTCCGGTGTTCAAGCCGATCAAGGCATCCTGACCCTCGAAGCGCTGACGCTGAACCTGCGCCTCACTTTCAGGAACGGTCAACTGTGGCTTGCCCGGTTCGACGTCCAGCATGCAGGCGAACAGCTCCGCGTGGGTCCGTTCATTTTGCAACTTGCGCCGATCCGCTTCCTGCTTTCCAGCTCGGGACAGCAGCCCCATGCCAAACCACGGTTCGACATCATCCGTATAGACGCACGCGCCGCGGGGATCCTCCAGGGCTCCGGACAGTCGAGCGCGACTCAGCTCCTGCATGCGAGTGGCCAGGCGCGCGGGGCCAGGCTCATCATCAAAGGACAGGATCCAACTCCAACCGACTGGCCCCAGATCTTCGCATAGACCCTGCACTCCCCCTGGATCCCCATCCCAAACGCGCACACTGTCCACTAGCGGATGGTCGCGTACCAGGGCATCCGCTCCGGGAGCGGTGATCCACAGAATCGGCGCGTTGTCCGTGTACTTCTTGAGCCCGGGCAGAATCGAAGTCGTGCGCAGGACATCTCCGAGCGCGCCGGTCTTGATCAACAGGATGCGATCTTGCATTGGAGCAACAGAATCAGGAGACCCGCGGTTGGATGCCAGTCTCATCCACCGGAAACCACCAAGACCAGATCCAACTCGTCCCCATCGCGGATCAGATCCCCATCATTGAGCTGGCGTCCGCGGCGATGCACGCCAGGCAGCACGTCGCCCTCGCGCTCCAGTAGAGGCGCCGCATCCGGCCAGTGTCTGGCGGCCTCGGCCACCAAGCTGCGCACACCGGTGGGTAGATCCAATTCCAAGATTGCCTGCTCGCCCAGTTTCTGCCCCAAGGGTCCCGACGCTCGTAGCCGCACCTGTCCTGCTGCGCGGCCCTCGACTCGGTCGCAACCCGGGCCGGGGGCGCGCTCGGGAGTGTCCAGTCGAGCGAGTGCACGTTCGATGATGCGCTCCCCGAGTGGGTCCTCTGCGGGCAACCCCACGCCCCGCAGGAGCTGATACTCATTCCACATCCCGGGTAGTTGCAGGACCGACTGGGCTCTCTCTCTGGGGCCGCGGTCGGAGTTCACAGCAATGCGAGACCACAGCTCGGCGAGCATGGCTCCCCGGCCCAGCCATTCGACGGCGGGTGAGTCCCCTTCCTGCACCCCCAACAAGCGAGCCAGACCGTCCAGGTCCAACACGCCATCGGCCAGCATCCCAGCGGCCGCAAAGGAACAGAACCCAGAGAGGTCGAGAGCCAAGACCAAGTTCTCGTGCCACCACACGAGCCGCCCCTTGCCGTGAGGTTGTGCCGGATCCGCAGCACCAGGGGGCAGGGGCATGGGCGCGACCAGGCGCTCCAAGCCCTCGCCTTCCAACCCCGTACCAACCAGAAAGGGAAAGGTCCGCATGGGCTCTCCACCCCGTACGCCCGCACACGCCCCGAGCACCACGGCCAAGTTGGAGTCCAAGCCCGCGTCACCCCGCGCTGGCGCACGCGCGCCGGGTCCCGGACCAACTTGAGGAGCCCGTTCCCGAACCCCATGGCCCAACGCCATTTCTGGTTGTTCACCCCGCACCATCTGTTCGAGCAATTCCTCCAGGCCAGCTGCGTCTCCCCACAGCGCTGGCCTCTGGCGCGCTTCCCATGCCAAGCGCGCTCCAGCTTCCTTGGCATCGATGCCCAAGCGGTTGCAGCAGGCCAGCAAGCGCCTTGCACCATCGATTTCTTCGAGCCCCAGATTCTGGCCCAGTGGATGCAATGCGCTGAATCGGGCAGCGGCCGGCACGTCCTCGGTTTCCGGCCCATCCAAGACCCAGCCGCAGGGTGTGGGGCATCCACTGCACCCGTGCCGGCGCGCCAGTCGTTCCCGCGCCTGGCGCCCAAACGCCCGTGCATCCTGCAAGGAAACGCGTTCCTCACCGCCGCGTGCACCCAAGGCCGATCGGGCAGCTAGCGACTCGAACAACTCCATGCTGCCGCCTTCGGCACGGGCGGCCAAACGCGGTGAGGCCCCCAGGTGAGCCGCCCACTGACTATCGTGCAGGGGCGCGACTGCCTGGGCGGTGATGGCCAGGGCCTTCAGGCCGTGGGAAGCGAAGGCGGCGCCCAGGCCCCCGCGACCGACAAAGCTGGCGGGCTGCGTCCCGGCTGCCAGATTGGCCAGGTTCAGACCCGCTTCTCCGGCGGGTCCGACGCGCAGAGTCGCGCAGGGACCCAAGAGTTGCTCGAGGGTCCTGTGAGTTTGCTCGGGGTCGAGGCCGATGAGTTCGGGTAGGAACTCTAGGCGCATCGAATCATCGCCCAGAATGAGCACCGCGCCGGGTCCCTCTACGCGGCCTTCCAGCCACAGGAGATCGGTGACACGGGCCAAGCGTCGAGCGAGGTCGGAGCCCACCTGGCCCTCGCGCACGCCACCCGCGAGCGGGGCATGGGCCATCACCACGGCCCGCGCGGACGTGGGCACACCGCGGGCCACGGCCGGGCCGACAGCCAAGGCGAAGGCGCCCCGCTGGCGATCGGTATCCTGAAACAAAGCGAGTGCGGCGGCGGGCCCTCCCCACGATCCAACGTGGTCGATCAGAGGGTCGCAGGCACGCCATTCCTCGGGGTCCACGGCCGCCTCCACGTGAGGTTCCAGCGCGCCGAGATTCACGCGCAAGCAGCGCGGGCGCGGGCGATTGGAGGGCACCGGGCCGGGGGATGTGTTGAGCCCACTCATGTGAGGCCAGTGTACGCCGTCCCGAGACGCTCAAGCGGTTCTTTGGAAGCCGTGGCCTCCCTTTCCCAATCTTGGCGTATAAGGTCCCCCCTGCAGCTCGGACCCAGCAAGCCCCAAGCCCTCGTGAACGAATCCTTCTCCATCGGCCGCCCCTTCGGGATCGAAGTGCGGGTGCACATCTTGTTCCTCTACATGGCGGGGATGTTGATGCTGGTAGGAGGCAACCCCCTGGGCACAGGTGTCCTCTTGTTCTCCCTCTTCGGACTGGTCCTCCTGCATGAATTGGGTCACAGCCTGGTCGCCAAGCACCATGGCATCCGAGTGCTGGATATCGTGCTTTGGCCATTGGGTGGCATGGCCCGCATGAGCGAGATCCCCGAGTCGCCTAGCGTGGAGGGGCAAGTCGCCATCGCTGGGCCGTTGGTCAATCTCGTGCTCGCCACGGCGGGGCTGCTCACCCTCGGCTTGCTCGGTTACCCCCTCGGGTCGCCCGGTTGGGCGATCGATCAGATTGCTGCGGGAGGCACCCAATTTGTCGCCGCGTTCACCTGGATGAACTTGATGCTTGGCATCTTCAACCTCGTGCCCGCCTTCCCGATGGACGGCGGACGCATCCTGCGAGCCTTCTTGGCACGCAAACACGACTACGTAGCGGCCACCGAAATCGCCGTCCGAGTCGGCCGCTACTTCGCCTTCGCGATGATCTTCTCGGTCTTCCTCACCGAGAGAGTGAACTGCGCCTTGCCTGTCATCGGACTGTACGTCCTGTGGACCGGCATGCGGGAGTTGTGGTCCGTGCGCATGCGCCATGCGGGAAGCGGAGCGAGCCCCTTTGGACCCGATGCAAGTCCGTTCGGCGGCGGTTCCCGAGTTTTTCGCGTCGATCTGGCCGAGCAATTGCGTGCCTTCAGGCAAGGCAGACAGCCGGGTGATGGCGGCCAAGCCCCGCCTCCATCAGGCCCGCCACCCAGCGGGGGCGGTTTCAGCGACGAAGAGCTGCGCCGACTGGAAAACGAGCCTGGCCCTCGGCGCCGCCCGCCGCAGGAATAACGGCCCAGCCGTCAGTCCTCCAGACCCAAGTGGCGCAGGAATGCGTCTCCGTTCGGTTCGCGACCGAGGAACTCGCGCACCATGTCCAGGGCCTCGACCGTGCCCCCACGGGCGAGCACGAGTCGCCTGTATTCGCGCGCCGTTTCCTTGTTCATGACGCCTTCCGATTCGAAGCGACTGAACATGTCCTGGGCATAGACGAGGGACCAGAGGTAGCCGTAATAACTAGCGTGGTACCCGACCAGGTGTCCGAAGCTGCCCTGACTGGTCAGCCCCTCGATCGCTGGAAAGACTCGAGTGTCGGCGTAGACCTGCGCGCGCACGGCGGTAGTGTCGACCTCGCCGTCCGGGTCCGTATGGAACGCCATGTCCATCATGCCCAGGAACACTTGGCCTTCGGTGGCCAGGCCGGAGCCCATGTTCTTGGCGGCCAACATGCCCTGCAAAGTCTCTTGCGGTAGAGCCTCACCGGTCTCGTAGTGGCGGGACAGACGCGCCAGGACGCCAGCGTCCCAGATCCAGTTCTCCAGCATCTGGGAGGGTGCCTCAACGAAATCCCGTGCCACAGCCGTCCCGGCGAATTCAGCGTAGTTGGCCGTGGTCAGGATGGAATGCAAGCAGTGACCGAACTCGTGAAAGTAGGTTTCGACCTCGCTGTGACGCAAGAGCGCGGGCTCCTCAGCCGTGGGCTTCGTGAAATTGCACACGAGAGCCACCAAGGGCTTGGCCACGCTGCCGTCGGGCAGCAGCTTGCGGGCGCGCAGTGGAAATTGAGCCGCATGGGTGTACTTGCCCGGACGCGGGTGCAGGTCGGTGTAGAACTCCCCTAGCAACTCACCGCTCTCCGAGTCGTGTACTTGGTAGAGCCGCACATCGGCGTGCCAGACGGGACGCCCCTGCTCCCGAGCCTGCGTCGTGATGTCCGTGAAACGCAGGCCGAACAAGTCCTGGGTCACCGCAAAGATGCCCTCCGTCACCGTTTGGATGGGGAAGTACTCGCGCACGGCTTCGTTGTCCACGGCGTACTTGGAGCGCATCAAGCGGTTGCGGTAGAAGCTGCTGTCCCAGGCGTGGAACTCGGCCTCGGGATCGCCTGTGTGCTCGCGTTTCGCAGCTTGCAGCTCCGCAAGGTCGAGTTCAGCCTTGCGGCGCAATTTGGGTTTCAGGTCGGCGTAGAAAGCCGCGACTCGCTCGGGCGTACCCGCCATGCGCGTCTCGGTCTGGTAGTGGGCGATGGTCGGGTAGCCAAGCAATTGGGCCTTGCGGGAGCGTAGGCGGAGTAGTCGCTCCAGAACATCCACATTGCGTTGACCGCCCCGCTTGGAATACGCGATGGATAGCTTGCAGCGCGTCTCCTCCACCTCGCAGTAGGCAAAGAAGTCCGAGACGGACGAACCGAGCAGGGGTACGGAGTACAGCGGCCCCTTGCGTTCCACACGGGCCAATGAGCGCTCGGGAACGCCAAGGCACTCCTCGGCAGTCAGGAGCACCGTGGTTTCGTCTTCGTCAATATTGGAGCGGAATTCGATGCCCAACTCCTGCAGCTGGCCCTCGATGGCGAGCAACTCGGAGCGTTCCTGCTCACTGAGGTCCACTCCACTACGCTTGAAGTCGCGCAACAACACATCCCGGTAGCGCGCGTCTTCTCCATGCAAATCGGGGTGGGTCGCGCAGAAATCCGCGACCGCGCGGTACACGGCGCCGTTCTTGTACAGCTGATCAAACCAAGCCGATGTTTCGACTTGCACGCGGCGCCCCCTTTCGCGTTCATCCGCGTCGGTGGACACCGCCGCCAGGAACCCCTCGAAGCGCACGCTCTGGAAGAAGTCCCACTGCACATCGTCCACCGCTCGCAGGGTATTGGCCACCGTACGCTGCGAGTCGTCCAGGGCCACGATAGCAGCCAGGGAAGCGTTGGCCTTCGCGACGGCCTCGGTGATCAGCCCTTCCTGATCCGCTGCGGCCAGCGCTTGTGGCCCTGCGGAGGTCGGCTTCGGAGAGGCCGACACCTCTGGTCCGGGGGCATCCGAGGCGACGTCGACGTGAACGACACAGGACGCGAGGAGGGTGACGACGAGAACCGGAAACGCGCGCAACGGCTTGGGAGTGGTCATGGCCAAGAGGATAGCGCCCCGGCCTGAAAAGGGATCCCCCCTCGTCTCTACAGGTTGCCCAAACTGATCGCCTCCGTGGGGCAGTTGCGAACGCAGGCGTGATCGCGCGTGCATTCGAAGTTGGCACTCTTGCGCACGGTGGCTATGCCCGCTTCGGCCCAGAAGCCGTCGGTCTCGCACACCATCTGACACATGCCGCAGCCCACGCACAGGCTGGGGTCGAGGTGCAAGCTGACGTGGTCCTTGGGCGCCACCGGGCAGACGAGCCCCTCGCGGATCTCCTCGGTCACCAGGCCGCGGGTCGACGTGTGGGCCGTGAGCACACGCAGGGCTTCCTCCTCCCCCGCTTGGATGACGCTCGCGACCTGGCTGAAATCGAACCGGTGCAGGTGGCCGACCTTAGGCTGGATCAGGGCGACCCGGTGGTCGACGTGCATGTGTAGCGACTGCTCCACGAGCACACTTTCGACAATTTCAAACATGCGGAACAGGGTGGGTAGCACGCGCCGTTGGTAATCCGGCGTCTTGTACGTGCTCTTGACCGTCAGGTCCACGGCGATGATCAAGTCCGCGTCCAAGGTCTTGGCAAATCTCAGGGGCACGGCATCGGTGATGCCGCCGTCCACATAGTTGTTGCCCTCCCACTCAAGCGGCTCGAACACACCCGGCAAGGAGCACGAGGAGTAGACCGCGTCCACAAGGGAGATCTCCGTGAATCCAGGTGTCCCCCAATAGACCGTGCCACCCGATTCCAGACGAACGGCGTTGCAGTAGAACGGGATCTTCATGTCCTTGAGTTCCACATCCGGCAGCATCTTCTCAAGACTCTCCCTGAAGACTTGGCCCTGGTACATGCTGGGGGCGCGCGTGCCCTTGAGCAGCAGCTTGACGGTGTTGAGCCGGAAGTAGTCCTGCTTCTGCACCTCGATCAGCGTCTCCTCAATCGCCTCCAGGTCGCAGCCGCCGCAGACCATGGCTCCGACGAAGCTGCCGATGCTCGTCCCCACCACGGCGTCGTAGTGAATTCCGAGTGTGCGCAGCGCCTTGAGTACACCAATGTGGGCCATGCCGCGCATGCCTCCCCCACCCAGCACGAGTACGGTGCGCGGACGAGGTCCACTACGGCCCGGCAGGCGCAGGGGCAGAACGTCGGTGGGATCGATGAGGTCGCTCATGGG
>Ga0209992_10000324_pt1 | contig 64929 bp, 56 predicted proteins | sample 2SBtaG_2_FD_182564 | JGI IMG/M metagenome (GOLD analysis project Ga0209992, IMG submission 182564) | Deep subsurface microbial communities from Kolumbo volcano to uncover new lineages of life (NeLLi) - 2SBTROV12_ACTIVE470 metaG (SPAdes)... | ecosystem: Environmental > Aquatic > Marine >... | reverse complement strand
AGACACCCGCCGTGTCGGTTTGCCAGCGTCCCTTGTCCAGGTGCACGCTGCGCTTGGCGCTCGCCGCCGCCAAGGGGTCGTGAGTAACTAGGACAACGGTCTTTCCGAGTTCCTCATTCAGACGACCAAGCAGGGTCAGCACCGTGTCCGCCGACTCGCGGTCCAAGTCACCTGTCGGCTCGTCGGCCAGGATCAAGGTCGGGTCGCTGACGATGGCCCGAGCGATGGCGACGCGCTGTTCCTGTCCACCTGAGAGTTGCCCAGGCCGGTGGGTGGCCCGGTCGGCTAGCCCTACCAACTCCAAGGCGTGGTCAGCGTGGGCCCTGCGCTCTGAACGCGACAGGGGTGTCAGCAGCAGGGGCAACTCCACGTTCTCGCGTGCGCTGAGCACGGGAATCAAGTTGAAGCCCTGAAAGACGATGCCTACGTGGCCCGCGCGCCATTGAGCCAACTCGGCCGGTTGCATGTCCATTAGTTCCTCGCCCGCCACCCGCACGGAACCGGATTCGGGTTGATCGAGCCCGCCAATCAAGTTGAGCAGGGTCGTCTTGCCCGACCCCGAAGGCCCCATGATGGCGACCCGGTCGCCGGCTTCGATGGCGAAGTCCAATGCGTCGAGCACCACAAGCCGTTCGCCACCACGGGAATAGGCCCGGGTCACGCCCTTGAGATCCACAACGGTCTGTGTCGCTGTCGTAGTGTTCATGCTTGAAGTCCTCTACCTCGCAACGCGTACGCGCTGTCCGTCCTGCAGTTCAGTGGGAGGCGTCACGACGATGACTTCTTCTCCCGTCAATCCGGACTCGACGATGATGCGGTTGCCCCTCGTGGCGCCCACGTGAAGTTCTTGGCGACGCACGCGGCCCCTCTCGAAAACGAATACGCTGGTGCTGTTGTCCTGCTTGACCAGGGAGGTGGCGGGGACGAGCAAGACGTTCTGAATCAGCCCTTCTTGTGCTGCAGCGGCCTCGGTCAAGAACACGACCCGCACACCCATCTGGGGTCGCAAGCGCTCATCCAATTGGTTGAAGGCCACGCGCACCTCAACCGTGGCCTTCTGACGATCCGCCGCAGGCCAGATGCGATCGATGCGACCCTCGTAGGGTTGCTCTGGAAACGCGTCCAGGTAGATACGCGCGGGGGCGCCAATACGAACAGCCGCTAGGCTGGTCTCGGGCACCTCGGCCTGGGCCTCGAGACTGCTGAAGTCCACCATCGTGGCCACGGAACCCCGGGCATTCGAACCCCCCTGGGAGTTGGGCGAGACGACCTCGCCAACCTCGGCTTCCTTGGAAATCACGATGCCGTCGAAGGGTGCCCGCACGTACGTCTTCTCAAGCGCTGCTTGGGCCTGGGCCAACTCTGATTCTCGACTTCCGGCGCGGGCTTGGGCCTCGATTTGTGTGCGGCGGGCGACCTCGGTGTCGGCTTGGGCCACGTCAAGGGTCGAGAGAGCGATGGCGAGTCCCGCGGCCGAGCTCTGCGCTCTGGCTGCGGCCGCTCGTCGGTCGCGCACAGCTTCGTCCCGACGCTGAGCCTTGACAACGCCTTCCAGCAGGAGCTTCTCGTAGCGCGCCTCCTCCTCCACGGCGAATTCCAGTTGGGCCTGGGTTTCGTCCACCTGGGCCTGCGCTGAATCCACACTGGCTCGCAGGCGCCCTTCGTCTGCGAGGGTGCGCGCGGTGGCGGCCTGCGCGCGCAGGGCCCCGCGCCTAGCCACTTCCAGTTCCGCTTGGGCGCGCGTCACGGCGGCGTCCTGTTCCTGATGGTCGATGCGAGCGACGACATCGCCCTCATTCACGCGGGAGCCCTCCACCACGTTCACTGCCACGAGACGACCCGGTCGGTCAGCTGAGAGCGCGGCGCGCGTGCGAGCGACGACGTACCCGTTAGCAGCGGCCCCCTCGGACCCCGCGTCCTGGGATGGACTACGCCGCACAACGCTGGTCACCTCGACCTCGACAAGGCGCAGGCGATCCACGAGCTCGCCAAGGGGGCGCTGGAAGAGCCAGACGGCCGCAAGGCAGGCAATCAGCCACAGGGCGCGGCCTGTCCAGCGCTTGGCGCGTTTGCGCGGGGTAGCGTTACGGTCGATGCGCAGAGGGTTCAGGTCGGGGGCCTCGGACATCGGGCGCAGGATAGCAAAGGCAGTGGTGCGTGCCACTCAAGAATGGGTCAGACTGGTGTCCATCTTGCCCGCCACGCTCTATTACGTCGCCGACCCCATGTGCTCGTGGTGCTGGGGCTTTCAATCTGTTCGCGATCAGGTCAGGGCAGCACTCCCCTCCCGAACACACCTGCGCTATGTGATGGGTGGATTGGCACCTGATAGCTCAGAACCCATGGACGCCGAAACGCGCCGCTACGTACGGGCCGCGTGGAAAGCCGTCGAGCAGACCAGCGGCGTGCGATTCAATTGGGATTTCTGGGAGGCCTGCGAACCAAGCCGTTCCACTTACCCGGCTTGCCGTGCTGTGTTGACTGCGGAGGCTCTTCAAGCTGGCAAAGGGGCCGTCCTGTTCGATCGCATTCAAGAGGCTTACTACACGCAGGCCCGCAATCCTTCTGATCTCGAGGAGTTGGTCCTGCTTGGGCAGGACGCGGGGCTCGACGGCGACGACTTTCGGCGCGCCATGGCGTCTCCTGAGATCGAAGCCCTGCTACAAGCTGACTTTGGACTGCGACGTGAGTTGGGAGTCCATGCCTTCCCGACGCTCGTGTTGGACACGGGTTCAGAACGGCACGTCCTGACCAGCGGCTACTCGGACGCGGAGCAGGTACTTGGGCGGCTGGCCGAACTCGGGTGAGCGCCTAGGCGACTCGGACGCTCAGGGGCCCTGAAACAGCGCGAGGAACTGATCCTCGCGCGCCTGCCACAGCCCAGCCAGCTCTCGAACCCGTTCAGGGTACGCGTCCGCAAGGTCGTGAGTCTCGGCTCGGTCCACGGCCAGATCAAAGAGCTCCCAGTCTTCTCCGCGACCCGCAACCAGCTTCCAGTTGCCTCGACGCAAGGCGCGGTGACCTTCGTGTGACCACCACAGGGGCTCGCGATCGATCCGTACATCGGAACGCAGAGCGGGCACCAGACTCCTGCCGGGCAAGGGCGGCACGCCGTCCGCTGACTCAGATAGCGAGGTTTGGATGCCCGCGATTTCCAACACCGTTGGTGTGATATCGATGACGTGGCCGATCGCCATCCGCGTTTCACCTCGCCCAGGGATACCTGCTGGCCAATGGGCGATGAGGGGCGTTGCGATGCCGCCCTCGTGCACCCAGGTCTTGTGACGCCGGAAGGGTGTGTTGGAAACACCTGACCAACCGGGCCCGAGGCAAAGATAGGACTGTGCAGACCCAGGGGGTGCGCTGGGCTCGTGTCCTGAACCGCGCACCATGATCTCGGCGCTGGCTCCGTTGTCAGACAAGAACAAGATCAAGGTGTTATCGAGGGCGCCCATCTCCCTCACCTGTTGCACGACGCGCCCGATCTCCCTGTCGAGCCTGTCGATCATGGCCGCATGGACTGCCATCTTCGACGCCTGGAAGCGCTGCTGCTCTTGCGTCAGTTCATCCCAAGGCAAGGGCCGGTTCACCTCGTTGGGACCGAGCTGCTCCAAGGCCTGCGCGAAGTGATAGGGCGGACCCACGTCGGGCTCAACGGCTGAGAGTTGTGTCGACAGCAGTCCCGACTCTCGCTGCCGGGCCGCACGCTGCGCGCGTAATTCTTGCCAACCCCGCAAGTACCTATCCCTATAGCGCGCGATGTCCTGGGGCAAAGCGTGCAGGGGAAAGTGCGGTGCAGTGAAAGCCAGCAGCTGAAAGAACGGGCTCTGTGCGTGCTCCTGTGCGTGCTCCCGAAGACAGTCGATGGCGTGATCGGCAATTGCCGTGGTGGTGTAGAAACCACTGCCCGCCTCGACCGGGGGCAGAGCCACGCCGTCCAGCAAGTGGTTATGGGGGCCGAAATACCTGTCGTGGTCATTCAAGCGGTACGAGCGGTCGAACCCGTTTTGGAGAACGCCCCCATCGATGTGCCACTTGCCCGAGTGATAGCTGCGGTAGCCGGCAGGCCGCAACCTGTCCGGCAGCAAGCGCGCCCAGTCCGGCCGGACGCCGCCACCGCCGGAGGGGATGCCGGGCAACTTGTCCCTGCGCACCTGCTGCGCGTAGTACCCGGTCATTAGGGAGGCGCGTGTCGGCCAGCAGCGCCCGGTGTTGTAAAACTGCGTGAACTGCAACCCTCCGCCTGCGAGCGCGTCGAGATTCGGAGTCTCAATCTCGCTGCCGTAGCAGCCCAGATCGGAAAATCCCAGGTCGTCCGCCAGGATCACGAGAAAATTGGTCCTCGCGCCTGCCGGGTGAGGGTCCTCACCTGGCGAGGCCTGACAGGCCGAGAGGAGTCCGATCGCGGCGAGATGTTTGAGCAGCATGCTGTGCGAAGCCCTCACTGGAAACAGAACGGGCGCGGAAAGCAGGTTACCAAAACCAACAGCGCGGCCGACTCGTGGGCCGAGGTAGAAGAAGGTCTAGAAGGACCCGCCGCTCACTCTCCCAACACGTCTTCGATCGCGGCGACAATTTCGTCCTTGCCGAAATTGTGGCCAGGGATCGTGGCCTTGGGTTCGCCACTCGGATCGAGGGCCACGAGACCGTGCTTTGCTTCCGTGAAACCAAAACGCTCTAGATCGGTCGTCGCCAGAGCCGTTTCCTCCGGGGTAACCAAAGTGAACTCCACCTTGCCTTCGTACTCACTCGCCAGCTCGCTCACGGCGGCCTGGACTTTGACACAGAAGGGTCAGGTATCCGCAATCACGTAGTAGCGAACTTCGGGCAGAGTGCTGCTCTGGGTCGATTCTTCGGCGTCACACGAGGCAAAGACCAGCAGCAGTGCTAGGGGCAGGATTCGAGAGGCAATGTTCATGGACGAGAGTCTACGAACTGTGCGCACTAGTGCGGAGGGACCCCCTCCTGGAGGTCTTCCTTGGGGATCCAACGCACCAGTCGCCCCACCGTGAGCCCCTGCACCACGATCGAGAACACGACAACGACGTAAGTCATCGTGACGATCAGGTCCCGGGCAGGCAGGTCGGCGGGCACGGAGAGAGCCAACGCCACGGAGATCCCCCCCCGCAGGCCCCCCCAAGTGAGGATCTTGACCGTATGGGGCGTGAAGGGGCGACGGCTGCGGAGCAGGGAAACGGCCCCCCCCACCGCGAGGAAGCGCGCCACCAGAACCAACGGGACAGCGACGAGTCCGGCCAGAACGGGGCTCCAGCCCAGGGGCAGGATCAAGACCTCCATGCCAATGAACACGAACAGCACCACGTTCAAGATTTCGTCCACGAGCTCCCAGAAGAGGTCGAGGCGTTCGATGGTGACGGCAGACATGGCCAGGCGTTTGCCCTGGTTGCCGATCATTAGACCCGCCGCAACGACAGCGAGCGGTCCAGAACTGTGCAGGGCCAGAGCCAGGGAGTAGAGCCCCGCACACAGCGCCAGGGTCAACATGACTTCGACTTGATACTGGTCCACTTGGCGCATGAGCTCGACGCAGATCCGGCCCGCAACCAGGCCCAACACCAAACTCCCAATGACCTCACGCAAGAACAAGGTCGCTATACCGGCTCCGTCCAAGACGCCGTGATCTCCAATCCCACCGGCCGCCAGTCCAGTAACCACGAGAAAGACGACGACACCGATACCGTCGTTGAACAGCGACTCCCCGGCGATCTTGGTCTCCAGACTCTTGGGAGCCCCGGCGCCCTTGAGGATCGCGAGGACGGCGATGGGGTCGGTGGGAGAAATCAGCGCACCGAACAGCAAGCACTCGATCCAACTCGCTTCCAAGCCGAGCAGTGGCAGGGCCAAATGGATTAGACCGCCCACCAGGAAGGTGGAGACGAGGATGCCCACGGTGGCCAGCCCTCCGATGATCCACTTGTGCCGGTAGAGACGCTCGATCTTCACGTGCAGCGCGCCTGCGAATAGCAAGAACGCGAGCAGCACATCCAATAGGGCGCGGGCGAAGTCGAGCCGTTCGAGCAGGTCGCGGGTCGCTTCGCGCAGGGCTGGCGGAGCCACGAGGACACCCAATCCGGAAGCCACCAGGGCCAAGACCATGACGCCAATGGTCGTTGGCAGCCCCAGGAAACGGCAGTTCACCCAAGCGGTGAGGGCTGCGACGACCAAAATGAGAGACAGAAGATCGAACAACTCCATGGGGGCGCACGATACCGGACCGATGGTCAGGGTGTCAGTTCCCTCCCGCGGTTCATGGGAGTTCGTGTCTGCGGCTCGCCGCAACCGAGGACGCTAATCCAGCCCTGACACACCCGCCCCACTCAACTACCCTAGTCTCGATGTCCAGCTTCTCGCGCAGGGTCCCACTCATGGTGTTGTGTGCCCTTGGGATTCAGTGCGGATCGTCCACTCCCCCTGAGGCCCAGCCACCGAGCGTCATCGTGATCACGGTCGACACCTTGCGCGCCGACAGATTGGGTTGCTACGGGTACTTCCGGAACACATCTCCGACGATCGACACTCTGGCCCAGGACGGGATTCTCTTTGAGCGCGCCTACGCGCCCATGTCCACGACCCTGCCCAGCCACATCTCGTTGATGACCTCCATGAACCCCTTGCAACACGGGGTTCTGGGCAACTTCATGCACTTGAAGACAGCCCTCTCCACGTCCGACGAATTGCACACGGCGGCGCAGCTATTCGAACGCCAGGGCTACGCCACCGCCGCCTTCATCAGTTGTACACCGCTCAAGTCGCACTCCGGCATGGACGCCGGCTTTGAGGTCTACGACGAACCCGATGGTGCGCTGCGGGTGGCAAGGGAAACGACAGACGCGGCTCTGGCCTGGATCGAAGACAACGCCGAGCGTCCCGTGTTCTTGTGGCTGCATTACTTCGACCCGCACCAACCCTATGGTCCTCCGGCCGATTTTGAGGGTGGGTTCACGCGCAACCGCAAGCTGCGCAGCTACTTGGCTGAGCGTGGAGTGGAATTGAGCGAGCGGGTCACCGCCAACAACAACCTGTACGACAGCTCCATCCTGTACCTGGATTCGCAGTTGCAAAGACTGCTCGACGAACTCAAGAGCAATGGGCTCTACCAAGACAGCACGGTGGTGTTCACCGCGGATCACGGCGAGGGTCTTGGACAGCACGGGTGGATGGACCACGGTCCGATTTACGAAGAGGACATCCACGTCCCTCTGATCATCAAGCTACCGGGTGTCCAAGTGCAAGGTGGGCAACGACGCACGGACCTCGCTGCGCTGATCGACGTCCTGCCAACCCTGACTGGGATTTCGGGTCTGAGTCTGAGTGATTTGGAACAGGCTCAATTCACGGGCCACCATCTGTTGAGCGACGAATCGCCAAGACAGCATGTCTTCTCTCAACGGGTCGCCCGCGGGAGGCGCTGGGGAGCCGGGTTGAAGTACGCGCTCACGGGCCTGCGGTGGAAGTACTACCACCTGACCGAGGGTGACGATGAACTCTACGACCTCGAGCAAGATCCCGCTGAACTACAAGATGTCCTGGCGGAGCAGACGGAGGTGGCCCGGGAAATGAAGGCGATTCTCCTGAAGAAGATCCGGACCTATGAGCGTCAGAGCCGAGAAGCGGGTGACGACACCCAGTTCTCCCAGCAGGTCTTGGATGACCTCAAGGCGCTGGGGTACGCGCCCTAGGCTAGCCGAAGCCCGTTCAGCTACTGGCGTTGGACCCAAATCAGGAACTGTCCCTCGAGATCCTCGTCGGTGAGTTCCTCGCTGGACAGCGGCACTCCATAGAGCTCGGCCAAGGCCTCTTCGAGATCCTGTTCGGTACCCGCCAGATGAACGAGCAACTGAGAGAACGTCTCGGCCGAGTCTTTGGCGCGCTCGTCGTGCAGCCAGTACACAAAGGCCGTCCTGTAGGAGCGCAGCATCTCCTTGTAGTCCCCGCGGTAGGTACTGCCGGGCACGGGCATGTCAGCGGCGGCGAGACCCAAGAACGGCGCTCGCACGACCTGGCTGTTGCTGTCGGCGTCGTTGCGCAGACGAAACGTGCGAGTACGGTCGCGGCTGTCCTTGTAGCCGTTCTTTTGAGCCGCCCCCAAGGGCCCGATGAACCGGTCCGCGCCGTAATTGGACTCTTGTCGCCACCAACTGTCTGCCGAAATGGCCGGGAGCCAACCACCTTCGGACAGGCCGCCCGGGACAAAGCGTTCGTAGGCCTCGGTGCGACGGGAGCGCAGATCTCCGTCGACGCGAGTACGGCACTCCCCAAAGACGTCGATGACCAGGTTCACGGACAGTGCGCCCGCGAAACTCTCGGGGACGCGGCCACCGTAGTAGTTGTCCACGAGGGAGTTGGTACACAGCTGGGTCATCTGCTGCTCCATGCCTGTAGCGACTCGTGAATTCATGGCCATGCCCGCTGACCAGTTCGTGGCTCCCGCTCCGGGAGCAGCAAACTCCAAGCACATGACCTTGTAGCGATCCATGTAGAACTGGGTCCAATCTGCAACTCCGTCTTGCCAGAAGGAGGGTTGCAGTTCGGGATAGACCCAACCCGCAAGAGACAGCCACTCGATGAATGGTTGGCGCCGCGGGGCAAGGATGACGGACTCGGGAGTGTCCTCCCGATCGAAGCCCATGTAGGCCCCGGAGCCCATGGCTTGTGCCAGACGCGCGGCCACCTCTCGTACCGAATCCCGGGCATTGAGCCCCTCGAACAAGTCCGCATCGGGTTCGCTGCCCCAATCGTCCAAGCCCTTGGCCATCTTGGCGATCTGACTCCCGCGCACGCGTTTGAGCCAGCTCGAGAGCTCCTTGATGTCCTTGCGCATGACCTTCAATTCGTCCTTGTCCACGCTCGGTTCGACCCAGTCCAACCAGCGGTCCTGGAGCACGAGCACACTCGCGCAGATCTTGTGGAAGTTGTCGGCGTCCGGGAGTGAGCGGGCGCTCTCGCGATCGAGCAACAATTCGAATAGGCCTAGGCGAATACGAATGTAACCGTGGTCGAGAAACTCATCCGTCGGGAAGGTGTCGGCGGAGGCTTCGGATCGACCGCTGCGAGCGAGAACCTCGTCAACGAGCCTCTGGAATGGGATTGAACTGGGCTGCTGCGCCTGGGCGGAGACCATCAAGAATGCCGCGGCCACACAGCGCAAGACGGAAGTGGCTCCAGGCAAGCGACGGGTCGTTGAAGTCGGCATCGATTCGAAGGGCAGCCCGGGAAAAAGGCTTGGCAAGGGGAGCGCCAGCAAAGAAGCCAGCGAGAAGATCGGCGAGACAGGGAGCAGGGAGCGCCCCTGAACATCGCAGACTAGGACATTCCTACGTCGGTAAAAGTCCCCGGTTGGCGCAATTATTCCTGGTCGGATTCGATGTGTTGCACCGGCTCCCCGTTCAGCACGGCCTGTAGAGGCACGTAGGCCCGGCCTTTCTGTTCGCCGAGGGTCCAACTGAGCGGTCCCGCGGCCGCTCCGGATTCCTCATCCTCCGTACTCCAAGGTACGCGCAGGCGTGCCACCCCATCGGCCTCGACGCGCGCCTCTCCCATCCAAACGTACTGATCTTCTTGCCCACTAAAGACGCGCCGCACTCGAGCTCGCAGGACCTGGCCGACGGCGCCGCGCACCTCAAGCACGGCGGCTGGCACGCACTCCCAAATCCAGCCTGCGGGCATCCCGCCGCTCAGAGTCTCGCCGAAGGCCACTAGGCGCAGGAAGTCCGGGTGCGGTTGGCCGGGAACCTCCGCCCCATAGCGACAAGGCAAAAGACGTAACACCAGTGGGCGATCCGACTGACCGTGCGCCGGATCATCTGCCAAGGCGCGGCCCATCGTATCCAGGTTGCGCGCCCAATCAGAGCCGAGCAAGACGTGGCGCACTCGTCGATGCTCACACAACGCCTTGGCTTCCTCATCCGAGCCCGCCAACAGGAAACGCCAGGGGTCGAGAAAACTGTCCAAGCCCAGGTACAGTCCGAAGTTCGTGGCGACGGTCGGCCGGCCCGCAGCCCACTCAATCATGTGACCCAAGTCCCATTGGGCTAGGACGGCCTCGTCTGGGGTTCCGTGGGTGCGCAACCAACTGCAGAGAATGCGCAAGCCTCGTTCGCGTTCCTTGGCCGGAGACCTGGGATACCGGTAGGGGCTCAACGAACGGGACCATGTGCTCGCCACGGTCCCGGGCTGGGCGAGCATGGGCAATCCGCTGGCTAGGGCGAACAGGATCATCGGGGCGCGGCGCGCGCTGAGACCACGGGTCATGTGGGCAAACCAGACTCCCAAGAGAATCGCCATGGGCGCGGCCAACCCTTCCGCGAAGCGCCTCTGAAAGAGGGCCATGGCAAGCAGCAACAGGCTCGCCAGCAAGTAGGGCAGCAAGGCCCCGTGGGCTCGTCGCGCCCCGTGCCACCAGGCCAAGGGCAAGAGCAGCAGTCCCCAACCGAGCCAGTGCGTGCACGCTCCGATCCCACCGATCAGACCCCATCCCAGGGGTTGTGACTCGAAGATACGCCCCATGAAGACGTTGGAGCCGGTCGCCCAGCTTAGGCCCTGGGTGAACGACTCAGCGAGGGGCCCGAAGAGTGAGAGCCCACCCGCGACCAATGCTGTACCGCCAAGCCAACGCGGATAGCGATCCAGGAACTGCTCGTTGACTCGCCCGCACAGCAAGTAAGGGACACAAGCCAACGAGCCGGCCACGAGGAATAGAAGGTGGAAGGTCGATAGGTTGATGATCTCCCACGGTCCCCAGGGACTCGCGAAGACATCGGGGCTGATGACGAAGGCTGCGACCAAGTGGAAACTCGCTCCAAACACTCCCAATCCTCTACGCGTTGCCGCTGGCGCTCGGAGCATGCGCCACAGCAATGCAATGTCGAGGACACCTATCAGCAATAGTGAGGCGACCCAAGAAGCTAGGGCCAGTCCAGCCAGGGCGCCGGCCAAACAACCGCAGAGCAGGGCGGACTTGACCCGTGTGAGGGTTTTGATTTCGAGTCCGCGAGCCGCCAAGAGGAGCAATCCCAAGTGCAGGAAGGAAACCCAAGCGTGGTGATCGCCGTTGCCCAAACGGGAGTAGCGCAGGGCCGCGAAAGAGAACGCGTGGTAGAAGCCGGCAAACAGAGCAGCGCGCGTTCCACCCAACCGACTAGCGGCGAGGGCCACGAGCACACTTGTTAGCGCGCCGAGAATCCACGGGGCGCGGGCGACGTTCTGTTCCACGTACACGGACCGTTCGGCGGGTGAACTGGGGGCCCAGGGTGCGAGAGCCGTGTGCAGCACGCGGGTGTACATGCCCGGCCAAGGAATGGGCGCCCCTCCCTGGGCCTCGAAGTCGGGAAAAGCCAACAAGGGGTCCCGGACCTGCACCTCACCGTTGCTAAGCAGGGCGCGCTCCAGACGCCGCATGTGATAGTGACTGTCAGGATCCGCGCTGTACCAGGTGTGGTTCGTGTTGTGGACCACCCCCTGTCCTAACTGGACCTCGAAGATGGTCGGCACGCGGTAACTGTTTTCCCCTCTGACCCAGAGCGAAACCACGAGAACCAGTGCCAGGGTCGCCCAGACGGCTGTGCGCGAACGCGGCGCCGTGATCATTGACGCTGACGCAAGAAGCGAACGCACTCGCGGGCAACCTGTCCCAAGACCTCGCGTTGGTCTTCGCAGAGTTGCGCGCTATCGGGCAGCAGGTTCCAGGCCTGATCGTAGACTTCGATCTCCTTGGCTGCCGAGTCCAGGGGAATCTGGATGATGCCTGAATCCGTCCACACGCCCAGGTCGGCCCAGGCACCCATCACGCGAGCTCGCTCAGCGGGAGGATTGAACAGGCTCGAGCCCAGGGAGTAGCCAGCACTCAGAGCGGGATCGGCACCCAGGTACTCAAGCAGGGAATTCGAGACATCGATGTGACTCGTGGGTCGATCTTCCGTCCCCGCCTCGATCCCCGGACCGCGCATGTAGAAGGGCACCTGCACCTGCTCCGGCGTGAAGTTACTGGTGTGCCCCCAGTACCCGTTCTCACAGAACTCTTCGCCGTGGTCGCCGGTCACGACAACGAGTGTGTCTTGTGCCATGCCCGATGCTTCGAGGGCCTCGAAGATCTGCGTCGCGGTTTGATCCGCGTGCACGACCGAGTTCATGTAGGTGTTCTTGACCCGCTCCTGCAAAGCGACGAGCTCAGGCCCTCCGGTGGTGATTCCCAACTCAACGTAGTTCAGCTTCTCGATCGTCGGCTGGTGGGGTCCACCCGGGTTGTAGTAGGGCTGATGGGGTGCATCGAGAAGGATAAAGCAGAAGAACGGCTTGTCCGTCGATCGTTCCCCCACCCACTCGGTAAACGCTTCCGCTACGAAACGGTCCTTCTTGTAGGAGATGCGAGAACGTTCTTCGCCTTCCTCATTTTCGAACCGATCAACGACTTCCTCGTCAGCCATTCCCGACCAGGCCGTGGGCCTGAACTCCGGGAAGTTCATGGATGCCGCCGAGAACACGCGGCGTTCGTAGCCCACTTCACCAAGGGTGTCCATCAACACGGGACTCTCGTGCTCTGCCAAAGCCTTGAACCAATAGGAACCATGCAAGCCGTAGAGCATGGAGAACAGCGCTGTACGTGTGCTGTTGCCGCCTGAGATATGGTTGTTGTAGACGCGCGCCCCTTCCGAATACTCGAGCAGGCCCGGCGTCAGTTCGGCGTTGAACATGTCCCGGCGCCAAGAGTCGAGCACGACCACGAGGATGTTCGGCCGCGGACCGTTTTCAGGCAACACGGGCCGGGTGTGCGGATAGTCCAGCTCTGCGGCTTCGGGCATCACCTGCAGCAGCGGAGGCCCACCAGCGTCTCCATCGAGGAAGCGCGAAAGGTTCAATCGCGGATAGAGGGGCAAAGGCCGCGAGGCCACCTTCAAGTCCCAATCTCCGTTGATATCCGCAGCGGCGTAAACGCTCTTCTCGAGCCCAACTACGGGCAGGAGGAAGAGCAGCAGGATAACCCGCGGCTGCAAGAGCAAGCGTGCCCCCATGCCGAGCCCCTGGCGACGCAAGAGATCCGCGAGGAACCAACGCCAGCTCCAATACAGGATCGTTGTTCCGAGGGAGAAGATGACCGCCACCGTGCCCCAAACGGGGAGCCCCAAGTGAATCGCATCTGCCGAACCGGGGGTGAGCGCCACGTTGAGCACGGCCCCATCAAAGTGGTGACCCAAAATGCGCCAGATGATCGTGTCGGTGTAGAGCAGCGACAGGAACAGAATCCCGACCGCGGCCTGCAGGAAGCCCACCAGGCGTGGTCGTTCCACACTGCGGTGCAGGAGCCAGAAGATCCCGCCGACGGGCAGGGAGAGGATGGCCACCGAGGAGAGCAGAGCGATGCCCACGTAGAGGCGGATCCAGGGCGAGGCGTCCTCAGGAAGTTGATACAGCCAACCCGAACCGGCAATCGTGCCGATGAGCACGCACAGGAGCCAGAGCTGGAAGCTCGCCTGAGCGATCAACCGTCGAGTGGGTTGGGATGCGGGGGAGGGCACGGCAGGCAGGGGTCGGGACAGGCGAAGAGTGCTCGGGCGCGACAGATACGCGGCACGTCACATTCCTATCCGAGTCAATGGGTGAGAATAGCCCTCTCTTTCACAAAAAGCGCCCCCGGCACCCAACTCCGCCGCGGCGAGCCTCTGTCTGGACCCCCCTGTGCGGCCTGCCGGGCTTGCCTCCCCGAGCAAGGGGACGTATGTTCCGCCACCGATCCGCACGCTCTTGCCTGCGCGCGCGATCACCAACGGAGAGGTGGCAGAGCGGCTTAATGCGCCACATTGCTAATGTGGTGACCTCGCAAGGGGTCCGCGAGTTCAAATCTCGCCCTCTCCGCCATTCAGCTCGGGATGAGGGCAGGTGTTGCATCCCCCAACTTCTCAGTGCGCGCAATACCTGACGGCTAGCGGTCGCGGTGCGCTAGCATGGTGCGCCAACATGAGACCCAACATCTACCTGGCGCTGTTCCTGATCGGCCCACTCTTTCTCACCTCCTGCGTTTTTTCTGTGCACGGAAAAGTCGGCAGCGGCGGTCGCATTGTACGCGAGGATCCTGGCCGACTCGGGCCCTACTCGGGCAGCGTGCTCGCCGGAGACTTCTGCTTCGCTTCGGGCAAGATCGGCTCCGACCGCAGCGGCACCTTCGAGCGCGAGGTTGAGACCTGCATCGACGCGGTGGAAGCCGAACTGGCACGCTCCGATCTGGACCTGGGAGACGTGGTCGAGGCAACCGTGTACCTGACGGACCTGGGTCAATACGGCAAGTTCAACGCGATCTACAGCAATCGGTTTCCTGCGCCCTATCCAGCACGCGCCTGCGTTCAGGTGGCCGCACTACCGGGAAACGCACGGGTCGAGATCATGGTCCGAGCCCGCCGGTAGCAGGTCGAATCCCGACTGATCGTCACCTGAACATCACCTCGAATCCGTCTGTGAAGTTCGACGAGTTAGCCGCGCCGTCCCGGAACCAGGCTTGGAAGTTCCAGGTCTCACCCACTTGGAACACGACACCTTGGGGCAAGTTGTTGAGGTCGGGGCTGAGCGCAAAATGTCCGTTCGAACCAGAGTTGAGGATCTGACCCGTCGGCGGCTTGATGAATCTATAGACCGGAGAGCCCAGGCATAGGTTGCCGGAACTCCCCCCCACGTTGGGGATGAACCCCTGGTTGTCGGCCATCAAGAAAAAGCCCCATTCGTTCGGGGGCATCTGGTTGGCCGCCAGGGTGAAGTCGTTGTCGAGTAGCAGCGGGGTACCCTCGGCCGACATGGCAGCCGCCTGACCTGTTGAGTTGAAATTGGCAGAGCAGTAGTTGGGCGGGATACAGGCATCGAGCACGCCGTCTCCGTCCCAGTCCAACGCCGGGTCAGCGGCGATCTGGCATTCGTCGGGTACACCGTCCCCGTCACAATCCGCGCTGGCCCCCGAGGAGATGTCTTGATCGTCGGGAATACCGTTGCCGTTGCAGTCGGGGGAGTTGATGCGATTCTCGTACCAGGCAATCTTGCTGTCGACGGACGAAGCCGAGAGGACATCTGCATCCCCATCGCCATCCAGATCCATCGCGTACACGGACTGTGCGCCCGACGTGCCCAGATTGATGGGGCGCTGCGGCCCGAACACGCCGCCTCCTTGATTCTCGATCCAGGAGACCCTCTGTCCGTACCACGCCGTGGCGAGGACGTCGGCATCTCCATCACCGTCCAGGTCCGTCGCGTAGACGGACGTGGCTCCGTCCAGCGCCCCCCCGATCCTCTGCTGTGGACCAAACGAGCCACCTCCCTGATTCTCGTACCAGGCGATCATGTCGTCATTCCACGATGCCGAGAGCACGTCGGCGTCTCCGTCACCATCCAGATCGGTCGCGTAGACGGATCTAGCGCCATCTGCCAGATCTGTGATCACCCGCTGGGGCCCGAACAATCCTGCACCTAGGTTTTCGTACCAAGCAATCCGGTCATCGTTCCACGACGCAGAAAGAACGTCCACGCCCCCATCGCCATCCGAGTCCGCGGCATAGACCGATTCGGCTTGTTGAGCGTTGATGGTGATCACTCTCTGCGGCTTGAACGAGCCGTCGCCGCGATTCTCGTACCAGGCGATCTTGTTGTCCAAAGCTGAGGCCGAGAGCACGTCCATGTCACCGTCACCGTCCAGGTCGGCGGCATGGACAGATTTGACGCCGTCTGCCTTCCTGGTGATCTTCTGGCGGGGCCCGAACAACTTGAATCCTTGCTGCTGTCCGGTCCCCACACCTCCGAGATTTTCGAACCAGGAGATGCGGTCCCGTTTTTCTGCTGCGGAGACCACATCTAGATCTCCATCGCCGTCCAAGTCGGCTGCATAAACCGACCGAGCGAGATCCGCCCGCGTCGTGAGCACCTGTCGGGGTCCAAAGGAGCCACCACCCTGGTTCTCATGCCACGCAATGGTGTCATCAAACGCTGACGCTGAAAGCACGTCCGCGTCCCCGTCACCGTCCAGGTCGGCGGCATGGACCGACTCGGCCCCTGAGGCGTTGGCCGTAATCACGGATTGCTGCCCAAAGGCTCCGGCACCCTGATTCGGGTACCACGCAACTTGAACCCACATGCCCGCGATCACATCCACCTTGCCATCCCCGTCCAAGTCCGACGCGTGGACCGAATGGGAACCGAGGCCGTTGTTCTCGATCACGATTTGGGGGCCAAAGGTCCCTCCCCCCAGATTCTCGTACCAAGCGACCTCGTAGTCGTTGACGGAAGCGGACAGCACGTCCATATCACCGTCCCCGTCCAAGTCCGCTGCGTAAACCCCATACACGTAATCTGCGCAGGCGGTAATCACTTGAATGGGCCCGAACATCCCCCCGCCCAGATTCTCATACCAGGCGATGGTGTCGTCATTGGAAGATGCAGAGAGAACATCTGCATCGCCATCAGCGTCTAGGTCCTTGGCATACACCGTTCGCGGATAGCTCGCCGCAGTCGAGATCACTTGCTGAGATCCGAACGATCCGCCGCCTTGGTTCTCGTACCAGGCAATCTTGTTGTCGTACCACGATGCCGACAGCACGTCCGCGTCCCCATCCCCGTCCAAATCGATCGCAAAGACGGATTCGGTACGGCGCGCTTCATTCGTGATCATCTGCCTCGGCCCGAATACCCCGCCGCCCTGGTTCTCGTACCAGTCGATCCGGTCGTCACCGGACGAGGCTGACAAAACGTCCGCGTCACCGTCCCCATCCAAGTCCACGGCGTAGACAGAGTGTGAATAGGATGCGCTGGTCGTGATGATCTGTTGCGACCCGAACGCGCCCCCGCCTAGGTTCGGATACCAGGCGATCTTGCTGTCGTTTGTCGATGCCGAAAGCACATCCGGGTCTCCATCCCCATCTAGGTCCGTGGCGTAGACGGAGCTGGGAAAATCGACGCTGGTCGTGATGACCTGAGCGGGCCCAAACGATCCACCCCCCAAGTTCTCGGCCCAGACGATGGCATCTCCCCAAGTCGATGTCGCAACAATGTCATCGTCGCCATCGCCGTCCAAGTCGACAGCATGTACGGACTCGGCGCCGGTCACTCCATCCGTAACCACCTGCGCAGGGCCGAATCGCTGTGCTTCAGAGTCGGGAACACACAGTCCGGCACAGAGGACCGAAGCAAGACAATAGACGAGGGTTTTCACGGATGCACCTCTAGTTGCAGTCGATCCCCACTATTGGGGCTGCTCCTCCAATCCGCAACAACTCGACCCGGAGTACCTCGCCAGGAGCTCTGAACCCTGATTCAAAGGTGGCGTGAATTTGGATATCGGGCACGCGTAGGCTCAGCTTCCTGCACAGCCCGTGCACTCGTGGCACTCCCTGAGGGCGCGGGTCTCCTGAACCGGACTCCCTTCAGCATTCCCAGATCCCATCAACTAGTGTGGGCGGAGTCTCAACTCTGTCGCTTCCCAAGGAACCATGACCATGCGGACACCTAGGCTTCAGGCGTTTTCCCTGCTCGGCAACGCGGTATTGCTCGCGACGCTTTTCTGGTCTCGCGCCGAACACAATTCATCTCTGTGCGACCTCACCCTGGCCGCCATGCGTGGAGATGAAGCTCATTTGCGGATACACGCCGTTTCCCTCGCTGAGCTCGAGGCCCTGGACCGTGACGGGGAATCAGAACACGTGTTGCTCCTACGACAGCTCACGGCCGCCGGAGAGGAAAACATCAAGCTCCGCCAGCAGCTTGGGCTCGGAGAATGATCGTGGGCCCCCCACCCCGCTTCGCCCTGCCCGTCCCAATCGACCAAGGTAGCCCAGGGCTGGGGCCAGCCTCTAGAACCGCCCCTTGAACGCCGGGTGGTCGGGAGCGTAGCGGTGCGCGCGGAATACTGCGTGAGGTGGGACTTCGGGGTGTTCGTCCTTGAATTGCTCTTCGCCGCCAAACGGATTGTGATAGTCCCAAACGACCTCCCCCGCAGAAGTGACCTCGAACACGCGTCCCTCGGGCCCGCAGCAGATCAGGGTGTTGCCGTTCCACAGTCGCTGGGCACCTGAGATGAATGACCCGAAGAAATCGTCGGGCGACTCGTAGCTCCAGGCCGGGGCTTTGGGTCCGAAAGGCTCACCGGGCGTCCGTGCAAAACCCGTGTTCGGGTCGAAGGGCAGGGCCAATTCGACCACACTTGAGTAGTTGCCCCCAGGGCGCCCAGCACCGTTGTTGAAGATGAGAAGTGAAGGCCGTGCATTACGTCCCAAAATCCAAGTCGGATCGTGCTGGCTGAAGAGGGCTCTGTCACCATCGGCGCCCGCCCCATAGTGGCGTGGGTTGCCCCAACGCCAGAGGAAGTCGCCGCCCTTGCCATAACGTCCGCCGCTGGACCCAGCCGCCTGCTCGCTGGTGGTCGAATGGTCGATCACGAACACCTCGGAGAAGCGGTGACTTGAGAAGGCAATCAGGTCAAGAGCGGGGATGTAGGACACACCGTTGGTGTGCATCCAATCGGGCGACTGCAAACGTCGAAGGTCCTCGTCGCTAGGGGATTCCTCCTCTTCTCCATCTTCTCCACCATTGGCATAACCCAAGGCGCGCATCTGTTCTTCTTGTTCGCGCAGGCGCTGGCGTTCGGCCGCGGTGATGGGAGGCTGGTCCCGATGATCTCCGTTGACGTCGAGGCGCCCTGGGTGCTCGGGCACGGACCCGTAGCCCGGCTTGGAGTCGTCGAAGTCCTGGATGATGTGATCCCAGGTATGCCACTCCCAGACGACCTCGGCTCCTTTGGGCCGGGTGGGTCGGATCTCTAGGATCATGTCCGGCCAGAGCCCATCTTCGCCCACCGCTCGGGGATCTCTGCCGTGCGCCAGGACCTCCTCGCGCGACTTGGCTTCCCATCCGATCAGGAGCAGGTTGCCGTTCGGCATGAGCTCGACGTCGTGATGCTGGTGCATCCCGTCGCTGGCCAACTCGTAGTGCCAGACCAGTTCCCCGTCCCAATTGAACTCCTGCAGCACGCCGCCCATCCCCCCACCGTGGAAGCGCCCGCTGCCCTTCACGTGGCCGCCGCGCACCAGATTGCCATTGTCACGCAGGTACACCATCGAACCGGGATTGAAGTCGGCTCCCCACTGGTGAACAACTTCGCCCTCGTCATCAATCAGATAGGTGGAGTGGGAAGCCAGCGGCGCGAAGAGGGTCAGGCCCCCAGTCGCGGCCTCGGTCCGAGCGATCAACCCGCGCTTGGCGGGCGGGGTCGCGGCGGAATCCTCTTGTGAGTGGGCGACGGCGGGCAGGGCCAACAGCAGGAGAAGGGTGCGGATCATGCAATGGTGATACGAACTCGAGCCCATCTTCGCCACCTCAGTTCTGCCCGCGCGGGTGGATCCGCGGCGCCGCAAGCCCGCGCCTTGCGACGGGGTTTGGTTGTCAGTCCTCGTCGCTGGCATCTTGCCCCGCGTCGTCCTCCATTTCCTCGATGTCTTGTTCCCGAGATGAGGGGTAGTCCGGCATGCGCGGTTCGTAGGCGAGCACGCCTAGCCCCACGTCAACGGGTCCCACGCCTACGGCCACGCCCGCGATTCCCACCTCGAGCCGGAAGAGCTTCCAGACCACGAGTTCAGCGATGGCACCGGAGCTGCGACCGTCAAACAGGTCGAGATCCACAATCCGCGTCTCGGCATTCATCCCGAAGGCCAGGTGACCCTCAATCAACCCGCTGGCTTGCAAGCTGGGGGGATGGTCGTGGGAGCGGACTCGGATCAGGGTGCAGGAGCTGAGAATCGGAAGGGATGCGAGGAAGACGAGCTTGAGCAGGGTTCGAGAGGGGGTCATCGGGCGATAGGGGTTTGTTGGGGAGGTCCAGGTAGAGAATTGTCAGCGCTCAGGGTCGCGAGTTACGGAGTGAGGTCGTGTCGTACGCAGTGTTCGGAGTCTATTTGGAGTGTTTGCCGACGGGCGGGCAAACGGCGCCCTGCCGAGGGTCGACGCTACCGCCCCTGGCCTAGGCCTGCGACAGAGAACGTCATCGAATCGGAATTCGATCGGATCTCCAAGGTCGCAGTTCGTAGACCCATTCCCTTGGGCGCGAATCGCAGTTCGAACGTGGTGCAGCCGCCTGCCGCGATGCGGTTGCGCGGCCTACGTACAATGCGAAAATCGTCTGCGTGCTCGCCTGTCACGTTGAATGTGTTCTTACCTGACAGGGTGAGGTTTTCATCGCCAGTGTTCACCATGCGGAAGGTGTGGACGACCTGGCTGCGCAGGGTAACCCCTCCAAAATCGGTGTGGTCGAAGGTGCTGGGAGTCCCATCTCCGTCCCCGACTACAACGCCATTGCCTTCGAGCTGGAGAGACGCTGATTCCGGATCGCCCGGTAACGCCGTGACGAATACCCGAATGGTCTCCGAGTCGGTTTCCCCCCCATGCCGCACATGCAGCGCAATCTCATGCACGCCGGGATCTTCAAAGGTGTGCTCCACATCGCGGCTCGGTTCAAGGGATTCGAACGCCTGGGCCGTGCGCTTGAGAGTGGGCGTGTAGAAATCCCAGCCGTACTTCAGCTTGCTACGGGGCCCAATGGAGTCCTTGGCCGACAACTTGACCGTCATGGGCGCCGGTCCGATCAGCCGGTCGATCGTGATGCGCGCCATCAAACTGGGCTTGTCCACGTGAACGGTCAGTGCCTCGCCTCCGTAGCTGTTCCCGCTGGTGCCATCTGAGGCGATGATCGCGACGGTCTTGGGCCCGGGCTCTACTTTGCGGGGACAGTCCCAACTCAGCAGGTCCCCCTCGATCCGCCCCACATCTCCGGAACGCTTGTAGAAGCTCACGGGAAATCCTTCGGGATCGACGGCGACGAGGGTCAGTTCAAGGGCACGGCCGCGTTTTGCGACCTGATCTTGGAGGCCGAGAATGACTGGGCGTTGGTTGATCGATGCCGCGGGGAAGGCGTACTCGCCGGGAGTCATACCTGGCGGGGGCAGATCGCCCTTCTTGCGGAATACTGTGAGGATCGCAGGGTTGCTGTCGAAGCGACCGTTGTTGGCGGTTAGCGCGATGGCCGTGCGGCCGCCGGGCAGGGCATCGTCCCAGGGAATCGTGATGGTCCACAGCGTGGGATATCCGCCTGCCTCCACCGCTTCAGCCTGTGCAGGCTCGACGCCTACGTGCTTGTTGCCGTAGAGCAGTTTCCAGCGTGTTGTCAGAGGCAGACCCTGGAGGTCGTAGCACCTGCCCGTATCCACTGTCAGCTCGATGGTCTCCCCCGGTTGCTGCAGGACCAACGCCGATTTGTTGAGCAGGTACACCTCCTCGCCACCCTTGACCTGGGTGACATCGAAGATCGCCTCAGGCAGGGCCACATCCATGGAACGTGCGCCCTCAATCATGGCGCGCATGTGCGCCTCGTCATCGTATTGGTGATAGGCAAGCGACATGTCGCCCCGGTCAATACCCGCTGCGCCGTAGCTCTCGGGGTAGCTGTGGCGATTCCCCACGGCCTTGTACGCGATGCGCTGGCGCATCTCGTGGTCGAAGGGCAGATCGAAGGGCAGGGCAGACTTCCACAGGTACAGCAGGGCCGCCGGGTAGAGGCCGTTGCGCTTGAGCAGCAACTTGGTCTTCGGGGGCAGATACCCCCCGGCGATGACCATCTTCGTGATGGCCATGGTTTCGCTGTTGGACGACCCGACCGAGTTGAACAGGGTGGGCACATGCGCCGTGTAGAGGTCGGTGCTGTAGTCCGCCCGGTGATCGGTGAAAGAGGCGTGGGCAGGAGCCGTCACCAGCAAGTCCGCGAAATACAGCCGCTCGAATTCACGCGGGCGGCCGAAGAAGTCACCGTTGGTAATCCCGTGCCCCATGCCCGTTGTCGATTGGTGAACGAAATTCACACCTGCGCGCAGCATGTTCTCGTGCTTGGCATCCACGAAGTCGATCATGTGGCCGCGTACAACTGCGGAACTCCCGTCGTCGCCCATCCAGCGCGTACGGATGTAGCCGTGTGTCCCCGACCAGGAACTGTAGACGTCGTCCCACATGCCCGCGTAGGTCGTTGAGGGACGGGCGAGCTTCTCGAAGACGACAAAGGGCTCGCCCGAGTCCTGCGCGGGAGGCTGGGCCGGGTACAGCCGTTCAGCTTGTGGCGGAGCGACCAGCGTGACTTCCACGGGCTTGTCCTCGTTCTCCTCACGCACGACGGAGGTCACACCCTCAACCGGCGACGGATCGTCACGCCAGACCTTCCATTGCGTGTGGTCGAAGTACGGGTTGTGGAGGATCGGGGCTCCGGAGCCCTCTTGCGGTTCCTGTTCGCCCGTCACGCACAGGGCCCCGGCACCCAACAGAGTGCCGGTCCCAAGCGAGAGCCCCAGTCGAAGTAGGCTCCTGCTCACTGTGCTTCGATCGCTCCCAGGAATCCCGCCAACACCGAATCCAACTTGCGGCTGTCCACCCAGCGCAAGACGATGAGCAGGTCGTTTTCCCAATCCAGGTAGACGATGTTGGCACCCGCCCCGCGGAAGGTGACGGCCGACTCCGGACAGGAGGGCAGGGGTAAGCCGCGAGTTCCGCGCGTGTTCAGGAACCAATTCATGTAACCGTAGGTCGGCTGCACGTCGGTCGGCGTGCGCGCTTGAGCAATCCAGGACTCGCTGACGAGTTGACGGTCCTGCCAACGGCCGTGGCGCAGAAACAGGTACCCAAAACGGGCCTGGTCCCAGGCACTGATGTGCATGCCGCCGCCCCAGTGCCCTCCGCCGGACACGGATTGGATGTGTTGCCCGTCGAGCTCCACCCATGAAGTCGTGTACCCGTGCCAGCGCCAGGTGGGCGAGGCGCCAATGGGATCCATCACCTCCCGGCGCAGCACAACAGGCAGCGGCTCGCGCCAGACTTGCAAGGCGGCGTAGGCCAAGAGGTTCACGCGCACATCGTTGTACTTCCAGCTTTCACCGGGGGCGGGAACGGCGAGGTTTGGCAGGTCTTCGACCGGCACCCCGCGCGGGGGACGGTCGGCCCAGTCGTACTTGCCGAACTGCTCTCCGCGCCAGTTGCTCGTCTGGCGCAGCAAGTTGTCCCAGGTGATGGCGCCGTTGTGCGGGCCCTCGAAGTGATGCGTCTGGACTAGGCCCGAGACCCTGTCCTGCACATCGGGGATCAGTTCACGGTCACTTGCTAGGCCGACGACCGTTGACAGGTAGGTCTTCGACACGCTGAACGTCATGTCGACGCGCTCGGGCTCGCCCCAACTCGCAACGACGTAGCCACGGCGCACGGCGATGCCCGTCATCGGACCGCGATCACGAACGGGCCCGACGATTTCGCCGTGCGGCTCATTCGCCAGGGTGCTGGAGATGTAGGCGCACAAGTCGACGGGCGTGGCAGCCTCGGCGGCGACCGCGGCATCCACGGCCGCAGACAGGGCCTGCGCGTCCATCCCCACCGCCGCCGCTTCCCGACGTTCCCAATGCCCGCGGGCGGGGAAGTAAGTCGCGTCCTGCGCGACGGAGACCGGGAGCAAGACCAGTGCTGTCAGGAATAGGCGTGACTTCATGCGGCCAAGGTAGCGCAACCCCTGAATCACGTCGCCCAAGATGTGCCCGAGGGGCCATGGGGCAGCTGCTCTAGCCATGCAACCGACTCGCGCGCGACGCCGCACCCATGCCCGAGTCCCTGCGCGCTGACCAAGGCCCGCTCTCTTCACCGCGATGTGCGAGACTCCGGTAGGCTGAACCCAATGGAATCCCCCCTGCGACCCGCTCGACCACGTCTCGTTCTGGCACTCACGGCACTGGCCGTGATGGCGGCGCACGTGGAGGCTCGCTCCTGGTCCCCGGCAGCGCGGGTCCCAGCGAGGGAGCAGCCTGCTGGGCAGTCATCGCCCAACGTTGTGGTGGTCCTCTTCGATGATCTCGGTCTTGACCGTCTGGGTTTCTATGGGGAGAGTCAAACGCCTGCGGTGACGCCCGTGCTCGACAGTCTCGCCAGCAAGGGGCTGGTCTTCATGAACGCCTGGGCCAACCCGGTCTGCGGTCCAACTCGGGCCCTCATTCAATCCGGCCTGTACGGCATCCACACGGGCATTGGCGAGAACCCGGACGACAAGAACTACGGTTTGCCGGCCAACGGCGCGGTGCTGCCCAATCGGTTGCCCAGCCCCTACACGTCACTGATGGTCGGCAAGTGGCACCTTGGGGATGACCAGCAGGGCGACACGCATCCCAACGACGCGGGATACGGAATGTACTCGGGCTCCCTGCGCAATTTGGTGCTCGGCGGTGGAGACTACTTCCGCTGGCAGCACACGTTGAATGGCAGCACGGGCGGGAACACGACCTACGCCCCGTCGCTCAACGTGGATGACGCGCTGCGCGCCGTCGCCTCTCTGCCTGAGCCATTCATGCTGCACGTGAACTACAACAGCGTGCACACGCCACTGCATGCGCCACCCCCCGGCCTGCACACGCAGAACCTGCCACCCAACCCCAAGAAGAACCCGATCGCGTACGTGAACGCGATGACCGAAGCTGCGGACACGGAACTCGGTCGCCTGTTGGCGGCACTGCCCCCCAACACCTACATCATTGCGGTGAGTGACAACGGCCCGTTCAAGAAGGCGGTGGAACCGCCCGTCGACCCGAGCCGGGTCAAGGGCACGCTCTATCAAGGCGGGATCCGGGTTCCGATGCTGATCGTGGGCCCGGGGATCACACCTGGCCGGGTGAACGCACCCGTAGGAGTCGTGGACCTCTTCGCGACGGTGATTGAACTCGCTGGTGGCACACTTCCACCGGTCACGGACAGCGTCTCGTTGGTTCCGTACTTCACCGATCCGGGGTTATCGTTGCGGACCTACGTCTATGCCGAGCGTTTCCGCCCCAATGGGATCAAGCTACCCAACTACCGCTTCCGTACCCGGGCGGTGCGCGATAGCCAGTTCAAACTCATCCGTAGGATGGATACGGACGACGAATTCTACGACCTGCTCGCGGATCCGCGTGAGCGCATCAACCTGCTGAATCAGGGTTTGAGCCCCAAACAACAGGCGGCTTTCACGCGGATTTCGAACTACATGGAAGGGCTGTAGGGCACTGGATCGGTACCATCTCCGGCCGAGGACCCCCTCCTTGCGATCGGAGTTGATTCCCTTGCCCGACGACGAAACCACGACACCCGATCAGGCGAGGACTCGCTTGCTGCCCAAGGAAGACGCGCGTCACCTTCCGCCTGGCAGCCAACACTACACGGCCTACGTCGGCCCTCCCGGGGAATACGACTTCATGGGCGCGACGCAGTTTCGGCTGCTGTGTTCTCTGGGGTTGCGCGAGTCCCATCGGCTACTCGATCTGGGCTGCGGGTCCTTGCGAGCGGGGCGACTGTTCATTCCCTACCTCGCCCCAGGCCACTACTACGGGCTCGAGCCCAATCGGTGGCTCGTCGAAGACGCCCTGGAGAACGAAGTGGGCAGGGATGCGGTGCGTCTCAAGCAGCCGCAGTTTCTACACAGCGAGGACTTCAACTGTAGTGCGTTTGGTGTTCAATTTGACTTCATCCTGGTGCAGTCGATCTTGTCTCACACCGCTCCCGATCTGGCCCAGCACGCCCTGACCTCCATCGGCCAGGCGCTCGCTCCGCAAGGCGTCGCCGCAGTCACCTTCCAGATCGGTCCAGCAGATCAAGCCGACTGCACGAAGACTGGGTGGGTCTACCCCGATGTGGTCCCCTACACCCCGCAACTCGTTGCGGACTTGGTCGGCCGCGCAGGGCTAGTGGGCCGCTCCCTAGCCTGGTTCCACCCGCGACAGGTCTGGCACCTGCTGGCCCGTGATGCGGCCCTGTTGCCCTCCGATGAGCAGTGCGAACAGTTGACGGGCCAGACCCTGCGGAATGCGCCGCAGGATCGAAAGCCGCCGCTCTAGACTGGATACGGTTTCGAAGCCGTGCGTGAAGGCTAGTTCAACGACCGGCTTCCCAGCGGGTGCGCATGGCCCTGTGGATCTGCGCCAGCATGCCGTCGGGCCAGTACTGCGGGTGAGGCGCAAACAGGGAACCGTGATCGCGGCCCTCAACGAGCAGAATGTCTACGTCGGCACCTATCTCCTCCAACTCGCGTTTCATCAGCATGGTGGCCCCTTCCAAGCGGAAGGTGTCCAGGGTTCCCATGTAGAGGTGAATCTTGCCAGCCAGACTCTTCTCCAACTCCTGCCAGCGCGTGCGCAGGGTCAGAGAGATGTCGTAGGTTCGCCAACGCTCGCGCACTTCGGGGTTGATCGCACCCGTCTCCCAATCGAAGAGATCCACCGGGGTCCCGTCCTCCCCACGCGGACTGAAGACCGCATTGAAACTGTAGAACTGCCCACCCAGCGGGTTGCGCTCACGCTCGCCCTGGGCGAACTCGCGAATGGACCGAACCCATTGGTCCCCGCGCCGCATGAGCTGAATGACCTCGCCCTCGGGGTCCACATACGCGTTGTCCCAGCTGTACACGTCGATGCCGGTGAAATCGCGGAAGTCCACGGAATCGGGAGCCGTCGACCAAGTGCCGTTGAAGAAGGTGGGGTAGGTCACCTGCAACCAGAGGCTGCTCCAGCCGCCGCTGGAATGCCCCGTCAGGAAACGGTCAGAAGAGGTGGCCTTGGGTGCGTATTTGGCTTCAAGTGCAGGGATGAACTCCGTAATCAACGCTTTTCCCCACGGCCCGTTATTCACCGAGTCCGCGAACTCGTGATGTCCCATGGGGAACTGCGCGTTGAGAAACACGTACAGCATCCTCGGCGAAGTGCCATCTCGCATGCCCTGAACCAGGCCAGGTCCCGAGCGCCAAGCGCTCCGATGGCTGCCTCCAAAACCGTGGATGCTGTAGCAAATCGGCAGTTCCTCCCCGCGCTCGAAGTCGGGCGGCAAGACAACGCCTGCCTCAACGGTCATCTCTCGACCCCAAAATGCCCCCAGGCATGTGGACTGAATCTGGAACTCCTCAGCGGCTTGATCCTGACTCGTCGAGCTGGGGTCTTGGGCAAACCCGGTGGCAGCGAGGATGCAAGAGAAAGTGAGAGCAGCTGTACGTGAATTCATGGGATTCCGGTGAGGGGGCGGCGGGTCAGGGGAGTCCCGGATATCCTACAGACGCCCCGCTGCACTTGTTCCTGCTACTGATCGGCGGGGCGAGGAACCGGCTGACTTGCAGGGAGTGATCTTCACCTCACCCCCCAGTATTGTGTACCGCATGCCGTCCACTGCACTCCTGCTGCGAACTGTGCTGGCCTGCGGGATTCTGGTCCTGCCGGCCTGCCGCACACGTCGCATTCTGGCCGTGGAATCGGTTCCACCCGGGGCGCTCGTGCGCTTTGACGAAGACGTGATTGGACGCACGCCCTTGGAACACGAGTTCGTGCACTACGGGAAGCGGCGCCTGACCCTGTACCTGCCGGGCTACCACACGTGGTCGCAACGCATCGATCTGGATGCTCCCCTGCGAGCACGCTTTCCCTTCGACATTATTTGGGAGCTGATCCTGCCCCTGGGGCGCACAGACCGCCGCTCCTATCACGTGGAGTTGCAGGCCGATCGGGGAGAGGAAGAAGGGGGTGACGTGGACGTCGACAGTTTCCTGGAGCGAGCCTGGGCGCGGCGCATGAAGGAAGAGCAGGCGGCGGACGAGGAGGACTCCCAGAGCGGATCGTCCGACGCAGGGTCATGAGCAAAGCAGTTGAGGTTCGGGGGGCGGCCCGCTTCCAAGGGGCGCAGGTCACAGTCATGGGCTTCGGGCTCTTCGGCGGAGGCGCAGCCACGGCCCATTGGCTGCTCGAAGCTGGCGCGCGGGTGACCGTGACAGATTTGCGCACGGCGGAGGAATTGGCACCCGCACTCGAAACGTGGTCACGGGATCGGCCCGCGGGCCCGCAACCCAACTGGGTTCTGGGTCAACACAGAGGCGAAGACTTCACAGAGGCAGACTGGGTCGTCGCCAACCCGGCCGTGGCCCCTGATCACGAGCTGCTCGTAGCGGCCCGAAGCGCGGGGACTCGAGTGACTTCTGAAATGGAGTTGTTTCTCGAGTGCTGCTGCGCCCAGGTGGTGCTCGTCACTGGAACTCAGGGCAAGAGTTCGACGGCGCACATCCTGGCTCAGATGCTCGAACACGCGGGGAAGCCGGTGGTCTTGGGAGGCAACATCGGCCGCTCCCTACTGAGACAGGCGGCGGAGATGGACGAGGACACGATCGCGGTGGTCGAAATCTCGTCCTACCAGCTGGAAGCCCTGTCCGCGGATGCGGGTGCGCGCTGCAACGTGCGGGCGGTGGCGATCACCAACATTCTTGCAGACCACTTGGAGCGACACGGAACCGTTGAGGCCTACGGGCAAGCCAAGGCGCGCGTGCTTGAATTGCTGGACTCGAATGGTGTGGCCGTGGTACCCACGTCCCTGGCCGGACGCGCCGAGTCCATCGTCATGAGCGCTGCGAGAATTATCACCCACGGCCGTGACGCGGCCGACCTGCATGTGGCCGCGGGCTGTTTCTGGGCGGGCGACTCGAAGCTTGGCGCTGTTCAAGACCTGGCCCTGCCCGGTACGTTCCAGGTGGACAACACCCTGGTCGCACTGGGGCTCGCCCAAGAGCTCGGCTGCTTGCCCGAAACCCTCGCCGCCAGTCTCTGCGAGCTGCTCTGTCTCGAGTTTCGCATGCAGCCCCTCGGCCAAATCAATGGGGTGCAGGTCGTCGACAATGGTGTCTCGACGACACCGGACTCGACGTTGGCCGCGCTGCAGGGAATGGTCGGGCCCTGCACGCTCTTGCTGGGAGGCCAGGCCAAGCGGGGGTTGGGCTGGGAGAAGTTGGCCAACCGGGTCACTCGGGCCGGGGTGCACGTGGTGGCCTTCGGGGCCTCCCGCGATGAGATCCAAGGCGCAATGACTCGCGCGGGCGCCGAATGCGAGACGGCCTCCGATCTGAGCGCAGCCACGCGCCGCGGGCTGGAAGCCACGCCGCGCCCCGGCACACTCCTGTTCTCACCCGCCTGCGCGTCATTCGATGCATATTTGAATTTCCGTCAGCGGGCCCTGTGTTTCCGCGAACTGCTGGCTGAACTAGAAACCCAGGGAGTCGGCGGATGACCTCTCTCTTTGAACCGCGGGGACACAACTTCACCGAGACCCTGGCGCGCCTCGGACCCTACCTGCGCGGGTTGCTGGAGCGAGGCGCAGAGCGTGCTCTTTGGTTGCACGCCGAACAGGTCCATGTGGAACACGTCCTCGGAGCAGCCATCGGAGATGAGAACAGTGCCGCGGGCCAGGTGGTTGAGCACGCATTCGCCGATCCGGAAACTCTGGACACCGAACTTCTAGCCCTGTCGCCAGGATTGATGGTGGTCGGCGCCAAGGCCGTCTTGCCCTTCTCGTGGGACGCCTTGACAGCACTGAGGAGCGCGCGGGCTCGAGCCCTCGAGGAAGGATGCAGCCCACTCTCTACGACCCACATTGCAGAGGCCTGCGCAGCCGCCCTACCGCAGCAGGCACGGGAGCTGCTCGCCGAACCGACCTGGAGACCCGGCCCCGGGGACGCCGACGACGCCGTGCAATTGGACCCCGAGGGACACCTCTTTCAGGGCTTCACCACCCAAGCGAAACGCTGCCTGGTGCGCGCCTGCCGCAGCGCCAGCGGGGCCGGCGAACGAGGGATCACACCCCATCGGTTGTTGCTGGCCGCGCTAGAAGAGGACGGGGATCTGCGGGCCAGCTGCGGTTGGAGCCCAACCCAGGTGCGCTCAGCGATTCGCCAGAATTCGCCGCAGGAGAGCAGCCCCCCTAGGCGCTTGATCCCACCCTCGACGCCCCTGGCCCTACTGCTCGGTAGGCTGCCCAAAAACGCCGACAGCCTGGACTTGCTGGGGGCCTCACTGAGTGGCGTGGGCGAAGAGTTGGCCGCCTGTTTTGGCCGACATCGCATCACCCTCGAGTTGATCGAGCGGGCGCGCAGTGCCTTCCGGGACCCCCCAGGACCGGCGCCCGAGTCTGTCTGTTGACGAGCCCCGATTGGGGTTCTATAGAAGACCTCGGTCCACTGCCCACTGGGCCCCACTCCCATGCTCTGCCCCCGCTGTAACAAGAACGCCGCCACGGTCCACGTCTTCGAAATCGAGGACTTCGTTGGCCCCGGCGACAGTCGCAATCAAATCCAAAAGCACGACCTCTGTGAGGTCTGCGCCCAGGGTTCAAACCTTGCCACGGGTATGCCTGGCAGCTTGATGCAGGCCATGGCTGGAACCGGCCTGTGGAACCTCTTGAAGGGCGGGCCCATCAAGGTCCAGGTAACCAAGAAGTCCGGCGCCCCAGGACTGACTTGCCCGCAGTGCGGAATGACAGCGATGGAGCTGCAGCGCAAGGGGCGCGTGGGTTGCGAGCACGATTACGAACTCTTCGCGGACTACCTCGAAGAATTGCTGACCCGCATGCACGGGGCCAACAAACACGTGGGGCGCCTACCCGGCGTCAACGAGGTCCAAGCATCGAACCAGGAACAGCTGAGCGATCTGCGGCGAGCCCTGGAGCTCGCCATACGCAAAGAGGACTACGAGCGCGCCGCCGACCTGCGCGACGAGCTGGCTGGGATACAACTGGACCAGGCCGCTAACCCCGCAGGCAACCCCGAAGGAGAACTCGAGCCCTCGGAGGGCTCCGACGATCCAGCTTGAACTCAGCGGGAAATGGGCCAGAGGCCCCGGCGGAGCGCTATGCAGGCGGTCCAGCGCGGGATTGCCACTGGTCACGGCCCACTGGAAAAGGCACTCTCAGACCCCGTCGGGCTCCAAGAGCGGGCCCACTGGACCACCCTCGTGGGGGGGGAGGCCCGGAAAGCCGGAAGGGGGATCAATCTTCCGCCCCACAAGTCCGAAAGATAGCTATCCAGACTGCCTGTCCCGTCATTGGCCTTCGTAGCCCCAATCGACCCCACTTCGAAATCCAACCATGTTTGATCGTTTCACAGATCGCGCCAAGAAGGTCATGAATCTCGCCCGCCAGGAGGCGCAGAGGTTCAACCATGAGTACCTAGGCACCGAACACGTCTTGCTGGGCCTGGTCCAGGAAGGAAGCGGTGTGGCCGCCAACGTCCTCAAGAACATGGACATCGAGCTGGACAAGATCCGCATGGAGGTCGAAAAGATCGTCAAGACCGGTCCGTCGATGGTGACCATGGGGCAACTGCCGTTCACCCCGCGCGCCAAGAAGGTGCTCGAACTGTCTATGGAAGAGGCCAGCAACCTGGGTCACAACTACATCGGTACCGAGCACCTGCTGCTGGGTCTGATCAAGGAGAACCAGGGCATCGCGGCGCAGGTGCTGTTGAACCTGGGCGTCAAACTGGAAGACGTGCGCGAGGAAGTGCTCGACTTTCTGGGAGCCGATGGCCCCGAAGAAGACGACGACGATAGCACGATCGGTGCCGAAGAAGGCGCGGGACCGGCCAGCAAGAGCAAGACGCCTGCACTGGATTCGTTCGGTCGCGACCTCACGGAGCTGGCCAGTGAGGGCAAGCTGGACGCGGTCATCGGGCGTAAAGACGAAATCGAGCGCGTGATCCAAATTCTCTCGCGTCGCACCAAGAACAACCCCGTACTACTGGGCGAGCCCGGCGTTGGCAAGACCGCCATTGTCGAGGGGTTGGCCCAGAACATCATCGAAGGCACCGTGCCCGAAATCCTGCGCGGCAAACGCATCGTCGTCTTGGACCTGGCCCTGATGGTTGCCGGCACCAAGTACCGCGGCCAGTTCGAAGAACGCATCAAGGCCGTGATGACGGAAGTGCGTCGCGTTCAGGATGTCGTGTTGTTCATCGATGAACTCCACACGCTGGTGGGTGCCGGCGGCGCCGAGGGCGCCATCGACGCTTCCAACGTGCTCAAGCCCGCCCTCTCGCGCGGCGAGATCCAGTGCATCGGTGCGACGACGCTTGACGAGTACCGCAAGCACATTGAGAAGGACGGAGCCCTCGAGCGCCGCTTCCAATCGGTCAACGTGGAACCCCCCACTCCCAAACAGGCCGTTGAGATCCTGCTCGGCCTGCGCGACCGCTACGAAAGCCACCATCGCATCACCTACACCGACGAGGCCCTGCGCATGGCCGTGGAACTCTCCACGCGCTACATCAACAACCGCTTCCTGCCCGACAAGGCCATCGACGTGATGGACGAAGCCGGAGCGCGCGTGCGCATCAAGTCCATGGTTCCCCCGCCCGATATGCGCGAGCTCTCCGATGAGATCTCGGGCTTGGAGCAGGAGAAGGACGACGCCGTCGCCGACCAGGACTTTGAACTGGCCGCCCAGAAACGCGACAAGGCCTATCAGCTCAAGAAGAAGAAGGAAGAGATTCAGGCCGAGTGGCGTGAAGAGCAGCAAGAGAAGGAAATGGTGGGTGAAGTCACCGCCGAGGTAATCCAGGAGACTGTCTCCAAGATGACTGGCGTGCCTCTCACGCGTCTTGAGAAGGGTGAGCGTGAGCGTCTGCTGCAGATGGAAAACGAACTGGGCGCCGTGGTCATCCACCAGGAGCCCGCGATCGCCGCCATCGCACGGTCAGTGCGTCGCTCGCGTTCGGGTCTCAAGGACCCCAGCCGCCCCATGGGTTCGTTCCTATTCCTGGGCCCCTCGGGCGTGGGCAAGACCTACCTATGCAAGCAATTGGCCCAGTTCATGTTTGGTGACGAAGACGCCGTGATCACCATGGACATGAGCGAGTACATGGAGAAGCACAACGCGTCACGCCTGGTCGGCGCGCCTCCCGGGTATGTGGGTTACGAAGAAGGCGGCCAGTTGACCGAGAAGGTGCGCCGTCGTCCCTACTCCGTGGTCCTGCTCGATGAGATTGAGAAGGCGCACCCGGATGTATTCAATATGCTGCTGCAGATCATGGAAGAGGGTCGCCTGACCGACTCCTTCGGACGCCACGTCGACTTCCGCAACGTGATCCTGATCATGACCTCGAACCTCGGTTCGCAACAGATGAAGGCCGGCTCTCAGCTCGGCTTTGGCCGCGTGCAAAAAACCGAAGTCAACGATGGCGATCGCCGCAAGAAGCTGACGGCGGACGTGATGGTCGAAGTGGAACGCCATTTCCGCCCTGAGTTCCTCAACCGCCTGGACGAGGCCATCGTGTTCAACCCGCTGAACCACGAGGATCTGTCGCGCATCGTGCTGCTGCAACTCAGTGAAGTGCGTGCTCGCCTGAGCGAGCACTCCATCGACCTGGAGCTGACCCAGGCGGCGATCGACTTCCTGATTACCGAGGGGTTCCACGAAGACTACGGTGCACGTCCACTGCGACGTGCGATCGAACGATTCATCGAAGACCCCCTGGCTGAGAAGCTGCTACGCGGCGAGTTCGAACACTCCAGCGGCATCTGGGCCGACAAGGCCACCACGGAGAACTCCGAGACCGGTGAGGGCCTCGTATTCAGCCCCACCGAACCCAGCACGCCGGAGCCCGTCGCCAGCGCAGACTGAGATCCCGCATCTTTGCCCCGAATTTGCCCCGAATTTGCCCCGAACTGGGCCCCATTCCAGCTCTGACTGGGGTGGGGCCTTCATTCTTGGGTACAGGTGGCAAGGCGCGAGCTAGGCTGGTCCCGCTCCCCGGACACCGAGCCCTGTCCCCCATCCGCCGTGGCACGCATCGAACCCGAACCCTCCGATTTCGACCCCGACAGCTTCGACGAGCAGGCGCGTGAGCGCTCCTTCGCCGCGGGCATCGCAGCCTTTGACGCGGCTCGCTTCCACGAAGCCCACGAGTCCTTCGAGCAGTGCTGGCTGGGCAACGAGGGCGGCGACGCGGATTTCTACAAGGGTCTCGTGCAAGCCTCGATCTGCATGTTCCACCTGAGCCGCGCCAACCTGGACGGTGCACGGCCTCTGAACATCGGAGCGCGACGACTCCTCGGCTCGTTCTTGCCTGAGCATCGGGGGCTGGAGCTGAGTCGCTTCCTGGGTGAACTGCACGCCCATGTGCGCTGCGCATTCGATCCCGACGGCGGCCCTGTCCCCGTCCCCAAACTGGGTCCCGTGAATTCCGAATCGAGTGGGTAACGACCCACGGGCCCCGCGCGTCTGGTGGCCCAATGGGATCGGCCTCCGAATCTGAATGTGGGATGCCGCTGCACATCTCTCGCGGCGGCCCCTCCTGGCCAGGGGTCCTGGACACGATTCCCGCGCCGCCCGAGGACCTCTGGGCCTTGGGACGGTTGGACTTGCTGCTGCCGCAGCCGCGCCTGGCCATCGTCGGTACGCGCTCGCCCACTGAGTACGGTCTGGCCCAGGCTCTGCGTTTTGGGGCCGGCCTGGCTGGGGCGGGCATGTGCGTGGTCAGCGGTTTGGCCCGCGGTATCGACTCGGCTGCCCATCGCGGGGCGCTGGAGGTGTCGGGCGACACCATCGCAGTCTTGGGTTCGGCCGTGGACCAACCCTGGCCGCAGAGCGCGCTCACTGACCGCGTCGCAAGGCAGGGACTCCTGCTTTCGGAGTACGGCCTTGGCACGCGTCCACGGCGCCACCACTTCCCCATGCGCAACCGCCTGATCTCCGGTCTTTCGCAGGCGGTGCTTGTTGTGGAGGCGGCACACGCCTCGGGCTCCCTGATCACTGCGCGTTGGGCAGCCGACCAGGGGCGAGACGTGTACGTGATACCCGGCCGCATCGACCATCCCATGGCGCGCGGTTGCTTGCGTCTGATCCGTGAGGGGGCGACCCCGGTGGAATCACCCGAGCAACTACTCGAAGACCTGTTTGGGTTCCAGGTTGCACAGGCCGAGGCCGGTTCGGTTCTCTCTCCACCGGGGGGGACGGCGGGCCGACTCTTGCGAGCCTTGGAAGGCGAAACCCTGTGCGTAGACGAACTGGCCCAGGCCCTGGACAGGCGGGTAGACGTCACCTTGAGCCTGCTAGTCCAACTGGAACTGGAAGGCTGGGTGCACCGTGGCCCGGGTGGGCTCTACGGCCTGCAACGCGGCCCAGAGGCTCGCGAGCGCTAGTTCTTCTAAGCCCAGGTGTGTTCGCAGATCAGCATGATCCCCAGCACCAGCAGGCTGCCGAGGAAGAATCGGAACAGGCGCCGAGGCAGAATCGCCACGGCCCGTCGATCGTCGGTCTCGCTGAAGAAGGTGCCGATGACGACGACGACCGCACTCGCAAAGAAGAACAGGAGCAGGTGAAAGCCGATGTCTTTCATGCGGAGGGGCCTCCCTTATTCTCTGTCGCTATTGACCCAGTGGCCGTGTGAGCGGAGACGATTGGATCGCATTCAGATTCTGGTCCATGCTCGGCGTAGTGAAAGGCATCGAGCATGACGAGCACATTCAGTAGGCCAGCCACGCTGCTCAAGACGACTCCCCCATCCGCATACGAGATCTCGACGCTCAAGCGCGGATGCCCGAAAGCGAATTCCGTCATGAGGGCAGGCAGTCCGAGCATGAACTGCCCAGCCCAGTAGTAGAAGTGGCGCTCCCGGTCCAGATTGGATCCACCACCCAGGAAACAGCCAACGGCGAACAAACTGAGCAGGAGCACCGCGATCACCAGGCCCCGTGCCCGGCGTCCCTGCAGAAATTGACCCAAGCCAGGCAGCAGCAACGAGGCACTGGCAGCCAGGGTCGGACTGGGTCCGGGTCCTAGGCAGGGCTCCCTGCGGCGTGCGGCCAGGTGGGCCGAAGTCAGCACGAGTAGGTTGCACAGGCCACTCAGCGCAGTGAGCGTCGTGCCCCAGTCCATGAGGTCGGGATAGGGTCGCGGGTAGCCGACCCCATATCCGTAGTGGCTCATATGGGCCAGCAGGGCACCCAGGTTGCCGACTTCGGGTGTCAACAGGCCCGAGAAACGGCCACGCATTTCCGGGGGCAGGTACTCGAGGAACATGCCCCCAGAAAGGAACACTCCAAGACCGTACAGGCCTTCGACGACCAAGAAGGCGATCACACCCGTGCGCACTTTGCCCAGATAGACGTGACCCGCGCCAGGCAGGAACCAACCGAGCAGCAGGGCCACGGAGGGAATGCCGGGGGGATTCTTGGGGTGTGAAGCGGACATGGTTCCGGGAGGTTAGCAAGGAAGAGGTGGCCGCGGGAGGGCGCGGACTCCTAGAGCCCCTCGGATCCATGTACGATGGCGGCATGCCCCCCTATCAGCACAAAATCACGGTTCGTTATGGTGAGACCGACCAGATGGGGTTCGCCCACCACGCCAATTACTTGTTGTACCTGGAGGAGGCCCGCACGGCCTTCATGGCCTCCCTCGAGATGGCCTACAGCGGACTGGAGGCGCGTGGGATTGGGTTGCCTGTGCGCAAAGCCAACCTGCGCTACCGATCGCCGGCGCGCTTCGAGGACGTGCTCTCGGTGAGCGTATGGATCGAGCGCGTGGGCCCCGCCTCGATCACCTTCGGATACCGCATCGAGCGGCCCGCGGACGAAGTGCTCATCGCCAGCGCCACGATGGAATTGGCCTCAATCCAGCTCGCCGACGGCGGACTCTGCAGCCTGCCAGATGACCTCAAGGCCTGCCTCGACCTGTCCCAGCGGGGAGGCTAGTGAACTGACTGGGTTTGGTGTGCATCCATTGCGGGAATTGCCCCCAGCTTCAACGGAAAGGGGCTGGCGGCCAGCATGCCCCCCCCTCCTCACGCAGCGGGTCCCGACGGCTGATCTCCAATGTCCACAAACGAGGCCAAAGGAAGGAATGCTGTTTGCGGCTAGGCCCACGGAACCCAGTCAGTTCGGAAGGCCTGACGCCCTAGGGCTTGGACTCGGATTCCGTAGCCGGGGTCGCCTGTGTGGTAGGCGACATCTGCAGGATCGGCTTGAGACTGAAGAGCAGGCGGTCCGCGCAGGCCGAGCAGGGATCGTCCTGATCCAAGAGCTCGTACGAGGGCTCTTCAGGCACGGTCGCTCCACAGGCGAAACAGACGATGTCCGCCGAAGGACCTTGGGGCTCGATGCGATCAGTCATGGCTGCCCTATTCATCGACTCCTCAGCCCGGCGGCTTGAGCTGACTCAGATTGGGAGGCCTTGGGATCGAGGCAGGGTTCCTGAGGCGATTCTGGGTGTTTGATCAAAACCTGCCGTGAACGGTAGGTTTTTGGCCCGTCACGCTGGCCGAACGACCGATAGGGACCTAGAGTCCCGCTCGAACAGGCCTCAGGGCCCTGTTATTTGGTGCGATTCGCCCCATCACCCATCCAAATGGGCCTATAATTGAATCCACACTAGAATGGTGCGCTTTAGCTGGCGCACCCACAGCGCCCCTGGCACCTGCCCCTGGCACGCCGCCTGGAGCACTTTGAACCCCATGCTGAAGCTCACCAAACGCACCGAATACGGGCTGATCGCCCTGATGCACCTCGCCGACCGAGATGGCGAGGTGTTGAGCATGCGTTCCATTGGCGAGCACTACTCCATGCCCCAGCGACTCCTCGCCCAGACGCTTCAGGACCTGTCCCGTTCCGGACTGGTGCACTCCCAGCGAGGGGCGGGTGGCGGCTACAGTCTCGCCCAGCCGGCCGACGCGATCACTATCGGTTCGGTGGTGCAAGCTCTGGAAGGTGAACCCGGGTTGACGAGTTGCCACGAGCTTCAGGGCGCGGGGCACGACTCGGCCTGCGGAATCGAATCGCTCTGCCCGATCCGCTCTCCCTTGGACCGCCTGCGCCACGGAATCTGGTCCCTACTGCAAGGCACCACGCTTCACTCTCTGTCGAATTCCTCCCTCTCCCCGCGCGAGATGTTTGCGCTGCCTGCGGCCATCGCCACTGATTCGGCCACGTCATGAAGACCCCCGTCTACCTCGACTACCAAGCCACGACTCCCGTGGATCCCCGCGTGCTGGAAGAAATGCTGCCTTACTTCGGTGAGGTGTACGGCAACGCCGCCAGTCGCAGCCACGCGTTTGGATGGCAAGCCGAAACGGCAGTCGATCAAGGTCGCGAGCGCATCGCTCACCTGATCGGCGCCAGCGCCAAGGAGATGATTTTCACGTCGGGCTCCACCGAGGCCATCAATCTGGCCATGAAAGGTGTGGCGCAGATGTATGGCTCCAAGGGCAAGCACATCATTACGAGCCAGGCTGAACACAAGGCGGTTCTGGACACCGGTAAGCGGTTGGAAAAGGACGGCTTCGAAGTGACCTACCTCGCCCCTGATGGGCAGGGACGCCACAGCGCTGAACAGATCGCCGCGGCCATGCGCGACGACACGATTCTGGTGGCCATCATGTGGGCCAACAACGAAATCGGGAGCACCAATCCCATCCGCGAAATCGGAGCCCTTTGCAAAGAGCGTGGAGTGCTGTTCTTTACGGACGGGACCCAGGCGGTGGGCAAACTGCCTGTGGATGTGGAGGCCGACCACGTGGACTTGATGTGCCTCTCCGGACACAAGATCTACGGACCCAAGGGGGTCGGTGCACTCTATGTACGCCGGCGCAACCCGCGCGTTCGTCTCGTAGCGCAGATGGACGGTGGCGGACACGAACGCGGCATGCGATCCGGAACTCTAAACGTGCCAGCGATTGTGGGATTGGGCAAGGCCTGCGAACTCTGCGAGACGGACATGCAAGCCGATCGCGACCATTCACTGGCGTTGCGCAAGCGGTTCGAAGACCAGGTCTTCGGCGCGCTCGATCACGTGCACATGAACGGACACCCCGAGTTTCGCTTGCCGGGCTGCTCGAATCTGTCCTTCGCATACGTGGAAGGCGAATCGATGATCATGGGCATCAGCGATCTGGCCGTTTCCTCCGGCTCGGCGTGTACATCAGCCAGTCTCGAGCCCAGTCACGTGTTGCAGTCCATGGGTGTGGGCGACGAACTCTCCCACAGCTCCATCCGTTTTGGCTTCGGCCGATTCACGACCGAAGAGGACGTGGATTTCGCCGCCGAGCAAGTCATTACGGCCGTCCGGCGCCTGCGCGAACTCTCACCGCTCTATGAGATGGTCCAGGAAGGCGTGGACCTTTCCAAAATTCAATGGGACGCCCACTAGGCGTCCGCTTCTCCTTTCCCCCTACCCACTAACGAGATACTCGAATGGCCTACAGCGACAAGGTCCTCGAACACTACAACAACCCGCGCAATGTGGGCTCCATGGACAAGACGTCGGAAGACGTCGGTACGGGAGTCGTCGGGGCTCCGGAGTGTGGCGACGTCATGAAACTCCAGATCCAGGTCGAGGGCGACACCATCGTGGACGCCAAATTCAAGACCTTTGGGTGTGGCTCTGCCATCGCCAGTTCCTCCCTGGCCACCGAGTGGATCAAGGGCAAGTCTCTGGACGATGCCATGGCCATCAACAACACCGAGATCGTGCAGGAACTCTCCTTGCCCCCGGTCAAGATCCACTGCAGTGTCTTGGCTGAGGATGCGATCAAGGCCGCCATCCACGACTTCAAGAGCAAACAGGGCGTTGAGCCCAGCGAGGCCTAAGCCCATGTCTGTCTCCATCACAGAACGAGCCGTACAGGAAGTGCGACGCATCATCAGCGAACAGGCCTTGCCCGATGGCACGGGCCTGCGGGTGGGCGTCAAGGGCGGCGGCTGCTCAGGCTTCAGCTACACGCTCGGATTCGATGACAACCGCAATCCCACCGATCAATTGAGCGAAGTCGATGGGGTGCAGATCCTGTGCGATCCGAAAAGCTTCCTGTATTTGAACGGCACCGTGGTGGACTTCGAGGACAACCTGATGGGACGTGGATTCAAATTCACCAACCCCAACGCCTCCAAGAGCTGCGGCTGCGGTGAGTCCTTCAGCGTCTGAAGCCTGGCTAGCATGAACGCCTGCCCCGATTGCGGCGCCGAGCTGCAGACGCCTTTGGTCTGTGACAGCTGCGGTGCTCTCCAGACGGTTGAGCAGACCCCGTCCCCCTTTCGAATCTTGGGGCTGCCCCGCGGTTGGCTGGTCGACAAGGGTGAATTGAACGGTGCTCTGTTGCGCTTGACGCGCTTGACGCATCCTGACTTTCACGGTGTGCACGGAGCTGAGGCGCGCGAACGAGCGGAACACAATACCGCGCTCGTGAACACGGCTTACAGCACGTTGGACGATGAGGTGCTGCGCGCAGAGTGGTTGCTCTCCGACTTGGGGGCGCCTTCGCCTGATCAAGAGCGGCAGATGCCCCAGTCCTTCCTGATGGAGGTTCTGGAGTGGAATGAGGTTCTCGAAGAAGTGCGAGCGGCCAAGGCGAGCGACGAGTCGCGCGCACGACTCCGTTCCCTGCGGGAAGAACTTCAAGGGCATCGGAGCACAAGCCTGGGCCGCTTGGGACAGCGCTTGCAGGCTTCAGATCCAGGGGATCCCGTAACCCTGCGCCAGGAACTCAACTCGGTGCGCTACCTGGACCGCACGCTCACTGAACTGGATCAACTGACCCTCGACTTGTCCGCGAGCCAAGCCAACTGAGGCACTGCCCCCCATGGGTTACATCGAACTCGACGTCCTCGACAGCGCGCCCCGGCGCATCGTGATCGGTATCGACCTGGGAACAACCAACTCCCTGGCCGCCCTCTGGAGCGACGACCGGCCCACGATCCTGCGGCCGGAGGGTGAGACCGGAATGTTGCCCTCGGTCATTCACATTCCAAGCGAAGGCGCCCCCATCGTTGGCAAGCGAGCCCGTGCCCAGGCCGTTGTCGATCCGCAGCACACGATTTTCAGCATCAAACGCCTGTTGGGCCGCGGCCTCGCAGACTTGAAAGACGAACTGAAGGACCTGCCTTACGCCGTGACGGAGAACGACAAGGGCATGCTCGAAATCGAGGTGCGCGGGCAGACCTACACGCCTCCCGAGTTAAGCGCCCTCATCTTGCGCGCGACGTGCGACCAAGCCTGCGAGGCCTTTGGTAACGCCGAGGTTGCAAGCGCCGTCATCACGGTTCCCGCCTACTTCGACGACGCGCAACGACAAGCCACGCGGGATGCTGCCCGTCTGGCGGGCATTGAAGTGCTGCGCATCGTCAACGAACCCACGGCCGCCAGCTTGGCCTATGGACTCGACCAAAAGGGGACGGGCACGGTCGCCATCTACGACTTGGGTGGTGGCACTTTCGACGTGTCGATCCTCTCCATCGAAGGCGGAATCTTCCGTGTACTCGCGACGAATGGCGACACCCAGTTGGGTGGCGACGATTTTGACCGCGAAATCGTGGAATTCATCCGCGAACAACTGGCCGAGCAGGTCAGTGCCGAAGACCTGGCCGACCCGGCATTCTTGCAAGCTGCGCGCCTGGCGGCCGAGAAGTGCAAAATCGCGCTCTCTTCGGATCCGCGGCATGAAATCCACCTGACCCTACCGGACCTGGGCCTGAACTGGCGCCGCCGTGTCACGCGCGAGGACTTCGAACGACGCATCGCGCCCCTGGTCGAGCGCACGCTCGATTGTTGTCGACGTGCGCTCAGCGACGCCAATCTCCAACCACACGACCTGGACGAAGTGGTCCTTGTGGGCGGCTCCACGCGGGTGCCGCTCGTGCGCACACGCACCGAGGAGTTCTTCGGCCGTGTCCCGCACACTGAACTCAACCCCGATGAGGTCGTGGCCCTGGGAGCCGCGGCGCAGGCCCAGGTCCTGATGGGCGGCACGCGCGATATTCTCTTGATGGACGTCACGCCCCTATCCCTGGGCCTGGAAACCGTGGGCGGGGCGGTGTCGAAGTTGATCGAGCGCAACTCCACCGTGCCCTGCAGCGTGACGTCGGGTTTCACAACCTACGTGGATGGCCAGACCGGAATCGATTTCAACATCGTTCAGGGTGAGCGGGAGATGGCCGTGGACTGTCGATCATTGGGTCAGTTCAAGTTGACCGGTCTGCCCCCAATGCCGGCGGGTATGCCCAAGGTGGCTGTCCGTTTTCACATTGATGCCAACGGGCTGTTGACGGTGACGGCGCGAGAAGAGAACTCGGGCGTCAACGCAGAGATCGAAATTCGCCCCACGCATGGGCTCAGCGAAGAAGACATGCAAGCCATGCTGCAGGCGGGCTTCGACAATGCTCAGGAAGACTTTGATCTGCGCCGAGCAGCCGATCTGAAAGCCGAAATCGGAACCATGTTGCTGGCCGTGAGCAAGAACCAGGCGGCCGCCGACGAGTTCCTCGATCCCGAGAGCCGCAACGACCTTGCGCAGGCTGCCGCACGCGCCACCCTGGCCAGTGAGGGGAACGACCTAGACGAGATCCGCGCAGCCCGGGACCAATTCGAGCAGGCCTCCCTACCCCTGGCCGCGGTGCTCATGGACCACGTGGTCAAGGATGCCGTCCAGGGCAAGACCCTGGGAGAAGTCTAGGACAGGTAGCCCTGGGCGCAGGCCAACTCGGCTGCCAACAGCGCACCGCCCGCTGCCCCGCGCAGGGTGTTATGGCTGAGGCACACGAACTTCCAGCCGAGCACGGGACACTCCTGTAGCCGGCCGACAGAGCAAGCCATGCCCTTGTCCAGGTCCCGGTGCAGCAAGGGTTGAGGAGCTGTTTCTTCGGTCAGGTAGTGCACCGGTCGCTCGGGCGCACTCCACAGGTCCAGTTCCTGCGGTTCGGCACGAAATCCCGCCCAGGCAGCCAGGATCTCCTCACGCGTTGCGGGCTGCTCCAGTTCCAGGGACACACACTCGGTGTGACCGTCCTGAACATAGACGCGGTTGCACTGTGCGCTGAGTGCAAGGTCGGCATGTTGAATGCCATCGCTTTCGAGGGTTCCCAATATCTTGGCCGTCTCACGGGCCATCTTTTGTTCTTCACCACCGATGTGCGGCAGCAGGTTGCCGGGTTCTTCCATCCCCGCTACGGGGCCCATGCCGGCACCCGAGAGGGCCTGCAAGGTAACCACGTGCAAACGCTTGATCCCAAAGGCGCGCTGCAGAGGAGCGAGCGCCAGGACCAGACCGACCGTGGAACAGTTGGGACCCGTGATGATGCCCCCCCTCCAGGGCTGACTTTTGAGCAATGCCAGGTGCCCGGCATTGACCTCGGGCACGAGCAGAGGCACGACCGGATCCATGCGGTGGCAAGCCGTGTTGGAGACCACGAGGGCGCCGGCCTCAGCCCAGGCTCGTTCGACCTCTTCAGCCACGGCTGCGTCAAGGGCGGAGAAAACGACCGGAATGCCTGACCGGGGTTGGATGTCCCCCACCATGACCTGGGCGATCTCGGGATCGAGCGGCGCGTCGAGGCCCCAGGAAACGGCATCGCCATACGGTTTGCCTGCGCTGCGTTCGGAGGCTCCCAGGGCCGCAATCCGGAATCGCGGATGGTCCTGGAGCAGGGAAACGAAGCGTTGACCAACACTACCGGTGGCACCGAGTACGGCAACGGAGATGGAATCGGGGGACGACATGGATCGATGGCGGCGAGCAGCCTCCCGCCTGCCGGCATTTCAACTCAGGAGGGACTTGCCGTCCATACCAGATGAGAGGTCCAAGCCCATAAGCTGCAGCATGCTCGGTGCCACGTCGGCCAAGACCCCGCGCTCGCGAGTCGCAGCACCGACCAATCCTTCATTGCAGAAAACGACCGGCACGGGATTCAGGGTGTGCGCCGTGTGGGGTTGGTTGATGGCGGGGTCCCACAGTTGCTCGGAGTTGCCATGATCGGCTGTGATCACAGTCGTGCCGCCGTGTCGGTTGACCGCCTCCACGATGGTCTTCAGGCAAGCGTCCACCTTGCGCACGGCGGCGGATGCGGCCTCATAGTCACCGGTATGCCCCACCATGTCGGCGTTGGCGAAGTTGATGATGTAGACGTCGGTCTCATCCTCGGCCAGTGACTTGCAGATGGCATCCGTCACACCCTGAGCACTCATCTCGGGCTGCAGGTCGTAGGTCGCCACCTTGGGGCTGGGGATGAGAATGCGATCCTCGCCGGGATAGGGCGCCTCCTCTCCACCGGAGAAGAAGAAGGTCACGTGGGCGTACTTCTCCGTTTCAGCGATACGCTTTTGACGCAGGCCAGCCTGGCTGACGAGCTCCGGAAAGAGCCCTTGGAGAGACACGGGAGGGAAGGCCACGGCAAAAGCAAAGTCCTCGCGGTAGCGGGTCATGGTCACGATCTCCGGATGCACCCGGGAGTTGCGCTCAAAACCGTCAAAGTCCTCGGCAGACAAGGCGTCACAGATCTCGCGCACACGGTCGGAGCGGTAGTTGAAGACGATCAAGCCGTCCCCGTTGGCAATGCGACCCTTGTCGGCTGCGCCAATGACCACCGGCTCGACGAATTCATCGCCGATATCCGCGGCGTGCGAGGCCGCGATGGCTTCGGCGGAACTAGCAACGCAGGCTCCTGTTCCTGACACGAGTAGGTCGTAGGAACGCTGCACGCGATCCCAGCGCTTGTCCCGATCCATGCACCAATAGCGGCCCACGACTGAGGCGATACGGCCCACTCCCGCGGCCGCCAAGTCGTCTTCCAGACGCGCCAGGTGTTCGGGCCCCGAGCGCGGCGGGGTGTCACGCCCGTCGGTAATGGCATGTACGAAGACCTGATCCCGCGGCATGCCCCTCGCGGCGGCGAGTCGCAGCAAGTGGCGCAGGTGGAGATCGCTGGCGTGGACTCCCGCGTCTGACACCAGTCCCAACAGGTGCAGCGGCTTGCCCTGCTTCACCAAGCGGTCGATCAGTTGCACGAAGGCACCGCATCGCCTGAAAGAACCGTCCGCAATCGCAGCGTTGATGCGGGTGATATCTTGGTTCACAACGCGACCGGCACCCATGTTGAGGTGCCCCACTTCGCTATTGCCCATCACGCCCGCCGGAAGACCCACTTCTCGTCCACAAGTGGAGAGGAGCGAGTGGGGATAGCGCCCCAGCAAGTCGTGAAAATAGGGCGAGTTGGCCGCGATGGCGTTGAACTCGGTTTCTTTTCGGTGCCCCCAGCCGTCGAGGATCACCAGCAATAGGGGCTGGGTCATGGGCTCTCTCTGCTCAAGCTAGTCTCGCGTGTGCCGGCTTCATGGGCCATACTGCTGGGGTCGATCCTCCCCTGAACAGATTGGCTCGCGAGAGGGGATGAGTCCCAACAATGAAGGTGAACCACATGGAATGCAAGTTGCGCCCCCGCTCATGCACACGGGGCATGCAAGTCTACCCTCAGCCCGCCGGATCGATCGAGCCCACTCGGACGCGCCTACCTGCGGGTCGGAGACTCGCCCGAACTGGACTGCTCGCCCTAGTGCTGGTCTCGACCGCTTGCCAGAACCTGTTCACCCTAGAGGACGACAAGCGCTTGGGCGCCCAGGCCTACACCCAGTTGATGGAACAGGAAACCCTGGCCGGACCCGGGCCAACAACGACGATGGTCCAGGGGGTCACGAACCGGCTTGTCGCCGCCGCTCGCCTGGAGGACCCAACGATCGCCAACGCCTTTGAGTGGGAAGTGAAGGTCATCAGGAAAGACGGCACGGTCAACGCGTTCTGCCTGCCGGGGGGCAAAATGGCGGTCTATACGGGCATCCTGCCTGTCGCTGTGGACGACACAGGGCTGGCCGTGGTGATGGGCCACGAGATCGCCCACGCCATATTGCGGCACGGAACCCAGGCGATGACGCGGCAGTACGGTGCCGACTTGTTGATCCAAATCCTCTTCGAAGGGACCGAGCAGGAGTGGGCCGCCCTGGGCAACAATCTCCTGCAACTGAACTACGGCCGCGACGCTGAATTGGAGGCCGACCGCAAGGGCCTGCTCTACATGGCGCGAGCCGGATACGACCCCCGGGCCGCCGTGGCCTTCTGGAGCCGCATGGCAGCGCGCAGTGGCGATTCTCCGCCAGAGTTCCTCTCGACTCACCCGTCCAACGAGAATCGGATTCAGCAGATTCAGTCCCTGCTGCCCAGTGTTATCCCGATTTACGAGGCTAATCGGGCAAGGACGCCCTAGCGGCGACTTTGGTCGGTCAAGGCCGCAAGTGATGCTCTGAACAAGAGTTAGAGCCGTGGTGGTTCTTTCGCTGGGCATACTTTTCGGCGTTGGTGCTGGAATCGAGGCCATTCTGGCAGAGGATGGGCACGCCCACGGAACTCGCTTCCGGGCCACCCCCAGGACAATCAGCCCTGCGCCAAGCTTCCAGCGCCCCCCCGCGCCCCTTCAGCCCCGCTCTCTAGCGTCCGCTCCCGGGTCGCCAGCCACTCCAGTCCCCCCTTGAAGGTCGCTTTTACAACACCCGAGCTTTTCTCCTTGGTCCGCAGGACCAACCTCGCGGAGATTTCCGAATTCCTACCGAAGACCCTGCACGCCATGGGGACGGATGTGCGCGTCTTCATGCCGCTGCACGGGGATCTCGCGGCCGAGAATATTCTCGACCTGACATTCGCCGGGGACGTTGTGGTTACCGAAGGCAAGAGTGAGCTCACGCTCAAGGTCTACACGGCCACCCTGCGCGGCACGGAGCTGCCACTGGTTCTGTTCGACCACGCAGAGTTGTTCCGCAATCGACACCCCTACGGTGACGACAACGGCCCCTACGCGGACAACTGGAGACGCTACGCCACTTTCGCACGAGGCGTGCTGGCCTCGTTCGAGTTGCTGAGGTTCTCGCCCAGTGTCATTCACTGCATGGACTGGACGTCGGGGTTGATTCCTCTGTTCCAGGAACTCGAGTACCGAGCACTTGACCCCAAACACCCAGCCGCCAAGGCGGGCACCTTCTTCGCCCTGCACAACTTGGCCATGCAGGGCACGTTCGAGCGCGAAATCCTGCCCCATGTGGGAATCCCATTGGAATTCTTCCGGTCCGTGGAGGGCCTGGAACTCGGGGGCCGAGTGAACTTCCTCAAGGCCGGCATCGAGTTCGCCACGATCGTTGGCTCTCACTCCCCTACCCAGGCGCTGCGATTGCAGACCGAAGAACGAGGAGATGGTCTCGACGAGTCCTTCAAGCGACGCAAGAAGGAGCTCGTGGGCGTGCTAGCGGGTATCGACTATCGCGCCTGGGATCCAGGCAGCGATGTACTGCTGGCGCAGCAGTACTCCCCGAACGACGCGGACCCCCAGAAGGGCAAGCGCAAGTGCAAGGCCGCGTTGCAAGAAGGCCTGCGTCTGGCTATCGAGCCGCGCACCCCGATCGTCACCATCATCGGTCGCTTCGACTCAGACAGCGGCTTCACTCTCCTAGCTGAGTCCATCACGCCCATCCTCGAGCGCGGCGCCCAGCTGATCATGATGGGGCCGGGTCAACCCGAGGTGCTCGAGCGCTTGCGCACGGTGGAGCAGACCTTCTCGAGCAGCTGTCGGGTCCTCGAGGGCTACAACATCAACACCGCCCACACACTCATGGGCGGCTCCGACATCCTTCTGCTGCCGGGCCACTTCCACCCCTCTAACTCCCTGTGCGCTATCGCCATGCGCTACGGCACTGTACCGATCGCCTACGGGAATAGCGGTCTGCAGGACACGATCACCGATATCCGCCAAGATGCCAAGCGGGGCACGGGCGTGTTCTTCGAGAACTACGGCATGTTGAGCCTGCTCGAGGCCCTGGATGCGGCCCGTGCGATCTTCAAGAAAGCCAAGGACTGGAAAGCCTTCGTGCAACGCTGCATGGAACAGGACTTCTCCTGGAGAGAGAGCGCGCGCAACCACTTGCTCGCCTACCGCCGCGTCACGCGCAGGGCTCGGCCGAAGAAGTGAGCAGCTCCCAAAGGGCCGTCGTCGGTCTTGACCTGGGCGGCACGCAGGTCAAAGGGGGCTTTGTTCGTGAAGGAGAGCACAATCCATCAGACGTCGAGAACATCCTCGCCCGAGGGGCGACGATCGACACAGACCTTGAACGGGGCGCCCAGGACCTGCTCGATCGCCTGGCTGAATTCGCTCGGGAACTCCACCCTGAAGGACCCGTTGGTCTGGGAGTTCCGGGGGTGTTCGAGCAACCTGGCGGGCGACTGTTGCGGAGCGCCAACCTGAAGGCGCTTGAAGGGCTGGACCTGGGGGCCGAACTCGCTCGGCGCTTGGACCTGCCGCGCGCGATGGTCCATCTGGACAACGACGCCAACGCCGCCACCTACGGCGAACAGTGGCTCGGCGCGGGCGCTGGCATTCAGGATCTGATCATGCTGACCCTGGGAACCGGCATCGGCAGCGGCCTGGTCATTGATGGTCAGCTGTACACGGGCCCGACGGGCAAGGCCGCCGAAGTCGGACACATGGTGGTGCGTAGTCGGCCAGCGGATGGCCCCGAAGATCCCGACCTACGTTGCGGATGTGGAGCCTACGGTTGCCTGGAGCGATTGGCCTCCGCCTCCGCTGCCATCCGCCGCGCCAAAGCAGCAGGCCTGGACAGCGACCTGCGGGGCCTATGCGAAAGAGCCCGCAGCGCACCGGGTCCCGAACGGGATTGTCTGTTTGAAATCGGGTTCGACTTGGGCGCAGGCCTGCTGGCTACAACAGCGGTCCTGGATGTGACTTGCTACGTCATTGGCGGAGGCTTCGGACGCAGCCTGGACGTGCTGGAGCCGGGCGTCAGGGCGGCCCTGGACGAGCGCGACTACGGACATGCTCCCCCACGCCTGTTGCCCGCTAGCTTGGGATCCTCAGCGGGCTGGATCGGTGCGGCCCGCATGGCGCACGAAGGCTTGGACTGAATCGAAGGGCCGCGTGGTTCCGACGTCCTAGCGGGATAGAATCGAGCTTCATGCAAGCGCGGGTAGTCTCACAACTGCGAGCCATCGTGGGTTCGGCGGGAATCGTCGGCGACCCCGCGGCGCTCCTGGCTTACGAATCCGACGGCCTGACGCTCAAGCGCCAGCGTCCCGAGTTGGTCCTGCTGCCCAAGAACACCGATGAGACCGCGCGCTGCATGGCCCTGCTCCATGAGCACGGAATCCCCCTGGTGCCTCGGGGCGCGGGCACAGGCTTGTCCGGAGGGGCAACACCTGTACCCCATGGTGTGCTGGTGGGCACGGCGCGTATGCGAGACGTACTCGAGCTGAACGTGGAAGACCGCTTCGCGCGCGTGCAAGCGGGAGTGGTCAATGTAGACCTCACGCGCTGCTGCGACGGGGAAGGGCTGTTCTACGCACCCGATCCTTCGAGCCAGATGGCCTGCACGATTGGCGGTAATGTCGCCGAGAATTCGGGTGGTCCGCACTGCTTTAAGTACGGCAGCACCACCCGTCACATCCTGGGTCTGGTGATCGTGACAGCGACGGGCCAGGTTCTGCACTTGGATGAACCCGAGGTCGATCCGCTCGGCTTCGACCTAGTGGGTCTCTTTGTGGGCTGTGAGGGGATGTTTGGAGTCGCCACCGAAATTACGGTGCAACTCACACCTTCCCCGCCGGTAACCGAGACTCTGCTCGCCATCTTCAAGGCTCTCGATCCTTGTTGTGATGCCGTTACGGATCTAATCGCCGCCCGGCTGGAACCCTCGGCGATCGAAATCCTCGACAAGCTAACGATTCAAGCCGTGGAGGCCAGTGTGTTTGCCGCCGGCTACCCGCAGGAGGCGGAAGCCGTCTTGCTGCTGGAGATCGAAGGTCGAGAAGCCGCTGTGGAGGACACGGTCGAGCGCATCCTACCGATCCTAAAGGCACATGGGTTGATCGAAGTGCGCCGTGCCCGAGATGCGAGCGAGCGGCGACAACTGTGGGCCGGTCGCAAGGGGGCCTTCGGTGCCATGGGACGCATCGCCCCCGACCTCTATGTGGCGGATGTGGTCGTACCGCGCACACGTCTGCGTGAGATCGTGCGCTACGCCACGGACGTCTGCACCGAACGCGAGCTGAAAATCTCGAATGTGTTCCATGCGGGTGACGGCAACCTGCACCCAAACATCTCCTACGACCGACGCGACGAAGAAGAAGTGCGACGCGTGCTCGAGGCCGGTGACTTGATCATGGAGGCCTGCTTGGAACACGGCGGCTCCCTATCGGGAGAACACGGCGTGGGCTTGGAGAAGCAGGCTATGATGGATCGCCTGTTCACACCCGATGACCTGTCGGTCATGGCGCGCGTTCGCCACTGCCTCGATCCCGACGAGCGTCTCAACCCCGGCAAGATGATTCCGTTGCGAGCCTGCCTGGAAGTGCGGCCTGCGGGAAGCAGGAGTTCTGGCTGATGCAAGCCCTCTTGGAGACCCTTGCGCGCGAGGGGATTGAAGCTGAGTGGCGCGACAACACTCCGCTGGTCCTGCCGCGCGACGAAACAGAAGTGCAAGCAGTCTTGCGCCGGGCACACGGCCTGAATCTGCGGGTACTGCCGATGGGCTTGGGCAGCAAGTTGGACTGGTGCCGGCCCGGCCAGGCTGAAGCGGCTGACTTGCTCTTGAGCACAAGACACCTCAATAGCGTGGTGGATCATGTGCCCGGGGACGGAACCCTGACCGCTCAAGCGGGCTGCACCCTGTCGCAACTCGAGCAGCGCGTGCTCACGGGCGGCCATCGGCTCACCCCCGCGGTTCCCAATCCGGAGGGTGCGACACTGGGCGGAGTGCTGGGCGCCGGACTCTCCGGCCCAGATCGACAGAAGCGTGGGCCCCTGCGCCACCACGTTCTGGGTCTCCGCGTCGCCCTGCCTGACGGGACCCTGGCGCGCAGCGGGGGGCGGTTGGTCAAGAACGTGACGGGCTTCGACCTGCACCGACTCTACACGGGCTCGCGAGGCACCCTGTGTGTGCTGCTCGAGGCCAGCCTACGGCTCTTTCCCCGTGCCGATGATCACACGCATCTGGTGCGCGAGGAGAGCGAGCTCGAGCTCCTGCTTCAACGCAACGCAGACTTGCGCTCACTCGAAGTGGAACCATTGGCCTGGACGCTGGAGAACCACGCGGGACCCTGGCGTTTACACGTGGCGCTTGAGGGACGCGGGCGCGCGCATGCACAGGATGTCGAAGATGTCCGCCGAGTGCTGGCCCCCCAGAGGGTGCTCCGCGGAACGGATGCGGATGAGGCTTTTGACGGCCTGCGCGCGCTCGAATTGCGTGGAGGCTGGGGAGAAGCACGGGTACTCACTCGTCACTCGCAGATGGCAGCCCTGTTGCGCTGGCTTGCGGATCAAGAAGGCCTGCTTGTGAATGCACAAGTGGGACTAGGCGAAGTGCGACTGCACATGCCGGGCTTTGGGCAGGCTCCAAGCGCGACGCAGATCGAACGACTGGGCTCCCTGCGCAAGGCCCTCACGGCTCTAGGTGCGCGGCTGGAGCCTCGAAGTGTCTGCGCCCAGGCGCACCTAGAACTCGCTCCCACGCTGGCCGACGAACCGGCCCTGAGTTGGATGTTCAGCTTGCAGCAGGACCTCGACCCCAAGGGGCAGTTCCGCTCTCCCTGTTTCCCGGGGCGGCAGGCGTGAGCGCTGCCATTCTCCAAGACGGTAGCGCACTCATCGAGCACGCCCAGAGTCTGGATTGCATCCACTGCGGACTCTGCCTGCGGACTTGTCCCACCTACCACCTAACCGGAGACGAGAGCGCGAGCCCCCGCGGGCGCATACACCTGATGCGCGCGGAAGCGGAAGGCCGCGTTCAGGCCTCGGATGGCTTTGAGGAAGCGATGGACTCCTGCCTGCTGTGCCTGCGCTGCGAAAGCGTGTGCCCCGCGGGAGTCCAGTTCGAGTCCATGATGGAGAGCTGCCGCGATGGGTTGAACGCGACGCACCCCAAATCGTGGTGGATTCGACTCGCTCGCCGCATCGGATTCGGGACTGTGTTGCCCAGTCGACGCGGCATTCGATTTGCCTTGGGCGCCTTGGGCCTCGCCCAAAGGATGGGATTGACGCGACTCGCCGGAACCTTGCTGGGTGAACGAGGCCGGGCCCTGGCCGTCTTGCCGCGCGTGCCCGCTCGGGCCGACCGACAGCCCCTCGCCCTTCAGGAGCCCAGCGGTAGCGGAGGCCCAGTGGTCTGGCTTATGGAGGGCTGCGTGATGCCCGAGTTGTTCGGGCGTGTGAACAGGGCCAGCGCCCGCGTGCTCTCCGCGTCGGGCGCAGCATGTCGCACAAATCCGGCCCACACCTGCTGCGGAGCGCTGCACGCCCACAACGGAGAATTGGCAGGCGCACGTGACTTGGCGCGCACGACGATCGAGGCCTTCGAGTCTTCAGGGGATCTGCCTGTGGTCGTCAACAGCGCGGGTTGTGGGTCGCACATGAAGGAGTACCCGCGGCTGCTTGCCGACGATCCCCAATGGCTCGAGAGGGCGCGCGCGTTCTCGGCTAGAGTTGTCGACTTCAGTGAGTTCCTAGCCGAACCCCAGAGGCTCGACAGGCTGCGAAGCCAGTTGGGGCCGGGTAGTTCCGAGCCTCTAGCCTTCGACGACCCCTGTCACCTGTGCCATGGGCAGGGCGTGCGTTCCGCTCCGCGCGAGCTGTTGGCTGCCATTCCTGAATCGAACTTGGTCGAGCTTGAGGACCCAGAAGGCTGCTGCGGATCCGCGGGCATCCACTCGCTGCTGAGACCTGCAGACTCCTCTGCCTTGCTCGCCGGGAAGCTGAAGGATCTACAAGACAGCGGTGCACAGACCCTGGTCACCGCAAACCCCGGTTGTCATATGCAGTGGGCTGGCGGTCTAGCCCAAGGTGGGTCCCGGGCCACCGTCAAACACATCGCCGAAGTCCTCGACGATGCGTTGAGACCGGTTCGCTAGGAAGCCAGTTGCGCGCGCACGCGCAGTAGTAGGTCCTTGGTCAACTGAATGCCCTCGTCCTCGCTGTGCTTGGATCCCTCGTATTCCACGCCAACGTGGCCGCGATAGCCCGCTTCCTTGACTGTCGCGAGGAGTCGCAAGTAGTCGCTCTTGGTTTCGTTGCCCTGGTCGTCAAATTCGTGGGACTTAGCACTGACTGCCTTGGCGAAGGGCATCAACTGGGCCACGCCCTTGTAGCGGTCGTACCACTCGCCCCCACCTAGGTTGAAGTTCCCGAAGTCCGGCAGGGTGCCGACACGCGGGTGGTCGGCCTTGAGCATCACGCCTGCTAGCCACTCACCGTTTGAGGAGAGGCCACCGTGGTTCTCCACGATGACATTGATGTCGTACGGCTCGGCCACTTCCGCAAGCGTCCGCAGTGAATCCGCGGCGCGGCCCATGCCGTCTTCCCAATCCGACGCGCCGCCAGCATTGACTCGAATCGAGTGACAGCCCAGGTAGGCGGCCGCTGCGATCCACTTGAAATGGTTGCGTATGGCCTTGGCTCGCTGGACCTCGTCCTTCGCGGCCAGGCTGCCCTCACCATCAATCATGATCAGGAGTGAGCGCACACCTAGGTCATCGGCCCTAGAGCGCATCTCTTCCAGATACTTGAAGTCCGTAGCGTGAGCCTTGAAGAAGGAGTTCACGTACTCAACGGCGTGGATTCCGAAGGTCTCCTTGGTGTAGCGCGCGAAATCCAAATTGTCGAGTTTGCCCGCACGCAGCGTGCGGTGCAGAGACCACTGAGCCAGTGAGATTTTGAACCAGGGCTTCTCGTCCTGAGCGAGCACGTGAGCCAGGGCGGGATCGACAGCGACGGCACTCGTGGCCAACGCACCCAAGCCGGTCTGCAAGAAGGATCGTCGTGTCTGCATGGGAATCAACCGCGTAGAGATGAGGGGATGTTGAATTCACGTCCAAGAATCGGACGGTCCACGATGCGGCGCACCTTGGCCGTTGCAGCAGGGCCCATGCCCGTCGCGGTCTCGAGTGCGGCGATGGCCACCGCCGAACCCAGCTGCGCTTCGTGCAGGCCCAATTCACGAGCAGCCACAAGCGCACCTTCCACCGCACCTTGAGCCACGGCGCCGACGTCGGCGCCCAATTCGTCCGCTTCATTCATCATGCGCTGGAGACCCGCCGCCAGCAGCTGCGCCGGATCCAGTTGCCGCCCCACCGCGGCGTGGGTCACGCCGATGGCGCCGCCGCGCGCGAGGTGCCAAAGGGAGAAGGCGCCTTTCTTGTTGGCCTGGATCAGACCCGCACAGGCGTCGCCCGTCTGGGCCGCTTGATCCACGTCTCCACCCAGGGCCCCAAACAAGTGACCGTACAAGGCCTGGGCTGCTGCATCTGTTGCGTCATCTTGACCGGCCGCACTGCTCTGGGTGGCAGCACAGACGGACTCGCACAGATTGGAAGGACTGTCGCTCATGGATTCGGAGAAAGCGGGGGCAAGGGGATGAATAGGGCGCCAAGGGTACGGGTTCCGGACGATTTTCACCACTTCGCCCAGTGCTCTGCGGTCTCGCCAGGACAGCGATCGCACCCCGCACCGGGGCCTCTACAATCCTGGCATGCCGCGCCGTCTCGCAGCCTGGATCCTGGTCGGATCGCTGGCCCTCTGGGTCGGGTACTCGCAGTGGAATCGGGAGCCCGATTGGCAAGCACCACCTGAGCCCGGCGGTTGGGTCGAGAGTGAGTCCGGACTCTGGGCCCTGGCCCGCAACGACCAGGCGGCGGGCATCGGCTCCCTCGGCTACGCCCAAGGCTGGGAGGAGGCCAGTGACCTGCGCGGCGTCGTTGTCCACGACCGGGAGGCCACGCGGGGTGGGCTAAACCTCTACAACTCCGGGCACGGGCCAACAGCCACGCTGATGGACATGGATGGCGAGCCCGTGCACGAGTGGCACTTCGACTACGCCGACATTCCCGACGCACCTGCGCTCGACGATCACCACCAGAACACTTGGCGGAGAGTCCGCCTCCTAGAAGACGGCAGCTTGCTAGCTATCTACGGCGGTCGCGGGCTGATCAAGATCGATCGTGAGTCGCGTCTACTCTGGCACCTGTCCGACCGCGTGCACCACGATTTGGCGCTCCTGCCCGGTGGACAGATCCTGACCCTCGGCCGACGCGAACGCATCGTGGACAGTCTCAACCCGCGTCTGGCCATGGTGGACGATGAGTTGCTGTGGGTTTCGCCAGAGGGCCGAGTCGAGAAGCGCGTCTCGGTCCTGAATGCCCTGCTGCAATCCCGCTGGGCTTCTGACCTGCGCGCCCTGCGCCCTTTGGCTGGGGACCTATTGCACGTGAACACCGTCGAGCCCATCGTCGACCCACCACCGGGAGCTCACCCCGCCTTCCAAGCAGGTCGCGTCCTCTGCTGCGCGCGCAATCCTGACTGGTTGATGGTCATCGATCCTGAATCGGAGCGGGTGGAATGGCTGGCCCAGGGCGATTGGCGGGGCCCCCACGACCCGCGGCTGCTGCCCTCCGGTCGCGTGCTGCTCTTTGACAACTTGGGGGCAAGCGACGAGCAGCTGGGCCCGGCCTCGCGAGTGCTCGAATACGACCCGCTGTCGAAGAGCATCACCTGGCAATGGCAGGCGGACCCACCTGCGGGTTTCTTCTCGCTCTTCTGCGGAACGGCCACACGCCTGGAGGGAGGCAACACCCTGGTGACCGAGACTGGCAACGGTCGTGCTTTTGAGCTGGACGTGCAGGGCCGCATTGTCTGGGATTTCCATTCGCCGCACAGGACGGGACGCGACGACGCACTGGTGGCCGGGCTCTTTGAGGTACAGCGCCTGCCCACGAAAGCCCTCGGCTGGTTGACGGATTAGGACCGCTGAATAGCCGACCAGCCGCGCTCGAGTTCGGCCTGATCCAAGTCGCGGCCGATGAGCACAAGCACCGATTCTTCGTGTTCGGATTCCGGAGCTCGCGACTCCAGAGGTGCCAGCTCCAGCCATTGGTAGAGGCCTTGCAGGGCGTAGGGCTCGCTCTTGCCGGCCAAGCGCAGAACACCCTTGGCGCGCAGCAACTCGTGACCGCGCCTTCGGCTCAAGAATTCGAGCCATAGGCGTAACGCCTCCCCATCCATTGGCACGCCCGATCGGAGTGTCATGCTACCCACTCCGCTGGCGTGGTGTGTGTGACTGCAGTCCTGATCCTGACAACTGTCTGGTAGGTCTGCAGATCCCCGGCCCAGTGGATCGAGGTCGAGCAGTGGGACAACATCTACCTGCGCCTGTTCGCAGCGCTGCACAGGGGCCTGGGCGTTGCATTGAGCCAGAGCCGCTTCGGCCGCCGACATCTCGGCCTCGGACAGACCGTCGCAGTGATTCAACAACACGCGGTCTGCATAGGCCACCTGCTCGGCAGCTTCGGGAAACTCGACAAGCTGCCGTTGAATGTAGCGCCCATGGGCCAGGGTCACGACGCCTGCTGGTCGGTAGCCGCGGGTCAGCTCCTCGTCCACAAGCAGCGTTTGCACTGCAGGGCCGGGTGAGGCCATGCCCGATGCCTCGATCACAACTTGGTCGAATTGAATTCGACCCAATCGCGACCCGAGCCAACCCGACCTGCGACGCTCCAACAAGCTGTGCAGGCTCGTGCGCAGATCTTCGCGCACCGTGCAACACAGGCAGCCGCCCTGCAGTTGCACGAGATCTTCGTCCCCACCGACGATAAGGTCCGCGTCGATGTTGGCGTCGCCGAACTCGTTGACCACGACCACCACTCGCCGTCCGTGTGGCGCTGTCAGGATGTGATTCAGCAGAGTGGTCTTGCCACTGCCCAGGAAACCCGCCAGCAGAGTGACGGGGATCGGTGATTCGTCGCCGGTGCTCATCGGTCGTCGCTGCCGGCGACGATTTGAACCCTGTCCACGCGCCAAGAACCACCCTTGTTGAGGACTAGGTGGCACTCGACGCTCGCGTCCCGCGGTCCAGCAAAGAACGCTGTGCAGGACGGCGGGAGCCGGTCCTCTCCAGCGGCGGACTGTCGAGTTGGAAACAGACAGGTCAGCTTCCAAGCCCGCAGTTCCTCGGCCCAACGACCAGATTGCGGCGACCGGGCCTTTCCTTGCTCGCGCCAGGCCACGGTCGTAGCAGCGTGGTTTTCCTCCAGGAAAAAGGCCTGCACGACCTGATCGGTCTCTCTGCCCAGTGCACGCCAAAAGCCACGAGCCACTTCGCACGCGCCGTGGTCCTGCCACCTGGGAATCGCTCGAGCTTCCTTCACCGGCTCAAAAGCCATCACGTGTTGCCAAGGCAGGGTCTCCGTCCCGTCCTGAAACCGAAATCCATTGCGGGCCATTTCATCCAGCACCTGCGCCTGACTCATCTTGTGGTCAGTCAGGATGTGAACGTCCGGGTCCTCGCTTCGAAACTCCACCAGCACGACCCGGCCACCCGGACGCAGGCTGCGCCGCACATGACCCAGCACGCGCACGGGATGGGAGAGTTCGTGATAGACATCCACCATCAGCACGACATCGCAGGAATTCAGGGCCAGATGGGGATCGTCGATGGCCCCTGCGACCGTCTGAATGTTCTCGATGCCCGCTTCTTCTGCGCGCTCGCGCAGCATGACCAGCATCTCGGGTTGTAGATCCACCGCCAGGACCTTGCCGGAGGGTGACACAGCGCGGGCGAGGGGCAAGCTGTGGTAGCCATTGCCCGAACCCAGGTCGCAGATCACCTGCCCGGGTTTGGGGTCCAACCACTCCCGCAAGAGGACCCCGTTCTCCTGTTCCTCCCGGGTCTTGCGCAGGAGCCAGGATGCGCCGGTCCAGTGCATGGTGCGCGCCACGCGCCGGCCCAAATAGTCGGACCGTCCCTCTTCATGGGACTCGGGATCCACCGGGGGCCTGGCCTTGGTGTGCACGTCCTGCCCAAGAGCAGGGGCCAAGAGCCAGGCGGCTAGAAACAGTGGGAATCGCAGGGAGGTCAACATCGCATGGGGTCCAAGCAGGAGGCATGCTAGCAGCCATGGTACGCAAGGTCTTCATTAGCGGGACAAGTCGCGGGATCGGTGCCGAGTGCGCACGGGTCCTGCTCGCACGTGGGTGGCAGGTGGTGGGATTGGCCCGGGGTGACGCAGCCGAGGGCCTGGCCGGGCCCGACTACGAGCACCACCACTTGGACCTGTCCGACCTTTCCGCCCTCTCGTCCTGGTGCGACGAGCACCTCGCGCCCCAACGTTTGTCTGAAGCAGAGCGCATAGGCCTCGTGAACAACGCCGCGCTGCTCAGGCCAGTCGGCCCACTCGATAGACTGAACCCTGTGGAGTTCTCGCAACACCTCACCGTCAACGTGGTCGCTCCCACGACCTTGACCGGCCGTCTGTTGCGCCATGCATCGCAGGACATCCCCCTGCGTGTCATCAACCTCTCCAGTGGTGCGGCAACCGGGGCCTACGCCGGGTGGACAGCGTACTGCGCAAGCAAGGCAGCCCTGCGCATGACCGACGCAGTCTTGGCGGCAGAGGCCGCAGCCTTTCCCCACCTGCAAGAACGCGACCTCGCCGTGGTGACCTACGCCCCGCACGTGGTGGCCACACGCATGCAAGAAGACCTGCGCTCCATGGAAACCTGCGACTTCCCCGACCGCGAACGATTCGTGGGACTTGAGGCGACGGGCCAATTGGTCGAGGCTACCGGACCCGCCAACCAGATCGCGGATCTCTTGGAACAGGAGGGCCTGGCCCTGCACAGCGAGCAGCGCTACTCGCCGTCCGGAGGAGAGGCCTAGGGCGCTGCGCTGGGTAGCCTATCGGAAGCCATGGCACGTTGTTCCTTTCTCTCATCGGTCTCGTTGACCCTGTGCCTCGCTGGTTGCAGCCCGGAGAGCCCGGCCACCCGTGGCCCGCTCACCCTGCGGCCAGCGAACGGGACCGAGGCCGCGCCCCTTGAGACGAGCGTGTTGCGCTTGGTCCCCGGCTCCAGTGAATCGAACTGGGAGGCCACGGCCGAAGTCGTCGAAAGGGTTGAACTGGATGACGGACCCGGTCTGCGCGTCCAAGGCGGCGAGGCCCAAGAGATCGCCCTGCACGGTGACTTCGATGTGGCGCAATTCAATCTGGTCTGGGTGGAGGTTCTTGCGGTCGAGGATGTCAGTCTTCGTTTGGGCGTAGAAGGCAGCGGAGAAGCGCCGATCCGATCAGGCTCCCTGGATGTGCGCTTCCTGCTCGCGGGAACCCGCCAGCGCGTCGCCTTCGACCTGCGGGGATTGCCCGCGGACCTGACGCGGGCGCGGACGTTGCGCGTTCTCGGTCGGGGTCAGGGGCCCGACTGGACCCTTCTCTCGGTGGAACTCGCCCAACGGGCAGCGCGGGCCTGGCTGCCGGGGGGACCCAATCCTGTGGACCTGGTGTCGTTGCATGGAGACGCTCGGCGCGCCCAGGCCTTGGCGTCCGAAGTGCCTCTGACGGCGGAGGTGAAGATCCCCTCCGCCGGTCAGCTTCGTTTCTCCTTTGCCCGCGCCCCGCGGCACGCGACGCCCGGGCCCCGCACGTTCCTGCGTGTGAGCGCTGGCACAAGGGAATTGACGCGCGTTCAGCCACCAGGTGGTTGGTCCGCAGAGGGGTGGCAATCGGTGGTCCTCGACCTAGCCGAGTTTGGCAACGAGGAATTGTCCTTGGGTTTCGCGTTGACGGCGGATGAGCCGGGCCCGCTGCCTGGCGCGATGATCGTATTGGGCGAGCCGATCCTGGCGGAACCGGTAAAGTCGCCCCCCACCGTTCTACTCGTCACCTCCGACACCCACCGAGCCGACCACATCGCCACTGCGCCCGGGTCGGTGGCCGTGCACACGCCGGCACTCGACGCTCTGGCCCAGAAAGGCGTGCTGTTCAGCAACTGCTTCGCCACTTCGAACATCACTCTGCCCTCGCACTCTGCGCTGCTGACCGGCATGCACCCGCGCGACACCGGCATCACCAACAACCGCACCCGCCTTGGCGCTCAGGCCGACACCCTGGCCGAGCGTTTTCGCGCGGCGGGATTCACCACCCTGGCGGTCACCAGCGCCAAGCATATGAACCACGACTGGAGCGGGCTCGGTCAAGGCTTCGACCGCATGGGCTGGCCCGTCGATCAGCGTGATCGCAGTGCTCCCGATTCCATCGCCCAACTTCGCGAGTGGATGGAGGAGTACGCCGACCGGCCGTTATTCATCTGGCTCCATCTGTACGATGCCCACCGCCCCTACGAGCCCCCCGAGTCCGAAGCCGAGCGCTACTATCCGGCGGATCAGGATCCTCGCAGCGACACTTGGCCCAGCCCGGCTGGCCCTCTGCCCCCATTTCTCAAGGGCGTGCGGGATCTGGATTACGTGCGCGCTCTCTATAAGGGCGAGGTCAGTCACCTGGATGCAGAGTTGGGCGCACTGCTTGCCAGCGACCGCCTGGCGGATGCGATCGTGGCCGTCACCGGCGACCACGGAGAGAGTCTGGGAGAGCAGGGACTGTGGTGGGATCACGTGAGCGTGTACCCCAGCGTGCTGCATGTCCCCCTGATCCTGAGTTGGCCCGCTGGACCGACAGGATTGAGGGTCGATGTGCCCGTGCAACATCTGGGACTCGGCCGAACACTGCTCGAGTTGGCGGGTGTACCGGCTGCCGATTACCCGGGTACCGACCTGCGGCGCTTCCTGGACGAAACCCCGCCCACCGAACCTCGCTTTGCCTGGGGGGAAGACGCTCACGCCTTATCGGTCACACACGACGGCTGGCACCTGGTCTTGCACCTGCACGTGGATTGCATCAAGCCGGATCTCATGACCACCGACCTGCTGGCTGAACACGCCTTGGAGCTGTTCGACCTGGGCGCGGACCCGGATTGCACCACGGACCTTTCCCGAGTCGAACCCGATCGAACGGGACAACTGGGAGGGTTACTCCTGCGCTGGCTCGAAGGTGCGGAGCGCAACCTGGCCGAGGTCCAGCATATGGACGCGGCGGGCCTGGAGATGCTAGCCGCTCTGGGTTACGGGGGCCGGGTGGAAGACGGCGCGACGGCCGAGGTAGACCTGGAACACGTGCGTTCCTTGCTGGCCCCCTTCCTGCCCGAGTAGGGCTGTCGTCCCGTGCCGTCGAGTCTGGCAAGATGGCGCTCGTGAGTTCCCTGCCCGCTTCCATCCTCATCGTGCGTCTGGGCGCGATTGGCGACGTGACCAACGCACTCGTCCTAGCCACCGCCATCAAGGACGCCGCCCCGGAGACGAGCATCGGTTGGGCCAGTCACCCACTGGTCGCCCCGCTGGTCGAGGGGCACCCGTCGGTGGACCGCGTCCATGTGTGGCAGAGGGATCGCGGGCTCTCGGGTTGGCGCGCCGTGCGTGATGAGGTGCGCGCGGCCGGCTATGAAATGGCCCTGGACCTGCAACGCCTGTTCAAGAGTGGGTTACTCGCACGGGCTAGCCGCGCCCCGCGTGTGCTCGGATTCGATCGGGGGCGGACGAAGGAGGGCTCCTGGATGTTGACCAACGAACGCATTCCTGCAGGCCCGAAACGTGCTCACATGGTGGACCAGTACCTGGAGTTCGCTCGCCACCTGGGCATTGCTCATCCAGTCGCACGGCACGTTCTGCCGCCCGATCTCGAAGCCGAATCCTGGGCTGAGGATCAGATTCGCAACTGGGGTTCCGCTCCCGTGATTCTGAATCTGGGAGCCTCCAAACCGGCGAATCGCTGGCCAGCCGATCGCTTCGGTCAACTCGCTAGCCTCTTGGCCGACGACCTGAATGCGCCCGTCGTGCTCACGGGCGGTAGCGAAGATCACGATGCAGCAGAAACTGTGCTGGCCTGCGAGGGGTCCCGCGCCATCAACCTCACCGGCGCCACGTCCCTGCCCCAGTTGATCGCCCTCCTAAAACACGCCCGACTTTACATCGGCTGCGACACGGGCCCCACGCACCTGGCCGTCGCGCAGGGGGCTCCGGTGCTAGCCCTCTTCGGACCTGCGGACCCTGCGCGCACGGGACCTTATGGGACCCGGGCGGATATCCTCCGCAACCCGCCTTGGGAACCCGGTGCGCAGCTCCCCGCTGCAGCGATGGATGCCCTGTCCGTGACGGCTGCCTTCCAAGCCGCACGCAACTTGGATGAGCGGTACAGGGTCGAGCCGCTCTGATCTCGGCCCGTCGAAGGACACCTCAGGCCTTGCAGACGACAGCCGCGACGGGGCCCCGGACCCTCGCCATGGCATTGCGTGTGTCGACGATCAGGCCTGCTGATGCGCCGATCAGGTCCCAATCGAGCGCATCGTGATCGGTGGCGATGATGATGAGATCCGTCGACGCCAGCAGTTGCTTGGAGAGATCGACCGAAAGCATGCGGAAACCCGGGTGCTTGCGCAGATCGGAGACTTCAGGCACGTGCGGATCGTGGTAGTCGACTGAGGCTCCAAGTTCTTTCAGGCGCAGAGCAATCTCCACACTCGGCGTCTCCCGGATGTCATCGATGTTGGCCTTGTAGGCCATGCCGATGATGAGGATGTGAGACTCCGACACCGACTTGGAGTGTTCGTTGAGAACGGAAAGGCAACGCCCAACGACGTACTCCGGCATGGCGTGGTTGATTTCGCCTGCCAGTTCAATGAAGCGTGTGGGCAGGCCGCATTCGCGGGCTTTCCAGGCTAGGTAGAAGGGGTCGACGGGAATGCAGTGACCTCCCAGGCCGGGGCCCGGGTGGAAGGGCATGAAACCGAAGGGCTTGGTGGAGGCGGCCTGAATCACTTCCCAGATGTCGATGTCCATGCGGTCGAACAACATCTTCATCTCGTTGACCATCGCGATGTTCACCGCGCGAAAGACGTTTTCGAGGATCTTGGCGGATTCTGCGATCTCGGCGGATTGCACGGGCACGACATGGTCGAAGGCGGGTGCGAACAGAGCCGTTGCCAGTCGGGTCGAGGGCTCGTCCAAACCACCAACGAGTTTGGGGATCGCTTTCGTGCGGTGGGTTGAGCGGCCGGGATCCTCTCGTTCGGGGCTGAAAGCGACGAAGAGGTCGTTGCCCAGCCGCGGACTGCCCGTAGACGTGGACAAGATGGCGGGCAGGAACACGTCCCGGGTCGTCGTGGGATAGGTGGTCGACTCCAGCACGATCAGCTGGCCTGGTTGGAGCGCCTCGCCGATGGAGCGGGCCGTGGCCTCCACGTAGGAGAGGTCCGGCTCGCGCTGGGAATCCACAGGTGTCGGGACGCAGACGAGGATGGCGTCGCACTCCGCTAACCTCGTGAAGTTCGTCGTGGACTCGAAACTCGATGAGCGAGCCAGCTGGCGCGGAAGTTCTTCGCCCACGTGCCCCAGGTAGGCCGAGCCCGCCTCCAGATGTTCAATCTTGTCTGAGTCCACGTCGAAACCCAGGACCCGGTATCCGGCGTCGTGCAGCGTCCCTACGAGGGGCAGCCCCACGTATCCGAGGCCCACAACCCCACACACGGCCGTTCGGTCCGCAAGCTTCACCTGCAGCCTCTCGAAGTGCGGCCTGGCCTGCAGCAGGTCGGTTTTGGGGTCGGTCATGGCGTGTCTGTCGGGGAGACGGGTCCCGTCCGCGATCTGGGAAGCGGCCCGGTGAGCTAGACCTCACACGAGTAGTGAATCCGATTCCCGGGCAGTCTAGAATGGCGCATCGACCATGAGATGACCTCTTGGCCTGGATATTCCTGGCCAACCTGCCCTAAAGGAGGAATCGGATGCGACTGCGCCCCCACCCCCCGTTTCAGCAGCCCTGGCCTCGGTCCGAGAACCCCCAACAATCCGACGGACACGGCGTCCACACCCTGCGGCGCTGGAAGGGAACCATCGTGGGTATCTATGGCGACGATGTGTTCGTCGAGTTGGGACCGCGCATGCAAGGGGTCATCGGTCGATCCGACCTCCCGGGGCAGCCTGAGGTAGGAGAGCAGCACCAATTCACCCTGCGTGGCAAGGAAGATCGCCTGTGGGCTCTGGCTCTGGTGGGCTCCCCGAGCCTGCGCTGCTGGGAGTCCATGGAGGTGGGGTCCGTCGTGGAGGCGCGGGTCCAGCGTGAAGTCCAGGGAGGATTGCAATTGAAAGTCGGTCCGCTGCACGCCTTCATGCCCCGCTCCCACTGCGGCCTGACCCGCAACCACAGGACATCGAACATGCTGGGCAAGACGATCACTTGCGAAGTGCTGGAAGTGGATTCGCAGCGCCAGCGAGTGACTCTCTCGCGCAAGCTCGTGTTGCGCAGGGAGAGGGACGAGGCTGCCGGCCTGTCTTCGGGCGGATTGCGGGTCGGGCAGAAAGTCAGTGGTCGCGTGACGCGCGTTGAGTCATTTGGCGTCTTTGTGACATTTGGCCACGGTCATGCGGGCATGGTGCACGTTTCCAACCTACGCAACGAACACGTGGATCACCCGGGTGAGCATTACTCCATTGGCGACACACTGGAAGCGCAGATTCTGTACCTGCGACGCGGCGGCAAGCGCATCGGCCTCGGGGTCAAGCAGTTGTTTGAAGATCCGTGGCGCGCCTTGCACAAGGAACCGGGGCCCGGGGGCATCACCGAGGGGACTGTGACCGCCCTACACGCGGGTGGGGCACGCATCCGCCTGCGGCCAGGCGTCGAGGCCTTCCTGCCCTATTCGGACTACCATTCCACGGCTGGGGGGCGCTACCCCATCTTGCGCGTGGGTCAGTCTGTGGGCGTCCGTATCGTTGAACTTTGTCCCGATCGACGGCGAGCAGCCCTCTCATTGCATCGCGCCAACGGCGCCCCGATCGATGAGCACGATCTGCGCAGGGACGACTCCGAGTGGATCACCTTCGATCCGCACCACCCGAGCCGGATGGGAAAGCGCCGCGCACCTGAGCCGGACTCGCATCCTCAGCGCCGACTGGGTACCAACCTGGGGCAACTGCTGCGCCAGGCCATGACGCATCAGGTGACCAAGACGGCCTCTTGACGGCGACGCGAGTCAGCGTACCTGCTGCAATTCCACCTCGGCCAAGCCAACGCTCTTGCTGCCATCGGATCCGGGCACACTCCAGGGAATCGCGATGTCAATACGTCGAATGCGACGCGTCCCGGGCAATCGCAAGCGACTCTTGCGTCGTGGGTCTGAGTGCATGCGCACACGGTAGGTGCTGGTCTCGTTGACCGTCACCTGCACTTCCAAGGCCAGGCTGTGGGTCTCTCCGTCCCTGGAGTCAGGGCGAGCATGTCCGATGACGATCGTGTTGGCCGAGATGCTGGTGGGCAACTCGATCGTGAGGGTGGGCAACTCGTCCTCCCCGCTGGCCATCCAATAGGTGCCTTGGTTGTTGTCCGTG